>Ga0207908_1000404_pt1 | contig 11311 bp, 11 predicted proteins | sample MalvirmetagMSP81_FD_184224 | JGI IMG/M metagenome (GOLD analysis project Ga0207908, IMG submission 184224) | Marine viral communities from the Deep Pacific Ocean - MSP-81 (SPAdes) | ecosystem: Environmental > Aquatic > Marine > Oceanic | place: Pacific Ocean | collected 2011-04-18
CCGCCAACGTCCTGCTGCTGCCCGAGGCCGGCACCGTCCGCGCTGCCCAGCTGGACGACGGCACGCCGGTGTTCGCCAGCCACCTCGCCGACGACACCGTGCACGTCGTCGAGGCGTTCGGCACCGTCGACGGGCCGATCGGCAGCCTGGTCGGGTGGTGTCCCGCGGCCCGGCAGTTCGTCGACCCGCACCTCGGCGCCCTGTACGACCCGGCGGGGCTGCGCTACAGCGCCGCGATCAGCGGCCGTGCGCCCGCCGACCTGGTCGCCCTGGAAGCCCCCACCCACGATGACGACCTGACCAGCAGGGAGTTCGATCGGATCGAAGGGCGGGGAGACGCCGAGGACCCCCTTCGCATCGGTGAGCAGGTGGAGCCCACCGACACGCGGGGAGCGGCGTCCTCGCCGCTGGCCGGCGGCCGCCCGCTCGGGACGCCGACGTCGTGCAGGGTCGAGCCCGAGCCCCTCGTCCCACCCCTGGACGCGGCGCCGCCGGCGGTCAACCGGATGCTGGACCACAGCTTCCAGGCGAGCCTGCTGCGGCTGCCGCGCGACGGCTGGCACATCACCGACGGCTGGCTGGTGGTGGGGCGCGACGGGACGACGACCTGGTGCCGTCAGGACCCGGCCACCATCCCGCCGACGTGTCCCGACGAGGCGCCCGTGCCGATCGACGTGATGATCTCGCCGGCCGACACCGGTGGTGGCTGGGCAGTCATCGGCGGGCCGCTGGCCGCCCGCGTCAGCGAGCGCCGGGTGGTCGAGCTTGCGGTCCTGCCCCGGTCGACCTGGCGCGGATCGTCGCTACGAGGCGCGACCCGTCACGAGGCCGTCCTGCGGCACGTGTGGGACCGTCGCGGCGAGGTCGAGCTGGAGCTGCCCGCTGACGTGCAGGAGGTGCCGTCGTGCATGGACGGCGACAGTGCGTCCCGCAGCCCGCTCGTGGCGCGCGTCGAGATCGCCGCCGACACGCAGTTCGAGGTCGACGGCGAGACCGACCCGCTGACGCTGGCCACCTCGCCCGCCGACGAACCCATGGAGGTCCCGGTGGAGGTCCTGGTCGACGACGTGACCTGCCGGGCCCTGCTCGTCAGGTCCGTGGACTGAGGGACCGGGGGCCCGGGCCGCAGAGGTCCTTGCACACGACGACGGCGGCACCCGATGGGTGCCGCCGTCGTTGGTGTCTCGTCGATCGACGAGGGGAGGTCACTCCTCCTCGTCGGCCTCGGTCTCCTCGATCTCGGTCGGCTCGACCTCGGTGTCCTCGACCTCGGTGTCCTCGAGCTCGGACTCTTCGGGCTCGGGCTCGGGCGGCGGGGCGTCGGTGATCTCGACGTGCTCGAGCACGTGGTCGATGGTCTTGCGACGGTAGGCGTCGGCGTACAGCGCCCCGATGCGGTCGGGGTGCAGCATCATCTCCGCGATCTCGTTCGGGTCACGGCCCATGCGCATCGCCTGACGAGCGACTTCCTGGCCGAGGTCCTCGCGCTCGACGGTGATGCCGACCTTCTGGCCGATCTCGTCGACGACGAGCTGGGCCTTGACGGTGTTCTCCGACTCCTCGCGGATCTGGTCCATCAGGGCCTGCGGGTCGTCGCCACCGGCGATGGAGAGGAACTGGTCCATCGACAGGCCGGCGTGCTGGGCCTGGTGGGCGAGGCGGTTCAGGCGGAAGCGCTGCTCCTCCTCGACGAGGCTCTCGGGCAGCGGGATCTCCACCAGCTCGGCGATCGCCTCGATGACGGCGCCGCGCAGGTTCGCGACGGCCATCTGGCGCTTCTCGGCGCCGGCCTGGGTGCGAAGGTCGTCCATCAGCTCGTCGATGGTGTCGAACTCGCTGGCGGTCAGGGCGAACTCGTCGTCGAGCTCGGGCAGCGTCTTGACCTTCACCTCCTTGACGATGGCGGTGAAGCTGATCTCCTGGCCGGCCAGGCCGTCGGGGTAGTCGGGGCCCAGGACGTCGGTGAACTCCAGCACGTCACCGGCGGAGGCGCCGACCAGCTGGGTGTCCAGCTCGCTGTCGGTGTCCTCCTCGGGGACCTGGTAGAGCATGTCCTCGGCGGAGGCTTCCTCGACCTCGGTCCCATCGGCCTTCTTGCCGCTGATGGTGACGGTGACGAAGTCGCCCTTCTGGGCCGGGCGCTCGACGGTCTCGACCTCGGCGAAGCGCTCGCGGACCTGGTCGAGGTTGGCGTGCAGCTCCTCGTCGGTCAGCTCCCACTCGGGGTGCGTGATCGTCATGCCCTCGAACTCGGGGACCTCGAACTCGGGACGCACGTCGACGGTGGCCGTGAAGGCACCCTCGGCGCCGGGCTCGAAGGCGTCGACGTCGAACTCCGGCGGGCCGACCGGGGAGATCTCGTGCTCCGAGAGGGCCTGGGAGTAGAAGCCCGGGAACGCCTCGCGGATGGCCTCCTCGCGGACGGCACCCTTGCCGAGGCGTCCTTCCAGGACCTTCAGGGGGACCTTCTTGCCGGGCCGGAACCCGGGCACCTTGACCGACTGGGACAGGCGCGTGACCGCCTGGTCCAGCGCCGACGACACCTCGTCGGGGTCGATGGTGATGGAGAGCTTGACCTTGGTGTCGTCGATCTTCTCGACCGCGCTGGTGACCACTGTTGTGCCTCGAACTGGGGGTTGGCAATGTGGGGACTGAAGGCCGGATCGTACGCGCCGTCAGGCGGGCCGGCACACGCCCATCGGTCAGTGACCGTACGGGTCGGTGGCGTCGTGTCCGTCGGTGTCGTCGTCGGTCTCGTCGACCAGCTGCAGGTCGAAGCGGTCCATGCAGTCGCCGCAGCGGTAGGCAACCCAGTCGCCGGGCTCCCACCCCTCCGGTGGGACGTGGCCCAGCCGGTAGCAGGTTCCGCGACACTCGACACACACGATCTGGTCCGGCACGTTCATGGCTCGCAGTGTGCGTGCCCGACCGTCGGCCCGCAGGTTCTATGGTGCGCCTCCCCATGGGTTCCCTCCACCAGCCGCCACCCGTCCCGCCCCCCGGCCGTCCACCGGTCGGTGTGCACGGGGTCCTGTCGGTGCTGGAGGAGATGGCGGCCGCCGCGGGGCAGGGCGGTTCCTCGTCCAGCCAGGTTCCCAACCACTTCTCGTGGCTGCCCCTCGGGGTGGTCCCGTCGCTGGGGACGGCCACCCCCGACCGACCCGGTGCGGTGCCCATCGACGGCGAGCTGGCGGCACGCTTCGGCGCGGTCGACGCCATCCGCCCGCAGACCCGGTCGCTGCGCGTGGGCTTCGGGTTCCTGACCGGGGAGACCGACGCCAAGGGACCGTTGAACAAGTGGTTCGAGCCGCTCGTCACCATTCCCGTGGTCGTGGACCGCAACGCGCTGCGCCGGATCGGCGACGTCGAGCTGACCCCGCTGGTGGAGGACCGACACCTCCGAGCCAGACTGGAGGAAGAGGTCGACTGGGGCGTCGGCGTCCTGGAGGGCCTTGGCCGGGACGTGCCCGGGGACCGGATGCCAGCGGCCGAGCACGTCGTTGCCCAGCTGCTGCGGGTCGTCGACGCGATCGGCTACGACGCCCCGGCGGTGATCGGTCCGGTCGGTCGGCCCTCGACCCTGCGGGACGCCGATGGCCTGCGGCTCGTCATGGGTGCCGGCCTGTTCGCGCTCGGCTCGCGACCCGAGTTCAGCCCGGCGGCGGCGCTGGCGGAATGGCACACCACGGTCGGCACGACGTGGACGGCCCTGCACTCGTTGTACCTGGACCACCCGCCCCCGGCCGGTCCGTCGCCGGGGCCCGACCTGTCCAGCGCCTACCGGCTCAGCGAGGCGCAGCATGCGGCCGTCGTCGCCAGTCGCACCGAGCCGGTGACGGTCATCGCCGGGGCGCCGGGTACCGGCAAGACCCACACCATCGCGGCCATCGTCGGTGACGCCGTCGCCCACGGACGCTCGGTGCTGGTGGCCGCCAAGGCCGACGCGACGGTCGAGGCGATCTCGGAGCTGCTGGACCGGCGGCCGGGACCCGACCCCGTGGTGTTCGGGTCCAGCGATCGCCGCTGGGCGCTGGCCCGGCGACTGTCGGCCGGGGAACCGCAAGCCGTGCCGGCCGCGGAGGTGCAGCAGCGGCACACGGCGATGCAGCAGGCCCGTCGGCACCGCGACGCCGCGTGGCTGGATGTGGCGGAAGCCCTGGCCGGCACGACGCTGCTGGGCGACGGACCGGAGGCACGTCAGCTGCGGCAGCGCCTGCCGGGTGTGGCCACCGCCGACCTGTTCGCCGTCGAGGCGCTGCTGGAGCGCACCGGGAGGTCGCAGCCGCCGTGGTGGCGACCCGGGGCCCGGCGGGCATGGTCGTCGCTCGTGGCGGCGCTGGGGGTGCCTGCCCCCACCGCGGAGGAGCTGGGTGCGGTCGCGCGGCTGGCCGCGGCGGTGCGGCGGCTGCACGCCAGCCCGGACCCGCTGCTGGACGGGATCGACTGGGTGGGGCTGGCCGCCGCACAGCACGACGTCGAGGAACGCACCGGCGAGTGGATGGATGCGATGGCCCGCAGCGAACAGCGGCTGGACCGACGGGCCCGCGGGACGCTCGGGGTGCTGGCGCTGGCGCTGCGGGCCGGACGGGCCAAGCGGCGGGCCCAGCTGGCGACCCTCGTCGGCCAGCAGGTGACCGTGCCCCTGCCGGTGTGGTTGGGGACGCTGGCCGACATCGACGACCTGCTGCCGCTGGAGCCGGCCATGTTCGACCTGGTCGTGCTGGACGAGGCGTCGTCGATCGACCAGCCGAGGGCGGCGGCGGCGTTGTTGCGGGGTGCCCGGGCCGTGGTCGTCGGTGACCCCCAGCAGCTGCGCCACGTGTCCTTCGTGGCCGGTGACGCGGTCAAGGAGGCCATCCGGGTGCATGCGCCGGGGGCATCGGCTGCGTTGCAGGCGAAGCTGGACGTGCGGGACAGCTCGATCTTCGACGTGGCCGCGGCGTCGGCGCCGGTGCGGACGCTGGACGAGCACTTCCGCTCCGCACCCCACCTGTTCGCGTGGGTTGGGCGGGAGCTGTACCGGGGCGAGGTGACCGTGGCGACGCGAACGCCGCTGACCGACCGGCAGGACCGGATCGAGGTGGTCCGGGTCGACGGGGCGCGCAACGACCGCAAGGTCGTGGAGGCCGAGGTGGCATGGGTGATCGACCGGTTGCAGCAGCTGCGGGCGGAGGGGCTGCGCAGCGTCGGGGTGGTCTCGCCGTTCCGCGCGCAGGCCGACGCGCTGGAGAACGCGGCCCTGGATCACCTGCAGCGACGGGGCATCGACGACCTGGGCCTGCGCGTCGGCACGGTGCACGCCTTCCAGGGGATGGAGCGCGACGTCGTGCTGGCGTCGCTGGGGGTGGGGGCCGACGACGGACCGCGGACGTGGCGGTTCGTCGACGACCCCAACCTGTTCGCCGTCTTCGCCACGAGGGCGAGGGAACGCATGGAGGTCGTGCTGTCCGCGCCACCCCCGGCGGGGTCACTCGTGGCGGACTACCTGGACCAGGTCGACCACCCACCGCCCCCACCGGATGGCGTGGGACGTGTGGACCCCTGGACCGCGTCGGTAGCCGAGGGCCTGCAGGACGCCGGGGTCCGGGTGGCCGCCCCCTACCCCGTCGGGCGACACGCCGTGGACCTGGTCCTGCACGACGAACAGCGCTACCTCGGGGTGGTCACCCGCCTGCACCCGGGCGGACCGCATGCCCATGTGCGTCGCCAGCTGGAACTGACCGCCGGCGGCTGGCCGATCCGCACCGCATACCGGGCGATCTGGGGCGACCGCCTCGGTGAGCTGGTCGTGGCCCTGGCCGGCGCGCTGCGCCACGGGTGACCCGCTGAGGCGCGTCCTCGGGTACTGTTGGCCGCTCAGGGATCGGTGACGGTCCCATCGGGACGTGGCGCAGCCTGGTAGCGCACCGCCTTTGGGTGGCGGGGGTCGCCGGTTCGAATCCGGCCGTCCCGACTTGTCGTCCGACGCGCTGACCTGCGCAAACCCGCGAACGACCTGTGGATAACCTGCCCGTATGTAGCCATTCGGTAGCCCTGCGGAGGATTACCCCATCCGGGGCCGCCGTGTGATGCGCAGCGATCGCGGAGCCAAGACTGTGGGCCGACCGCTGCTCGATAGGATCCGCTCCACGGGGAATGAAGGAACCGACGCCGGTGCCCTGCGGGACCGGGACAAGGGTGGGGGCATGCCATGGGATCAGACGAGGAAGTGACGCTCGCCGAGGGCAGAATCCGACTGGAGGATCCTGCGGCAGCCGAGGCACTGGCCCAACGGTTGGCCGATAAGGGCATCCCAGCTCGGGTAGTCGACCGCGATGACACCGCCGCGAGCGTCCTACTGCCAGCCGGGACCCCCGCCACACTCCTGCAGGACGAGCACATCCCCGTGGACGCCGCCGCACCGTGCGCACAGTGCGGTCAGGTCACAAGCCCCTCAAGGCCCAGGTGCAAGCACTGCGACGCAATAATCCCCTGGGTCCGGCAGCCCGAAGACATGCCACGGACCAAGCCATGGGCCAACTCGGTGCCCGGGACGGGCTGCGGGATCGTTGTCGTGGTCCTCGTCGTGGCCCTCGTGGGAGCCCTCATGTTGTTCGGATCCGGAGATGACGACGGCGCCGCTCCACCCACGCCGCCTGCGACGCTCCCTGCGACGCCCCCCGCGGCACCCATCATCCAGAGCGGAATGTCCACCACTGCGACCTGCATGGCCTTTCTCGAGATCGTCAGCGACTTCACCCTCGATGACGAAGTGCTCGCACGGGCCTTCGAAGGCCTCGCGACAAGGACGGAAGACCAGGGGCTTGCCTTGGAGCTGCTCGAAGTGGCCGCAGCCTTCCGACGTGGCGACCGGGAAATCTCCTCCGTCGGGGTCATGCGGTACTGCTAACGACTCACTCCTCGTCAACCCGATCGATCCCGTTCTCCCGACGCCGCTTGACCTCCCGAAGGTCTTCCACGGTGCCGTCGCTCTGCCAGAGGCTCGCGATGTCGTTGGCGAGCTGGCGTCCTCGCTCGGGAAGCGCATCGGCGTACTTGTCCAGGGTGAAGGCGATCGTCGCATGGCCCAGCCGGTCCGAGAGTTCCTTCATGTCGGCGATGTTCGTGGCCGCCTGCAGCCCGAGGGTCGCGTACGTGTGACGGATGGCGTGAACCGGGACGTAGCGAAGGTCGTTCTCCTCGCATGTCTCCTGGAGCCAGATCCGCCAACGGTTCGGGGAGATCATCCGCCCGTCGGCGTGAGTGAAGACGACGTCAGTCATGCCTTGCTGAAAGTCGTCGACGTTGACCTCGAGCCACGCCGGCCCTGCAGCCAGCCGCATGGCTGCCTGCCTCACGTGCCATTGCCGGAGGGCCGTGATGGTCATGGGGTCGAGCGGAACGACCCGATGCCCCTTCTGTGTCTTGACGGGGCCCCACGCCTTCTTGCCTGCTGGGTGTCCGAGTTGCCAGCGGACAGTGATGGTTCCCTCGTCCAGGTCGATGTTCGGCCATGTGAGTCCAGCGAGTTCGCCGCGGCGCATGCCTGTTGACACCAGCACCATGAACGCCGCCTGGTACGGATGGTCCCGGATCGCGTCGAGAAAGGCGCGGAGCTCGTCGAGCGTCCAGCGGTCGAAGGTCGGTGCGCTCTTGGCTGGCTTGTCGATCGTGTCGCACGGGTTGTTCGTGACGACCTCCCAGCGGACCGCGTCAACGAACGCCCGGTGGATGACCCCGTAGGTGTTCCAAGCAGTCTTGCCTGACAGCCCACGATCACGCATGGCCCGTAGGAGGTCCTCGATGTGCTTGCCTCGCACGTCCTGGATCTTCATCTGTCCGATGGCCGGCAGGACGTAGAGCCGGCAGCTGGACTCGTAATCCTTGAAGGTGCTCAGGCGGACCCTTCCCGACTGATCGGCCGTCGGCGGCGTCAGAGGATCGAGATGGATGACCTCCTCCGGCTCGCCAATCCGCTCTGCCGCTTCGCGACGGACCAGTGCTGATGGCTTCTTGTAGGGCAACCAGTTGTCGTAGAGGTACCGCTCGACGGTTAGTTTGCTGGGGTCGACCTTGCGCCCACCCTGCAGCTCCGCCTTCCAGGCAACCAGCGCAGCCGACGCTTCCTTCTTCGTACGGAACCCATGCCGGTACTTGCGGACGCGTTGGCCGCTGCTGCTGCGACCGAACTCCACGGAGATGGACCACGTCTTGCCCCGGCGATAGACGCTCATGCTCTGCCCTCTCGTTCGAGCCACTCAGTGGCGTGGTCGACATCTGCTTGCCGCATTCCCCTCAGATGCAGCGCCCGGTCGAGGGCATGACGGGCTTTCAGGAGCGCCCACTCTTCGGCATCCCACTCGTTCCCCCGTCGGTTGAGATCGGCCTCGCCGACAATCCAGTCACGAAGGTCTTGGCCGGTCATCTCGCGGCCGCCGGTGACCTCGAGCGGGAATACGTCAACCACGTCCAGCGCGTCAGGGAGAAGATCGATGGGCGCTACGTCGAGGACCGCCGCAAGGATCAGCCACTCCCGCACACGCAGATCAGTTCGGCGCCCCGACTCGATGTTGGCAAGGACCGCCTGTGGGATCCGGGCGCCGATGGCCTGCGTCTCCTCCTCAACCTGCGCCTGTGTCAGCCCGGCCTCCTTTCGGGCCAAGCGGACGGCATCACCCAACCAGCCATCTCCAGTTTCTGTCATAGTCTCAAGTTATCCTTACTGCTATGTCTTTGTGAAGGGTAATCTATGCCCGATATGGATCCACTGCCTCGGGCGCTCACTGTCGAGGAAGCCGCCAGAGTGCTGCGCGTCTCCCCCGGCGTTGTCTACGGCATGGTTCGAAGTGGTGTCCTGCCACACCGGCGGGCCGGCCGTCGGATCTTGATCTCCCGCCAGCGATTGCAGGAGTGGCTCAACTGCGTCAACCCCTCTTCGAGCCCGCCGATCGATCCGACCGACGCACCGTCAGCGTGACCCTCATGCGGGTTCGAGGTGTCCACGGCGCCGTGCTTCCATGACCCACCGGGCTGCACTCGAGTGCGACACGCTGCCCCAAGCGGCGACCGACTTGGTCGGCGCCGTTCCGGCGGCCAGAGCCTTGCGGTAGACGTCCGCCACCTGGCGATAGTGCGTGTCGTCCAGCTGCTTCCCGCGCTTCGTCCGAGGACCGTCCGTCACGGCCAGGTCCGCAGGATCGGCGAAGTAGGCGATCTCGCCTGCTGGTCCGTCCGTGTCGTGCACTGCTGCACGAACAGCCTTCTGGATCACCCTGGCTACAGGCACCCGGCGCAACGCTTCCGCCGTGATCGGCTCATGCTCCTGAAAGACCTCACGATCATGCGGACCGCCGCTGATTACCGGCGCATGCTGGATGCCTCTCGGCGCAACGGTCAGGGCCATGCATTTCGGGCTGCGACCGGGGGTGTATGCCATGCTCACCGTCACGGCGTACGGAATGTCCGGTTCGACGATGGTCACCACGAACGACAACGGCAACACCGTGTCGGATGCCTCGTCCGGGTAGCCAGCCATCACTGGCTTCTTCGCCATCCGAACTTGGGCGTAGCGGCCCGCGCCCAGCACGTACTCCAACACCTGCTCGTCGCCTTCGGTTAGGTGCTGCGTCAGTCGCGGGCGGCCGTCGTCGCTCTGGTACCACATGCCCGACATTGTGACGATCCAACAACCCTTCGTCAACACTTTGCCTACCTGACGACTAAACGGCAAGGCGGGATCGTAGGCAACCGGCTGTCAGCACCTTACCGTTTCGTTCATGGCAACTCGAACCGCCTTGATCAAGCGAGCACGGGCGCTCGCATCCCTACCCCCGCCCGACCAGAGGCGAGCCATCCGCGAAGCGGCTGGTGCATCCCTCGCCGACGTCTCCACCCCGCTCGGGGTGACCCCGCAAGCCGTGCGCCTCTGGGAACTCGGACAGCGGACACCCCGCGGCAACCACCTGCTCGACTACCTGGACCTCCTCAACGACCTGAAGGAGGCGTCCACGTGAACAGCCTCGATGCCCTCCGCGGCAGAGCCACGATCACCGTGCCCGAGGCCGGCGAACTCCTCGGCATCGGCAAGGGCCTCGCCTACGACGCCGCCCGCAACGGCGACATCCCCACCATCCGCATCGGCCGGCGCCTGCTCGTGCCCACCCACCACCTGCTGCGCCAACTCGGTATCACCCCCAACGACGACGCCCCCGCCGCTGACCCCGGCGAGGGCGAGAAGTCGTCTACCGACCAGCAGCCCGCTGAAGGGTTCCGACATGCCCGATCGTAGCGCCGAACAGCTCCAACTCGGTGAGGTCCGCCGCGACGCCGGCCGCACCCTCGCACTGGACGCTGCCTGCGTCGAGTGGCGGGAACGTGCGATGGCCACCATCGAGACCCATTTCCAACCGGGTGTCCGCGACACCATCGAGGCCGTCCGCGACGAGGTCGGCGACCCGCCAACCGGGTCGGTCAACGCCTGGGGAGGCCTCGTCGCCGGGGCCGTCCGTTCCGGTCTGATCCGACGTGTGGGGTCGGCGCAGGCACGCCGACCGTCCGCCCACGCAAGGTGGCTCGGAATCTACGAGGCGGTGGCGCCGTGACCGCCGCAGAACAGACCCTCCTACTGCCGATCAACTACTGGTTCCTGGTCCGCTACCGCCGCCGCGGAGGTGGTGCCCGATGATGGGCCGCCTTCCCGGCACGGCTGTCGCGGTCGGTCGTGACAGCGTCCCCGGCCGTGCCCTGGTCGCGATCGTCCAGCGGGTCCGTGACACCGCCGACCTTGTCGGCTGCGGACACGACGCGCCCGTGTGGGTGATCTGTGCCCAGCATCCCGAGCACGGACCGCTCTGTGGCGCGTGCGAGGCACGGCACGTCGCTGGGCACACGTTCGCTGACGAGCGCCGATGCGACGGCTGCGGTGACCCGGCCGAACCGATCCACGGCGCCGGCATCCCTCTCGCCGGGGGTGTCTGGATCGGCTCGATCGGCTGGTGCGACCCCTGCGTGGCCGCACTGCACGGCCTGCCTGGAGGTCGCGGATGACCCCGGCCCCGGTTCCCTGCCGCCGCAACTGCATGCTCGCCTGCCCAGTCGACGAGTGGACGCGCTACCTGCTCGACGACGATTCCGACCATCCACCAGGGTGGCGACTCGGACACCTCATCGGCTGGGGTCGGATCCCTGCCGACCGGTGGGCCGACGGCCTGGCCATGACCGCAGCCACCTACGACCCCGGCGAGGTCATCGACGCCCCCCGCTACCTGTCGACCCACTGGACGTCGGCGACGTTCACCGCCGACGACCGGCAACGCGCCGTGGCGCTGCTGGA
>Ga0207908_1000407_pt1 | contig 11253 bp, 10 predicted proteins | sample MalvirmetagMSP81_FD_184224 | JGI IMG/M metagenome (GOLD analysis project Ga0207908, IMG submission 184224) | Marine viral communities from the Deep Pacific Ocean - MSP-81 (SPAdes) | ecosystem: Environmental > Aquatic > Marine > Oceanic | place: Pacific Ocean | collected 2011-04-18
CAGTTACGCCAACAGCGTCGGCACACAAACCATGCCCAGCGTCGCCAACATCCTGAGAATGGAAATCGACCTTCGCTCGAAGGACAAGGGTAGCCGCATCGTAGCCAAACCCGTCCCTCACAACAACGTGCGCGGCCCGGCCGCCTATTCCGGAGAGAAATAATGCAGATCAACCATATCGTCATGTCCCTGCGCGGACTGCGGCTGAGCGGCATGGCCGATGCCCTTGAGCAGCAGATTTCCATACCCGCGTGGCGTGATGTGTCCTTCGAGGAGCGTCTGGAGCATCTCATCACAGAAGAAAACCAGCTTCGAAGTCATCGCAAGGTGGACCGAATCCGCAAGGCGGCAAAAATGCGCCATGACGCGCAGCCCGAGGATTTCGACTTTAGCCCCGCGCGTGGCCTGGACAAGTCCGTGGTCAACAGCCTGCTCCGCTGCGACTGGATCAGGAGCGGAAGGACGAACCTGCTGATCACCGGCCTGACCGGCACGGGGAAGACCTGGATGGCTTGCACGTTCGGACAAGCCGCTGCTCGCCTGGAACTGACGATTGGCTACCATCGCGTGGGGCCGCTGCTGGAGGAGCTGGAAATGGCGCGCCACGACGGTCTGCGCATGAAGAAGCTCGAACATCTCCGACGGCTGGATCTGCTGATCCTCGACGACTTGGGCCTGGAAGTCCTCAGTCACAACGCGCTGATCGACCTGCTCAACGTCCTTGAAGATCGTGTTGGGCGCAAGAGCACAATCGTGGCCGCGCAGATGCCCGTCTCCAACTGGCATGAATACTTGGGAGGTGATGCCACGGCCGACGCCATCATGGATCGTTTGGTCCACACCAGCGAGAAGATCGAGCTGAAGGGTGGATCCATGCGCGCCAAGGCGGGAAAGCGGGCCGCCGAATAGGCAACCGTGTTCAGTCGGGTGCGCAGCGGTTGAAGTGTCCGTCCAATTTCGAGGCGAAGCTGCCCAATCTCTTGAATGAAGTGCCCATTCTTGCGGCCATCCTGCACAACTTGATTGCGGGGCTATCCAATCTCGCGACTGCCGTGACGATGTGCGTGCCTGGGCCAACCATTCCGCTGTGGGGTGCCATGCGAAGCAGCGGGTTGGTTCGGGATCAGCCTAGATACGGGTGACCAGTTTCATTTGCCGATCTGCTCAATCTCATCGGTGAAATGCGATCACTGCTTCAGCTTAAGTGATCAGCTCTGTGACTGTCACCACCTAAACCATCGTTGCCAACCCACCGAATGAACCCTGGAAAGGTTTGAAAATGCGGTGCAATTTTGCACACCTCTCGAACGATGTTTGAGAGCGCATTGTCTGGGCGACGTTTCGGCTGTTTTGCGAATCGGCGAAGTTCCTTATGGATTTGGCTAATGGTCTGCACGGGGACAGGCTGCGAGGCCTTCAGCTTTGCGCCCACCGTGGAAACCAGCGTCTTGACGAGGCCATAGAAAGCCCAGTCAATCTGCGTCCTCAGTTTGAAGTCGTCAGGATCATTGGCAAGATCTTGCAGACCGAGGTCGATAGCCTCCTGGAAACGTCCCGATTTCCGGAGCGCTTGTACGTCCGCCCAGGTCATTGCAAAACTGACCTTATTGTTTCAACAGCCGCGGAGTTGCTGCACGTCAGCGGGCGCAAGCTAGAAACCAGCCCCTGCTTGTCGAAGTTAATCTCAAGACCGACTCGCTCATCTTGGTTGCGAGCAACGGTAGTTGCTAGACGGTAAGGCGTCTCGGCGGCGGACACGATCTTCCAGCCAATCCGGTCCAAGCGCGAACGAGCAGAGCGAAGCAACGCGTCAGCCTCTGGCGAGTACCCATTCGTCGCGACGCACGCGCTGGCTAAGTCGGTAAGTAAAGGCCACTGCGCCGGGTCCTTCATGTGCATGGCGGTGACGACGTTCTTTCCGTTGTAGGCGATCCGCAGCTGGCATTGTTCTTCTTGCGGTCCAGATAGATCGTACTGCTCCTGGTAAGGGTGACAGGCCGCCTTTACGACCCGCCAGCCCAACCGTTCTAATGCGTTGACGACACGGAGCCAAATTGCTACCGACTTGAGAACATCTTTCGATTGGTCTAGCCCCTCAGGCAGGCTGCGTTGCTGATCTCTCTCGGACGCGATTCCGTTGGGCTGAAATGCCCAGCCTGCACCTACTGCGATGTCCGTGGCCTCTTTGACAGCACCCGCATTCCAGACAGCAGCGTCAAATGGATGGATATCGCTGAAATTCAAAAGAACCAACTCACGTTCAGCGACAGTGAGCGCCGAGTAAAGCCAGCGGAAGAATCCTTCCGAGTGCCGGCCGGCTGCATGATCGCAATTCACGTAACAGACTGGCTGCGACATGCCCTGAGCATGGTGAACAGTCGATGCATAGCCATAACGTGCATAGGTGAAATCTGGTGCGGGCGGTGGCGGCGACCGGCCTTCCATTCCTTGGAGCGCGGCCTGTTTCCCGTCGAATGCCTTCTCTCGGTCACGCTTTATGGCATTTCTCCAGACGCTTTCAGCGACTGCAGTCTCTTTGTCCAACTCCGGTTTTTCCGCCTTCAGAAACTCCTCGAACACCTCGAGCTCAACCTCATCTCGACTATGAATCCCACACCTGATGGAATGAAACTTGATAGGGCCGCTTTTTACCCAGCTTAAGCCTTGCTGGTACAGGGTACGCTTGCCGACACTCGCGACGGAGATGCGCCCACCGGATTGCATCGTCACGCGTGAGCCGAAAGCGTCGCGCGCATCTGGGCTGACGTATATCTCCAAGAGGTCCCCGACCTCCACGGCGTCCAAAGAGCTCTTTCCGTGCAAGCGCTCCCGAACCCATTGCGTCAATGCATTTGCTTGGCCATGCGTCTCGGCCAAATACCAGACGGAGCCTGGGTCTGCACGAAAGTGATCCAATATCTCGCTCGCTGCGTCCTTCTTTTCGACAATCCTGAAACCGTCATCAGTCGACAGTTCCAGCGCAGCGAACTTCTGCGTTCCGATGGCAGACACCAACTTGACCGCATTGGCCAGTTTGGCCGAGCCGCCAGTAGTATCGATGAGTTGAGTCAGCTCGAGTGACTGGTGCTTCAGTCCCCGTGCTTTCTGGAATTCACCAGAAAGCACCGATTCCTCGGAGCTGCCACGCTGGATCTGGTAGGGATCGCCAAAAAGTACAACCTTGCGCTTCGTGTTTCCGATCTCGGCGAAATCGAAGAAATCCGATAGCAACTGGCCGCTGCCATATTGCTTGCCGTCGGGAGTCGAGAAGCGCGAATTCCCCAGCAAATGCGAGTCGTCCAGCAGGTAGACACTGTCCGTTGCGTCATCGCATCCGCGCAACGGAATGACCTTGACCTTTTTCTGCTCTGCTACATTTTCAATCTCATCATCGCCGCTGACGCTGCCCGTGTAGAGATGAGCATAGATGCTGTTTGACTCCACCTCAGCTCCATCGGCAAGGCGCCGGTTGGGCTCCAGCACGATGACCTGTTTACCTGCCTTCTTGACCTCGTCGGCCACCTCGGCCAGCAGGCGGCTTTTGCCAGTCGAGGTCATTCCCAGCACTGAAAAACTTACGAAGTCGTCCGCAGCGACAAAGTTGCACAGCGTCTGTAGAGCCTCTCGCTGATGTCCAGTCAGCGGTGTGCGGGCCTGCGGCAGATCGGGATGCGAATGAATATCGCGCACCTGTGGGCGACTGGAAGCCCATTCAATCGGCTGAACCCCGAGCCTGCGGACAATTTCCAATGCTTCGTCTTTGCCAATCCTTAGTTCGGGCGAGGAGAGGCCATCGAGCATGGCAGCGCAGCTGGTCAAATCCGTCGGGTAGAACCAGGAGCGAACCTTAGATGGAAGCTCCAACTGATCTTCGATCCGGCCTGAAAATATTACGCCAGCAGAGATGTGGCCGAGATTGCGTCCGGACAGCAGTGCCTTTGATTGCAGCCAGTCCAGAACGGAGAACTTGTTGTCGCGTAGTTGCTGGTAGGGGTTTGCCTTCCGTCCGCCTTTGACTATCACACCATCAGCTTGCCAGGGCCCGTTCTCGGTGCCAGTCAGCTTGCCGCCATAGCTCTTGAAGTCGGCCACGATGATTGCTGACGGTAGGATGCAGACCAAGTCGATTTCCGCGCCGTTCCACATCGCGTTTGCAATCGTAATAATCCAATCGGTGCTGTTTGCCCAACGCTCCTCGAGTCGATCCAGAAAAACGTGGAGCATCTGGTTTTCATGAGTGCGGCTGGCCTTCTCGCCGTAAACGAGGATGGTCACTGGCTACCTCCGTCGCAACAACGCATCCAGCAGGTGGTCGACGGTCTGATCGCCACATTGAATTGATTCATGACAGGCTTTCCATGTATGGGCGCATCACATTGGCCACGCGGCACAGGGTGGCATAGCGCCAGAGTTCGTCCATGCTCAAGCGCTTGGCGCGCCAGCCTTCCTGTAGCGCCTCCAGGGCGACATCAAGGCCGATCTTCTTGCGGAACTTGAAGCAATCGGCCACCGTGCGAGCGACGTTGGTCACGCGCACCAGTACGCCATCGATGACACGTTCCTCGATCCCCTCTGTTAGTGCGGCACCAGAGAAACGGACGATGCGTAGCGGTGGGTAGTCCATCTTTGGCGAGCGGGCCTTGTTTGGAATGGCCAGCCAGACCTCGAACGGCGACTGCGTGGTGAGTTCATGTAGCCGAAGCGCTGACAGCAGGCAAATGATGGCTTGCGGGTGCTTGCTGGCTAACTCGGCTAGCGCAGCGTGTTCCGAGACGGGCCGATCCGGAATCGCGTACAGACCACGTCCAACCCGCTGCAGTAACCCTTGGCGCACTAGCCGCGTCAGGGCGACAGTCGGCAGCCCACGCTCATTGAGGTCGCATGGGCGGATAAGGCCACGTTGGGCGGCGAGATCCAGAATAGTCTGGTGCGAGCTTTCCATGCTGCAATGATGTTGCATTTTGTCGGTAGGCGTCAATAACTACCGACGAAATACAACGATCTTTGTTGCTTTTGCCCACCAATGCCGCAATCCAACCGCTTGATTCGTCCGCGCGTAACCCTCTGATCTGTATGGGCCTGCGTTGCGGCCTTTGCGGACTTCGGGCCAGTTCAAGGGAGCGAGGTCGGAGCGAGGAATGGCCCGGAGAGAGTGGAATGTGGCCGGGAGCGGCCAATTCTGGCGGTTGGCGAAGTCCGCAGGCTTCCGCAGGAACCCCCAACAACACGCGGGAACCGGCGCGATCAGACAAGAAAAAACCCCAACCGAGAACGGTTGGGGTTTTGATATTGGTGGAGATGGGGGGAATTGAACCCCCGTCCGCCAGCCTTCCGCCTACAGATCTACATGCGTAGCCCGGTCTTTGATTTTCGTCTTCAGCTCCCGGATGGGCACGGATCGCTGTCGCTTATCCCCTTAGGGTTTTAGTGCGTTGGTTAGGGGCGAACCATTGCACGAGTTGGTATGAGTCGACACCTGATTCAGCGGTACCAACACCAGCTGGTCAGATGCTCGCCGGATTAAGCGGCGAGGGCGTAGTTGTCGTCGTTCGCAACTAGCTTGTTTGCAAACCGTTTAACGAGCAGATTTGCAGCTCGGCATGCACCGCGAGTTTCAGCACCGACGTCGAAGCCAGTCATCCCCGTTGTGTGCGTGAAGCGTAACACGCTCTGACCGGCGCAACGATGGCTCAGTTGCGGACGCTGGTGCGCATGATGCGGCCTTGTTGGCGTTGCCAGTCGCGGTCTTTGATGTCGGCACGTTTGTCGTGCTGCTTCTTGCCTTTCGCGAGGCCTACGGCGAGCTTGGCGCGGCCGCGGTTCCAGTGCAGGTCCAGCGGCACCAGGGTGTAACCGGCGCGTTCGACCTTGCCGATCAGGGTGGCGAGTTGCTTGCGGTGCAAGAGCAGTTTGCGCGTGCGGGTCGAGTCGGCAATCACGTGGGTGCTGGTTTGTGGCAGCGGGGTGACATGCGCGCCAATCAGGTAGGCCTCACCGTTGCGCAGGATGACGTAGGCCTCGGCGATCTGTGCACGGCCGGCGCGCAGGGACTTGACTTCCCAGCCTTGCAGGGCAAGGCCGGCTTCGTAGCGTTCTTCGATGAAGTAGTCGTGCCGCGCCTTGCGATTCAGTGCAATGGTGTCGTCGGCCGCTTTGGCCTTGTTCTTTTCACTCATGGGCAAAGTATAGGGGAGCGCTGGCCTGCATCATCGGCGCCGCGCGCTGGAATCGGCGTTTTGACCGCCCGTCGCACTACACTCGCGGCATGCATATTCCGGAATCACGCACGGGGACCTGGTCGTCGAACCGCGCCTTCATTTGGGTGGCGGTCGGCAGTTGCGTGGGCATGGGCACGATGTTGCGTTTTCCTGCCCAGATGCAGGCGTTTGGCGCCATTTCGTTTCTGTCGGCTTACCTGCTGTGCTTGCTGTTGATCGCCTGGCCAATTCTGGCCGCGGAGTGGGGACTGGGGCGGTGGATGCGCGGTGATCTGGTCAGTGGCTTTGCCAATACCGCTGAAACTGCCGGGCTGACACGGCGATGGCGGGTGCTCGGCGGCGTGATGGTGGTGACCGCTGCAATGGTTCTGTCCTATTACAGCGTGATCGCCGGTTGGGGGATGGCTTATCTGGTGCGCGCGGTGGGTGGCGTGCTCAACGCACAGGCGCTTCCGGCGCTGGTCAATAATTATCAGGAACTGGTGGGCGAGCCCGAACGTGGGTTGGCGTGGCACACCCTGTTCATGGTGGTGACGTGCGTGGTCGTGTCGCGCGGCTTTCGATCGGGGGTCGAGCGGTTGGCGATGCGGGTGCTGCCGGCCTCCATGCTGGTCGTCTCGCTGTTGACCCTGGTGTTGCTGTTGCGAGATGACCCGCCGCCCGACTGGCAGGCGCTGCTCGCGCCGAAGACGTCGCTGCTGGCGCTGGATTTATGGTTGACGGCGATACGCGAAGCCTTCATCACCGCGGGCTTGGGACTGGGTGCCATGATGACCCTGGGTGCCTATCTGCCCAGCGACCTGCGGTTACTGCCCACGGCCGGCATCGTGATCATGCTCGATGTCATCTTCGGCGTTCTGACGACGATGGTGCTTTTTCTGTTGGGTGGCGGCGCCTCGACCGGAACCGGATTCGATCTGGTTTTCGTGGGCTTGCCGCAGGCCTTGCCTGCCGGGTTGAGCGGCGTGCTGATCGGCACCCTGGTGTATGGCTTGCTGGTGGTGATGAGCCTGACTTCTGCCGTGGTGCTGCTGGAAGTGGTCACCCGATTCGCCATGGAGCGTTGGCGGCACACGCGAATCGATGCGGCGACCACCTCGGCGGCGGTGATCTGGGCCTTGGGCGTGGCGTGTCTGTGGAGTTTCTCGGGGCCGGCATCGTTGGACGCCGAGCAGTTCTCGCTTTTCGATGCGCTGATCGTGGCCACCGCGCAGCTGGCCGCGCCGGTTTCGGCCCTGGCTGTTTGCGTGTTTGCCGGCCGTATGATTCCGCCCGACCTGCGACGCGCGGTATTCGGGCAGGCGCGGGGCTACTCGGTATGGGCGGCGCTGCTGCGTTACCCGGCGCGGGTGGGGGCGGTGGTCATCGTCCTGGACGCGATCGGGGTGTTCAAGGCCATCCGGGCGTTGTGGTTCTAGTTGCGGGGAAACAGTGATGAGCGGTGAACTGATACAGGTTGAAGTGGCCTACGCATTGCCCAGCGAGCAGGTGGTGCTGCGGGTGGACCTGCCTGCCGGCGCCACCGTGCGGGACGCGGTGAGGCGCTCGGGTCTGCTCGGGCGTTATCCCGACATAGACCTTGAACGCCAGCGGGTGGGCATTTACGCGCGCCTGGTGTCACTCGACGATGTGGTCAGCGTGGGCGATCGCGTCGAGGTTTATCGGCCCCTGCAGGCCGATCCAAAAACCGCGCGACGCGCCAAGGCGTCGCGCGCGGCGAAGGCCCAGTAGACCTAGACCGAGCCGGGGTCGGTGGGCGAGCTGCGACCGGGTTTCGGTTGCGTGTCGGGGCGGTCGGCGGGAATCTCGACCGGTTCGTCATCGCCCGTGGGGCGCCGGTAAATGGCGCTGGGATCGATGATGAACGTTTCGGCGCTGTCGGCTTCAACGCCCTCCATGCGGGCCAATTGGCCGTCGCGAAAATGCAGGGACACGATGCGCCGGACTTCGGCACCGCGCGGCGCGCGGTAGTAGCCCAGGTAGTCCCAGCGGTTGGGGTCGTAGGGATCAGCCGCCATCGGGGTGCCCATCAAAAAGCGCACCTGCTCGGGCGTCATGCCCAGCTCGACCTGGTTGAGCTTGTCCTGCTCGATGAAATTGCCCTGCCGCGTGGGCAACTTGTAGACCAGCTGGCAGCCTGCCAGCGTGATGATGCATAAGGTTGCCAGGGCGCTGCTGATCCAAAAACGCATTGCGATTCGTTGTGGTCGAAGCCAGCGGTCATAATACGGCATTACCTGGAGCGCACTCATGGAATCATCTGACCTTCGCAATGCCGGCCTCAAGGTCACGCTGCCACGCCTGAAAATCCTTCAGATTCTGGAAGCCAACGCTGATGCGCATCTCTCGGCCGAGGACATCTACCGTTTGCTGTTGGAATCGCACGAAGAAATTGGCCTGGCGACTGTGTATCGCGTGTTGACCCAGTTCGAAGCGGCCGGCCTGGTGATGCGGCACAACTTTGAAGGCGGTCACTCGGTGTTCGAGCTGGCCAGCGGTGAGCACCACGATCATATGGTCTGCCTGGAAACCGGCAAGGTGATCGAGTTTGTCAGCGAAGACATTGAAAAGCTGCAGCACGCGATCGCCAGACAGTACGGCTACGAGGTGCACGATCACAGCCTGGTGCTGTACGTGAAGCCCGCGAAGAAACGCTGAGCAACGCCACGCCGGATGGATCAGGCGCCGCCCTCGACCTGATCCAGCAGATCGGCAGCCAGCGCCCGCGCCGAGGCGGTGATTTTCTGCCCGCCCTGCAAGCGCGCCAAGGCATCGATGCGTGCCTCGCGGTCCAGCGGCGTGACCCGGGTGTAGGTCTTTCCGCCGCTGATCTCCTTATGAATCGACAGATGCTGGTGCGCCTGCGCCGCAACCTGTGCCTGGTGCGTTACACACAGCACCTGCCGGTGCGCGCCCAGGGACCGGAGCTCCTGGCCGACCCGCTCGGCGACGCCGCCGCTGATGCCCGCATCGATTTCGTCGAACACCATGGTGGCCAGGCCGCGCAACTGCGTGGCCACCACCTGCAGGGCCAGTGACACGCGCGACAACTCGCCGCCGCTGGCCACCTTGTTCAGCGGTCGGGGCGACTGGCCAGGGTTGGCGCTGAACTCGAAACTCACGTCATCAAAGCCGCTGCTGCGCACCGGCTCGCGGGGGTCGGCGGTCACGGCAATCTGGAACCGGGCGTTGGCCATGCCAAGGCCCTGAACGATGGGCGTGGCGCCCTCGCCAAGCTTTTTGGCGGCCTTGTCGCGTGCCTTGCTGAGTGCCGTGGCGGCGGATTTGTAGCGCTCCATTTGCGCGGCCCGTTGCCCATGCAGGGCGAGCAGACGCTGCTCATGATTCTGATTGCGGTCCAGCTCTTCGCGGAGCGCATCCAGGTGCGTGCCCAAGGCTTCGGGCCGCACGCGGTGCTTGCGGGCCGTGTCGTGAATGGCGCTCATTCGGCGCTCGGCGCGCTCCAGTTCGCCGGGGTCCAGGTCGAGACGGTCCAGGGCGCCGCGCAGGGCGTGAATCACGTCCTGCAGCTGGGTGCGGGCAGACTCCAGCGTCGGCACCAGCTCGGCAAAGGCCGGGTCCAGCTCGGCCAGCGCGGCGATGAGCTGCTGGGCGCGGCCCACCGCGGCATCGGCGGCGGCATCGTCGCCGGCCAGGCTGTTGAGCGCCTGGGTGCCGTCTTCGAGCAGTCGCCCAGCGTTGGCCAGCCGGCGGTGCTCAGATTCGAGCCGGGGCAGTTCGTCGGCCTGCAGGGCCAGGGCCTCCAGCTCCTGAATCTGGAATTGCAGAAAGCTGAGTCGTGCCGGATCGCCCTGACCCTGCGCGCTGAAGGCGGCAATCTGGGCGTCGGTGTCGTGCAGGGCCTGCGCAGCGCTGGCCACCTTGTCGAGCGCCGCGCCATGCTGGCCGAAATCATCGAGGGTCTGGCGCTGCACGTCGCCGCGCAACAGCGTCTGCGATTCCGACTGACCATAAATCTCGATCAGGCAGTCGCCCAGCTCGCGCAGGGCGCTGGCGTTGACCGGCTGGGCGTTGACGAAGGCGCGGGTGCGACCCTCATTGAAGATCACCCGGCGCAGCACCACCAGGCCCGGGTCATCCTCGTCGAGCAGTGCCTGGGCTTTCAGCCACTGGCTGGCGGCCGAATCATCCTCGGGTGGCAGCTCGAACGTGGCGGTGATGTCCGCCTTCTCGGCGCCGTCGCGCACCATGCGGCTGTCCGCTCGGGCGCCGGCCAGCAGCCCCAGCGCATCGATGAGGATCGACTTGCCGGCGCCGGTTTCGCCGGTGAGCACCGTCAAGCCGGGGCCGAATTCGAGCGCCACCGAGTCGATGATGGCGAGGTTCTGAATCGAGAGCGACTTGAGCATCAGTTGGGTCCGCGGCCCCAGTGCAGCTTGTTGCGCAGCACATTGAAATAGTCGTACCCGGCGGCGTGAATCAACTGCATGCGGAAGGCGGCGCGTTCCACGATCAGTTCGTCGCCCGGACGCAGCGCTTCGTGCGACTGGCCATCACAGGTGACGGTGGCCAGGGTGCCGGTGCCGCCGCCCAGGCGGATCTTGATGGGCCGGTCGGCAGCCACCACCAGCGGCCGGTCCGACAGGGTGTGCGGGCAGATCGGCACCAGTGAAATGGCCTCCAGCGACGGGTGCATGACCGGGCCGCCGCTGGACAGCGCGTAGGCGGTCGAGCCGGTGGGCGAGGAGACGATCAGGCCGTCGGCGCGGTGCTGGCTGATGAACTGCTCGCCAAGCCAGGTATCGAACTCCAGCATGCGGATCGACGCCTGGTTGCGGATCACCACGTCGTTGATGGCCAGCAGCGGCCCCACCTCGCCATGGGCGCTGATCACGCGGGCACTAAGCAGCAGGCGGCTTTCGGTGATGTGCTGCCCGGCCAGAACCGCGCTGATGGGGGCTTCGAATGCATCCGGTGGCACGTCGACCATGAAGCCGAGGCGCCCCTGATTGATGCCGAGAATCGGCACCCCGCGCGGCGCCAAGACCCGCGCCGCCGCCAGCAGCGTGCCGTC
>Ga0207908_1000411_pt1 | contig 11159 bp, 9 predicted proteins | sample MalvirmetagMSP81_FD_184224 | JGI IMG/M metagenome (GOLD analysis project Ga0207908, IMG submission 184224) | Marine viral communities from the Deep Pacific Ocean - MSP-81 (SPAdes) | ecosystem: Environmental > Aquatic > Marine > Oceanic | place: Pacific Ocean | collected 2011-04-18
CTCGGCTTCAGAGCCGACCATGAACCGCCGTGGTACGGAACCGTATGCCCGGTGGTGTGAGAGGACGGGGGAGGTAACTCCCCCTCCTACTCGATTCAGCGGATTGCGCGTTCAGCGCTTAATCGCCACTCCAGTTCGATCCCGGGTCCGGCGTCATCCGCAGGTAGGACTTCACCGCCCGATAGCCTTTCGGGAAACGTTCTTTTATTTCATCCTCATCCTGCAGGGACGGCACGATCACCACATCGCCGCCGGGTTCCCAGTTGCCAGGTGTTGCCACTTTGTGAATGTCGGTCATCTGCAGCGAGTCTACAACCCGCAGCACTTCGTTGAAGTTGCGACCGGTGCTGGCCGGGTAGGTGATCATCAAGCGGATTTTCTTATTCGGGTCGATCACGAACAGCGATCGCACGGTCAGCGTCTCACTGGCGCTGGGGTGGATCATGTCGTAAAGGTTAGACACCTTGCGATCGTGGTCGGCAATGATCGGAAAGTTAACGGCACAACCCTGGGTTTCGTTGATGTCCTTGATCCAATCCTTGTGGGAATCGACCGGGTCCACACTCAGAGCGATTGCCTTGACGTCACGCTTGGCGAATTCGTCTTTCAGCTTGGCCGTCAGGCCGAGCTCGGTGGTGCACACCGGCGTAAAATCGGCAGGGTGCGAGAACAGTATGCCCCAGCTGTTGCCCAGCCATTGGTGAAAGTCGATCCTGCCTTCACTGGAATCCTGCTCAAAATCCGGTGCGGTATCTCCCAGACGTAAACTCATCGCGTTTCCTCCTTTGATGATACGAAAGCCCGGCCAGACGAAGCGCCGGCACAAAATTCAGTCTATACGATAAACAGTGGAGGCGGATGGGAGAAAACCAAGGGGTCTTGATTTGCCTCATCCGACTCCACTTACGTATCAGCTAACGCCGACTGACCGCTCTTTCTCGAAATGCTCACGGGTGAGCTTGAACACCACCGGGCTCAGTAGCAGCAAGGCCACGAGGTTTGGCAGCGCCATCATGGCGTTGAGCGTGTCGGCGATCAGCCAGATCAGGCCTAGGTTGATGGTGGCACCGACCGGTATCGCCAGTATCCAGATCACGCGGTACGGCACGATGGCTTTGACGCCGAACAGGAACTCAATGCAGCGTTCGCCGTAAAACGACCAACCGATAATCGTGGTAAAGGCAAAAATCGCCAGGGAGATGGCGACAACGTAATTGCCAAACCCGGGCAGTCCGGTTTCAAAGGCCAGTGAGGTCAGTGCCGCACCGGTCTCACCTGACGTCCAGGCGCCAGAGCTGATGATGACAAGGCCGGTGATGCTGCACACGATGATCGTGTCGATGAACGTGCCCAGCATGGCGACCATGCCCTGGTTGATCGGGTTCTTGGTCTGGGCTGCCGCGTGGGCGATAGGGGCGGAACCGAGGCCTGCCTCATTGGAGAAAATGCCGCGGGCCACACCAAAGCGGATAGCGGCCCAGACGGCGGCGCCGGCAAAGCCACCTTCGGCGGCAACCGGGCTGAACGCGTGTGTAAACACCATGGCGATAGCGTTCGGAATCTGCTCGGCGTTAATGGCCAGTACCATCAGGCCAACCAGGATATAGGCGATGGCCATAAAGGGCACCAACGTGCTCGCCACCTGCCCGATGCGTTTGATGCCACCGATCAGCACAAGGCCTACCAGTACCATCAACACAAGGCCGGTCACCCAGTGCGGCAGGTTGAAGTTGGTTTCCAGAACATCGGCCACCGAGTTGGCCTGCACGGTGTTGCCAATGCCAAACGCGGCCACAGCGGCGAAGATGGCAAACAGCACGCCCAGCCAGGCCCATTTTTTACCCAGGCCGTTGCGAATGTAGTACATCGGGCCACCCGTGTAGGCGCCGCGTTCGTCCACTTCCCGGAAGCGTACCGCCAGTACCGCCTCGGAATATTTGGTCGCCATACCCACGAGGGCGGTCAGCCACATCCAGAACAGCGCTCCAGGGCCGCCCAGGAATACCGCAGTGGCAACACCAGCAATATTACCAGTACCAACGGTAGCCGACAGCGCGGTCATCAGGGCCTGAAATGGAGGAATCTCGCCCTCTGATTCGGCCCCGGTACGGCCTTTCCACATCAGTTGGAAACCGGCTCGCAGTTTCAATACCGGCATCAGCTTCAGGCCAATGCTCAGAAACAGGCCGACACCAAGAATCATCACCAGCATGGGCGGGCCCCAGACCAGTGCGTTAATGCTGCTAATAAACGACTCAAAGGCTTCCATGGGAATCTCCCTGTGTTTGTGCCTTGGTATTGAGGAGCTTCCGCGACACCGGCGATATGGATCTGAGTAGTACAGATCTGAGCTCGGCGGAAGCGTATAACTCATTGAGTTTATATACTTATTTTTATCTGTAAATATTCGCTGCAAAGAATTCGCTGTTCTGAAGCGACGTGGGTCTGCAAAGCTATTGGATTCGTAGCCTCTCGGGTTAAGCTGTGGACTGGTTATCTCAGGAGTCCCTCAATGCCGGAAACCCTAAGCCACTCTGATTGGAGTTCTGCCGATACGTCGGTCAACGCCATGCCCGAGACCCTTCACGTCCAGGCAGGCGAGCTGTCGTTCTGTGTGGAAACCCGGGGAGATCCCGCCGGGGAGCCAGTGATCTTCGTGATGGGATTGGGGGCGCAGATGACGCTCTGGCCGGAGGCGTTGCTGGACCAGTATGTTCGTGAAGGCTTCCGGGTAATCCGGTTTGATAACCGCGACATCGGGCTGTCATCGCACCTGAAGGATCGCCTGGAGGGTCATCCGGTTGCGGTCATGGCAAGGCACCGGATGGGCCTGCCGATCGCCGCGCCCTATACCCTGCATGATATGGCGGACGATGTCTGTAAGGTGATGGACGCCCTCAGCCTGACCAGCGCTCACCTGGTGGGTGTTTCCATGGGCGGCATGATCAGCCAGCTGGTGGCTGCGAATCGCCCCGAACGCGTGCGCTCGGCAACCCTTATCATGACCTCCACCAACAGCCCGCGCCTGCCAATGCCAAAATCAAAGCTGATCTGGCGCCTGGCAGGTATTGGCGCGAAGGGGCATGATGAAGCCGCAGTTGTCGCACGCTCCCTGGACTTCTGGAAGGCGATTCAGAGTCCGGGCTACCCACCTCGCGAACAGGAAGTGAGGGACCGGATCGTACGGGAGTTCCGGCGCAGCTATCATCCCGCCGGCATTCTCCGCCAGACCCGTGCCATCCTTGCCACTGGCAGCCTGTCATCAGCCACACGGCGCATACGGGTGCCGGTATCCGTGATTCATGGCAAGGCCGACCCGCTGGTGCGGCCGGTGGCTGCGGAGCAGTTGGGATACCTGATGCCTCATGCCCGCGTTGAGATGATTGACGGCATGGGGCACGATCTTCCGGAACCTCTGTTGTCGCGGTTTGCCCAGATCGGCTTTGAAACCATGGCGCAACAGCCGAGGCAGGGCAACGGCTGACGGCCGGTGCCCGCAGAAAGAGATGGCCGGTTGCGGGTTTATACTTCCAGTTTTCGCCCCCATTGCCTATGTTTAAAGAGGGACGAATCCAGAATATGACTGGTCAGGGAGTCTGCCAATGCAATCGCTAAAAGTATCCGATGTCATGTGGAACCACATCGAGCCCATTCGTCGTGGAACGCCCTTAACCAAAGTGGTCAAAACACTGCTTCACAACCACGTCACGGGGCTGCCGGTCGTGGATGACCACCGCAAGGTGATCGGTTTTGTGTCCGAACAGGACTGCATCCACGCCCTGCTGGTGAGCAACTACCACCACGAAGGCGACCCGATCGTGGACGACGTTATGTTTCGAAATCCCGTCACCATATCCCCGGAAATGTCTGTTGTGGATCTGGCCCAGAACCTGGGCGCAGGCAAGCCCAAGGTCTACCCGGTGGTTGACCATGATCGTTTGATCGGTATTGTGACCCGCACTGCCATCCTGGCAGAGTTTGCAAAGGCCGGTTATGGCATAGAAGTACCGAAATACGCGTAGTCAGAAGACTGTGAATTTTCCGACTGAGAGGTACCCATGCAACTGCTCTCCACCAACGTCTGTTTCGACGGCGAACACCGGCGCTACCAGCACCACTCGGCAGCCCTGGACTGCGATATGGAGTTTGCGGTGTACCTTCCTCCTGTTGCCGTGGGCAGCAACCCTCAAAAAGTGCCGGTTCTTTACTGGCTGTCGGGACTGACCTGTACCGACCAGAATTTCATGCAGAAGGCCGGGGCCCAGAAAAAAGCGGCGCAGCTGGGCATTGCCATCGTGTGCCCTGACACCAGCCCCCGTGGTCTGGACCTGCCCGGTGAACATGACAGTTACGATTTCGGTAGTGGTGCCGGTTTTTACCTGAACGCCACACGCCAACCCTGGGCCCCTCACTATCGAATGTACGATTATGTGGTGAAGGAATTGCCGCAACTGGTGGAAGGCCACTTGCCGGTGACAGAGGATTGCAGTATCAGTGGTCATTCCATGGGTGGTCACGGGGCACTGATCGCGGCGCTGAAGAATCCCGGGCAGTACAGATCCGTGTCTGCTTTTGCGCCGATTGCCAACCCCAGCGAATGCCCCTGGGGTCAAAAAGCCTTCAGCGGTTATCTGGGGGACGACCCGAAAACCTGGGAAGAGTGGGATGCGACGCTGTTGATTCCCGGCGCCAGCGAACGCTTACCGCTGCTGGTGGACCAGGGTACAGCGGATGACTTCCTTGAAAGTCAGCTCAATCCCGAGGCGCTGGTCGAGGCATGTGAGAAGGTGCATCACCACATCAATCTGAGAATGCACCGGGGTTATGATCACAGCTACTTCTTCATCGCCTCGTTCATCGATGACCATCTTGAGCATCACGCCCAGGCGTTGGGCTTGAGATAATACAGAGCGCGTAGAGCGTTAGTGGAAACCCCAGAGTAGCCCGAAGTCCATGGAGGGCATCACTTCGGGCTGTTCAACGTTGATAATATTGAAATCCGGCTGGCTGCAGTCCCGCTCAAAGGTGCCGCTGTAACGGTTGCCCCTGGGACCAATGATGGCTTTGGCAAACGGGCCACGGTGACGGTGCGGGCGCCGGACAATCACCGCCACTTCGTTGTTGGCGAGCCTCACCAGAGTTCCTGGCGGATGATCGGTCAGAATGGCCAGCAGAGCCCGCGGAATGGCAGGGCGTAGTTTGCCGTCGGCCAGCGAAGCGATCAGTTTGCGGGCCTCGGTTATGTTCATTCGTTCGCGATAAGCCCGCTTCGTTATCATTGCCACATAGCGTTCCGCCAGCGCCAGGATTTCCGCCTCACCCCGTATGTCGGTACCACTCAACCCATTGGGATAGCCCGAACCGTCCGCCTGTTCGTGGTGCTGCGCAATGATTTTGAGTAGCAGTGGGCTGGTGATGTCGGCCTCTTTGATTGCCTGAACGCTGCGTTCGGGGTGTTTGCGTATCACCGCGCGCTGCTCGTCGGTCAATACCCGGTTGGAAGCATTGAGTTTGTCGGCCACCGGCACCAGAGCCAGGTTTGCCATTAGCGCAGCACTGATCAGTACGGCGATCCGCTTGTCATCGAGACCGAACCGCCGTGCAGTAAACTGACAGAGAACGGCATAGAACAGTATCTGTTCATGGATGGTGGGCTCGATCGAGTACAGGTGCACCAGTGCCAGGCTGGCCTCCGGGGATTCCTGGCACATCTGGTCAATCATTCGTGACAGGCCAAGTACCCGTTGGCGGGCACTGTCATCCTGGTTGGTAATGGCGTTTAGCGAGGATTCCAGGGTTTGCAGTAATACGGGATAATCCGCAAATGGGTTGCGAAGACGGATATCTTCCTGAATATCCTCGTCGGGGCGCTCAATCACCCGGGGCTGGAACAGGCCACGCTCGAACAACTGCTCCAGCTGAATGTCATTCTGTATGACGTAGCCCTGTCTCAGCAGAACATTGCCATCGGCGTCATAGACCGTCCAGGGCAAAGGCTTTCCAATGGTCAATGCGCCGGGTGCGATACGAAGAAGGTTCTGCACTCAATGGCTTCCTGGTGCTTATTATAATAATGCTTAAGTTTACCCCTTAAGCCGATACCAACTCCAGTTGTTGAACGGTCGGGAATGGGACGTTTGCGGTGATATGGGAATCTGCGTCCTTTGATTTAACAAAGTATTTCATTTGTGCGTTTGTTAAATTTCGTTGCGTTCAGCTTCCGTAATCGGATCTTGCGCTATGATAGTTTGCTAATAAGACCTTGGTAGGAATGTACTGTCACTATGCTCTATCGTCTGAAAACAGATTTCAGGCTGTCCATCATCACGTTGTTGGCCATCAGTGCCATTCTGGGGATAACCCCCTTTGCGGTGATGCGGTTTGTCCAGGGCAACGTGCTGGCCGGGGTGGTCGATCTGGGTATTATGCTGGCGATCACCGCCGGAATGATTTACGCCTGGATAACAGGCGATACCGCTCGCAGTGGTTTTGCAATGGCCCTGGTGGCCTGCGGCGGGGCGGTGACAGTCGGAGCGTTGGTCGGAGAGCCTGGGCTGTTCTGGTTATATCCGTGCCTGGTGACAAGCTTCTTCCTGACGGAACCCCGCTACGCAATTTTTATCAATCTGGCCGCCGTTGTTGCCTTGATGGTGCATGGCGTGGCCTTCAGTTCTCTTGTCCAGATGTGGACCTTCGCCGCCACGGCTATGGTCGTCAGCTGCTGCGCCTATGTGTTTGCCCATCGCAACGAGAACCAGCGGGAGCGCTTGGAACACCTGGCCACAATCGACCCCCTGACGGGCGTCAAAAACCGCCGCTCCATGGATCAGGAGCTGGCAATGGCCGTTGCCAGCGCTTCCAGAAACGGCATCTCCTACGCCCTGGTGTTGCTGGATATCGACTACTTCAAGAAGATCAACGACGAGTATGGGCACAACGTAGGGGATGACGTGCTGGTGGAAATGGTGGCGTTGATCGAACAGAACATCCGCAAGTCCGATCAACTGTTCCGCTTTGGCGGTGAAGAGTTTGTATTGCTGATGCCCGGGGTGGATTCAACCGGGTTGAAGGCGGTCATGCACAACCTGCAGCACATCATGCACAAGTTCCTGCGTCACCCCGGGGGGCAGGTTACCGCCTCCTTTGGCGTTGCCCTGCTCCAGGCTGGCGAAAAACCTGATGATTGGCTGGCGCGGGCGGATGAAGCACTTTATGAAGCAAAGGACACCGGGCGCGACCGTATTGTCTACGCGGACGACATGGTCGCCAGCCCTGCGTGATCGCCCCGGCAAGACTACTCTGGTTTTGGCGAGTACAGAAACAATCGCAGCCCCAACAGGATACTGGCGGATGCCAGCCCACAGGTAAGCCCCACCCAAAAACCAGCGGCCCCCATGGCAGGCAGCAACCAGTCGGTAAAGGTCAGCACCCACCCCAGCGGCAATCCAACGCCCCAGAACGAAAACAGCATGATGAGCATGGGAATGCTGGTGTCTTTGTAGCCCCGCAAGGCGCTGATGCAGGTCACCTGAATCACATCGGCAATCTGGAAGAAGGCCGCATACACCAGCAGTGTCACCGTCACGGCCTGAACGTCCTGCTCACCGGTGTAGAGCGCTGCAATTCCTTCTGCGAACACAAACAGCAGCACGGCAAATACCAGCGCCACCGCTGACGCCAGAATCAGCGAACTGCGGGCGATGAGCCGGGCAGTATCCGGCGCCTTGGCACCCACCAGGAAACTCACCCGCAGGGTCAGCGCCATTCCGATACTCAGCGGCAGCATGAACACCAGCGATACCACGTTAAGCGCGATCTGGTGCCCCGCCACAATCACTGGCCCCAGCGGTGCCAGGAACAGGGCTATGACCGAGAACATGCTGGCTTCCACAAAGATGGTAAAACCAATGGGGATGCCCAGGCGCAGGATATAGCGGATGCCCGCTGCGTCCGGTTTGGCCCAGTCTGCCAGCAGGTGAAAACGGCGATACACCGCACTGCGGTTCAGGTAGATCAGCAACGCCAGGGCCGCAACGCCGTTGGAGATGGAGGTGGCCCACCCACAGCCGATGCCGCCCATGGCCGGGAGGCCGAGTTTGCCGTAAATGAAGATGTAGTTCAGGGGCAGGTTGATCAGGGTTCCCAGCACCGAGAAAGCCATAATCACCCGGGTATGGCCCAGCCCATCCGTCAGCCCTCGCAGTGCCATGATCATCAACATAGCAGGAATGCCCCAGGCGAAGGCGTCCAGGTAGCCCTGGGTGATGCGGGCGGTGTTGGTTTCCAGATTCAGGGCATCCAGCACCGGGTGCACGTTGGTCAGCAGCAGGATCATGATCACCGTGCCGCCGGCTGCGATATAAAGCCCCTGCCAGGTCGCGGGCATGATCTTCTCGGTGGTGCGCGCCCCGTTATAACCGGAAATGATCGGCTGCAGGGCCCCCAGGAGGCCCATGAAAAAGAGGAGCACCGGCATCCACAGACTACTGCCAATGCCCACGGCCGCGAGGTCTTCGGCACTGGCGTGGCCTGCCATCACGGTATCAATGACCCCGTTGGCCATCTGCGCCACCTGGGCAATCAGGATCGGTCCGCCCAGGACGGCCAGCGTGCGCCACTCGGTCAGTGTGCGCTGGACCAGAGGCTGGCGGACTTCTGGTAATGGCTGGTGGGTTTCGTCCATGGAATCGTGAGCCCGGGCCGGAGAGATAAATTGGAAACTGTCAGGAGCGCTGGATGGTACCCCATTCTCCACTCCGGATGTCATAGGGTGTTTCCGTGGCACTGTGTACAACCCAGTGCAGTAGCGGGTAAAGTGCCGCCTTCCAATGTTTCAGGTGCGGGTAATATGGGTCTTCTGATTTTCGTAACAGTCCTGTGGGCGTTTTCGTTCAGCCTGATTGGCGAATTTCTGGCCGGGCGTGTGGACAGCGATTTCGCGGTATTGACCCGTGTGGTGCTTGCCGCCCTGGTGTTTCTGCCGCTGACCCGTTGGCGTGGGGTTCCCGGAGGCTTGAAGCTGGGTGTACTGGTCACCGGTATGCTGCAGTTCGGTGTGACCTATTTGTGCCTGTACCGCTCGTTCAGCTACCTGACCGTGCCGGAAGTTCTGCTGTTTACCATTTTCACGCCACTGTACGTTACCCTGATCGATGACGCCCTGTACCGGCGTTTTTCGCCGATTGCATTGGTTGCCGCAGCCGTGGCAACGCTGGGTGCGGGGATTATCCGTTACGACGGCCTGAGCCAGGGCTTTATCACTGGCTTCCTGCTGTTGCAGGTGGCCAACTTCACCTTTGCGGCGGGCCAGGTCGGCTACAAGCACACCATGATGCGCTTCCCGACGGAACTGCCGGCCTACCGTACGTTTGGTTATTTCTTTTTCGGGGCGCTGATCATTGCCCTGCCATCCTTCCTGATCTTTGGCGACGCCAGTCGTCTGCCCACGACCTCATTGCAGTGGGGCATTCTCGCCTGGTTGGGCCTGGCAGCGTCCGGTATCGGGCTGTTCCTGTGGAACCGGGGGGCATGCCATGTGGATGCCGGCACTCTGGCAATCATGAACAACATGTTGGTGCCCGCCGGGTTGCTGGTCAATCTGGTGATCTGGAACCGGGATGCCGACCTGTTGCGACTGGCCATAGGAGGCGGTGTTATCGCCCTGTCGCTGTGGTTGAATGCGCGCTTTCATCCGCGGGCAAGGCTGGCGGTGTAACGGTACTCCCCGTTGTCTGTAAACGGTCGTCCCGGTTCACTCTGACATCCTCTGGATATCGGATATTTCACAATGTTTGCTGACGGCGTCTACGCTTAGAGTTGCCATAATTGCCAAACCAAATGTGGAATGGCCATGTCAGGGAGACAGCCTGTAATGCGAAAAAACCTTCCGGTTACCCAGCGTGAAGTCCGAATGGCCGAAAGCGGTCGACTGATTACCACCACCGATTCAAGAGGCGTCATTACGTACTGCAATGACGAGTTCGTCGACATTAGCGGTTTCTCTCGAGAGGAGTTGGTCGGCCAGCCCCACAACGTAATCCGTCATCCGGATATGCCGTCGGCTGTATTTCAGGGAATGTGGGAGTACCTCAAGGCCGGAAAACCCTGGATGGGTGTGGTCAAAAACCGCACCAAGAGCGGTGACCACTACTGGGTGAGCGCTTACGTGACCCCGATTCTTGAAAACGGAAAAATGATTGGCTTCGAGTCGGTACGAGTCTCGCCAACCCGTGAGCAAGTGGCGCGGGCTGAAAAGCTCTATCCGAAGCTGTCTGCCGGCAAGGCGGTCGTCAGTGTCCAAAGTCGGATTGTATCTGTCTTGCGGTCAGGGTGGCCCTTTGTCCTGTCGTTGGTCCTGAGCCTGGTGGCGTTGACCATGCTGGGCAATTCCGGGATGGCCATCGGCGTGATCGTGGTAGCTCACGTGCTGGCAGCGGGGCTGACCCTCAGGTCCATAATCGCTCGCCTGCAGAGCCTGCTTGATCTGCGCCCTGACGCCTTCCGTGATGCCGTTGTGGCACGGACCTACAGTGATGAAAGCGGCCTGTTCTCGCAGATGGCCATGCTGATCATGAGCGAGAAAGCGAGGATTCGTACCGCCCTGGCCCGTATTGATGACCAGGCGGAGCTACTGTATGAGCATGCCAGGGCGAGCCACCGTTACATCAGCGAGGGCGCCGAGTCGATTGCCAAACAGCGGGCCGAGACCGACCAGACCGCATCGGCCGTTAACGAAATGACGGTGTCGATCCAGGAAGTGACTGAAACCGTGAATGGCAACGCCAAAGTGGCGGAAGAAGCCAACCGGATGGCGGCCACCGGCAGCAAGCGCAGCGGTGAGGCCCTGACGGCCATCGAACAGCTGGTCACCCGGGTGAACGGCATTGGCACGGCCATCCAGAAACTGGGTGCCTCAACAGAAAGCATTGGTGAGGCCGCCAGCCTGATCTCAGACATTGCTGAACAAACCAATTTGCTGGCACTGAATGCGGCCATCGAAGCCGCCCGTGCTGGCGAGCAGGGTCGAGGGTTCGCCGTGGTGGCGGACGAGGTCCGGTCGTTGGCCCGCCGCACCCGGGATTCCACAGTACGTATACAGCAGGTCATTGACGACTTCCGTAGCCAGGTGGAACAAGCCGTTCAGGCCACCCGTGAAGGGG
>Ga0207908_1000412_pt1 | contig 11136 bp, 9 predicted proteins | sample MalvirmetagMSP81_FD_184224 | JGI IMG/M metagenome (GOLD analysis project Ga0207908, IMG submission 184224) | Marine viral communities from the Deep Pacific Ocean - MSP-81 (SPAdes) | ecosystem: Environmental > Aquatic > Marine > Oceanic | place: Pacific Ocean | collected 2011-04-18
CCGGTTTGGGTATCGGGATTACGATCCTCAGACGGGTCGTTGGACGGCCCGGGACCCGATTGGTTTTGCGGGTGGGGATACGAATCTTTATGGGTATGTTCTCGGAAATCCAGTGAATTGGATTGATCCGAAGGGGCTACAGTCCAACAAGGTCGCATCGGATTTTGGTTTTACTAACGGCTATTTACCGCAAAGTACTACCGAGGTGAACCAAATGAATCGTCTGCCAGAACAATACAATTCCTTGAAGCACTATGGTGAGGCTTGGGGCATGTTTGTAGGTGGACGCGGCGGAGGTTCTGTTGCGCTAAAAGTATGTAAGTCTGCTCTATCAAACCCGGAAACTGGTTTGGAGGTAGTGTCGGAACTCCTTCAGGTCCTCAGTGGTGAACCAACTGATACTAAGTCGCTTACAGAGGCGCTGGGTGGATACCACCAACAACAGGTTGAGAGTTATAAGCCTGGTGGTCGGCGATGAGAATAATGAATCACAGAATAAAGCTCGTTAGAAGCTCAATCTTGCACCCCGATTTTTTGAAATTCGGATGCTACTCGCAGGCACAAAGAGAAGAATTTCTTGCGCTTGAAGCCTCGGATTGTGTAAGGCAATTAGTACTAGCCAGAAAAATTTGGAAGTATAAAGATATTGGCTCCGATATTGCTTCTGCTCTACTTCAAGAAGAGCTGGATAAAGGAACACCGGAAAGTTTGGCTTTATTTGGTGAGGTGTTGGTTGAGAACGGGGTTTTTGATGACGTATTAAGTGATGATGAATTGGATATTTTCTTTGACGCTTTGTTTGATAAATCAACAATTTATTATAATTATTGCCATGCAAAGAGAAATCTAGGTAGTTATTCTGTGGGCGAAGAAAGAGTTTATCTGGTTTGCGCTGTTGAGTATTTTAGGCGCGGACTATTTGAAGGAAATCTTACTTCAGCTGTTCTCTATTCGATTTTTGAGAAAAGCTTAAAGTTTTCGGATGATAATCTTAAGCAAGGAGGTTTTTTTATTTATGCAAAGAAGAGTTTTTTTAGTTTAAAGTCGATGATTTTTTATTTTTTAGCATTATGTATTTCGATAGATCAGCCACTACGTAAGAAATGGTGTAGGTATTCAGAGGTGTATAGCTGGCTGCCGCAGAGAGTGACGCAATTAGATATTGCGATGAAAAATAGTGACAGTTGAAATAGACCATGATCAATTTCTTGTCTGCTCAGAAATAAAGTTATGAGGAGAGAACTTCGAGATAAGCTGGACGAATACTACTTCTGGCAGCGAGCGAAATTAATCGTTATTGCCTTGGTTCTAATAATGTTTTTGATTTTTTGTTTTCTAATAACCGTTCCGTTGTCCACCAAAGTAGTTGGGGGTTATGTCAGGAGTGAAGCGTGGCCCTCTGCTTCATCTGTCCTCAGGTTGATACCTGTTGTAAGCTCTGTACGTCGTCCCTCCAAGAAAGATTCGGACGTAGACTATCTTTGCCGTGTAGAACTTAATTCTGGTGATTTTGTTATCGCATATTGCGATGAAAATGAGGTTTGGGGCGACTCGGCTCCTCAAGTGGAAATAGTATATGTAGAAAGAGTTTTTGACTTTTTGTCTGCGTATTATGTCTCCAACGCCTCTTTCGATCCCCGGTGAGCTTGAAGTCGGCGAGGGCCTGAAATGCTTGGGAGAGCTATGGTAACGTCGTGTCAGCCTGACCACCTACGGCTACGATGACTGCTACTGGTCGACCGAAGCTTCTCGGGTGTTTCCGTCAGCTACACATACGACGGCAACGCCCGCCTGCGTCTGGAAACCATCTGCACTGTCAACAACGATAAGTATTGACCGCTTTGGAGTTGAGGGCAGGTTCACGCTTGCCCTGAGCTAAACTTACTCTAGGCATTCGACAGCCTCGTCCGCCCCCATGGTCCGGGCCAGGCCCTCCGCTGACTGTCCATCTTCATCCTCTAGCGACTTGTCCGCCCCTGCTTCGAGCAGACGCTCAATCATATCCACGCGATTGAACATGGCTGCGACCATCAGCGGCGTTTTGGCGCCCGCCGGGCGGTGATCAACGGCAGCGCCGGAGGCCAGGAGCAGGTCTACAATGTCTGTATCGCCCTGATAAACTGCGCTGGCCAGTGGGGTTTGTAGCTGGTCGTTGGCGAGGTTGGGGTCTGCGCCCTGTTCCAGCAACAGGCGCGCGGTGTCCTTGTGGCCGTTGCTGCAGGCCAGCATCAGCAGGCTGTCGCCGGTGTTGGTGCGTATGTCCACGGGGACGCCGGCGTTGAGCATCACGCTGAGCGGGCCGGCGCCGCCATTGCGGGCCAGCTCGAACAGCCCCTGGGCGAAGGCGATGGCGTCTTCGTCCTGCTGGTTATCGGGGTCCTGCGGTTTGGCTGGCTTGTCGTGGCTCATGGTCTTCCTCGGGTGTCGTATCGTATCTGGGGCAACCGTAACACGCCTGAAGCCGGTCAAGAATTGGACTTGGGTACGGTATGGATCTGGACAGACCCACAACGCCACTGTTAAAACCGTGCTATCAGGCAAGCAAAACCATCAAGGGTACAGGAGATCAGGACTGTGAAAATCAAGGTTCGAGGTGTTGAAGAAGGCCAGCCGGTGCCAGAGAAGTTTGCATTCGGTGTTTACAGCGAACAGGACCACATGAGCTTCGGCCCCAACCGCAACCCGGAAGTGGTCTGTGAAGACGCACCGGAGGGCACCAGGAGTTTCGTGGTGATGATGTTTGACCCGGACGTGCCCAGCGTGGCGGACGACGTCAATCAGGAAGGCAAGACCGTGTCGAAGGACATTCCGCGGGTGGATTTCTTCCACTGGCTGCTGGTGGACGTGCCGGCCTCCACTTCCCGCATTCCCGAAGGCGAGGACAGCGATGGCGTGATTCCCAAGGGCAAGGAGCCCGGCCCGGGCCCGATCGGAGTCCGGGGTGTGAACAACTACACTCAGTTCCTGGCTGGCAATCCGGACATGGCCGGCACCTATGCCGGTTACGATGGCCCCTGCCCACCCTGGAACGATGAAATCCTCCATCACTACCACTACGAAGTGCATGCCCTGGACGTTGAAACACTGGGCCTGGATGGTGAGTTTGATGGCGCGGCGGTTCGTGAAGCCATGGCCGGCCATGTCCTGGCCAGTGCACGGGTGACTGGCACCTACACGCTGAACCCGGATCTGCGTCAGGACTGACCCACCCCTGTCAGTCGGCCCCGGATAGCAACTGTTCAAAGGTCGTGATGGTTCCGGGGCTGTCCGGCTCATAGCCGGGCAAGTGTTCGATCCGATCGATAAAGGCTTGCGAGCGCATCAGTTCGATAAGGTGCGACAGGTTGCCCTGTGCCAGGCGTTCCTCATGGCAAAGCAACAGATAATGTTCACAGGCCATCTCCACGAAATCCAGGTTGAACTGACTGGCGGCCGCTTCCACGCCGAAGCCCACGTCCGCCATGCCGGAGGCCACGAAGGCCGCGACCGCAGTATGGGTGAACTCATGCTGGGGCGAGCGGTTGATGCGGTCTTCGGCAAGCCCGGCCTGGCGCAACAGAAGGTTGAACAGGATGCGGGTGCCGGAATGGCGGTCGCGGCCGATAAAGCGGAGCCCGGATGCGGCCAGCTCGGGTAGGTTGCGGACCTTTACCGGGGCGTCTTTGCGCATCATCAGGCCTTCGCGCCGGGTGACAAAACGGATCAGGCGGAAGCGGTTGCCCGTCAACTGGTGCTGGTAATGGGCCATGATTTCCCGCGCCCGCTCCGGACAGGTGGGAAAGTGGAAGCTGGCCAGGTCGCAATCGCCCCGGTTCAGGGCTGTTAATGCTTCCTCCGGGTTGCGGTATTGCAGATTGATTTCAACCTGATCGGAGAACTCTGGCAGTACTGCTACGGCATAGCCATGGCTGGCGTGCAGTCGAAGCACCGGGTGCTGTCCGGCCAGCAGTTGCTGGATCTGGTCGTTGAATTCCGAAGCCATGCTGTCGATCTGAGGTCCGAGCCTGGCCTTCACGTGCTGGTCCGCCCACAGCAGTTTCTCGCCCAGGGCAGAGAGTTCGGTGCCGTGGCCCTTGCGCATCAACACCAGGGGCATCCCAAAGACATCATTACCGCGATTCAGAAGGTTCCAGGCGTGTCGGTAGGAAATTCCGGCGGCGGCAGCGGCGGCAGTGAGTTTGCCGCTATCGCGGATGTTGTCCAGTAGACGGAAGAGCACCGGCTCGAACAGATCGCCATCGTCGGTCTGAAAGACCCAGGCGGGCGAGATGGAAAGTTTCTTTTTATGCATGATGGTTCATATTCCGTTCGGCGCGTTTCAGTGATAGCGTACTTTTATTCGCGTTCCAGCGCTATGTCAGAACAAAAATAGGAACAGTTATGCATATATCGGAGCCGCTGAGCCAACAACCTAGTGGCGCCGCAGTGCCCACCTCCGGCGACTGGACGCCCGACATGGTCCGGGAAGAAGTCGACGCCCTGAAGCACAAGCCTGGCGCCCTGCTTCCCATCCTCCATGCCGTCCAGAACCGCATCGGATACATTCCCGAAGGCGCCGTGGCCATTATCGCCGAGGCACTGCGACAGACCCGTGCCGAGGTCCACGGTGTGATCAGCTTCTATCACCATTTTCGCACCCATCCGGTGGGCAGCAAGGTTATCCATGTGTGTCGTGCGGAAGCCTGCCAGTCCATGGGCGGCCGGGCGCTCGAAGCCCACATCAAGGACCGTCTGGGTGTGGACTATCACGGTACCACTGCCGACAACGAGTTCACCCTTGAGCCGGTCTACTGCCTGGGCAACTGCGCCTGCGCCCCCTCCATCCGTGTGAACGACGACATCCACGGCCGGGTAACGCCACAGAAGTTTGACCGCCTGGCGGACAAACTCACCACGGCCACGCTGGACATCCGGTAATCACGGGAGCATTGATCATGGCGACAAGAATCTACGTGCCCTGCGATACCACCGCCCTGTCCATGGGCGCGGACGAAGTGGCAAGACTGATTGAGCACCACGCCAGCGTTCAGGGTGTGGACATTGATCTGGTCCGCAACGGCTCCCGGGGCCTGTTCTGGCTGGAGCCACTGGTGGAAATCGAAACGGCCAAAGGCAGAATTGGTTATGGTCCGGTGGAACCGGACGATGTGCCGGGGCTGGTGGACGCCGGCCTGTTCGACGCCAGCTCTGATCATCCGCTGCATCTGGGGTCCGTGGCCGATATTCCTTACCTCAAGCGCCAGCAGCGGCTGACCTTCTCCCGAATTGGTGTGACCGACCCGCTGTCGATTGCCGACTACCGGGCCCACGGCGGTTTTGCCGGGCTGGACAAGGCCGTGGGCATGTCGCCCCAGGCCATTGTCGACGAGGTAAAGACCTCCGGCCTGCGTGGCCGTGGCGGTGCCGCCTTCCCCACCGGCATCAAGTGGCAGACGGTGCACGATGAGCCCTGGCAACAACAGAAATACATTGTCTGTAACGCCGATGAAGGGGATTCCGGCACCTTCGCCGACCGGCTGGCGATGGAATGTGACCCCTACATGCTGATCGAAGGCATGACCATTGCCGGGCTGGCGGTGGGCGCGACCCGGGGCTTCATTTATCTGCGTTCGGAATATCCGGTGGCGCACCGCATCCTCGATGACGCCATCCGGCGCGCCGAGGCCGAAGGCTATCTGGGCGAGAACGTCCGGGGCAGCCGCCGGGCGTTCCACCTGGAAGTACGGCTGGCGGCGGGCGCCTATATTTGCGGGGAAGAAACCTCGCTGCTGGAAAGCCTGGAGGGCAAGCGCGGGCTGGTGCGTGCCAAACCGCCCCTGCCGGCCATCAAGGGCCTGTTCGGCCAGCCCACCGTGGTGAACAACGTACTGTCGTTCGCGGCGGTGCCGTTCATTCTCGATCAGGGCGGCCGGGCCTATGCGGACTACGGCATGGGTAAGTCCAGGGGCACACTACCGATCCAATTGGCGGGCAACATCCGCCAGGGCGGCCTGATTGAGCTGGCCTTTGGCGTTAGCCTGAAGGAAATTCTGGAAGACTTCGGTGGCGGAACCTTCACGGGCCGGCCCATGAAAGCCGTCCAGGTGGGTGGCCCGCTGATGGCGTATATGCCTGAAAGCCAGTGGGATACACCCATGGATTACGAGGCCTTTGGCCAGCTTGGCGCGGGCATCGGCCATGGCGGTGTGGTGGTATTCGACGACACCGTTGATATGGGTGAACAGGCCCGGTTCGCCATGGAGTTCTGCACCGTGGAGTCCTGCGGCAAATGCACGCCATGCCGGATCGGCTCGGTGCGTGGTGTGGAAGTGATTGACCGCATTCGGGCCGGCGAAAACAGGGAGGCCAACCTGGTGCTGCTGGAAGAGCTGTGCGAGACCATGGTGGATGGCTCTCTTTGTGCCATGGGTGGTATGACCCCGTTCCCGGTACAGAGTGTGATGACACATTTTCCGGACGACCTGACGGCCTGACCGACGCGAGTGGAGGCACGAACAATGTTGCACTATTACGATCCAAACACGGCCGAACCAACCCTGAATCCGGACATTGATTACGGTACGCTGCCCAGCACCTCCGAAATCCTGGTCAGCCTGTCCATTGACGGCACCGACATTGCCGTGCCCGAAGGCACCTCAGTGCTGCGGGCGGCAACACTGGCGGGTATCAACATCCCCAAACTGTGTGCCTCGGACAACCTGGAAGCCTTCGGTTCCTGTCGCCTGTGCGCGGTGGAGATCGAAGGTCGCCGGGGCTATCCGGCATCCTGCACCACACCGGTATCCGAAGGCATGGCGGTCACCACCCAGAACGGCAAGCTGGCGAAGCTCCGACGCAACATCATGGAGCTGTATATTTCCGACCACCCGCTGGACTGCCTGACCTGTCCGGCCAACGGCAACTGCGAATTGCAGGACGTGGCCGGCGCCGTGGGCCTGCGGGAAGTCCGCTATGGCTTCGAGGGTGAGAACCATCTTGATGCCGAAGTGGATGACTCCAACCCCTATTTCAGTTTTGACCCCAGCAAATGTATTGTCTGCTCCCGTTGCGTCCGTGCCTGTGAGGAGGTGCAGGGCACCTTTGCGCTCACCATCGATGGCCGCGGCTTTGACTCCAAGGTGGCGGCCAGCCAGAACGATTCGTTCATGGATTCCGAGTGCGTGTCCTGCGGTGCCTGCGTGCAGGCCTGCCCCACTTCCACACTGATGGAAAAGAGCGTGATCGACGCCGGCCAGCCCGAGCACAGTGTGGTCACTACCTGCGCCTACTGCGGGGTGGGCTGCTCGTTCAAGGCGGAAATGAAGGGCGATCAGCTGGTGCGCATGGTGCCCTACAAGGGCGGCGACGCCAACCACGGGCATTCCTGCGTGAAAGGCCGTTTTGCCTTCGGCTATGCCACCCACAAGGACCGCATCACCGAACCGATGATCCGGGACTCCATCAACGATCCCTGGAAAGTGGTGTCCTGGGACGAGGCCATCGAGTTCTCCGCGAAGAAGCTCAAGGAGACCCAGGCGAAATACGGCCGGGAGAGCATTGGTGGCATCACCTCCTCACGCTGCACCAACGAGGAAACCTACCTGGTGCAGAAGCTGATCCGCGCGGCATTCGGCAACAACAACACCGACACCTGCGCCCGAGTCTGCCACTCTCCCACCGGCTTTGGCCTGAAGACCACCATGGGCGAGTCCGCCGGCACCCAGACTTTCGATTCGGTGATGAAAGCCGATACCCTGATCGTGATCGGCGCCAACCCCACCGACGCCCACCCGGTGTTCGCCTCCCTGATGCGCAAACGCCTGCGCCAGGGCGCGAAGCTGATCGTGATCGACCCGCGCCGTATCGACCTGCTGAAAACGCCCCACGGCACCGAGGGCATCCACCTGCCCCTTCGCCCGGGCACCAACGTCGCCATGATCAACGCCCTGGCCCACGTTGTCGTGACCGAAGGCCTGGAAGACAAGGCGTTTATCGAAAGCCGCTGCGACTCCAAGCAGTACAACAAGTGGCGTGAGTTCATCGCCGAGGAGCGCCATTCACCTGAAGCCCTGGAATCGGTCACTGGCGTGCCGGCGGACCTGGTGCGTCAGGCGGCCCGCGCCTACGGCGAAGCGGGCAACGGCGCGATCTATTACGGCCTGGGTGTCACCGAGCACAGCCAGGGTTCCACCATGGTGATGGGCATCGCCAACCTGGCCATGGCCACTGGCAATATCGGCCGTGAGGGGGTGGGCGTGAACCCGCTTCGGGGCCAGAACAACGTTCAGGGTTCCTGTGATATGGGCTCCTTCCCCCACGAACTGCCGGGCTACCAGCATGTGAGCGACCCGGCAGTCCGGGACAGGTTTCAGGAGGCCTGGAATGTGGTCATCGACGACGAGCCGGGCCTGCGTATTCCCAATATGTTCGATGCCGCCATCGCCGGCAGCTTCAAGGCCATGTATGTACAGGGCGAGGATATTGCCCAGTCCGATCCCAACACCCAGCATGTGGAAGCTGCGCTCAGCTCGCTGGATTGCCTGATTGTGCAGGACATCTTCCTGAACGAAACCGCCAAGTATGCCCACGTGCTGCTGCCGGGCTCCACGTTCCTGGAGAAGAACGGCACCTTCACCAACGCCGAGCGCCGCATCAACCGAGTGCGTAAGGTGATGGCGCCGGTGGCGGGCATGGAGGACTGGGAAGTGACCATGGCGCTATCCAACGCGCTCGGGTATCCGATGAACTACACCCATCCGTCCGAGATTATGGACGAGATCGCCCGGCTGACACCGACATTCACCGGCGTCAGTTACAAGAAGCTCGACGAGCTGGGCAGTATCCAGTGGCCCTGCAATGGCGAGCATCCGGACGGAACGCCCACCATGCACACCCTCGACTTCCCCATCGGCAAGGGCAAATTTGCGGTCACCGAGTATGTGGCCAGCGAAGAGAAGACCAATCGCAAGTTCCCGCTGTTGCTGACCACCGGCCGTATCCTGAGCCAGTACAACGTCGGCGCCCAGACTCGTCGTACCAAAAATAGCGAGTGGCACAACGAGGATGTGCTGGAAATCCATTCCAGCGACGCCGAACTGCGTGGTATCCGTGAAGGCGACTGGTTGGGCATCACCAGCCGTGTCGGCCAGACGGTGCTGCGGGCCAGGATCAGTGACCGCATGCTGCCGGGGGTGGTCTGGACCACCTTCCACCACCCGGGCAGCGGCGCCAACGTGATCACCACCGACAGTTCTGACTGGGCCACCAACTGCCCGGAATACAAGGTGACGGCGGTGCAGGTGGAGAAGGTCTCGCAGCCGTCGGAATGGCAGCGCCACTTCGAGCGGTTTGACCAGCGTCAGCAAGGGTTGTTGGAACCGTCGGCCAGCCACGTGGAGCAACCCGATGCCACGGTACTCAAATAACCCGGAGCTGGTAGCCATGCCAGCGATGGGGCCGGACCCTGAGATAGGTGTGCCAGCATCCTGTGACCTCCCGGTGGAGGTTCATGGGGGTATTGAGGGCGCACCCGGCCAGGATATTGTTGCCGAAGAAGTGCCGGTGGCGATGGTTTATAACGGCATATCCCATGCAGTGATGATGGCGTCGCCTTGTGATCTGGAGGATTTCGCACTGGGTTTCAGCCTGACCGAAGGCATTATCGACAGCCCCGAGCAGCTGTTTGACCTGGATGTACATGCCGTCGACGAGGGCATCGCCATCGAGATGCACATCGCCGGCGACTGTTTTGCCCGTTTGCGCCAACAGCGACGGAATATGACCGGACGAACCGGCTGCGGGCTGTGTGGCACCGAATCCCTGGCCCATGCGGTCCGGGCGATTCCCCGTGTGCCGCTGCGCCCGATACCGGGTGATGAAGAGGTGCAGCAGGCTCTAAGCAATCTTCGGCACTACCAGCCCCTGCAGGAACAGACCGGCGCCACTCATGGTGCAGCCTGGTGCGATAACCAGGGCCGCATTGAGCTGGTTCGGGAAGATGTCGGCCGTCATAACGCACTCGATAAACTGATCGGCGCACGAATATACAAGGAGGGCGAGTCGGCCTTTGACGATGGCTTTGCACTGGTTTCCAGCCGCGCCAGCTTCGAAATGGTGCAGAAAAGCGCCAGTGTTGGTATCGGTTGTCTGGTGGCCGTCTCCGCAGCCACGGCGCTGGCAGTCCGGGAAGCGCGAAAGGCCGGGATGACCCTGATCGGCTTTGCCCGCCCTGGGCGGCATGTCATCTACAACCGGGGCGACAGGGGCCAACCTTCCGAGGAACGCGAGCATGAGTGACCAGCAGTTGCAGAACCTGATCAAAATGATCAACCAGATCAGTGATAACAATCTCCATCATGGCGATGAAGGCGAGGCGGCGGGGGTGGTCGCCAACCACATCAGGAAGTTCTGGGCCCGGAGTATGAAGCAGCAGATCAGCGATTACGCAATGTCGGACGGGGCGGAGCTGAATGCTATTTCCCGGATGGCCGTCGAGCGCCTCTCGTCACAAAAGTGATGGTTTTGATTTAGACAATGAGAATTGTTAGCATTTGCGCCTCATTAACATGAGGTAATGCCTACTATCCGAGAGGGTGCGGGCCAAATGCATTAACCATTCGAGATTTGTCTATGAAAACTCCGGAGTCACGTCCCCTGCTGTTGGCGCTGGCCATAGCGGCTGTTCCCGGCGCTGCGCTGGCGCAATCTTCCTCCAATGCCCAGTCCGGCGACAACGCCAAAGCGTTACCGGACCTGGTTATCACGGCCACCCGCAACAAAAGTACAGCGGGAGAGACTCCGCAGAAGACAACCATCATTACCCGCGAGCAGATTGAGCAACAGCAGGCGATTTCCAATGACCCTGGCCAGGTACTGAGCAACCTGATCCCTTCCTACTCTCCGGGCCGCCAGAAACTGTCCAATGCCGGTGAAACCTTCCGGGGCCGGTCACCCCTGTTTCTGGTGGACGGTGTGCCGCAGAGCAATCCACTGCGGGACAGCGCGCGGGACAGCTACACCATCGATCTGGATATGGTCGAGCGTATCGAAGTCATCCATGGTGCCAGTGCGGAGCACGGCCTGGGTGCGACGGGTGGCATCATCAATTTTGTAACTCGCAGGCCCGACAGCGGTGAGGTTTCCCAGTCTGTGTCGGCC
>Ga0207908_1000415_pt1 | contig 11043 bp, 10 predicted proteins | sample MalvirmetagMSP81_FD_184224 | JGI IMG/M metagenome (GOLD analysis project Ga0207908, IMG submission 184224) | Marine viral communities from the Deep Pacific Ocean - MSP-81 (SPAdes) | ecosystem: Environmental > Aquatic > Marine > Oceanic | place: Pacific Ocean | collected 2011-04-18
CCGCGCGATGGTCATCCCCTGTTCGACGGCTTCGTCCGCGCCGCGCGCGAACATCACCTGGCGCAGCAGCGCCCCAGCGAGGTCTCCACCCCATGAAGTTTCTCGGACGCCCGGCCGGGCTGGACGCGCCGCTGTTCCTGATCGCCGGGCCCGACACGCTGGAGTCGCTTGACCTTGCGCTGGAAGTGGCCGGCCACATCAAGCCCATCGCCGAGCGTCTGGGCATCACCTACATCTTCAAGGGCAGCTTCGACAAGGCCAATCGCAGCAGCCACACCAGCTATCGCGGGCCGGGTCTTGAGGATGGCCTGAAGATCATGCAGGCGGTAAAGGATCAGATTGGCGTGCCGGTGCTCACCGACGTGCACGAAGACACCCCGGTCGCGCCGGTGGCCGACATCATCGACGTCATCCAGACCCCCGCATTCCTCTGCCGCCAGACCAACTTCATGCAGAAGTGGGCCGCCTGCGGGCGGCCCATCAATGTGAAAAAGGGCCAGTTCATGAGCCCCTGGGAGATGGGCAACGTCATCGCCAAGATGCGCGCAGTCGCCCCTGACGGCCAGTTCTTGCTCTGCGAGCGCGGCTTCACCTTTGGCTACAACAATCTGGTGGCCGACATGCGCGGCCTGGCGCTGATGCGCGAATACGCGCCGGTGGTGTTCGACGCCACCCACACCGTGCAACTTCCGGGCGGGCAGGGCACGGCCAGCGGCGGCATGCGGGCAATGATTCCGGTACTGGCCCGCGCCGCAGTGGGGGCGGGGATCAGCGGCATCTTCATGGAAACCCACCCGACGCCCGACAGCGCCCTGTGTGACGGGCCCAATTCGCTGCCGCTGTCCGAGATCGAGGGCCTGCTGGAAACGCTGGTGGCACTCGATCGCGTGGTCAAGCAGCACGGCTTCCTGGAGGCCCGCCTGGGTGCGGGCGCTTGACCCTTGTTTGATTGACATTTCAGGGCGCCCCCATGGCATACGAATACAACCCAGAATCCAGTCGCTTCAATCTGCCCAATCCCCACCGTGTCGAGAACGTGATGCTGGCGGCGACGGCGGCCGTCATGCTCGGTCTTGGCGTTTACGGGCTCTTCATGGTGCGCGACGCACTGCGGGCCGAAGATCTTTCCGGCGTGGTGCCGGGACTGCTGGTGTCGTTCTTTCTGCTCTGGTACGGGGCGTGGGCAGCGCTCAAGGTGGGGCGACAGCTGACCTTTTACTTCGGGCGTAACCAGCCCGATGGCCTGCGTCCCGATCAAGACCTGAAAGAGACCATCCGGCAAAACGCCATCCTGTTTCCGGTGCCGGTGCTGGCAACCGACCAGCTGCTGTACCGCCTGGTGCCCAAGCTGGTGTTCTCGCCGCAAAAGGTGCAACTGCGCGCGCGTCAGCAGTTTGCGCACACGCTGGTGGTGCTGGTGGTGGGGCTTTGCTATCTGCTGGCCACCATTGGCGGCGTTGTCGGGGCGATTACCGATTGGGTCAATTGGATCGCGTTTGGACTGCTGGTGATGGCGATCGTGCTCCCGCTCACCGAGCGGGGCCGCCAGATCACCTATGGCCCCAAGCATTTCATCGTGCTGCTTGCGGTCTCGATTCTGGGGCCGACCATCGCGACGGTGGGTGACTTTCAGGTGCCCGATTTTCCGCTGGATGCCAGCATCGCGGGGGTCAACGTGTTCATTCTGGTGGCCGGCCTTGCCATCAATGGCCTGTTCATCGCCGCGCTGCTTAACCTCACACTGCAGCCGGAGAAGATCAGCAGCATCAATTCGATGCAACGGCTTTCGATGAATGCGCACCCGCGGCAGCTGGTCGTCGAGTTCGACCGATTGATGCAGGATGCCTGGACCGAGCGGATCCCCAACCGCATCTTCGAACGTGTCGAACCCACCATTGCCGGTGACCAGGGGCGTTTCAGGGCCAGCATCCTCGAGGAGTCGCAGCCGGTCCCCCGCGACTCCGGCGCGCTTTCATTCGCTGACGCCTTGAGCCTCAGGGAGTACCGCTTTCTCACCATTATCGATCTGGCCGCGATGATCATGGGGGCCAGCGGCGCGGTATGGCTCATCACCCTTCTGGGAGCCGGCATCTCACCGCAGCAGATCACCAGCGCGCTGATCCCCGGCCTGATGGTGGTGTTGAGCGTCTACGGTTTCCTTGCGGCCAACCCGTTGTGGCGGCGATTCGAGTTCACCTCGCGCGCCTACTGGCTGGAGATTGACGGCAACTTCCAGGCCTCCAACATTGATTACGGCCGTGCCCTGGATGACGCGGTCCGCACCCAGAAACGCGTGATCAACATTGAAGACATGACCATGCGCGTGTGGGTGGTCGACCTCTACTCCGTGTGCTTCGACATCAACGAACCGCGAGATCTGATCTCGATGGCGGCCAACGGCGAAGACGCCGAGCTGATCGGTCGTCGGCTGTCCGACTTCGCGAACGAGCAGCGGGTGTTCGTCGCGCCCACCAGTACCCGCGACCGGCAGTCGCTGGAAACCATGGCCTCAATGAATGCGGCAACCGCCGACGCCCGAACCGCGCTGGAGCGCGAGCGCGAAAAGCGCGCCGTGGCGGCCGGTGTTGCCTCTGTGCAGGGCCCGGCCGACACCGCAGCATCGCAGCGGGCAGGTCACGACCATGCAGGTCAGCACGACAGGCACGACGTAGTGCCGGGCGGCGATGCAACCTGATGCTGCGCTGCCATGGCGCCCGCAAGGCGGCTTTTCGGCCTTTGTTGGCACGCCACCCGCCCGCGGAGGAACGCGTGGCGGTGCGTGATGGCTATCATATTGGCGCCCGAAGGCGCTGGAGTTGATGTTTTTTCGTGTTTCTCCAAGCCTCTTTTTGGCTTTGTTTCGTGCGCCTCTGCGTTGAACGCCGTGCGCTTTTTGTCTGCTGACCCACACAAGAGAACCCATGTCCCAGATCGTTGATATTGCCGCCCTCGAAATCATCGACTCCCGTGGCAATCCCACGGTCGAAGCCGAAGTGCTGCTCGACAGTGGCGCCCGTGGTCGCGCGGCGGCGCCCAGCGGCGCCTCCACCGGCACCCGCGAAGCGGTGGAACTGCGCGATGGCGCGCCCAAGGCCGCCAAGGGCAAAAAGGCCAAGCCGGGCCGGTATCTGGGCAAGGGTGTGCTGACGGCGGTCGCCCACGTTGAAGGCGAGATTGCCGACCGCGTGCTGGGCATGGACGCTCAGGACCAGGCCGCACTCGACGCCGCGATGATCGAACTCGACGGCACCGAGAACAAATCCCGCCTGGGTGCCAACGCGCTGCTGGCGGTGAGCCTGGCCGCCGCCAAGGCCGCCGCTGAAGAGAATCTGATGCCGCTGTACCGCCACCTGGGCGGTATTTCCAGCGTCACGCTGCCGGTGCCGATGATGAATGTCATCAATGGCGGCGCCCATGCCGACAACAATGTCGACATTCAGGAGTTCATGATTCTGCCGGTCGGTGCCGCAAGTTTTTCGGAAGCCCTGCGCTGCGGCGCCGAGATTTTCCACACCTTGAAGAAGGTGCTGCACGTGCGTGGCCTCAACACCGCCGTGGGCGACGAGGGCGGCTTTGCGCCGAATCTTGAGTCCAACGCCGCGGCGCTCGACTGCCTGTTGCAGGCCATCGAACAGGCCGGTTTCAAACCCGGCAAGGATGTGTACCTGGGCCTCGACGTGGCCAGCTCCGAGTTCTACAAGAACGGCAAGTACCACCTGAGCGGCGAAGGCAAGACGTTCAGCGCCAAGCAGTTTGTGGACTATCTCGACAGCCTGTGCAGCCAGTACCCGGTCATCTCGATTGAAGACGGTTGTGCCGAAGACGACTGGGCCGGCTGGAAGCTGCTCAGCGACACCCTGGGCAAGAAGGTGCAGCTGGTGGGCGATGACCTGTTCGTCACCAACACCAAGATTCTGGCTCAAGGCATTGCCAAGGGCATCGGCAATTCGATTCTGATCAAGCCCAACCAGATCGGCACGCTCACCGAAACCCTGCAGGCCATTCAGATGGCCACCGATGCCGGCTATGCCAGCGTCGTCAGCCATCGCTCGGGCGAGACCGAAGACGCCACCATTGCCGACATTGCCGTCGGCACCACCGCCTCGCAGATCAAGACCGGCTCGCTGTGCCGCTCCGACCGCATGGCCAAGTACAACCAGCTTCTGCGCATCGAGAAGCAGCTGGGTCGCCAGGCCCGCTATCCCGGCGCCGGAGCCTTCCCCGTCGCCCTGTAAGCCTCGACCGCCATGCATCGCCGAATCGCCACGATCGTTCTTGCGCTGATGCTGCTGGCGTTGCAGTGGCGGCTGTGGGTGGCAGAAGGGGGCATCAGTCACACGCTGGCCTTGCAGACCCAGGTCAGCGTGGTGGAGGCCGAGCTGGAACAGCTGCGCCTGCGCAACGCCCAGCTGGCTGCCGAAGTGCAGGATCTGGACACCGGCAATCAGGCCATTGAGGGCAGGGCGCGTAACTCGCTGGGCATGATTGCACGCGGTGAAACCTTCTATCTGGTGGTGGCACCCGGCGGCGAATGACCGCGCCGCTGCAGGTGTGGGCAGTAGTGGTGGCGGCCGGCAAAGGCACCCGCATGGGGGACGACGGCCCGCCCAAGGTGCACCGTCATGTGCTCGGCAAACCGGTGCTGGCCTGGAGTTGTGAGGCCTTTCTGGGTCATCGGCGCATCACGGGCATGGTGCTGGTCCATGCAGCCGATGACACGCTGGTCAGTACCTTGCCCTGCCATGACGATGCTCGATTGTTTTTTGCGCAGGGGGGCAATGACCGCGCCGCCTCGGTGCGGGCCGGGCTGGCAGCCGCTCGCCGTGCCGGCGCAACCGATGAATCCCTCATTCTCGTCCACGATGGCGCCCGCCCCTGTGTGAGCCGGGACGATATCGACGCCGTGATCGAGATTGCCCTCGAGTCCGGAGATCATGGTGCCTTGCTGGCGCTGCCGGTGACCGACACCCTCAAGCGTCATGCTGGGCAACAGGTTCAAGGCACGGTCGACCGAGAGGGGCTGGCGCGAGCCTTGACGCCTCAGGCCTTCACGTTGGGCTTGCTGGATGCCGCCTTGGCCGCCGCTGACAGCGCCACCACCACCGACGATGCCAGCGCCATGGAGCAGGCGGGCTACGCCCCGCGCCTGGTGTGGGGCCATGCGGCCAATCTCAAAATCACCTATCCCGATGACTTGGCCTTGGCGGCCTTTTGGTTGCAACAGCTGGGGAGAGACGCATGAGCCGCTCACTGTTCGATCTGCGCATGGGCCATGGCTTTGACCTGCATCGGCTGGAAGTGGGCGAGGGCGTCACCCTCGGCGGTGTGTTCATCCCCTGCGCGTATCGCGTGGTGGCGCACTCCGACGGTGATGCCGCCATTCATGCCTTGTGCGACGCGCTGTTGGGTGCCATTGGGCGTGGTGACATCGGTGAATGGTTTCCTGATACCGATCCGACATTTGCTGGCGCTGATTCGCGCGAGCTGCTGACGGCCATCATGCGCGCCGTGACCGATGCCGGATATGCGGTGGTCAATGCCGACCTGACGATCATCGCCCAAACGCCAAAACTGGCGCCGCACAAAGCTGCGATGGTGGCGGTGTTGGCGCCGCTATTGGGCATCTCCATCGATCGGCTCAACCTAAAGGCCACTACCCATGAAGGCGTCGATGCCATCGGTGAGAAGCGTGCGCTCAGCGCGCATGCGGTGGTGTTGCTGGCGCCAAGCCTGTAATGAGCCGTTTCATCGCGCGGCAACTGCATGACCAAGCCGCGCCGAGGCGGCTTCTCGCCGGAATGATCATCAGCGTGGCGGGCCTGACGCCCCACCTTCCGGTGATGGCTGACGTGGTGGAGACAAAGGAAGCGTCTGCCGAAGCACGTGTCGAGTCGGCGACGATCTTGCCGCCGCTGGAGGTCATTGAGCGCCGGGATGTTCACGATGCGCAAACCTCGTTCGGTACGCTGGATGAAGATCTTCAAGCCCGACCGCTCACCATGCAGAGTATTGACGAGGCAGAATTCCGCGCCCGTGGCGGTCGACGACTCAGTGACCTGCAAGACTTCATCCCCGGTGTCTTTTCTGGCTCTGGTGATAGTGAAGAGCGGACTGAAGATTCGTTATCGATACGCGGTTACGAGAACTACTACCCGCTGGTCAATGGCGTGCGGCACCTGCGGGTGGACCCAGGCGCACTGTCGTTGGCCAACATCGAACGGATCGAAGTGCTCAAAGGCGCGGCGGGGGTGGAGTCGGGGACCGTCGAACCTGGTGGCTCGGTCAACGTGGTGACGCGTAAGCCGCAGTGGAGAGATTCCACCTCTTTCGGGCTGGAAACCGGCACGGGTGAGCGGTTGGCCCTGCGGGGTGATCGCACCGGCCCTATCAATTCGCAATGGGCGTATCGGCTGATCGGCTCAGGCGCCATCGGTGAGAACTTTCGTGGCCAGCCGCAAGACGAGTTTCTGCTGGCCCCGTCACTGGCCTGGCAGCCCACTCCACAACAGCAGTGGTTGATCGAGTCGTCGGTGGCCTACACCGATTACGGTTTTGAGACCGGGTTGCCTTATGTCAAAGACGCGGGCTTTCGAAATGATTTCGCCCCGCGTCGGTTCAGTTATCAAGATGATGGCGGTCACACCCGTCAGCGTGACCGACGTGTAGCGGTGTATGGGCGCTGGCAGTTTCTGGAGCGCACCGAGCTGCGCTTGAGCAGTAGCGTCGAGCACCGAGATACCGAAACCCAAGGCTTGTTTCCGTTCGGCAATTCACTGTATGCCGGTGGCTCGACCAACTCACTACGGTTTTCCGGAAACCCCGTCATCGACCGCTCGTTCTTTACGCGTGACAACCCAAATCAGCGGGGGTTGGCCGGTCAACTGCAATTGGTGCACGGGGTTAGCACTGGAGCGGTCGACCATCGTTTGGGACTCAGCATACAAACGCTTCGCGAGCGCTTTGAGCAGCGATTGCGATTCGGCAGCGAGTTCAAGGCGCAGAATCTGTTCGACCCTGGGGCATCGTTTGCCTCCAGCAGCCAGCCGCTAAACGCCTCCAACGCCGATGTCGACCCTGTGGATGCCCGTTTCGGTGCTGATATTCGCCAGGACTCTGCGCATCTGCAATATGTGGGTGACTGGCGGCGCTTGCATTGGTTGCTGGGTGTGCGGCGCGACGATGCCGAGTACCGGGTCCGCTTTCAGGAATCGTCTTCGTCCATTGCACGGCGAGAGAACAATCTCAGCCGAAAGAACGCGCTCAGGCTGGGGGGCAGTGTGCAGCTGGCTCAAGACTGGCGGCTCTATGCCACGGGCAGCACAGCATTCTTGCCGCAGGAGGGAATCACGGTCGACGGCAGTCCAGTGCGCCCGTCGCGCGGCACTAACATCGAGGTGGGGCTTCGGTTTCATCGCCCGGCTTTGGGGCAGTCGATGGAGATCAGCTTGTTTCAGGTGAAGGTGGATGATTTTGTCCTGAGTGATCCTACTGCGCCGCTCGGTTTTTTCAGGATCAACAGCGGCGTGCTGCGCTCCAGCGGCGTCGAGTGGACGGGACATCTGGAGCTGCCGGGGCAGCGGTCCTTAGGCATTTTCGGCACCTACTACGATGCGCGTATCGAGCGTGGCGGCGGCGATTTTGATGGGCGGCGCCTGCCCAACGCGCCGTATTTCAGCGGCGGACTACGTGCCTATCAAGGAATGGCCCGTATCGGGCTGCCACATACTGGGGCCGAGCTGGCCATCATCCACGCAGGTGAGCGACGCGCTGGCTTGTTCTACCAGTACGACCGAGACTATCGGATGCCTGCTTACACGCGGTTGGACTTGAACATCGAACACCGCATCAACGCACGCGTGGGCCTGGGACTATTTGTGCAAAATCTTCTGGATACGGAGTACGTCGTCGCCGGGGGCACGAACCCATGGCTCAATTTTCCAGGAGAGCGTCGGTCTGCGGTGATGCAGCTTCGGTATCAGTATTGAGGTTTATGACTGAAGCTTGAGGGGTCCAGCCCAATGCATTGCCCCAGGCGCGGTGGTACTGCGTGGTGGGGTGTCGGTCGCCCAAAGAGGCGGTGAGTTGAGCGTTCAGTCGCTTCCACTCCGCTTCGGCGCTTTGAGCATCAATGCGATTAAGACGAATGGCATCGAACAAAGCGCTCTGTTCGATTTGGGCAATGAAGACAGCGGTTTCACCATCGCGCGGCTGGGCATCTAATTGCTTCCTTAGGCCGGTCAGTAATGCGGCTTCTCGCTGTTCCGCCGCCGTCCAATTATTGGTGTAGCGCAGCGCGCGAATCATCATCTGGTCGCTGCGGCGATCATTTGGCCAGTATCGGGCCTGCGTTTCGGCCAGGGTGAGGGCTTTTGCCCAATCGCCATTAATCTGCGCCAGATGCCCCTGGTAAAAGGCTGCGAAGCCCCGGAAATAATCATTGCTCGGCAGTTGTGGCAAGACCCAGTCCGCCAGCCAATTGGACTGACTGCGCCCCTCTGGGCTCTGGCCCATCATCGCCATGCCTGAATGGAGCAGCGACTCCAGTATTTCGTCATCCGGCTTTCGGCCAGCCTGCTGCAGTAATGTAAGAGCCTGCTCAAACTGTGGACGAGCAAGATCATGCGCGCCCAAGTTTTGGTACGCCTGCGCCAAGTTAAGGCGCACATAGGCATTCACGTTGTCCTGGCCAGCAAGATGAATATCGATGTCCTGTTCCGCGCGGCGGAGTGCCTCCATCACGGTCATGTCGGTTCGTCCACTCAGCGATGGATTGGCCGATTTAATCACTGCTTCCTGCATAAACTCGTTGACCGCCCACGCTCGCCGAAACTGGTGCTGGGCCTCAAACAAGAAATACAAACTCACGCTCAAACCAGCGATCAACGTGACTACAAGCGCCGCCATCCAGGGCCGTCGCTGGCGCGCACGCTGTAGCGCGGCGCGGGCCAGTTCCTCGGCTTCGCGGCGGCCGATGGCAACGAGACGTTCCTGACGGCGCTGTGTGAGGCGACTTACGCGCTGGGCCAACGCCCGAGCGCCGTCAAGACGAACTGCCGGGTCGCCCGCTGCGGCCAGTGCGATGTCTTCGCGCAGGAGCTCATCGGCTACATCACGCTCCCAGCCCGCCGACAGCGGCTTACGGAAATCGCCGACCACGACTTGGTAAAGCAGCACCCCCAATGCATAGACGTCCGACGCCTGAGTCGGCATCTGTCCAGCCAGCAGCTCGGGCGCTACATACAACGGCGTGCCCGCGAGGTTGTCAGCCGAAAGCACCTGCGTTTGTGTGAACCCAGCCTGGGTGATGCCCAGCGCGGCAAGTCGCTTAGGATCCATCATTCCGCCGATACCGAAGTCGATCAGCCGCACTTGCCACGCTATATCCCCGCCGGGGGCGATCAGTACGTTGGCGGGCTTGATGTCCTTGTGCAGCACACCAACTTGGTGCGCGGCGCCAACTGCTTCAGCAACTTGAACCAATAGCGCGAGCCTGTCGTCCAGCGCCAGTGATGTGAGCCCCGCCTGTTGTTCAGCCCAGGTGGGCCAGTCCAAGCCGCCGTAGTCACACTCGATGAAAAACGGAGCCTCTTCAAAGTTCCACTCCCTTACACGAACGAAGTCTGGACGCTCGCCGAGCGCCCCAACGAGCACGCGACTTAAGGTTGCCTCACGTTTGAGTGAGGACAGCCCTGCGCCGTCTGGCGAGAATTTAAAGACCCGTTGTTCATGGGTCTTGGTGTGTGCCGCCAGCCACACCTCGGACCGGACTGAACCGTTGAACGACCGAACCAGCTTCCATTGCGGACGGCCCGGCACCGCATCGCCGGGCTTTGCGTCGAGCTTGCGAATACTGCGGCGACCCACCGACACCCGGATCGTTGGCGCCACCCATCGATATCCGCGGCGATGCACCGTGGCAATCATCTCTTCCTGATCATCGCCCAACGCGCGGCGCAGCTTGCCGATGGCGTTGGTCAGCACCTTGTCGCTGATGGTGTCGGCGCTGCGCCCCCAGATGGCATCGAGCAACTCTTCCTTGGTGACCAGCTCGTCTGCATGTCGCAACAGGTAGGAAAGAATCTCGATCGGCCGTGGCTCTAGGGTCAGCACTTCTCCATCGCGCTGCAGCGACCAACTGCGCTCATCAAATTCGACGCCTGAAAACCGCCAAAGTAGCTCTTCGATTTCTAACGACGCAGCAGATTTATCTTTCTCTATCAATGGCTTGCTCGTCGTTTCCGAATCGTTTCTGAACCGTGGGGACTTAGGGTGACCCGCTGACCATGATGCAGACATCAACCAACGTCTTCGCATGGAACTCAGATGCCAATCGCCCGACGCTCAACAGCGCCCCGCTCAGTCTTATTAAAAAGTCAGACCTTTAGTAGGCCTGATCCTACCGCCTGTCCGACCAATACCCAGCATTGTGATCTTGTAGACGCGAATACTTGGTGGTTCAGCGCCGCCTCATGAATAACCCTAGCCGCTCATCAATTGAAGGGATCTTCATGGACGGTACCAGTGTGGGTAGAGGAATTCTGGTGCCGGATATTCGCGGAGATGTCGCTGCTCGTGTTCGGGCCGAAAGAGCCAGGAAGGGGATTTCGCAAGAAGAGCTGGCGCATCGCAGCGGCCTGAGCCGTATGCATATTGGCTCCATCGAGCGTGGCACCACCGCTTGCTCGATCAACACACTTGCACAGATTGCCGTGGCGCTTGGCGTGCCGGTGCGAGAGCTGCTGCCAGAGACGATTTTCGGCGCATGAGCACTTATCGCAAAGCCCGCGGCGTAGTGCTGCGCGACACGGCGGCCGGGTCGGGGCTACTCATGGTTGAGGGGCGGCAACGTCCGTTTCACTTGGAAGGCCTGTGGCGATCACCCGTTGCGCCCAAGGCCGATATGGCGGTTGAGGTCACATTTGATCAGCAGGATCAGGTCGTTGCCATACGTGCGCTAACGCTTTGGATGCGTTGTTTGGCTGTTTTCAATAGCAACGTTAAGGGTTAAGTATTTTGCTTCTCTGAACATCTAATTTTATTCAC
>Ga0207908_1000420_pt1 | contig 10933 bp, 8 predicted proteins | sample MalvirmetagMSP81_FD_184224 | JGI IMG/M metagenome (GOLD analysis project Ga0207908, IMG submission 184224) | Marine viral communities from the Deep Pacific Ocean - MSP-81 (SPAdes) | ecosystem: Environmental > Aquatic > Marine > Oceanic | place: Pacific Ocean | collected 2011-04-18
GGTGTTGAGGGACTCCTGGGTGGCGACTTCGGCCCCGGTGCCGTGGAACAACGACCCACCGGCGCCGACGTACATGCCCTCGGTGTTCTCGCGCACGATGACCATGTCGCAGCGGTCCGGCGTCAGCCCGGCGATCGGCGTGGGGACGCCGGGGAGCAGCTTGACGGGCCGCAGGTTGACGAACTGGTCGAAGGCGAAGCGCAGCTTCAGCAGCAGCCCCCGCTCGAGCACGCCCGGCGGCACCTCGGGGGTGCCGACGGCGCCGAGGAGGATCGCATCGGCCTCGTCGAGCTCGGCCATCACCGAGTCGGGCAGCACCTCGCCGCTGGCGAGGTAGCGGCGTCCACCGAGGTCGTACTCGGTGCGCGTGGTGGAGAAGCCGAAGCGCTGCTCGGCGGCGTCGAGGACCTTGAGTGCCTGGGCGGTGACCTCGGGGCCGACCCCGTCGCCGCCGATGATGGCCAGATGGTGTGTCGTCATTGGCGACGCAGCCTAGCGGGCCACGGTCCGAAGCCCAGATCCGGCGGGCCGGCGACGGGGTCACCGCACCGACCGGATCCGGGCCGTCGGGTGGTGGTCAGCCGCGCAGGTTCTGCATGTTGTCGGCGCTGAAGCGCGACACGCGCAGCGACCGGCCCGGGTCGCTGGATCCGCCGGGGGCGTTGTCCTGCTCGTAGTTGGGGTTGTGCCAGCCCTTGGCACCCTGCTGCCGGAAGAACCGCTGGTAGTCGATGTCGCTGGACGGATCGCCGAACGGGACCATCTCGTAGCCCCGACCGATTCCCTCGGGCTCGGCGTTCCGGTCGCCGTCCTTGGCGTGGTACAGCGGAATCCGCTTGGTGTTCGCGGCGGTGAAGGCGTGCGGGTCGAAGATCGACTCGCGACGGACGCCGTCCCAGTCGTAGTACCAGCGGTGCTCGTGCTGCGCGACGTGGGCCCAGAAGACGTCCAGCTCGATGGGGCAGCTCCGGTCGGTCATCGCCAGGTAGCGCTCCATCAGGCGGGTGCCGGACTCACCACGAACGATCTGCGGCGTGGCCAGCGGCGCGCCGGTGACCCGGTCCTCGGTGACCTCCACCATCGGGCCATCCTGCAGGAAGCTGTACGCCGGGCTGTGGTTGTGCGGGTAGATCGACACGCCCGTCGTCGCGGCGAGGTCGTTGAGGGCCAGCCACTTCTCCGCAGCCAGGTCCCACGCCTCGACGTTGCGGTTGTTGGGGCTGGCGCTGGTCGGGTCGCCACCGGTGCCGGTGTAGGGCATGCCGAGGATGTTGGCGACCTCCAGCTCCAGCATGAAGCGGTCGTGGTCGCCCTGGGTCATGCCCCCGTTGGGGCCGCCGGGCCAGGTGGCGGGAATGAAGCCGTGGCTGCCGATGGCCTCCAGCCCCGTGGCGTCCAGGAAGCTGCGGAGCGTCCGGGCGTGTTCCCGGTACGCCTCGAAGTTGGCGTAGTTGGGGTTGCTGCCGTTGCCGGCGCTGGGGGCGCTGCCGCCGATGTTGTTGGGGTGCTGGTTGTAGCCGGCGAACTCGATCTGGCGGAAGCCTGCCGCGGCGAGGAACTCGAACACCTCGAGGAAGCCGCCGGGCAGCGGGACGAGGGGACCGAGGTCGTTGGGGTCATCGGGATAGTCGGGCCCGCCGACGTAGCCCATGGTCGGGTTGGGGTTGTCGTGCACGCCCCAGCGGCTGATGGCGTCGCGCTGGGTGTACAGGATCGTGCCGACCCTGGGCGGCGGGATCAGGCGACCGTTGCCGCCCCTGGACTGGACCTGGGCGAGCGCCCCCGTCGGGGCGAGGGCGGCGACCATCAGGCTGCCGGCCCCCAGCCCGAGGAAGCGACGACGGTCGAGGTGGACGTTGTGGACCATGGCGGGTTGCTCCGTTCGGCTCGAGGGATCCGCGGTGTCGGCGCACGACGAACTAGGGTCGGGCGACGACCAGCGGGACTGCGTCACGACACCCGTCCGGGGCTCGGCGGAGCCCCTTCGGCGGTTTTCCCCATTCGACGAATGTCGCTTGCGGCAACAATCGAAGGTTCGGCGCCTGCTGTCAACCGTTTGTTTGGATTGCAGCCATCAGGGGGGTGGTCCGTCGGTCCGCCGCGGGTATGACGAGGGCTGGCAGGATGGTCCCGGAAAGGAGCCAACCCCGTGTCAACTCGCAGCGCCGACCCCGTGGAGGTCCTCCACGGCACCCAGGTGACCCTTCGCAAGGTCACCGAGGCCGACGTCGAACCACTCGCAAAGATCCTGGCCGAGCCCGAGGTGGCTCGATGGTGGGGTCGCTACGACGTGGACCGTGTTCGCCGCGAGCTGCTGGAGTCACCGGCGATGGTGGTGTTCGTCATCGACGTGCACGGCGTTGTGGCCGGCAGCATCCAGTACTTCGAGGAGCCCGCGTCGGACTACCGTCACGCCGGCATGGACGTGTTCCTGTCGCGTGACTGGCACGGGCAGGGCCTGGGGTCGGACTCCGTCCGCACGCTTGCCCGCCACCTCGTGCACGATCGGGGGCATCACCGGTTGGTGATAGATCCAGCCGCGTCCAACGACGCCGCCATCGCCTGCTACGAACGGGTGGGGTTCCGCAAGGTCGGTCGGATGCGCGCCTACGAGCGGGGGCCGGACGGCACCTGGCACGACTGCTACATGCTCGAGGCGTTGCGCGACGAGATCGTCTGATCGTCCTGGGCTGATCGTCCTGGGCTGATCGTCCTGAGCGCACGGGGAGGGGCCGTGCCCCGCCCGTCGCCCCTCCGCCGGTCAGATCGCGGTCTCGGCCGCCAGGTCGTCCTCGTCGAACTCCGGGAGGAGGGCGCGGGTGCCCATCACCGTGGCGATGGCCATGGGGATCAGCTGGGCGACGCTGAGGGCGACCGCGACGCGGGTCAGCCATCCGGGGAACAGGCTGGCGGTCTGCGAGGCCCCGAGGACGGAGAAGTACAGCAGGCCCTGGCCGATGAACACCGCACCGGCGCCGACGCCGAGGGCGGTGAAGGCGCCCTCCTCCCCCTGGATGGCCCGCCACGCACCGAACGCGGCGATGGCGATGAAGAAGGCCGTCTGGACCGCCGACACCGATGACTGCGACAGCGGGATCGGGGTGGCGAACAGGTCGTCGACGAGGTGGATGACGTTGGCGAGGGCCAGGATCATCAGGGTGATCCCCATCGGCGTGGACAGGCCCCGCCACTCGACCTTCTCCAGGTCCGGCTTGGTGCGCAGGCCGATGGCCAGCGGGATCATCAGGACCAGCAGCGCCGGGACCAGCCAGATCCACGGGCTGCCGCCGGGCACCCAGATCAGGTCACCGACGACGGCGTACTCGGTCTCGCCGACGACGAAGGGCACTTCCCAGCCGGGGTTGACGACCTGCTCGCTGTCGGGGTCGGTCTGCACGCCCGGCGGTTCGGCGGACGCCATCCAGTGGATGCGGTGGTCGTGCCACGCGTAGGAGTTGCCGTCGCTGACCTGCTCCCAGTCGGGGTCGCCGTTGACATCGACCTCCGGCGGGATGCGCACGTCGCCGAACCGGTCCTCGTTGAGGTAGGTGGCGTGGGAGTTGCGGTTGCGGAACACTCCGTCGGGGCCGATCCGCAGGTAGGGCTCCTGGGAGTACCCCGGGATGGTGACCTCGTCGTCGCTGGTGTTGGTCAGCTCCAGGTACTCGTCGGAGTTGATGACCGCCCACGACAGCCCGTCGACGCTGGGGACGTCGGTGATGAGGCTGAGGAAGTTGCTGGCATCCGACCCACGGCCGTGTGCCAGTGCCGGGCCGGCCAGGCCGACGGTGGCCACGGCAATGAGCAGGGTGAGGACGAACAGTCGGTGCAGGGAGGTCATCGCGGCTCAACGGTAGCGCGGAAGCGCCCCATCACCTCGACGTCGAGCGGGTAGGTCAGCAGGGCGTCGGCGTCGGCCAGCGACACCCAGCGCAGCTCGTCGACCTCGTCGGGATCCATGGGCTGGAGCTGGGCGGCGTCCATGTCGCCGTTGCGTTCGCGGTCAGCCGCCATGGCCCACCAGCGCACGACCTTGTCGCGGCCCTTGTGGTCGACGTAGCGCACCTCGCCCAGGTCCTCCCCGAGCGCCGCCCGGATGCCCGTCTCCTCCTCCACCTCTCGGACGGCGGCGTCCTCGAAGGACTCGCCGTCGTCGAGCTTGCCCTTGGGCATCGACCAGTCGTCGTAGCGGGGCCGGTGGACCAGCAGCACTTCGACGGTGTCGGTGCGCCGCCACACCACTCCCCCGGCGGCCCGCACCCGGGCCTCGTGGGCGTCGTCGTCGGTATCTGGCACGGTGGCGTCCTCTCCGAAGGGTGTGGACAGGGCAGGGTGCCGGGTAAGGCTTGACCATGTCCACTCCACAGCAACCCGAACTCAGGCGCAGCGAGGAGACCCCCTCCTTGACCCCCGACGCGATCGAGGGCGAGCTGCGCGCCGACTCCTTCCCGACGCCGTCCGGCGACACCGGACCGGTGCCGAAGGGCAACCGACCCGGCAGCCAGTCAGGCCCCGTGCAGGACAAGCCTGACCTGGATGCCATGGCGAAGAAGCTGGGCGCCCACAAGGCCGACCCCTCCACGGGTCAGCTCGACACCTCCCACCCGGACGCCCCCTCCGACCCCTGGTACCGGACCGCTCCGGCCATCGTCGGTGCTGGTGCCCTGGCGCTGGGTGCGGTTGCGTTCGCCGTGGTCCTTCGCCGTCGTCAGGCGAAGGTGCCCGACACGCTGCTCGAGCGCCTGACCTCGGAGTCCGACGCCCTGATCGACCGCGTTCGGTCGGAGTCCGAGGCCCTGATCGACCGTCTGTCGTCGGAGTCCGAAGCCCTGCTGGACCGCCTGCGGTCCTGACCGGCTCGTCGCCGGATCGTCGCCGGCCATCCGGAGGCGGCGATCGGCGATCAGCCCGAGGCGGCGATCGGCGGTCAGCCGGAGGCGGCGATCCAGTCGATGACGTGGGCGGTCGCCACGGCGTCCTCCACGTCGATCGGCGGCCGGATGCCCTGCGTGGCGTGCTCGAAGGCCTCGAGGAGTCGTTCCCAGGGATCGGCACGCCACGTCCCGATGACCTCGTCGGAGCGCAGCAGCGCGGCCTGGTCCCCGGGGCCGGCCGTGAACGGCCGAGGCATGCGCAGGGTGCCGTCGGAACCGACGATCTCCAGCGTGGAGTGACGGGCCGAGTCGAACGAGGCGTGCAACGCCGCGGTCGCGCCCGACGGGAACCCCATGACGGCCGAGGTCGTCGCGTCGGCGCCGGAGGCCCAGCGACGGGTGACGGCACGCACGACGTCGGGCTCCTCGCCGAGGACCCAGCGGATCAGGCTGACGAGGTCCGCCCCGACGTCCAGCAGCGCGCCGCCGCCCCGGGAGGGGTCGGCGTGGTAGCTGTCGGCGTCGGTCATCGGGTAGGCCGAGGTGGCCGAGACCAACCGGACCGCACCGATGCCGCCGGAACGCACGAGCTCGAGCAGCGCGGCGGTACGCGGGTGGAACCGCAGCGGCAGGGCCTCCATGAGGGTCAGGCCGGCACCTGACGCGGCGGCGGCAGCCATGCGGGCCGCGCCGTCGGCGTCGATGGAGAGGGGCTTGAGGCACAGGACGTGCTTGCCGGCGTGCAGCGCCTCGGTGACCCAGTGCTCGCGTTCGGAGGTGGGGAGGGCGACGAACACCGCGTCGACGTCACGGGAGACGAGGACCTCGGCGTGGTCCCGACGGGCTCGCCGGACCCCCTGGGTGGCCGCGAACTGCTGGGCCGCAGTCAACGTCTCGGCGGAGACCACGGCCAGGTCGTGACCGACCGAGCGCATGGCCGGGCCGACGGATTCCTCCGCCGTCGTGTTCACTCCAAGGATTCCCCAGCGCAGCATGACGGCGGAGGGTACCCAACGTGTCACGCGGCCGATGGTGTCCGGCCGGGGGATTTGTTGCCACGCCCACGGTCACAGGTGGGCGGCCAGCATGGCCTCGGCCGCCAGCCCCACGGCGGCCTCGCCTCCAACGATCCTGATCCGGTCGACCTGCGCGTCGGCCAGCAGCTGGTCGGTCACCGCTGTCGCGCCGGTGTCGTCGACGAGCACCAGCATCCCGTCCCGGCGGGCGGCGATGCCGGCGGACAGCGCATCGGGGAACCGGGTGGCGCTGGCCGCGTAGGCAGTGGTCCGCAGCCCGACCGTCCGGGCGAATGCCGCCGCCGTCGCGATCCGGTCCGGCCCGGCGACCCTCGTGACGGCCAGTCCCTGTCCGGTGAGCTCGGCGGCCACGTCCTCGCTGACGGCCGCCGGTCCACCGGCGATGACCACCGACGACGCCCCGAGGTCGGCGATCGCCTGTCGGCACGTCGCCGATAGTGCCGTCGGGATGGTCAGCAGTACCGGGATCCCGAGCACGCCTGCGGCCAGGGCGTCCGGGAACCGGTCGGCCGTGGCGACGACCACCCGGTCGGCCCGATCCGCCAGCGTGCGCGCGACGCCGGCAGCCAGCTCCACGGGGTCGTCGGCGTCGACGCGGCTGGTCGGCGCGATCCCGGCCAGCACCCCCTCGATGGCGGCCGACACCTGCCCCGTCGACCCGGCGACGACGATCCGGTCGGGGCCACGGCGGCGCAGCTCCTCCTCCGCGGCCTCGTCCAGGGACTCGCCCAGGACCAGCGCCAGGGCGTCGGCCAGCGCTGCACCGGCCAGGGCGCCGGCCCACTCCAGCCCGCTGGCGACGACGACCGTGCCGCCCGTCCCGCCGCCGTGCGCCGACACCGCCGCCGCGGTCCGGACCCGGTTGCTGCCGGCGATGCGGCCGAGGTCCACGACGCGGAACTGGCTCATCATGTCGTGGTCCTCGTGCTCGAGGACGTGGCAGTGGTACATGAAGTCGCCGAGGTGGTCGGCGAACCGGGCGTCGAGCTCGACGGTCTCGAACGCGCGCACCAGGACGGTGTCCTTCCAGCCCTCGTCCTCGGGCCGCAGCGGCAAGGCCACCCCGCTGCTGGTCCGCTGCCGCACGAGGAAGCTCACCAGGTGCAGGTGGATCGGGTGGCCGAAGGACGTCGTGTTGACCAGGCGCCAGCGTTCGACCGCCCCCAGCCGCGCGTACACGTCACGGACGGCGTCGTCGAACCCGTGCCCGTTGAGCAGGAAGCGGCCGCCGTGTTCGTCGAGGGTGATGGTACGGACGACCTCCGGCGGGTCCAGGGCGGGGGCGGGGCCCAACGAGGTCGGCAGGATCGCGGGCTCCGCCGGCCCTCCGGTCACGTCGACGGCCATCAGGTCGCCCACGCCGGCGTCGACGATGACCACCCGGTCGCCGTCGCCCATCCGCGACAGGTCCAGCAGCAGGTCGATCCGCTCCGATGGCCACACCTCCACCTCCCCCCTCGAGGCAGGGGCCGCCAGCAACCCCCCGTCGGTGCCGACCTGTACGAGCGGGACGCCGTCGGCCCGGCCCAGCCGGTAGGGCCGGGCGTTGGAGGCGTTGAGGATCCGCAGCCGCAGCAGTCCGGGCTCGACGGTCAGCACCGGCCGGTCGACGCCGTTGACCAGCACGACATCGCCGAGGAACCCCGTGTGGCCGACGGGGTCGTAGACCAGCTGGCCATCGGCGTCGAAGGTCTTGTCGGTCAGCGTCACGGGGATGTCGCGCTCGTCCCCGTTGGGCAGGCCGAGGCCGTCGTGGGCCGGGTCGATCAGCAGGTAGCTGCCGGCGAGGCCCCGGTAGACCCGTTCCGCGGTCCGCATCAGCAGGTGGTCGTGGTACCAGAGGTGGGCCGCCCGCTGCGCGTTGTCGAAGGTGTACCGGCGCTGCCCACCGGCGGGGACCAGGTCCCGGACGTGCCCGTCGTGCACGGCCGCGACGTGGGCGCCGTGCAGGTGCAGCACGGCCGGTTCGTCGAGCTCGTTGACGACGTCGATGTCGACGACCTGCCCGGGCCGGGCGATGACGGTCGGCCCGGGAAAGGACCCGCCGAAGGTCAACATCGTGGTCGTCGCGCCGGGCAGCAACGACACGGCCGTCCATGTCACCGGCAGCACGATCGGATCGGTGCCGGGACGCACCGTCGGCGGGATCGGCAGGGGGGTCGAGAAGGGCTCGGCGCGAACCGTCGCGGGGGTGCGACGGCGGGTCGGCAGCGCGCAGCCAAGGGGCTGATCGGAGCGGCTCGAGACGGACCCCCGGTACCCGAACTGGAGGTGCCCTGCCCCTCCGACGATGCCCCGGATCAGCGATCGCCGAGAAAGCACGACACGACGATAACCCACGGGATAACGTCATTGGATCTCGGGCGGCGAAGGTGCGTCAGCACCAGGGCTGAGGGGCTTCCCCCGACACCGTTCGAGGAGGGCTTGATCACACCCCGGCAACGGGCGGGCGACCGCATTTCCCGGGGACACGAACGAAGGGGACTGTCATGCAGAGATTCGTCCGATCCGCCACGGCCGTGCTGGCCACCGCGCTACTCGTCCTGTCGGTACTGGCGGGGCCCGCGTCCGCGCAGGCCACCGAGATCAGCATCATCGAGTTCGCCTACGAGCCCTACGACGCGGTCGTCGAGCTCGGCACCACGGTCGAGTGGACCAACAACGGCACGGCGACCCACACCGTGACCGCGGCCGACGGATCGTTCGACAACCTGTTCAACCCCGGAGACACGTTCTCCTACACGCCGGAGGAGGCGGGCCAGATCGGCTACTTCTGCCGGTTCCACGGCTCCCCCGACGCCGGTCAGCGCGGCTTCCTCACCGTGTACGAGGAGGGCGCGGAGGCGCCCGAACCCCAGGTCCCCCCGACCGCGGAGTTCACCACGGTGACCGCCACCGACGACAGCAACGTCGCCGCGGCGATCGCCTGGACGTCGCTGCTGGACGGTCCGCAGGAGACGGTGCTGCTGGGCCGTGACGACGACTTCGCCGACCTGCTGGCCGCCGGTGCCACCGGCCGGCCGTTCCTGGTGACCCCGACCGACGCCCTCGACGACCGGGTCCTGGCCGAGCTGCAACGCCTGACCGCCCAGCAGGTCGTGGTCGTGGGCGGCACCGCGGCCGTCAGCGAGGACGTGGTCGGCGAGCTCGAGGCGGCCGGCTTCACGGTCACCCGCGTCGCCGGTGACACCCGCATCGAAACCGCGGTCGACCTTGCCGACCGGTTCTTCGTCGCCGGTGGCGGGTTCGCCCAGCTGCCGTCTGACACACCGCAGCCCGGCGCGATCATCGCCCGCGCGTTCGGCACCGAGGACAACCCGACGGCCGGGTTCGCCGACTCCTTGGGCGCGGCGTCGGCCGGGGCCAACATGGGCATCCCGATCCTGGTGGCCGGGCCCGACGGGCTGCCGGCAGGTGTCGGCTCCTTCCTGGCCACCAACGGCATCGGCCACGTCGTGGTTGTCGGTGGTGAGGCCGCCGTGCCCTCGGCGGTGACCGATGGCCTCGACGACCTCGGCATCACCTGGGAACGGGTGGCCGGGGCCAGCCGCGACGGCACCGCTGCGGCGCTGATGGGTTACATGGACGGGCTGGGAGTCCAGTACGGCAACGTGGTGCTGGTCGACGGGTTCAACGACAACGCATGGGCACAGGGCTTCGGCGCCTCCGCGCTGCGGTCGGCCGTGCTGCTGACCAACGGGCCGGACGTGCCTGCGGTCACCCAGGACGCCCTGGCCACGTTCGAGAGCTCGGTGCTCCTGACGTTCTTCGGCGCCAGGAACGTCCGTTGTGCGCCCGGTGTCGACGAGGCCGCCTGTGACGTGGTCGGGGCCGTGGTGTTCACCCCGTTCATCAGCCCGGCGTCCGTCATCGGCATCCTCGAGGGCGACAACGAGGTCCCCGACGGCGCCGGCACCGGCAACGGCATCGGCGGGCTGGCCCGTCCGTCCGACGGCGGTGGCATGTGCTGGGCCTACGACACCCTGCTGGTCGACACGATCACCGGCGCGCACGTGCATCGCGCGGCGGCCGGCGAGAACGGCGACGTGGTGATCCCCCTGGGCGTTCCGGGACCCGGTGACCACGAGGCCAACGGCTGCCTGTTCGACGTCGACCAGGACCTGGTCGACGAGATCTTCGCCAACCCCGGCGAGTTCTACATCAACGTGCACTCCGAGGAGTTCGGTGGCGGCGCGGTCCGGGACAACCTGTTCGCGTTCGACGAGTTCATCGTCGCCGACCTGTCCGGCGACCAGGAGGTCCCCGGTCCGGGCGCCCCGATGGCCGGCGGCGTGTCGTTCCTGACCGTCAACGACGAGGACCAGGTCTGCCATCTCACCATCGCCGGTGGGCTGGAGGGGCCGGCGACGGCCGCCCACATCCACACCGGTGGGGCCGACGAGTCCGGCGACGTCCTGCTCGCGCTGTCCGTCTCCCCGGCAGGCATCCCCGTCCATGCTGACTGCATGGAGGACACCACGCCCGATGTGCTGTCCGCCTTCCTGGCCGACCCCGCTGGCCACTACGTGAACGTCCACACCGACGCGTTCCCGGCGGGTGCCATCCGCGGACAGGCCAACCCGCAGTACATCATCCCGTAACCGGGTGATCGGGACGGGCCGGGACCTCGCGTCCCGGCCCGTTTCGCGTCCGAGGTGGTTCCCGCTCACGTCCCTGTCGGTCGGCCCGGCGAGATCGGCATCCGGCCACGATTGTGGCGAGGGGTGCACCCCTGCTCCCGTCCCTACGATCGTCGCCGGAAACCAGCCTCCCGGGTTTGGCATCCGGCCACGATTGTGGCGAGGGGTGCACCCGTGCACCCCTCCCTACGATCGTCGCCGGAAACCAGACTCAACCCCTGGGGAGGGTGGGACGTCGGACATGGTGAGATGCCACCACTTGTCCATGACCACCGACCCCGATCCGTGCCGCCGGTGACCGCCACGTCGCTGGAGCAGGCCTTCGCCGCCCACCATGCCGGGGCGGTGCGGCTGGCCTACCTGCTGTGCGGCGACCACGAGC
>Ga0207908_1000422_pt1 | contig 10867 bp, 6 predicted proteins | sample MalvirmetagMSP81_FD_184224 | JGI IMG/M metagenome (GOLD analysis project Ga0207908, IMG submission 184224) | Marine viral communities from the Deep Pacific Ocean - MSP-81 (SPAdes) | ecosystem: Environmental > Aquatic > Marine > Oceanic | place: Pacific Ocean | collected 2011-04-18
GGTCGACGTCCGTGACGACGGTGTGGAGTTCGTCTGGCAGCTCGAGGAGCTCGGCGAGGTCCCGCCGGAGGGTGTTCGCTACACATGGGCGTTCACCGCGGGCGGCCAGTCCTTCCAGCTGCAGGCCAAGCGGTCGAACCTCGTGTCGGTCACGACGGCGGAGGACCCCGTCGGCCACGTCAACCAGGCAGCCAGCGGCGAGGACTGGTTCCAGCTGCGCGGCGCATGCCAGGAGTCCTACCAGGGCACACCCGTCAGCGGCTGCTACCACCTGGCGTTCCTCGACGGCGCGTTCGACGACGAGGCCAACACGGTCAGCATGTTCATGCCGTTCGACACGCGTGACGGCATCGACCGGGTCGTGGCGGCAGGCTTCCAGCCCGGCACCCTGATCGCACCCGAGGAGACCGCCGGCTCCTCCATCACCGCCACCGTCCAGGCCGGCGTCTCCACCACCTCCACGGAGTCCTACATCAACGGCTGGGACGCGTTCTTCGCCGGCCGGACCGTCCAGGCGTTCGTGGGCAAGGCCGACACGGCCACCCCCTCCTTCGGTCAGGAGTGGACCGTCCTGGACCTCGACGAGGACGGCAGCTTCGAGGGTTCGGTCACCGGCTTCGGCGGCGACCGCGACACCCTGCACCTGCGCGCCTGCGCCACCAACGCGCCCTGCACCACCACATCGATGCCCCTGCGCTGAGCACAGCCGTGACCGGCTGACAGGTCGCCGTGGACCACGCACCAGCTTCTTCGCGTCGCCGGTCCACAGTCGGGGGATACTGGACACCCGATGGCGGCCATCCAGCTGAAGGGGGTGCGCAGGACCGCGCCCGACGGCACGGTCCTGCTGGACGACGTCGACCTCAGCGTCGGTCGCGACGAGCTGCTGGGCCTGATCGGCCCGTCCGGCGCGGGCAAGTCGACGTTGATGCGAGCCATCGCCGGTGTCGACCAGATCCACTCGGGCGTCGTCGGTATCGCCGGCGTGGACATCACGACGGTCGGGATGCGGGACCGCAACGTCGCGCTGGTCACCGACGCCCGTCGGCTCCGGCGACTCATGTCGGTGGTGGAGGAGCTGGTGCTGCCAGCCGAGCTCCGCCGACTCGACGACGAGGACGAGGCGACCGACCCACGGTGGTGGGCCCGAGGTCGGCGCGGGGGTCGGCGGACCGGCCGCCCCCCTGGCCCACCCGCGATCCCACGCCGGCTGATGTCACGGGCGATGGAGCGGATGCCGACGGCGCTGCTGCTCGACGAGCCGCTGGCGGACCTCGGACCGGTGGAGCAGCGCACGCTGCTGGAGGAGCTCGCGTCGTTCCGCACCGCGACGGGCATCACCGTCGTCTTGGCCACCAACCATCACTGGCAGGTCATGCGGCTGGCCGACCGTGTGGCGGTGATGCGCGCCGGGCGGATCGAGACGGTCGCATCCCCGGAGGAGCTGCGACGACGGCCGTGCAGCACCTTCGTCGCCGGATTCGTCGGAGATCCGCCACGCCGGTTCGTGGATGCCCGGGTGGCCGAGTCCAGCGGGCTGGGCTGGCTGGTCGTCGGTGCACAACGGCTGCGGGTCCCGGGCGGGCTTCCCGGGCCGCTGCGCGAACGCCTGGACACCGTCGTGCGGTTGGCCGCGTCACCCGACCAGCTGTGGCTCTCCCGCCCCGAGGACCCTGTTGACCTGCGGCTCGCCGGGACGGTCGAGAGCGTCGTGCACCGCGGCAGCACGGACCACGTCATCGTGGACGTGGGGTCAGGGCGATGGACGGGACGTGCCGACCCCGGGGCCTCGCCCGCCGCCGGCGCAGCTGTCGAGCTGACGGTCGCGGTACGCCAGCTCAGCGCGTTCGACCCGACCGACGGTCGGGCCATCTGGCACGGCGACGGCGGCCCCCCGCCCGGCTGAACCCACGGCCACCGACGGAACCAGCGGGACCGTTTGTGCTCGCCTGCGTATCACGGGCGCCCTCTCTGGCTCAGGACGGGTGTACGCCCCCCAGGAAGGAAGTTCCCGTGTCCGACACCGTCCTCGCCCCGCTCGGTTGGCTGCTCATGTTCGTGGTCGGCCTGCTGCTCCTCCTCGCCCCCGGATGGTCCGGGCCAACCGACAGCGAGCTGCCCGACGGCGCGGTCATGGAGGCGGTGGTGCAGGTCCCGGGGAGCTAGGCCATCGGGACGAACGGCGGGGTGACGTCGTCGTACTCCCAGGACAACGCGGAGTCGTCGAGGTCGATGACCCCGTCGATCATGCGGATCCGGCTGGTGATGATCCCCACCTGGCTGAGGCGCTTCACGTCGCCCAGCAGGGTCACGACACCACCGGCGACGTGCGCGAGCACGGCGGGGTGGTCCAGGCCGTCGAGCACCTCGCGCACGGCGTCCTGGATGTCGTCGTCGTCGCGGACCAGCGCACGGAGGATGTCCCGACGGGTCACGATGCCGACATGCGCTGCCCCGTCCATGACGACCAGGCGGTCGACGTCGTGTCGGGCCATCTCGCCCGCTGCCTCGCGAAGCGGGGTGTCGGCCTCGGTCACGAGCGCCGGACGCGTGCAGGCCTCGCCGACGGTCAGGGAGCCGTAGCGACGTCGTGCCGCCGATGCCTCCTTGCCGAACCGGTCGTCCGGCGGTGCGGCCTTGTCCAGCAGGTCGCGTTCGGACAGCACACCGACCACGCGACCTTCGGAGTCGATGACCGGCGCACCGCTGATCCTGCCGTACAGCAGCAACGAGGCCGCGCCACGCAGCGGGAGGTCCTCCGCGAGTGCGAGGGGGTCCCTGGTCATGACATCGGCCACGACCATCGAACCGCGCCACCGGCGTGTCGACGGGGCGGAACCGGCGACCCGGGTGGTCAGGGCCTCTGCCAGGCGCTCGGCGAGCCACTGGATCGTGCGCTGGGCCAGTGGGTACATGCTGGTCAGGTCGATGGCGTCCCCGATGGGGCCCAACGGCGGGCGGTACTTGCCCACCACCACGAGGTCCATGGCCGAGGACGACAGGTCCTCGACCTCGATGGAGCCCTCGAACGCCGGCACGACCGCGGAGGCGTGGCCGGCGTCCCAGCGCAGCGGGATCGTGAGCCAGTGCTCCATCCGGCGGACCTCGCCCACGTGGACGGTGACCGACTTGTGCACCGGCAGGCCGGCCAGCTTGGCGGGCAGGGTCACCGTGATCGAACCGTCCCCGGCAGGCGGGTCGAGCGGAGCGCCCGTCGCGGCCTGCAGGAGCTCGATCGTGTCGGCGACCAGCACGTCCTTCAGCAGCTCGGCGTCACCGTGGACTCCCCTTCGTGCGAGCACCCAGCGTTCCATGACCAGCTCCCTTCAGCGATGGGGTCGTTCCCATCCGTGACCCGAGGATCCCGCAGCGCGGCCTCGTTCATCAGGGCCGGAGGGCCCGAAGCGTCGTGGACCAACGACCCTGCGTGCGGCCTGCGCACGACGTTCACTGGCAGGGCCGTGGCACGGACGTGCACGGTCGAGGAACGACGAACGGAGCAACGATGTCGGACGCACGCCAGCGCAGCACCACCCCTGTGGTCGAGCTGTCCGTCGAGGGACATGTCGGAACCGACCTGCGGGCACGGGCTGTCGAGCACGTCACCGGCGTGCTGGAGTCCCACGGCGTCGATGCGACATCGATCGAGATCCGCCTCGAGCAGGCGATCCCCCACCCCCGACGGCGGGCCCACGGACGGGCCACCGCCGAGATCCCCGGTCACGTGCTGGTCGTGCTCGCCGACGCCGACACCCTGGACGAGGTCGTCGCCCAGATGACCACCAAGCTGCGCCAGCGCCTGGACCACACCGTCGACCGCCGCCGCACTCGTCGTCGCCGTGCCCGCACCGCAACACCAACGCGGCACACCGAGGCCACGTCGAACGATCGGGCCGACACCCGACAGGCGGGATGAGGATGACGGCCACCTCCACGGTCGTCGACGGCAACGCCGCTGCAGCCCGCGTTGCGCACGCCCTCAGCGAGGTCGTGGCGATCTATCCGATCACCCCGGCCTCGCCGATGGGCGAGCTGGCCGACTCGTGGTCGTCGGCCGGCCGGCGGAACCTCTGGGGGTCGGTCCCCCGTGTCGTTGAGATGCAGAGCGAAGCCGGTGCTGCCGGCGCGCTGCACGGTGCCCTGCAGCGCGGGTCGCTGGCCACGACGTTCACCGCATCACAGGGGCTGCTCCTGATGCTGCCCAACATGTTCAAGATCGCCGGGGAGCTGACCCCGGCGGTCATCCACGTCGCGGCACGAACCGTCGCCACGCACGCGCTGTCGATCTTCGGCGACCACTCCGACGTGATGGCCGTGCGGTCCGCCGGCTGGGCGATGCTGGCCTCCTCCTCGGTGCAGGAGGCCCAGGACCTCGCTGCGGTGGCCCACGCGTCGACCCTGACGACCCGTGTGCCGTTCCTGCACTTCTTCGACGGATTCCGCACCTCCCACGAGCTGAACCGCATCGATGTGCTGGACGACGACACCCTCCGGTCGCTGATCGACGAGGCCGCAGTCACCGCCCACCGGGGACGGGGACTGGACCCGGCGGCTCCGGTGCTGCGAGGGACCGCACAGAACCCCGACGTGTTCTTCCAGGCCCGTGAGGCCGCCAACCCCTTCCACGACGCCGTCCCGGCGGCGGTCCAGTCGACCATGGACCGGTTCGCGGAGCTGACCGGACGCCGCTACCGGCTCGTCGACTGGATCGGCCACCCCCGCGCCGAGCGCGCGGTGGTCCTGATGGGCTCCGGCACCGGTGCCGTCGCCCAGACCGTCCGGCACCTCGCCGAGCGCGGGGAACGCGTCGGTGCCGCGGTGATCAGGTTGTACCGGCCCTTCCCCACCGAGGCGCTGCTGGAGGCGCTGCCGTCGACCGTCACCCGTGTCGCGGTCCTGGACCGAACCAAGGAGCCGGGCGCGGTCGGCGAACCGTTGTTGACCGACGTGATCGCGACGCTCGCCGGCGCGGTCATGGACGGCTCCCGACCGGTGGATCGCCTTCCCGTCGTCATCGGGGGGCGCTATGGCCTGTCGTCGAAGGAGTTCACACCGGCCATGGCCGCCGGGGTCCTCGACGCGCTCGCTGCCGAACACCCGCCGGCACGGTTCACCGTCGGTATCACCGACGACGTGACCAACCTGTCGTTGCCGCCCTCGACCGACCTCGACCTGCCCAGGGCAGCCGGCGACGTCGACGCGGTGTTCTACGGCCTCGGCAGCGACGGCACCGTCGGTGCCAACAAGAACACCGTCAAGATCGTGGGCGAGCACACCAGCCTCCACGCGCAGGGCTACTTCGTGTACGACTCACGCAAGTCCGGCGCCCAGACGGTCTCGCACCTGCGCTTCTCGGCGTCCCCCATCGAGTCCACGTACCTCATCGACGGCGCCGACTTCGTGGCCTGTCACCAGTTCGGGTTCCTCGGGACCCGGGACGTCCTGGGCATCGCCCGACACGGGGCGACGGTCCTGCTGAACGCACCGTTCCCCGCCGACATGGTGTGGGATGCGCTTCCCGCACCCGTCCAGCAGCAGATCATCGACAAGGACCTGCAGGTCCACGCCATCGAGGCGCACCGCATCGCCCGTGAATCGGGCCTCGGCGGCCGCATCAACACCGTCATGCAGCCCTGCTTCTTCGCCCTGGCCGGCATCCTGCCCGACGAGGAGGCGATGGCGGCCATCCGCGCGTCGATCCGTCGGACCTACGGCCGGGGCGGCGAGGAGATCGTGGAACGCAACCTCCGCGCCGTCGACCTCGCGATCGCGGCGCTGGCCCCCGTCCCCGTCGGCTCGGCGGTGACCTCGACGATGGGCCTGCGCCCGCCTGTGCCCGATGGCGTGCCCGACTTCGTCGAACGGGTCACCGCCAGGATGCTGGCAGGCGAGGGCGACCTGCTGCCCGTCAGCGCCATGCCGATCGATGGCACCTTCCCGACCGGCACGACGCAGTACGAGAAGCGCGCGATCGCCAGTGAGATCCCCGTCTGGGACCCTGACCTGTGCATCGACTGCGGCAAGTGCGCGATCGTCTGTCCCCACGACGCGATCAAGATGAACGTCTTCACCCCCGATGCGCTCGAGGGCGCCCCGGAGGGCTTCCTCGCCAAGCCGTCCCGGGCACGCGAGCTCGAGGGCGACCACCTGCTGACCATCCAGGTCGCACCCGACGACTGCACCGGGTGCACGGTGTGCGTCGGCCAGTGCCCTGCGGTGAGCAGGACCGACGCCAGCCACAAGGCCATCACCATGGCGCCGGTGGAGGACCACCGCGACCGCGAACGGGCCAACCTGACGTTCTTCGAGTCGATCCCACGTCTCGACCGCGACGCCCTGCCCCACGACACCGTCAAGGGGTCGCAGGTCCTGCAGCCCCTGTTCAGCTACTCCGGCGCCTGCGCCGGTTGTGGCGAGACGCCCTACCTGAAGCTGCTGACCCAGCTGTTCGGCGACCGCATGGTCGTCGCCAACGCGACGGGATGCTCCTCGATCTACGGCGGCAACCTCCCGACCACCCCATGGAGTCGCAACGACGACGGTCGAGGGCCGGCGTGGTCCAACAGCCTGTTCGAGGACAACGCCGAGTTCGGCATGGGCCTCCGGCTGGGCTACGAGCAGCAGCGTGACGCCGCCCGACAGCTCCTGACCGAGACCGGCGCCGTCCTCGGCGACAGGCTCGTCGCCGAGCTGCTCGGTGCCGACCAGTCCACGGAGCCGGGCGTGCGGGCCCAACGCGAACGTGTCGCGGCCCTGCGGCGGGCCATCGCCGACGCCGAAGCCGACCCGAGGCTGGATCGGCTGGACACCCTCGCCAACGCCCTGGTGCGGGCCGACACGTGGCTCGTGGGCGGCGACGGATGGGCCTACGACATCGGTTTCGGCGGGCTCGATCACGTCCTGGCGTCCGGCCTGGACATCAACGTGCTGGTGCTGGACACCGAGGTGTACTCCAACACCGGCGGGCAGGCCTCCAAGGCCACGGCCCGCGGCGCCGTGGCCAAGTTCGCCTCGTCCGGCAAGCCCACCGCCAAGAAGGACCTGGGCATGCTGGCCATGCAGTACGGCACCGTCTACGTGGCGCAGATCGCGCTGGGGGCCAACGAGACCCAGACGATCCGCGCGCTCCAGGGCGCAGCCGACTGGCCGGGACCCTCGCTGGTGCTCGCCTACTCGACCTGCATCGCCCACGGGTTCGACATGGGCGAGTCGATGACGCACCAACGGGACGCCGTGAAGAGCGGCTACTGGCCGCTGTACCGGTTCGCCCCGACCGAGGATGCCCACGGCAAGCCGTTCCACCTGGACTCGCGCAAGCCGTCGTTGCCGTTGTCGGCGTTCACCGGGCAGGAGGCTCGGTTCGCCATGCTGCACCGGACCGATCCGGTCCGGGCGGCGCACCTGCTCACCCTGGCGCAGTCCGACGTCGACGAGCGCTGGCGGTACTACGAGCAGCTGGCCGGCGTCGAGCGCACCGTGCCGCACGAACCGGGCGCCGTCGTCGACACCGATGGCATCGCCCACGAGGAGGTCATGTGATGGATCTGACGACCACGTACATGGGGCTGCATCTGCGGTCCCCGATCGTTGCCTCGGCCGGTCCGTTGACCGGTCGGCTCGACAGCATCCGCGCGCTGGTCGACGCGGGAATCGGGGCGATGGTCCTGCCGTCGCTGTTCGAGGAACAGGTCGTCCACGAGGCGCTGGCGACCAGCGACCTGATGGCCGACCATGCCGCCAGCCCCGAAGCCGCCTCCTACTTCCCCGACATCCAGGGCACCGACTCCGTCGCCGAGCGCTACGTGCGGCATCTGGAGGAGGCGCGGCGGGCAGCCGACGTCCCCGTGATCGCCAGCCTCAACGGCACGAGCGCGGCCGGGTGGGAACGCTACGCTCGGCTGCTGCAGGATGCGGGGGCCGACGCCCTGGAGCTGAACCTCTACCGCGTCGCGGCCGACGTCCACTGCAGCGGTGCGGCGCTGGAGCAGGAGCAGCTCGAGCTGGTCCGGGCGGTCCGTGGTGCGCTGATGATCCCGTTGGCCGTGAAGGTCAGCCCCTTCTACAGCTCGTTCGCCCACATGGCCGCCGGCCTGGTCGACGCCGGCGCCGATGCGCTGGTGCTGTTCAACCGCTTCTACCAGCCGGACGTGTCGCCGATGACCCGCGAGATCGTGCCCTCGCTCGAGCTGTCCTCGTCCTCGGAGCTGCGGTTGCCGCTGCGGTGGCTGGGGCTCCTCCACGGTCGCCTCGACGCCGACCTGGCGGCGACGACCGGGATCCACTCGGGCCTGGACGTGGCTCGGGCGCTGCTGGCCGGCGCGGACGTGACGATGATGACGTCGGCGTTGCTGCGCAACGGCCCCGCCCATGTCGCGACGTGCGAGCAGCAGCTCGTGGGCTGGGCTGTCGAGCACGGCTACGAGTCGGTCGCCCAGCTGTGCGGCAGCGCCAGCCAGCAGCGGGTCAGCGACCCGGCGGCGTTCGAACGGGCCAACTACGTCGAGGGCCTGATCGCCTTCGCCAACAGCTTTCGCTGACCCGGTCGCGGCGACGGGGAGTGCCGTCGCAGACACACCACACGGCCCCCGGCTCGATGCCGGGGGCCGTGTGCGGTGCGTGGTGGCGAGCGGTCAGTCCGACGACCCCTGCAGCACCGCCTGCGCCGCGGCGAGCCGGGCGACGGGGACGCGGAACGGCGAGCAGCTGACGTAGTCGAGCCCGGCCTCGTGGCACCAGGCGATGGACCTCGGGTCGCCGCCGTGCTCGCCGCAGATGCCCGCGGCGAGGTCGGGCTTCACGGCACGGGCACCGCTGATGGCGATCTCCATCAGCCGGCCGACACCGTCGGGGTCGAGGTGGCCGAACGGGTTGTCCGCCAGCACACCCGTGCGCAGGTACTCCAGCAGGAAACCCGACTCGGCGTCGTCGCGGCTGATGCCGAACGTCATCTGGGTCAGGTCGTTGGTGCCGAAGGAGAGGAAGTCCGCCTCGCCGGCAAGCTGGCCGGCGGTGATGGCGGCCCGAGGGGTCTCGACCATGGTGCCGATGACGATCGGGATCTCGACGCCGTGCTCGGCCAGGACGGCCGCCGCTTCTGCCTCCACGATCTCCCGTGCGGTGCGCAGCTCACCGACGTGGCTGACGAGCGGGACCATGATCTCGGGCCGCGGGTCGAGTCCCTCGGCCACCGCCGCGCACGCAGCCTGCACGATCGCCCGGGTCTGCATGCGCAGGATCTCGGGATGCACCAGGCCCAGCCGGACGCCGCGGAGGCCGAGCATCGGGTTGGCCTCCTGCAGGGCACGGACGCGGTCGTCGAGGTCCTCGTCGGCACGCAGGCCACCGAGCAGCTCGTCGACGTCGGCGAGGGACCCCGCCGCGGTCAGCCGGATCTTGGCGTCGGTGATGCGCGATCCGAGCTCCTCGTGGGTGGGCAGGAACTCGTGCAGCGGCGGGTCGAGCAGCCGGATGATGACCGGCAGGCCGTCCATGGCCCGCAGCAGCCCCAGGAAGTCGCCCTCCTGCATGGGCAGGAGCTCCTCGAGGGCGTCTCGACGGTCAGCGGTCGTCGTGGCCGTGATCATCCGCTGCATGATCGGCAGGCGGTCGACCTGGAAGAACATGTGTTCGGTGCGGCACAGCCCGATGCCCTCGGCGCCGTAGCCACGCGCACGCTCCGCGTCGACGGGGTAGTCGGCGTTCGCCCGGATCCCGAGGCGGCGGACCTCGTCGGCCCATCCCAGGAGGGTGGACAGCCACTCGTCGGACAGGTCGGGCACGACGGTGTCCAGCCGCCCGGTGAAGACCTCGCCCGAGCTGCCGTCCAGCGACAGCCAGTCCCCCTCGCTGATGACGACCTCGCCGTGGTCGGTGGCGACGGTGGCGGTGTGCGTCGTCTGGTCGATGTCCAGGGCGGCCACGCCGACCACGGCGGGCTTGCCGAACTGGCGGGCAACCAGCGCTGCGTGGCTGGTCCGGCCGCCCCGTGTGGTCAGGATGCCCTTGGCCGCCAGCATGCCGTGCACGTCGTCGGGCTTGGTCTCGGCGCGGACGAGCAGGACGTCCCGGCCCTCTGCCGCCCAGGTCACCGCGACGTCCGGATCGAAGGCGACGACCCCGACCGCGGCGCCCGGCGAGACGTTCAGGCCCGTCGCCAGCGCACGACCGTCGGCGATGGCGGCGGCCCGCGAGGTCGCGTCCAGCTGGGGGTGCAGGAAGAAGTCGACCTGGTCGGGGGTGACCCGCGCGAGCGCCTCCGCCTGGGTGATCAGGTCCTCGGCGGCCAGGTCCACTGCGATGCGGACGGCCGAGCGGGCCGTGCGCTTGCCGTCACGGGTCTGCAGCAGCCAAAGCGTGCCGGCCTCGATGGTGAACTCGATGTCCTGCATGTCGCGGTAGTGCAGCTCGAGGACCCGCGCGATGGTCTCCAGCTGGCTGTAGGACTCCGGCATCAGCTCGGCGAGGTCCTCGATGGGCCGGGTGGCCCGTGTACCCGAGACGACGTCCTCCCCCTGGGCGTTGACCAGGAAGTCCCCCTCCAGGCCGGGGGCGCCGGTCGACCCGCTGCGGGTCATCGCCACCCCGGTGGCGGAGTCCTCGCCGAGGTTGCCGAACACCATCGTCTGCACGTTGACGGCGGTGCCCAGGTCGTGGGCGATGCCGGCGGCGTTGCGGTAGTCCACGGCACGCTTGCCGTTCCAGGAGGAGAAGACGGCTTCGACGGCCATCCGTAGCTGCTCCATGGGGTCGGTCGGGAACCGGACGGCGATGCGGCGGAACGCCTGCACGACGCCGTACAGGTCCTCCACCGTCAGCTCGGCGTCGGTTGCCACGCCCCTGGCGACGCGAGCCTCGTCGAGCACGTGCT
>Ga0207908_1000426_pt1 | contig 10824 bp, 13 predicted proteins | sample MalvirmetagMSP81_FD_184224 | JGI IMG/M metagenome (GOLD analysis project Ga0207908, IMG submission 184224) | Marine viral communities from the Deep Pacific Ocean - MSP-81 (SPAdes) | ecosystem: Environmental > Aquatic > Marine > Oceanic | place: Pacific Ocean | collected 2011-04-18
GCCGATTCCACCATTCTGATGATCTGTGCCAGAACGGTGTCCGCACCGACCCTCGTAGCCCGGAACGTCAGGGAACCGTTCTTATTAATGGTTCCACCCACCAGCTCGGCGTCTTTCTGCTTGGCCACGGGCACGGGCTCGCCGCTGATCATGGACTCGTCCACGTAGGATTGGCCTTCTTCCACCACGCCATCAACAGGAACCCGCTCTCCCGGGCGCACCTGGATACGGTCACCAGGTACCACGGCTTCGATGGGCACTTCGACGGCTTTCCCTTCCCGAATGACACGGGCGGTCTTGGCCTGCAATTGCAGAAGTTTTTTGATTGCCTCCGACGTTCGGCCTTTGGCGACGTGCTCAAAGTAGCGTCCCAGCAGAATGAGCGTCACGATTACTGCCGCTGCCTCGAAATAACTCTCGGCGGTACCGGCGGGAAAGAATCCTGGAACCAGCAGTGCTGCTACCGAGTAGAAATAGGCAGCGCTGGTGCCGATCATAACCAGGCTGTTCATGCCAGGGTTGGCATGGCGCAACTCAGTGTACCCAGACCGGAAAAACCTCAATCCGGCATAAAACAACACCGGCGTGGTTAGTAGCCACTCAATAGCCATCCACCCCCGATGGGGTAAGACACTGACATATAGAGCCTCAAGAGCAGGGATCATCTTACCCATGGCAATCAGAACGACCGGGATAGTCAGCACTGCCGCGAAGATCACTTTCCGGCGCAGTTCCATACCCTCCCTGTCCGGCTCTTCCGTTTCGCTACTGGCGTCCGACTCCTGAGATTCATACCCCGCGTCGCGGATAGCCTGATGAATTCGCGGCACTGACAAGGTGCCAGACAGAAACTCCACAAACGCTTTCTGGGTGGTCAGATTGACACTGGCCTTAACCATACCGGGTTGCTTGTTCAATGCCCGCTCAACCCGGGATACGCAGGAGCCACAGGTCATGCCGACAACCGGAATGTTGGCCGACTGTACTCGTGGCTGATAACCCGCCTCCTTAATCGAGTCGATTAGCACAGCCGGCGTGGCGGGCTGATTAAATTCCACCGTGGCTTTTCCGGTCGCCAGATTCACCTGGGCTTCCGCAACGCCGCGCTGACCCATGAGCGCCTTTTCAATCCGCCCGACGCACGAAGCGCAAGACATTCCATCAACACGAATTTCTATTCGTTGCATACCCGTTTCGCTCCTCGGCACAGATAACTGTGTGCCTCTAAATCAATGCATCCGCAGGCGATTGGCAGCGTCACCCTTGCTGGGCTATGGCTTCGACAATCGGGCAGCCGTCCATTGGTCCTTCACCGGAGCATTCCTTCAGGGTTTCAGAGAGGACGGCCTCGATGCGGGACAGACTCTGAATCTGATGCCGGATTTTTTCCAGTTGCTTCTTTGCAATTCGCTTGGCCTCGGCGCGGTCGCCATTGGCGTCCTGAAGCATCAGGAGTTCACGAATCTCATCAAGGGTGAAACCCCACTGCTTGGCGTGGATGATGAACTGCAGCCTGGCGATCGCATCCTCGGGGTAACGACGATAATTCGATTGGGTTCGGGCAGGCTCGGGCATGAGATTTTCCCGCTCGTAAAAGCGAATGGCATGGCTGGCCACGCCGCTTTTATCAGAGAGTTCGCCAATATTGAACGTTTTCATTCTTGCACCTCAAAACAAGTGATCAATAACTGATTCTAACCATAACCTTAAAGTGAACTTTAAGGTCAAGGTATTTTTTCATGCATTGTCAGACCGGTGGCGGTGCACCAAACTGACCCAAGGTCCCCCGTCTTGAATCAAGTGGGGCAAAAATACGGAGACACACTGTAATGAAGGTATTTGAGAGGCTATCTACGCTGGTTATGGGACTTTTCCTGTCCCTTTTTGCATTCGCTGATGAGCCCGGGCGCATGGGAGAAGGCATGATGGGGGGCAACATGATGCAGGGCATGGGAGGTATGGGGCTATTCATAATGATTATCATGATTCTTTTGGTTGTGCTCCTGATACTGGCGATTTTGGCACTGATCAAATATCTGAGGAACAAGTGATGAGCTGGAAAAAAAGTGTCCATCGGCGCACTGTCCTTCAGGCTGTGGCAGGCACCGGCTTCCTTTTCACACTGTCGCCGGGACTTCTGCTTACCGGATGTGATGGAGAGGTAAAAGCGAGTGAATCGGAAACGCTCGGCCTTGATTCAGAAGAATACGATGTTGAACTGAATCTTTATGCCATGCCCGATTCGGTGCCCATACTTCCGGGCGCCCCCAGTGAAGTGTGGCGCTATAGGGCGGAATTGCTGAAAGGTCCAGAAAACACAGTCTCCGAAAACCCGGACAGTTACCTGGGCCCAACGATCCGGCTACGCCGCGGCCAAACCGTCAAAATCCATATTCACAATGAGCTGCCGGAGGACACCACCGTCCACTGGCACGGGCTTCATGTGCCGTCCGACGTAGACGGACAACCAAGGCTGCCGATCCGTCCCGGCGAGACGATGACTGTTGGCTTCGAGGTATTGGACCGGGCCGGACTGTTCTGGTACCACTCCCATGCCCACGGCAAGCAGGGCGGTCGCGTGGGATTTCAAAGTTACGCGGGGCTGGCCGGGCTCCTGATCGTTGAAGACGAAGAAGAAGCGGGCCTCGGATTGCCATCGGACGGTAACGAACTGTTACTGGTGCTTCAGGACCGCACCTTTACTGGTAACAATGAACTGGTTTACATGGGCGGTGGCATGGGGTCCATGATGGATCGTATGCACGGTTTTCTGGGGGATAGAGTGCTGGCTAACGGGGCGCCTCCAACCACCCGTAAGGTTGCCACCCGCCCATACAGAATTCGAGTCCTCAATGGATCTAACGCCCGCATCTACAAACTGGCCTGGAGCGACGAGCGACCTGTCACCGTTATCGGTGCAGACGGCGGACTGCTTCAGGAACCGGAAGACAGGCCTTACGCCGTGCTGGCTCCGGCTCAGCGGCTTGATATCTGGGTCGACCTTTCCGAGTTCCAGCCGGGTGATACGCTGGAGCTTATCAGTGACCGTTTCCGGGCAGGCATGATGAGCGGCGGTATGATGGACGGAATGGGAATGATGGGCAGCAACGCCCTGCCCCTCGGCAGCCGATTCCCCCTGGCCAGGCTGGAGGTGTCCAAGTCAGTAGAGGCCAGCGAACCTTTACCGGCACAGCTAGGTGTGCAGCGGCAAAATATACCGGTAAACAGCAATACGCGAATCCGGTCGTTCGAGTTAAGCCCGGTTATGATGCGGGGATTTGCCATGAATGGCCGGCGGTTTGACGGAACGAATGTTGCAGATGACGAAAAAGTCCGCCTTGGTGACACGGAAATCTGGGAATTCCACAACAGCACACCGATGCCTCACCCGATGCATATTCATGGCTTGCAATTCAACGTTGTAGGGCGACGAGGCGGCAGCTCGAACAGTTTACAGCAGGGCGTGGTAGACAGTGGCTGGCACGACACGGTTCTGGTTATGCCTCGTGAAACGGTTCAGGTGGCGATGAAATTCGAGCGCTTTGACGGCCTTTACATCTACCACTGTCATAACATGGAACATGAAGACGCAGGAATGATGCGCTATTTTCAGGTGCGAGGCTAAACGCCACGACATCCCTCTTAGCGCACATTCACTGTCAGAATGCTCTCGTCGAGTGTGAAGCATCCGAGACCTTGGGCTGAGGAGCCACCGACTGGACATCACCAGCCTCGCTCGCCTGATCAACTGCGGCCACTGAGCCTTTCTTGTCCTTACATTTCATCATGCACAACCCAAGACCACACATGATCAGACAGGGCAGAAGGCTGATCAGTATTGGAGCAATCCCGAACAACACCAGTTGCTCCCACCCAAAAGTGAGCCCGGCGATGACCGCGATAGCTCCAAACAACCACCACCGCCGCGGCCCTGTCAGCAAGCCCACCAATCCTTTTCGGCCTTGATCGGAACTCATCTTTCCCTTGTCTCCGCTACTCGTTTTGTTACAACAATTCATATTGCCTCTCATTCTTACTGGGGTTAGCTCGCCCATCGCTGACGCGTTAGATAGCTCTGCAGTTGAGCATTTCGAACGAACATAACGTTGAAGCAAGGTGTAAGGTCAAGGGTTTTATCAGAGTGGACAGAGGGAGTTTATCTTGGGCCTTCGGGAATTGACGGGGTTGTGTCATTGAAATAAAAAAATGCTAGGATCATTGGAACCGATAGATGGGTTGTCTGTCTCACCCCGTGTCCTAACAGCTTGGTGCTTGAAATCAGGATGTCCACAAAGAACCGCCCAATCATCTCTGTATTGCTGTCATTACTTCTGGTGATCAGCGGGTCAGCGGTGGCTATGTCTAAAGTGGTGGACGGCCAGGCGGATGCTTCAATTTCGGATTGTGGCTCCATGATGACCCAGCAGGCTGAAGGTGCCAGTTCCCCCGCAGACACTGTGAGTGATTGTGATTCTGTCCCTGACATGGCCTGCCAGACCCCGGCTGGGCTGATTAAATGCGGCGTCAGCGTTACTTTTGCCGTCGTACCGGTCAGCTCCATCGGCTTTACCGGCACCGGCTCACAACCGGCAATGAGCCCCCAAGCGGACCTCTATCAGGATCCGTTCCTAGCTTCTATAACTCCGCCTCCAGAATACCACTCCTGAGTTTTAGCCCTAGTTCTCGCCCATCGTGGCAGATTCTTTAACGTTAACTCTTGCAACATAGTCCCGTGTTTCCGTTCATCTGAAGCGGGGCTTTAATCGGAGTGAATCAAATGCGAAATTCAAAAACCAAGCTCACCATCACAGCGATTTTTCTGGCCGGTACCATTGGCACCTTCTCTGCTTTGGCCCATGAGGGCGAAGGAAAAGGCATGATGTCCTCAGAAGGCATGAAGGGTATGAGCGGCATGATGGGGATGATGAACATGATGTCCGATATGTCCCCCGAAGACCGCAAAGCCATGACCGAGGCGTGCATGAAAATGATGCAGAGCCATGGTAGTGGTGGCATGGAAGATAACAGCACTGACGCCAAATAATCATTTGGGCACCATTTCCAACTGAAGCTCTGGTCCGGGGGTGCAGATGCAGCCCCGGATCCTACGCTGCCCATAAGCGATTCAAATCGAGGATTTTCTATGAAAACCAATAAACTCGCCCTGTATACGGGTGTGGCCGCTATCGTTATCGGCGCAGGTGCCACCACCTTGGCAATCCAGGCCGGCGAGCCAAGCCAGACATCAGCCGCACTAGCCAGCAGTCAAGATGGAGGCCAGGCCATCACCATTTACAAGAGCCCGAATTGTGGTTGCTGCCAGTCCTGGGCCGAACACCTCGCGGCCAACGGCTTCGAGACGCGCATTGTAGAAACCGACAACCTGAATGCCATCAAGCAGCAGCACGATGTGCCGCGCGATATGGCGTCCTGCCACACAGCGTTGATTGGTGACCTGGTGATCGAGGGACATGTGCCGGCCAATGACATCGTTGCCTTCCTTGAGGACCCGCAGTTCAACACGATTGGCCTGTCGGTGCCTGGCATGCCCCATGGTACCCCTGGCATGGAAACGGGTCGGAAGGACGACTATCAGGTTATCGCCTTCAACGCCAATGGCCAGAAACGGGTTTTCCGTGAGCACAAAGATTACTGAGGCCCGTCCTATGAAAGCATTTTTTTACGGTCTGAGCTCTGGCGCCTCCGGCTTTTTCCTATTGGTGTTGGCGACCTTCATGCCTGCCCTGGTTCAAGCCCAGCCTGTAAATGATGGCCAACCGGTGAAGGCGTTAACGACGAATGCCTCAGGTGACCTGATGGTCCTTCGGGGTAGTGGCCTGTTAGCCCTTAAAGGGCAGACCGCCACCGAGATTCCTCTGCCGCCATCCAATTCAGGCAGCCAGCCCACCTCTTTAGCCAAGGGAGCGGACGCGAGTCTGTATCTGGCGGGGCCTGGTCTTGGCATCTGGCGCTACGACAATGCCAACGAACGCTGGCATTCCCTGAACGACACCCTGCCGGATCTGGGGATCACGGCGATTGCCACACACGCCACACAACCGGATACGCTCTACGCCTATCTCGGTGACGGTGGCATGTTCCGCTCCAGGGACGGCGGTAAGGACTGGGTAAAGGTTGACAGTGGTCCCCGGGAGCCGGTGCAAGCGTTCCTGCACTCGGACATGCCCGGCAGCATGGAAAGTGGCTGGCTTTTCGCCGGCACCACACGCGGGGTCTCACGTTCCATGGACTGTTTTTGCTTCTGGGGCGATGCCGGCGAATTGAGAGGGGCAGTCTCCGCCATTGATTACGATCCATCTGCCCCGGAAAACGTCTATGCCGCGATCAAGGGGCAACTTCACCACAGTCCAGACGGTGGCGAAACTTGGGCCGCTATTGAGACACCACAGGCAGCCACAGCTCTAACGTTCTCCTCCACGGAAGGACTCGTGGTGGGAACCGAAAACGGCGAGCTGCTGACGCGGAACGCCGCTGGCGAATGGCTGCCTATTCATGAATAGGTGGTCTTTCCCGCTGGTCTTGCTCGTTGCCCCCGCCCTCGTGATGGCGGGGGGCGCGCCACCAAACAGCGACGGCGTGCCGGCCGAAGTGATCGAGGGCCGGCAGATTTATGAGCAATACTGCGCTGCCTGCCACGGATGGCAGGGCGAGGGCACTGCCGACTGGAACAAACCGGATGAGAAAGGCGAAATGCCGCCGCCACCCCACGACGAGACAGGTCACACCTGGCGCCACAGCAATGCCATGCTGTTCAGGATGATTGCCGAGGGATGGCGACATCCCTTCAACAAAACGGACCGGCTGACCATGCCGGCGTTCAAGGACACCCTCACCGACCAGGAAATTCGATCGGTGATCGAGTATCTGAAAACGCTATGGACGGAGGACCAGCGCCGCTACCAACAGAACGAAAGTCAGGACTCTAATCAGGCTGAGAGCAGTTAAAAAGAAGGCTAAATGCCTGATCTTCCAACCTGGGGAATTGCCGCCGCGTTTGCCGGTGGTCTCGTGTCGTTCTTCTCCCCCTGCACGTTACCTCTGGTTCCCGGCTACCTGTCGATTGTTACCGGACGCGCACTGACCGAGGCTTCGAATCGGTTGAGGGCGCTCTGGCTGAGCCTGTGTTTCGTGATGGGGTTCAGTCTGATCTTTGTTGCCCTGGGGGCAAGCGCCAGTGTCCTCGGGCAATGGTTGATGACTTAGCGTGAAGAGGCCAACCTGGTGGCTAGCGTACTCATCGTGCTGATGGGGTTGTTTGTTCTGGGCTGGTGGAGCCTGCCGGCTTTACAGAGGGACTGGCGTATTGGGCAGTCACTTGAAGGTGGACGCCCCACTGCCTGATTTATGCTGGGCATAGCGTTTGCCATTGGCTGGACACCCTGCATAGGCCCCATACTCGGGGCCATATTGGCGCTCAGTGCCAGACAGGCCAGTACTGAGGCAGGCATGCTGTATCTTGCGGTTTATTCGCTGGGATTAGCTCTACCCTTCCTTGAAACCGCCCTGTTCATTGAACACTTTCGCCAACGCGTACGCTGGTTCAGTCGCTGGAGTCGATGGCTGAGAGCGTTTGCAGGCCTGGTGCTCGTTGTCATGGGAGTGATGGTGCTCACCGGCCAGATGACTCTATTTGCGTCATGGATGGTGTCGATGTTTCCAGTTCTGGGAAGGCTCGGGTGAGTTTGTTTAGAAAACTTTCCTCACAGTAATGCCTTTTTCAAGCTAAATTCAGCTTCGTCTGTTGTTATAGCGGGTCGCTTGAAGCCCGATCTCTTAGCTATTTTTGATTTGCTCTCGAGAAGGGCGACAGCCACAATTTTCCAACATCCAGAGACGGCGCTTATAGATGAAAGTTCTAATTGTCGAAGACAACGCGGTACTCGCAGAAAAAATCTCCGTTTGGCTTGCGAAGGAAAACTTTACTGTAGATGTTGCCCAAAACGGCAGAGAGGCCAACTTCTTTGTAAAGACAAGCAATTACCAGGCGATCATACTTGATATCGGGCTACCCGACGAGAACGGACTTTCTTTGATGCAGTCGTGGAGAAGCAACGGCAGAGATGAGGCTATCCTGATTTTAACGGCTAGGTCCAACTGGACAGAGAGAGTTGAAGGCTTGAATGCCGGGGCGGACGACTATCTTCCAAAACCGTTCGAATTTGATGAACTAAAAGCTCGACTTAGCGCCATAATAAGAAGAAAAGACGGGCGAACAACCGATAAATTAGATGTTGATGGGTTTCTTCTTAATTCAACCTACAGAACACTAACAACTCCCGATCATAAAGAGTTCAGGCTAACCGCAACAGAGTATCGCCTTTTACAATGTTTTCTTCGATCCCCTGACCGAGTCTTCTCCCAAGATGAGCTCGTTGAATCGCTTTATAATATCGAAAGGTGCCCAACCAGAAATGTCGTGCAGGTTTATATTGCAAGACTTAGGAAGATACTTGGAAAAGAAAAGATAAAGACATTGAGAGGGCAAGGTTACTTTTTTGCGAGAGCCCCTCACTAGAGAATTCATACTACGAGTCACGTCAGCAACCCCAACCTGACTCGCAGAAACGCCAAAAATCACTGTTTTTTCAAGAGATCGGCAACTAGCTCCTTGATCATCCGATGCTCTTCCTTCAGCTCCTTGACAGTGTCGCTCTCTTCAGAACGATAGTCGGAGGAGCGGTCATCGATGCTCTTATTGGGGTAGCTTCGCGCCTCATTATATCTGTCAGCTTGTCCGCCATTGCCGCCTGCGAGGGCTATGGAAGCCGCACTACCCAGAAAAGATGCTATTAGGATTACAGACACTTTCTTCATAAACAGCTCCGATGTGTATTGCAATTTAACCAACGAAATTCAATCGCCTTACACAGTTAGTAGAACATCGAAACCTTAAACACATTTGAAAGTGGACGTATTTTAAAGATTTTTACACTCACGGCACTACAAAACCCAAAACTATTCACGCGGGTTCTGACCAGACTGAACGAACGACCAGTGACCAGCGCACAGCCCTTTCAGACTCGCGTGAGTTGCGACACGCATCAATCCCATCTATGCTCCCAAGCTCAGACGCCTCTCTAGTCCTCAGCTAGTTCCTCCCGCTCAAACAACCATAACTAATACCATGATAGCGCAGAAAAGCATCCGAAAAACTGCACTCCAATATGGCATCGTTTTCAGCCTCTTGTATTTTCTACTTATTTTTTTTTCGCACACTTATGTAATAGAGCAGCTTTCGAACGAATCCAGAAAACATCGCCTTGACAAGGAGGTGGAGAGTTTTCAAACCATCATTGAAAACGAAGTTCCGACGCCCGACGAGATCGGCAGCATGATCGATCGATTCCAATTGCTACTGGAACACGCCCTCATCGTCGAAATGAAAGACGGAAGCATCATTGCAAGTAGCAACATAGATCAAACAACGTTGCGCATGGTTTCAAAAAAGCCGGCGGGCTTTGTAGAAATATCCCAAGGTGCGGATGACCTTCTTGGATTGAAACGCGGTGTCGGAATTGATGGTCCGCTTTCGTCAATCACCATCCTGGAAATGGAAAGTGGACTAGCTGAGCAATCCATTGGGGCTCACCTGACCTTGCTGGCTGCCTCCGCATTATTACTTATTGTTCTCTTGGCCCTGGTAGGCAGCACTACTTACCTGGCTTTGAAACCGATCGAACACATCAAGGACGACATGAGACGGCTGCAATCTGGCAAACAACCTCGGTTGAATCCTGACGCACCAGAGGAGTTCAGTCCGCTGATCAAACAGTTCAATAATCTACTTGAACTAGCAAGTCGCCGCCTTGACCGCCATCGCCGCCTCAATTCTGATCTTTCTCACATGGTAAAGACCTCAATCTCTGCCAATCTCGCAATCTTGTCAGACACTGGTTCATTACCTCCGTCCCGCGACGACATAGAGTTCATGACCTCCAACCTAAAGAATCTAAGCCGGTCCTTGAACTACCGCATGAGCAAGGCAGATATATCCGGCAGGCAGATGGGGCAAACATGTTTGCCGATTGAAATAGCGAACAACGTCATTTCTGTCATGGAAAAAATCTTTCCCGACAAGAGTTTTCGTATTAATACATCCTTGCCGAATAACTTCAGTTGGCCAATGGAGCGTCAAGACCTATCAGAGTTATTCGGTAACCTGCTCGAGAACGGCGGGAAGTGGAGTCAGGCGGAGATTGACGTTTCAATTAGCCAGACCGATTCCGGGCTAACGATAGAAGTTGCAGACGACGGTCCTGGGATTACTCCAGAAGCGGCCTCAAAAGTAATGGATAGAGGTTCCCGGCTTGACGAAACCGTTTCTGGATTTGGACTGGGACTGTCCATCGTGTCCGAAATACTAGAAGATAATTTCGGACAGATGAACATTGGCCCCTCAGAAACCGGGGGCGCCAGAATCACAGTTATGCTTCCTTTCCCAGAGTAGAGCACAACCATAATTCCTTCTCCCCCGCTATGAGGAAGGGATTACCCTTCCCCGCTCGCGACCAAAACTGTGTATTTCCACTTCCCTTCTACCGTTGCATTTCATCGAGTTTAGCCCTTGAGAAACGCTTGAATAGAGCCGGTAAAACAAACAGCGTTAGGAAAGTCGCAGTCACGAGACCACCAACAATCACGCTGGCCAGTGGCTTCTGGATTTCCGCACCCACACCCGTCGACAATAGCATCGGTATCAAACCGAGCGCCGAGGTTATTGCTGTCATCAAGACAGGACGCAAACGGGAGACGGCACCTTCAAACACCGCGGTATCCACGTTCAACCCATCCTGTATTCGCTGA
>Ga0207908_1000429_pt1 | contig 10756 bp, 9 predicted proteins | sample MalvirmetagMSP81_FD_184224 | JGI IMG/M metagenome (GOLD analysis project Ga0207908, IMG submission 184224) | Marine viral communities from the Deep Pacific Ocean - MSP-81 (SPAdes) | ecosystem: Environmental > Aquatic > Marine > Oceanic | place: Pacific Ocean | collected 2011-04-18
CGATGCGGTTGGGGCCCGAACCGAGGATGATCGCGCGCGGCTTGTCGGCCGGGCGGATCTCGCTCTCCTCCTCGTAGGTGGAGTAGTAGTAGGGCGTCTCGGCGCCGAACTCGCCGGCGCAGGTGTCGACGGTCTTGTAGACGGGGCGCAGGCCGGCCTCGTGGCGACGTTCGCGGACCTCGACCTCCTCCGCGCCGACGACGTTGGCGATCAGGGCGTCGGAGAAGCCCATCCGCTTGGCGCGGCGCAGCAACTCGTCGTCGACGTTGGCCAGCAGCTCGGAGCCGCGCAGCTCGCGTCGCATCTCCACGATCTGCAGGATCTGGTCGACGAACCACGGGTCGTAGCCCGACAGCGCCGCGACCTGGCCGAGGTCCCAGCCACGGGTCAGCGCCGCGTCGACCCAGTGGATCCGCTCGGCGGTGGGGGTGGCGACCCGGTCGGCGAGCTCGGTCGGGTCCAGCGCGCTGCCGGTTCCCTCCCCTGCCTCGCCACCTCGGCCGGTCAGGCCGATGGTGCCGTTCTCCAGCGAACGGAGCGCCTTGTTGAGCGACTCCTTGAAGGTCCGGCCGATCGCCATGACCTCGCCGACGGACTTCATCTGGGTGCCGAGGGTGTGGCTGGCCCCGGGGAACTTCTCGAAGGCGAACCGCGGGATCTTGGTGACGACGTAGTCGATGGACGGCTCGAAGGCGGCCAGCGTCGACTTGGTGATGTCGTTGGGGATCTCGTCGAGGGTGTAGCCGACGGCCAGCAGGGCGGCGATCTTGGCGATCGGGAAGCCGGTGGCCTTGGACGCCAGCGCCGAGGAGCGGCTGACGCGCGGGTTCATCTCGATGACGACCATGCGGCCGTCGGAGGGGTCCACGGCGAACTGCACGTTGGAACCACCGGTGGCCACGCCGACCTTGCGCATGACGGCGAAGGCGGCGTCGCGCATCACCTGGTACTCGCTGTCGGAGAGGGTCTGGGCGGGGGCGACGGTGATGGAGTCGCCGGTGTGCACGCCCATCGGGTCGAGGTTCTCGATCGTGCAGATGACCACGCAGTTGTCGGCGTGGTCCCGCATGACCTCCAGCTCGTACTCCTTCCAGCCGAGCAGCGACTCGTCGATCTGGACCTCACCGATGGGGCTGGCCTCGAGGCCCTCGCGGACCATGCGCTCGAAGTCCTCGGGGGTCTCCACGATCCCGGAGCCGGCGCCGCCGAGGGTGTAGGAGGAGCGGACGAGCAGCGGGTAGCCGAACTCCTCGGCCAGCTTCTGGGCCTCGGCCATGGCGGCGGGGACCTGGGCCAGGTCGTGCTCACGGCCGATCGAGACGCGGCCGGCGCGGGCCTGCTCGAGGCCGATCTCGCGCATCGCGGTGTTGAACGAGCGACGGTCCTCGGCCAGGTCGATGGCGTCGATGCTGGCGCCGATCATCTCCACGCCGTGTCGGTCGAGGACGCCGGCCTTGGCCAGGTCCATGGCGACGTTCAGGCCTGTCTGCCCGCCGAGGGTGGGGAGGATCGCGTCGGGCTTCTCCTTGGCGATCACCTTCTCCACGAACTCCACGGTGAGCGGCTCGACGTAGGTGGCGTCGGCGAACTCGGGGTCCGTCATGATCGTCGCCGGGTTGGAGTTCACCAGGATGACCCGGTAGCCCTCGCGGCGGAGGACCTTGCAGGCCTGGACGCCGGAGTAGTCGAACTCGCAGGCCTGGCCGATGACGATCGGCCCGGACCCGAGGATCAGGATGGACTGGATGTCGGTGCGCTTCGGCATTACTGGTGGCGCTCCATCAGGTCGATGAACTGCCCGAACAGGTAACGGGCGTCGTGCGGGCCGGGGGCGGCCTCGGGGTGGTACTGGACGCTGAAGGCGGGCAGGTCGACCAGCGCCAGCCCCTCGTTGGTCCAGTCCGACAGGTTGACGTGGGTCTGCACGACGGCGCCGAACGGCCCGTCCTCGGGCAGGGACTCGGCGTCGACGGCGAACCCGTGGTTCTGGGAGGTGATCTCCACCGACTCGCCTTCCCGGGCGAGATGGGGAACACGGCTGTCGGGCGCCCCCGCGTCATTGCGGACGGCGTGGTTGGCGCCGCGGTGGCCGAACTTCAGCTTGTAGGTCTCCGCCCCCGCGGCCTTGGCCAGCAGCTGGTGGCCGAGGCAGATGCCGAAGGTGGGGGTGCGGGTCGGCAGGATCTCGGCGATCGCGGCGATGCCGGCCTTGACCGCGGCGGGGTCGCCGGGGCCGTTGGACAGGAACACGCCGTCGGGTTCGTGGGCGAGCACGTCCTGGGCCGAGGTACCGGCCGGGACGACGGTCAGGTGGCAGCCGGCGTCGTTGAGCAGCCGGACGATGTTGGTCTTGATGCCGAAGTCGTAGGCGACGACCCGGAAGCGGGCGTCGTCGGGGCCGACCTCGTAGACCTCGCGGGTCGAGACCTCGCTGGCCAGCTCCGCGCCCTCCATGGTGGGGGCGTCCTGGACCCGGCGGAGCAGCTCGTCGGCGTCGGGGATCTCGGTGGAGATGACCCCGCGCATGGCGCCGGCCTCGCGGATGTGGCGCACCAGCATGCGGGTGTCGATCTCGGCGATGCCGACCGCCCCGGCCTCGGCGAGGCCGTCACCGAGTGAGCCCTTGGCCCGGTGGTTGGAGTGCATCCGGGCGGCCTCGCGGACGATGAACCCGCTGACCTGCACCCGGTTGGACTCCGCGTCCTCGGGGGTCAGCCCGTAGTTGCCGATGTGCGGGTAGGTCATCGTGACGAGCTGCCGGTGATAGGAGGGATCGGTGAGGATCTCCTGGTAACCGGTAAGAGCGGTGTTGAACACGACCTCGCCGAAGGCGGTCCCCACGGCACCGAAGCCGAGGCCTCGGAAGGTGGTGCCGTCCTCCAGGACGAGGGTGGCGGTGGGAGCGGTGGCCATCAGACGACCTTTCCATCATTCAGGGTGCTGTCTTCGCCCAAGGGGGCTGCCGCCCCCTTTCGAACCCCCGCGGGGGCGGTGCCGTTCGTCGCGGAAGCCATCAGACGACCTTTCCATCATTGAGCGTGAACTTGCCTCGGAGGACGGTGTGGACCGCGCGGCCGCGGACCTCGTGCCCCTCGAAGGCGGTGTTGCGGCTGCGGGTGCGCAGCTCGTCGCCGACGACCGACCAGATGACACCGGGATCGAACAGCAGCAGGTTGGCGGGTTCGCCGGCGGTGATCGGCCGGCCGTGCCCCTCGATGTCCCTTGCCTTGGCCGGGCCGGACGACAGCAGCGCGAGGGCCTCGGCCATGCTCAGCGTGCCGGTGCCGCGCTTGTCGGGGCAGGCGTCGGGGTCGACGAGCTCGGCAAGGATGACCGAGAGGGTGGTCTCCAGGCCCACGGTGCCGGCCGGGGCGTAGGACCACTCGTGGTCCTTGTCGTCCGGCGGGTGGGGGGCGTGGTCGGACGTGATCGCGTCGATCGTGCCGTCCTGCAGGCCCGCGCGGAGGGCGGCGATGTCGTCGGGGGTGCGCAGCGGCGGGATGACCTTGAACCGGGTGTCGTAGTCGACGAGGTTGGAGTCGTCGAGGACCAGGTGGTGGGGGGTGACGTCGCAGGTCACGCGCACGCCGCGGGCCTTGGCGTCGCGGACCAGCTCGACGGCCCGGCGGGTCGACAGGTGCGGGACGTGCAGGCGGGCACCGGCCCGCTCGGCGAGGATCAGGTCACGGGCGACGATGATCTCCTCGGCCTCCCGCGGACTGCCCTTCAGCCCCAGCCGCGAGGACATCGCCCCCTCGTGCATCTGCGCGCCCTCCGTCAGGGAGGTGTCCTCGGGGTGGTTGGCGATGATCGCGTCCCACGTGCGGGCGTAGAGCAGCGCACGGCGCATGACCTGGCTGGACACGACGGCGTGGTGGGCGTCGGAGAACGTCCGCACGCCGGCCTCGTGCATGGCGCCCATCTCGGCCAGCTCGTGGCCGGCCCTGCCCTTGGTGATGGCGCCGACGGGGAAGACGTCGCAGCGGCCGGTCTCCCGGGCCAGGCGCAGGACCTGCTCGACGATGCCGGCATGGTCCATCGCCGGTTCGGTGGTCGGCATGGCGCTGACGGCGGTGTAGCCCCCGGCCGCGGCGGCGGCGGTGCCGGTGGCGATGATCTCGGAGTCCTCTCGACCCGGCTGGCGCAGGTGGGAGGACAGGTCGACCAGGCCGGAGGTGCAGATCAGCCCCTCGCACTCGATGCGCAGGCCGGCGGAGTCCTCACCGACCGAACGGATGACCTCGCCCTCGACCACGACGTTGCCCGTCATGGTGCTGGCGTTGACGGGGTCGACGATCTGGCAGTTCGCGAACGTGTAGGTGCGCTTGCTGGTCACGCGGGGGTCACCTCCGAGTCGGCCCCCGCCTGTTCCCCGCCATGCTTGCCCAGGGGGGCTACGCGAGCTCCGCCCCCCTTCGACCCCCCGCTGGGGGTCTCCGGTCCAGTGGTGTCCTCGCCCCCCAGCATCAAGTACAGACACGCCATCCGCACCGCCACACCGTTGGTGACCTGGTCGACGATGACGGCCTGTTCGGCGTCGGCCACGTCGGCGGAGATCTCCACCCCTCGGTTCATCGGGCCGGGGTGCATCACGATGGCGTGCTCGGGCATGACCTCGAGCCGGTCGATGTCCATCCCCCAGATCCGGGCGTACTCACGGACGGAGGGGAAGAACTGCTCGGCCATGCGTTCGTTCTGGACCCGCAGCAGGTAGCAGACGTCGAGGTCGGCGAGCATGCCGTCGAGGTCGTGGCTGACCGCGACATCCCAGCTGTCGACCTGCGCCGGCATGAGGGTTGGCGGACCGACGAGGGTGACCTCGGCCCCCATGATCCGCAGGCCCTGGACCAGGCTGCGGGCCACCCGGGAGTGGACGACGTCCCCGCAGATGGCCACGTTGAGCCCCTCGAGGCGGCCCATGCGTTCGCGGATGGTGAACAGGTCGAGGAGCGCCTGGGTGGGGTGCTGGTGCCAGCCGTCACCGGCGTTGAGGACCTTCGCGTCGACCCATTCGGTCAGCCGGCGGGGGGCGCCGCTGGAGGAGTGGCGGATGACGATGGCGTCCACCCCCATGGCCTGGAGAGTCAGCGCGGTGTCCTTCAGCGACTCGCCCTTGCTGACGCTCGAGCCCTTGGCGGAGAAGTTGATGACGTCGGCCGACAGCCGCTTCTCGGCCACCTCGAAGGAGATCCGGGTGCGGGTGGAGTCCTCGTAGAAGAGGTTGCAGACGGTGCGGCCGCGGAGGACGGGGACCTTCTTGATGGGCCGGACGGCGATGTCCTTGAGCCCCTCGGCGGTGTCGAGGATGCGGGTGATCATGCCGGCGTCGAGGTCCTCGATGGACAGGAGGTCGTCGATCACTGGGTGCCCCCGAGGATCAGGACCTCGTCACCGGCCTCGTCGACCTCGGCGAGGTGGACCTGGACGTCCTGGTCACGGGAGGTGGGGAGGTTCTTGCCGACCACGTCGGCGCGGATCGGCAGCTCGCGGTGCCCCCGGTCGACGAGGACGGCCAGGCGGACCGCGGCGGGACGCCCCTGGTCCATGACGGCGTCCATGGCGGCCCGGATGGTGCGGCCGGTGTAGAGCACGTCATCGACGAGGACGACGGTGCGGCCGTCGATGGAGCCGGGGAACCGCGTCTTGCCGAGCGGCAGGGGGCCGGTGCGGGCGTAGTCGTCGCGGTAGAGCGTGACGTCGAGCAGCCCCTGCGGCACCTCGTCGCCGTCGATCTCGGCGATGCACGCGGCGAGTCGTTCGGCCAGCGGGACCCCGCGGGTCTGGATGCCCATGAGGACCAGTCCATCGGAGACCGAGCGGCCGTCCCCACCGGCGGCGTGGTTCTCGAGGATCTGATGGGCCATGCGCATCAGCGCGCGGTTGATGTCGTCTGGTGACAGCACTCGTGTCACGGGTGGCTCCTTCCCGGCCTCGCAGGACCGGCCTTAAAGGTGCGAGTGGCGTTCGGTGGAGACTAGCAGCCACCCCCCTCGTTCCCCGAGTCGAGGACCGCCATATGGACAGGCACACAACAAAACCCCGGGTGCCGTTGGGGGACGGGGTGTGGGGGTTGGTCGGCCGTCGGGTCGGTCGGCCTGGCGCGGTCGGCCGGTCGTCGGGGCGGCCGGTCATCGGGGCGGCCGATCGTCGGGGCGGCCGATCGTCGGGGCGGCCCACCCCACGCGTGTCGGGAAATCACGACGGGCGACCCGATATTCGACACGCGTCCGGGGCGGTGGCCCCTCAACCCCGACGCGTGTCGGGCAATCACGACGGGCGGCCCGGTTTTCGACATGCTACGTTGTCCACAGCCGGTGGAACGTTCTGCTCGGCGGGTGGGAGGGATGAACCACGCTTCGTCCATGACGCCTGGAGAACGCGACACGCTGACCCGGTTCCTTCGCCGCAACGACCAAGCCATCACGAAGGAGGAGGCGCTGGCCGTTGGACTACGACCCGGCCAGCTGCGGCGGTTGGCCGAGCGAGGTGAGCTGCGCCGGAGTCGCCAGGGCCTCTACGTCGTGCCCTCGGCGTCGCTGTCGATGGCGCAACGGGTGGCCGTGGCCGTCCGCGTGGCGACGACGCCGGCATACGCCGCACGGTTCAGCGCGCTCGCCCTCCACGGGATCCGCTTGCCCGGCCACGCCGCCTCTCGGCCCGAGGTGGTGGTCCACGGGACGTGCAGGCCGGATCTCGGGGAGGGTGTTGTCGTCCATCGCACGGTGCAGCTCGACGACATCGATTTGACCGCGGTCGCCAGGATTCCCTCCACCACCGTGGAGCGCGCGGTCATCGACGTCGCGAGCGGGTTGTCGACGGTGCAACGGCTACGCCTCGTCGACCAGGTCCTGTTCACCGGGGCTGCCGATCGCGACACACTCGTCCTGCGAAGCGACGCCCTGCAGCGCGGACGACCGGGCGTGCGGACGATCCTCCGGGTGGCCTCCTCGCGGGGGCAGCAACGCTTCCGGTCCGACCTCGAGCGGCTGGCGTTCCCGCTCCTCCGGGCTGCTGGCCTCGACGACCTGCAGACCAACGTCGTGCCCCGCCACGCACCCGGTGCAGGCGAGATGGATGCCGTGTCGGAACGCTTCCGAGTCATCGTCGAGCTGGACGGCCTGCGTTTCCACGCCGACGGGCGGGCACGGCAACGCGACAACGTGAAGGGCAACGCGGCGGTGCTGGGCAGCTACACGCTGCTGCGGTTCACGTGGGCGGACGTCATGGAGCGGCCGGAACGGATCCGGGCCCACGTCCGGACCGTGATCCGTCGGGCCGCCTGACCGCCACGCGTGTCGGGCATTCACGACGGGCGGCCCAGAACCCGACAAGCGAACGGGGTGGTGGGCCGGCCAACCCATCCGCGTGTCGGGCAATCACGACGGGCGGCCCAGAACCCGACAAGCGTCCGGGGTGGTGGGCCGGCCAACCCATCCGCGTGTCGGGCATTCACGACGGGCGGCCCAGAACCCGACAAGCGAACGGGGTGGTGGGCCGGCCACGACGCCAGCGCGGCCCGACGCCAGCCGGCCCGACGCCAGCGCGGCCCGACGCCAGCCGGCCCGACGCCGACCCGACAAGCGCTTAGAGGAGGTCGCGGTCGCGGGCGACGGCGGCCAGGATGCCGTTGACGAAGCGGGGGGAGGAGTCGGTGGACAGGGACTTGGCCAGCTCCACCGCCTCGTCGATCGCCACGGCGGGCGGGACCTCGTCGATGTACAGCAACTCGGCCAGGCCAAGGCGGAGGACGTTGCGGTCCACGCCGGGCATGCGGTCCAGCGTCCAGCCCTCGGCTCGCTCGCCGATCAGCTGGTCGATGTCGTACCGGTTGTCGGCCACGGTCGTGACCAGCGTGCGGGTGAACTCGTCGACCCAGCCGCCCTCCGGGTCGTCCAGCAGCGTCCCCGCCGGCACGCCACGCAGGTCAGCGGCGAACAGGACCTCGAGCGCCTTCGTCCGGGCCTCGGTACGCGACATCGACCGCCCGGACCCCGGTACGGAGTCCTCGGCGGCGGTCATGCGCGGGAGATGTAGTCGCCGGAGCGGGTGTCGACCTTGATCTTCTCGCCGATGTTGACGAACAGGGGAACCTGCACCTCGGCACCGGTCTCGAGGGTGGCCGGCTTGCTCGCGCCGCTGACGGTGTTGCCGGCGACGCCGGGCTCGGTCTCGGTGATCTCCAGCTCCACGTTCGCGGGCAGGGAGAAGTCGATGACCTCGCCTTCGTAGAACGTCAGCTCGATGACGTCGGACTCCTTGGTCCACTTCATCGCGTCGACGACCACCTCCTGCGGCACGAAGGTCTGCTCGTAGGTGTCGGTGTCCATGAACACGTACTGCTCGCCGTCCTGGTACAGGTACTGCAGCTCGGTCCGGGTGACGATGGCCTGCTCGAGGTCCTCACCGGCGCGGAACGTGCGGTCCACGATCTTGCCCTCGGGAACGCTCTTGAGCTTGGTGCGGACGAACGCCGGACCCTTGCCGGGCTTGACGTGCTGGAAGTAGTCGATCTTCCACAGCTTGTCGTCGATCTTGACGGTCATGCCGTTCTTGAGGCTGTTGGTCGAAACCATGGTGGTCTCCTGGAGACGTTAGAGGACGATGAGATCGTGGGAGGCCGTGGTCAAGCGCTCGCCGTCGGTGTGCCCTACCAGCACGACGTCTTCGATGCGGACCCCGCCGAGCCCCGGGACGTAGACGCCCGGCTCGACCGTGATGGCCATCCGATCGCGCAGTGTACCGGTTGACTGAATGCCCAGGAACGGCTCCTCGTGGATCATCAGGCCAACCCCGTGGCCGGTGCCGTGCCGGAAGTCCGCGCCGTGCCCCGCCTCGGCGATGACCCCGCGGCAGACCGCATCCAGCGCCTTCGCCTCGATGCCGTCGCGAACCGCCTCCACTCCCGCTTGCTGAGCACGGCGGACCAGCTGGTACAGGTCGGTCAGCTCGGAACCGACCGCGCCCACCGCGACGGTCCGGGTCATGTCGGCGTGGTAGCCGTCGACGCGGGCACCGAAGTCCATGGTGAGGAGGTCGCCGCGGCCGACGGGACGATCGGAGGGTGAGTGGTGGGGCACCGCACCGTTGGGGCCGGCGGCGACGATGGGGTCGAACGCCGAGGCCTCGGCACCTCGGGCGGTCATGTCGTCCAGCAGCCGTCGCGCGATCTCGCGTTCGGTCAACCCGGGGGCGATCCAGCCCAGTGCCGCCTCGAACGCCTCGACGGTGATCGTGCAGGCCCGACGCAGCGCGGCGATCTCGTGGTCGTCCTTGACGGCCCGTACCTCGGCCAGCAACCCCGACGTGGGCACCAGCTCGACGTCCTCCAGCAGGTCGGTCAGCTCGTGCACGACAGCCCAGGGCAGCACGTCGGCCTGGACGGCCAACGACCCGTCGACGCCGGTGTCGCCCAGCCATCCCCAGGTGCGGTCGATGACGAGCTCCGCGGCCGGCGCCTCCGCCTTGGCCCTGAGGGTGTAGCGGTCGTCGGTGACCAGCACGGCCGCGCCGGTGGGTCGGACCAGCGCACGGCCGGCGGAGCCGCTGAAGCCGGTCAACCAGCGAACGCTCGGGAGCTCGGTGACGAGCAGCGTGTCGATGCCGGCTCCGGCCATCGCCTCCTGCAGCCGGGCCACACGTCGCCCCAGGAGTTCAACAGGGACGATGGTCATGCCATGGAACGCAGGACGTCGTCGACGATGCCGCGACGGGGTTCGTCGATGACCTCGGCCTCGCCGGGCCGCCGGCTGATGATGAACCGCACGCCGTCACGGGCCTTCTTGTCGCGGGCCATGACGTCCCAGACGGCGCCGGGGTCCAGCCGGAGGCCGCGTGTTGGCAAGCCCAAGCCGTCCAGCACGGCGACGGTGCGGTCCGCCAGCCCCTTCTCCGCGATGTCCAGCCGCTCCCCCAGGCGGGCGGCGAAGACCATGCCGAGTCCGACGGCCTCGCCGTGGCGGTAGGTGCCGTAGCCGGTCAGCGCCTCGATGGCGTGGCCGACGGTGTGCCCGTAGTTGAGGAGCGCCCGGCGGCCAGACTCGCGCTCGTCGTCGGAGACGATCTCGGCCTTGACCGTCGATCCGCGGCGGACGATCTCGCGCAGCACGTCGGGTTCGCCGGCGGTGGCCGAACCCGGCCGTTCCTCCAGCAGCTCCAGCACCACGGGGTCGGCGATGAACCCGTACTTGGCGACCTCGCCCAGGCCTGCCCGGCGTTCGCGGTCGGGCAGAGTCGCCAGCGTCGCGACGTCGCTGATGACGGCGAGCGGCTGGTGGAAGGATCCGACGAGGTTCTTGCCCTGTGCAAGGTTGATGCCGGTCTTGCCGCCGATGGCGGAGTCGACCTGGGCGAGCAGCGTCGTGGGGACCTGCACCAGCGCCACGCCACGGTTCCAGGTGGCGGCTGCGAAGCCGGCGAGGTCGCCCACCACTCCCCCACCGAGGGCGATCACGACGTCGTCGCGCAGCAGCGGGATGCCGGCGAAGCGCGACCAGAGCGCGGCCAGGGTGTCGGTGGACTTGGCCTGCTCGCCGTCGGGGACTCGGATGACGGCCAGCGCCAGGCCGGCGGCCTCGACCGCGGTGGACACGGCCTCGCCGTAGTGCTCCCAGACGACCCCGTTGGTGACCACGACGGCGTTGCGCGCATGGGCGGGCCACGGGACGAGGTCGTGGAGGTCGGCGATCAGCCCGGCGCCGACATGGATGTCGTAGCTGCGGGCGCCGAGCGCGACGTGGATGGTGTCGTGGGTCATGGT
>Ga0207908_1000432_pt1 | contig 10714 bp, 7 predicted proteins | sample MalvirmetagMSP81_FD_184224 | JGI IMG/M metagenome (GOLD analysis project Ga0207908, IMG submission 184224) | Marine viral communities from the Deep Pacific Ocean - MSP-81 (SPAdes) | ecosystem: Environmental > Aquatic > Marine > Oceanic | place: Pacific Ocean | collected 2011-04-18
GGCGATGGTCGGGAGCACGGCGAGGTCGTCGGCCTGCGGGCTGGTCCTGAAGTCGACGTGATCGGTCCCGACGACGTCGCGGGCGAACCGGCTGACGGCGTAGGCGTCCTCGTCGGTCAGGCGACCGCCCGTCAGGATGGCGACGGAGCCGGGGCCGTTGGCGTCGATGGCCGCGGTCAGCTTCTCCGCGGCGGTGTCGACGGCGGAGACCCACGTGGCGCGCTCCAGCGCACCGGTGCCGCCGCGGACCAGGGGGGCGTCCAGCCGGTCGGGGTGGGACACGAACGCGTAGCCGTAGCGGTTCTTGTCGTCCAGCCACGCCTCGTTGACGGCGAGGTTGGTCCGGGCGAGCGTGCGCTGGATGACGCCACGGCGCACGTCGTGGCGGACGTTGGCGCCCGACGCGTCGTGGAAGGCGATGCCGGGGATGCGGCGGATGTCGAACGGCCGGGCGCCGAAGCGGTAGCTGTTGGACGTCAGGGCGCCGACCGGGCAGATCTGGACGACGTTGCCGGCGAAGTAGGACTCGTAGGGCTGGTCGCCGTAGATCGAGACCTGCTCCAGCGCACCGCGCTCGAACAGCTCGATGAACGGGTCACCGGAGATCTGCTTGGAGAAGCGAGTGCAGCGAGCGCACAGCACGCAGCGTTCGCGGTCCAGGGCGATCTGGGCGTTGATCGGCAGGGCCTTGGAGAAGACGCGCTTCTTCTCGTACATGCGCGATTCGCCCGGCCCGTGCTTGAGGGCCTGGTCCTGCAGGGGGCACTCGCCACCCTTGTCGCACTGCGGGCAGTCCAAGGGGTGGTTGACCAGCAGGAACTCCAACTGGGACTCCTGGTACTGCCGGGCCACCTCGGAGGTCTCCTGGGTGCGGATGACCATGTCGGGGCGGACGGCCTCGGAGCACGAGGCCACCGGCTTGCGGGCGCCCTCGACGTCGACGAGGCACTGACGGCACGCGGCGACGGGGTCCAGCAGCGGGTGGTCGCAGAACCGGGGGATGGTGATGCCGATCTGCTCGGCAGCACGGATCACCAGCGTCCCGGGCTCGACCTCGAGGGCCTGCCCGTCGATGGTGATCGGGATCAGCTTGCTCTTGGCCTCGGTGGCATCAGACATGCCCGACTCCCACCTTCATCTCGGGACGATCGGTCTGGGCGTTGTCGGTGATGACGCCCGCGTGCGGCTCGATGTGCTCGGGCAGGCGACCGTTGGCGATCACGTACTCGTACTCGTCACGGAAGTACTTGATGCCGGACTTGACCGAACTGGTCGCGCCGTCGGCCAGCGCGCAGAACGAGCGGCCGAAGATGTTGTCGGCCAGCTCGTCGAGCGTGGCGATGTCCTCGGGTCGACCACGGCCGCCGAGGATGCGCTCCAGGATCTGCCCGACCCAGAAGTTGCCCTCACGGCACGGGGTGCACTTGCCGCACGACTCGTGCTCGTAGAAGCGGATCCAGTTGAGGGTCGCTTCGATCACCGAGGTCTTGTCGGAGTACATCATCATCGCGCCGGTGCCCATCAGGCTGCCGGCGGCGGCGATGGAGTCGAAGTCCATCGGGATGTCGTAGTGCTCGGCGGTCAGCAACGGGGTCGAGGACCCGCCGGGCGCCCAGAACTTGAGCTCCCGTCCGTCGAGCATGCCGCCGCAGGCCTCCTCGATGATCTGCCGGGCGGGCGTGCCCATCGGGTACTCGTAGTTGCCGGGCCGCTTGACCTCACCGGAGACGCAGAACAGCTTGGTGCCGGGCGACCGCTCGGGGCCCCATTGCTTCCACCAGTTGGCGCCGTGCTCGATGATGTGGCCGGCGGCGGCGATGGACTCGACGTTGTTGATCACGGTCGGGCAGGCGTACAGGCCAGCGACCGCGGGGAACGGCGGACGCAGGCGCGGCTGGCCGCGACGGCCCTCCAACGCCTCCAGCAGCGCGGTCTCCTCGCCACAGATGTAGGCGCCGGAGCCGTAGTGCAGCGTGATGTGGTGGGAGAAACCCGACCCCATGATGTCGTCGCCGAGGTACCCGGCGGCGTAGGCCTCGGCCAGGGCCTCCTCGATGCGGATGCCCGACCAGAGGTACTCACCGCGCAGGAAGATGAAGCTGCGGGGGGAGTTCAGCGCGTACGCCGAGCAGATGATTCCCTCGATCAGCTGGAACGGGTCGCGTTCCATGAGCTCGCGGTCCTTGAAGGTCCCGGGCTCGCCCTCGTCGGCGTTGATGACGAGGTAGATCGGCTTGCCGGTGTCCTGGGGCACGAACGACCACTTGAGGCCCGTCGGGAACCCGGCGCCACCGCGGCCGCGCAGGCCCGAGTCCTTGACGACGTCACGCAGCGCGGCAGGGTCCTGGTTGAGGGCGCGCTTGAGGGCCTTCCAGCCGTCGGTGCGCGTGTACCCCTCGAGGGTGTGGGCGTCGGGGACGTCGTAGCGCTTGGACAGCACCTTGACCTGCGGCATCAGCTGATCCCTTCCTCTTCACCGATCGTGGAGTCGTCGGCGTCGTCGGGGGTGGTGGTGTCGTCGGCGACCGGCTGGGCCTGGGGTTCGGCCTGCGGGTCGGTGTCGGCGGGTTCGGCCACGTCGGCGTCGCCCGGCTCCGCCGGCGGTTCGGTGTCGGTGACCGTGCCGGCGTCGTGCTCGGGAGCGGGGACCTCGTCTGGCGTCTGACCGTTGGGGGCCTGTGCCCCCGCGCCACCGAAGCTGATCACGCCGACGGACCCGGATCCCACGCCGGCGTCGGGCGTCGGCACGGCACCGTCGTCCTTGGTCGCAAGGCCCAGGCGCTGCCCGGGACCCTCGGGGTCGATCGGGCCGATGCCGGCCAGGCGGTGGCTGGCGGCCTTGATGCCGGGGGGGACCATGCCTCGGGTGGGCTGGGGCGGGTTGCCCGCCCGGACGGCCTCGACCAGCTCGACGGCGGCGTCGGGGTCGACCCACTCGTAGTTGAGGTAGTCGACGGTGACGACCGGGGCACCCTCGCAGTTGCCCAGGCACTCGGCGTGCTCGAGGGTGATCCTGCCGTCCTCGGTGGTCTGGTCGTGACCCACGCCGAGGTGCTCGCGCAGCCGGTCGTAGGTGGCCTGTCCCCCGCGCACGGCGCAGGAGAAGTTGGTGCACACGCTGACCAGGTGCTCGCCCATGGGCTCGCGCTTGTACATCGTGTAGAAGGTCGACACGGCGGCGACCTCGGCCTTGGTCAGGTCGAGCAGCTCGGCGCACTCGGCGACGCCGTCATCGCTGACGAAGCCATCCTGGTGCTGCACGAGGTGCAGCAGGGGCAGCAGGGCGCTCCGCTTCACGGGGAAGCGGTCGACCAGGGCTTCGGCCTTCGCGCGCAGCTCTGGGGAGAACACGACGGTGCCAGGCCTTTCGGAGGTGGGTGACGAGGGGTCCGCGGTTCGGAGGGCGGTGTTTCCGAGGGCAGTGTGCTCAACGTGGGATGACAGCCCCGGGGGCAGTATTCAATCGCCTCAGCGCGGGTTCCGCAGGTTAGCAGCGCGACCCTGCATATGTGAAGCCGTTCACAAGGGCACAGGCGAGGTCCGGAACCCGCGATCGGCACACCCGGCTGGCGCATCCCCACGGAGGGACGAGCACGAGGCCGAGGGGGACTAGCGGTCGACGCCGCCCATGACGGGGTCGAGGGAGGCGACGGCAGCGATGACGTCGGCGACCTGCAGCCCGCGAGTGGCCGCGGGGATGGCGCCGATGTGGACGAAGGAGGGTTCGCGGACGTGCACGCGGTACGGCTTGTTCGTGCCGCTGGACGTCACGTGGTACCCGAGCTCGCCACGCGGGGACTCCACGGGGACGTAGACGGTGCCCTTCGGCACCTCGAAGCCCTCGGTCACCAGCTTGAAGTGGTGGATCAGGGCCTCCATCGACTGGCCCATGATCTTGCCGATGTAGGACTTGGCGTTGCCCAGCCCGTCGGGGCCGAGCGCGAGCTGCGCCGGCCAGGCGACCTTCTTGTCGGCCACCATCACGGGACCGCCGGGCAGCGACTTCAGCGCCTGCTGGACGATCTTGATGGATTCGCGCATCTCGCGGACGCGGATGAGGAACCGGCCGTAGGCGTCGGCGGTGTCGGTGGTCTGGACCTCGAAGTCGTACTGCTCGATACCGCAGTAGGGGGCGGACTTGCGCAGGTCGTGGGCGACACCGGCGGAACGAAGGACCGGGCCGGTGATGCCCAGGTCGAAGCACTGCTCGGCGGTCAGCACGCCGACACCGACGTTGCGCTCCTGCCAGATCGGGTTCTCCGTCAGCAGGTCCTCGAGTTCGTCGATCTTGCCGGGGAGCTCGTCGATGACCTCGCTGACCCGGGACACGAAGTCCTCGGCGACGTCCTGTGCCAGGCCGCCCGGGCGGATGTAGGCATGGTTCATCCGCAGGCCGGTCACGTACTCGAAGATGTCGAGCAGCGTCTCGCGCTCACGGAAGCCGTAGATCATGGCCGACAGCGCGCCGAGCTCCATGCCGCCGGTCGCCAGCGCCACCTGGTGGGAGGTGATGCGGTTGATCTCGGTCATGATGACGCGGATCGCCTGGGCGCGTTCGGGCACGTCGTCGCCGATGCCCAGCAGCTTCTCCACCGCCAGGCAGTAGCCCAGCTCGTTGTGGAGCGGCGCCAGGTAGTCCATGCGGGTGACGAAGGTGACGCCCTGCACCCACGGACGGAACTCGGCGTTCTTCTCGATGCCGGTGTGCAGGTAGCCGATGACCGGCTGGTTGTCGACGATCATCTCGCCGTCCATGGTCAGCAACATCCGCAGCACGCCGTGGGTGGACGGGTGCTGCGGTCCCATGTTGATGACCATGAGGTCGTCCTCGACGGCGTCGGGCAGGTTCTGCCACTCGCCGGAGCCGGCGACGGTGAACTCACCGTCGACGGGCTCGAGGGTTGCCTGGGAAGCGGAGCGCTCGGGGACGATGTCGCTGGTCTCGTCGGCCCACGCGCCGGCCTGGGGGTCCTGGTCAGCCATCAGTAATCACGCTCGTCGGGGGGCGACACGGTGTGGCCCTTGTACATGACCTCCACGCCACCCAGGGGGTAGTCCTTGCGGTGGGGATGCCCGTCCCAGTCGTCGGGCATCATGATGCGGGTCAACGCAGGGTGGCCGGTGAACTCCACGCCCATCAGGTCGTAGACCTCGCGCTCGAGGAAGTTGGCCGAGGAGTACTGCGGCGTGGCGCTGGCCACCACCGGGTTGTCGTCGGGCAGCGAGACGCGCAGGCGGAACCAGTGGGACTTGCTGACCGAGCGGAGGATCCAGGACACGTCGATGTGGCCGGAGTCCTCGACCTCGGTGTAGGTCGGCCAGCCGGTGGTCTCCTGGCTGTTGACCTCCGCCGCACCGGCGGGCCAGTGCACCGCGGAGACGTCCGACAGCAGCTCGCACGCCGCGACCGGGTCGGCCTTGCAGAAGGCCAGGACCTGCGGCACGTGCTCGGCGGTGGTCTCCAGCGTCAGCTCGCCGCGGAACGCCGTGGCGGTGACGCCGTCGAGGTTGGCGACCAGGTGGTCGCGCAGCGCCGCCAGGCCGTCGCTCAGGGCGTCGACCTCGTCGGGCAGCTGCCGGTCGTCGGGGATCTCGGCTTCGGGGGTGTGGGTGGTGTCGCTCATCGGTCCCTACCTGGCCCAGGAGCTGCCGGGCTTGCCCGCGGCGATCTGCTCTTGCCGCCGCTGGACGCCTTCGGCCTTGGTGTGGCCGCCGCCGGCGACGGTCTCCTTGGGCATGATCCGGTGCAGCGCGGGGGCGGTCATGTCGGGCGATCCGGTGACGTGGCCGTGTCCAGTACCGGCGTTGTCGCCGACGGTCTCGCCGTCGACCCAGCCGGTGCGCTTGCGGAAGTCCGCCATCGACTCGCCCTTGCGGGGACGCTCGACGAGCTGCTCGTTGCGGATCTTCTCGTGCAGCTTGAGGATGCCGTCCATCAGCAGCTCGGGACGCGGCGGGCAGCCCGGCACGTACATGTCGACCGGGATGATGTGGTCGACGCCCTGCACGATGGCGTAGTTGTTGAACATGCCACCGGAGGACGCGCAGACGCCCATGGAGATGACCCACTTGGGGTCCGCCATCTGGTCGTAGAGGTTGCGCACGATCGGGGCCATCTTCTGGCTCACGCGACCGGCCACGATCATCAGGTCGGCCTGGCGCGGAGAGGCACGGAAGACCTCCATGCCGAAGCGGGCCAGGTCGTAGTGGGCGGCGCCGGTCGACATCATCTCGATGGCGCAGCAGGCAAGGCCGAAGGTGGCGGGGAACAGCGACCCTGCGCGGGCGATGCCCAGCAGCTTCTCGGCGCTGGTCAGCAGGATGCCGTCGGGCAGACGGGACTCTATGCCCATGTGATCACTCCCAGTCCAGGCCGCCCTTGCGGACGACGTAGTAGTAGGACTCCAGCAGCAGGGCGATGAACACGCCCATGGTTGCCAGGCCGTACCACGACAGCTCCGCCAGGACCGTGGCCCACGGGTAGAGGAAGACCGCCTCGACATCGAAGATGATGAAGAGCATCGCGATCAAGTAGAACTTCACCGGAAACCGCTGGCCGGCGATGGCCGTCTCGGGCTCGGGGATGATGCCGGACTCGTAGGGCGCTTCCTTCGCCGGGCTCGGGTTCTTCGGCCCGAGCTTGGCCGACACCAACACGGACGCGACCACGAACAGCGTGGCGACAGCGAAGAGCAGCACGATGGGCAGGTACTCGACCAGCACGGGTGGTGACCTTCTTCCTTGGAGGTGGGGGCGAGGGGTCCGGATCCGTCACGGGGCGACACCATTGAAGCGCCTCCGCACGGGAGGCGCAGGTTAGCAGCCGCCGCGAGGGCATGTGAAGTCGTTCACAAGTGCACGACGCGGGTTCTCGTGGGGATCTGCAGCCGAGGCGACCCGGCCCGCCGGGCACGGCCAGCCGGTCCGACCGTCACCCCCCGCCGGTACGCTTCGGCCATGAGCTCCTCCGCCCCGCCGACCGGTCCCCCGTGGGACGGTTCGACGGACGGAATCGAGCCACCGGAGGGCAACGGTTTCGGCCCCTACGGCCCCGGCGGCGACATGCTCCTGCCGTCGGAGGAGGACCGGGCCAAGCGCCAGCAGAAGGCCGGACGGCGTGTGGCCCGGGCGACCGGCAAGGCCGTCGTGACCCGGGTGCAGGACATGTTCTCCGCCGGCGGACCGGCGTTCAACAAGCTGGCCAACGCCCATGCCGCGTCCACGGCGGGCGACACCCTGATCGCCATCGCGCTGGCCAACACGCTGTTCTTCTCCGTGCCCTCGAGCGAGGCGCGGGGCAACGTCGCGTTGTACCTGCTGATCACCGTCGCCCCGTTCGCGGTGATCGGACCGGTACTCGGGTGGGTGATGGACCGGCCCGGGGCCGAGCGGTTCACGCTGGTTGCCTCCTCCCTCCTCCGCCTCGTCGCCGCGATCGGGCTGGTGTTCGAGGCCGACTCGTTCTGGCTGTTCCCCTTGGCGTTCGTGCTCATGGTGCTCTCGCGCGTCCACGGCATCAGCCGGTCGGCCCTGCTGCCGATGGCGCTGACCAACGCGGTGGCGCTCGTGACCGCCAACGCCCGGCTTGCCCAGGTGGGCGTGTTCGCCGGCGGCCTGATCGCCCCGATCGGTGCCGGGCTGGCTGCCTTCGGCCCCGCCCCGGTGCTGATCGCGGCGAGCGTGCTCTTCGGGGTCGCCGTGTGGCAGTCGATGGCCCTGCCCGACGTCACGGGCGCAGCCCCTCGCCGGCCGATCATCGCCTCGGAGATGATCGTGCCGCTGGACCCCGACGCGCCGCCGGACCCCGAGGTCGAGGAGGACGCGGACGACGAGCAGGCGCTCGACGACACCCCGGAGGACCACCCGGCGAGCGACGCCCAGCTGCGGCTGGCCCGGTTCGCCACCGCGGTGGTGCGCCTGCTGAACGGCTTCCTCGTCCTGGTGCTGGCCTTCGCCTTCCGGGACGTCGACGCTCCGCTTGCCGACTTCGGTGCCGTGCTCGGTGCCGCTGGCGGTGGGTACGCCCTCGCGTCGTTCGCCGCCCCACGACTGGAACGGGCGCTGCGGGAGGAACCCATGGTGGTCGCCGCGCTGGCGGTCGAGGCCGCCGCCGCCTTCATCGCCGGGCAGTTCTTCGGCCTGCCGGCGGCCATCTTCCTTGCGCTGGCGGCCGGCTACGCCTGGGGAACCGCCAAGTTCGCCTTCGACGGCTTGCTGCAGGCCACCCTCCCCCAGTCCCTGCGCGGCCGTGCGTTCACCAAGTCCGAGACGGTCTTCCAGGTGGCATGGGTCATCGGTGCGGTGATCCCCACCGGGCTGACGATCGACATCCGCATCGGGCTGGTCATCGCCGGCTGCGTCGCCCTGCTGGCCCAGACCCTCTACGTCTCGCGCCTCCTCCAGCGCATCTGACCACCGGCTTACGTGTCGGTCGGGCACTGTCCGGAGGTGGCATACGGCCACCCGTCCGCGGGACGTCTCCTCCTGTGACGGCGCACGGTCAGCAGTCACATCGACGATCGGCGCCGGTCCGGCGGCCCCATGGTCCTGCCGACCCCCAACTCCCGAGCAAGAGGAGCATCACCGCATGTCCATCTCTGCCACCTCCCGACGGATCACGGGCGTCCTCGCCCTGCTGGTCCTGACCGCGTTGTTGCCGCTCACCGCGGCACACGCACAGGACGAGCGCACCGTCGTCGACCTCGACCTCGTCGCCGACGACGTCTCCGACCCCGTCGAGACCTCGATCCTGTACAGCCGCCAGACCTTCGGCTCCGCCGAGCAGGCCATTGTCGCCACCTCCTTCGACGGTGCCGACGCGCTGGCGTCGGGCTCGCTGCAGTCCGGCGTCGGCGAGGCCGCCGCCACCGACACCGACGGCACCGCCGTCACCGGCCGTCCGCTGCTGTTCGTCGACCCGACCGCAGGGCCCGAGCAGGCGCTCTTCGACGAGCTGTCCCGCCTCGGCGTCACCTCGATCATCCTGCTGGGTGGCGAAAGCGCCATCCCGCCCGCCGTCGCCGACGCCTTCGAGGAGGCCGGGTTCGCGGACGTCCAGCGCATGGGCGGCACCACCCGTGTCGCCACCGCCAGCCTCGTCGCCGAGTACGTGCTGGCCAACAGCGACACGACCACGGCCTACCTCTCCCGTGCGTTCGGCACTGCCGAGGACACCGACACCGCGTACGCCGACTCCTCCGCGCTCGGCGGATGGGCCGCGTCGACCGGCAACCCGATCCTCCTGACGGCCACGGAGAGCCTGTCCCTGGAGACCTCACTGCTGCTGCAGCAGGGCGACATCGAACGCGTCGAGATCGTCGGTGGCCCCGAAGCCGTCAGCGACGACGTCGAGCAGGCGCTGGTCGACATGGGCCTGGAGGTCAACCGGACCGAGGGCGACACCCGTGACCAGACCGCCGTGGCCATCGCTGACGCCCGCGGCGCCGCCGACGCCGGCGATGCACCCCGCGTGATCGTGACCGAGGGCTTCGCCGAGGACTTCTTCGTCAACGCGTTCGCCGCAGCCGCCCACTCGGGCCTGGCCGACGCCCCGATCCTGCTGACCAACGGCGACGACCTGTCGCCCGCCACCGCCACCTACCTCGAGGGCGCCGCGTTCGCGATCGCCGACTCCGGTCTGGTCGGCATCTGCGGCACCGACCTGTCCGCCACCCTGTGCACCGACGTCGCGACCGCCCTGGACGCGACGGTCACCACCGTCACCCTCGACACCGACCCGACCGACCCCGGCACCGCCGACCAGGTCGGCGACCTTGCCGTGACCCCGCAGGAGGAGACCACCACCCAGGTCGCCATCGACGAGGACCGTACGGGCGAGGCCGACGACGCCGTCACCTTCACCGCCTCCGACCTCGACCCTGAGACCAACTACCGGGTGACCCTGGTCGTGGCCGACAACATCACCATCGACGGCGAGGACGCCACCTTCGCCGACGCCGACGACTCGACCCCCGACACCGAGGAGGACGACGGGCTGGGCAACGGCCAGGCCGACGCCGGCGCCTCGGAGGAGATCGCCCTGATCACCGCCGTCAACGGCGAGGCGCTGGAGACCCCGGCCAAGACCACCCCGGCCACCGATGACGACCCGGCCGAGCCGACGGCCCACCAGCCCGACGAGGACGGCACCCTGACCGTCACCGTGGACGGTGTGGAGGACTCCAACGGTGGCACCGTGTACGCCGTCGTGTACGTCAACGGTGGCGAGTCCACCTTCCTCGAGGTCGACGAGGACGGAGCCCCGACCGAGGCCTACGGCGTCTCCGGAGCCTTCACCCTGGACCCGGTCGTCGGTGACCTCGACGTCGCCGACCACGACCCCGTCACCGTCACGGTCGACAGCGTGACCGGCACCGACGCCGAGGGCGACGAGCGGACCTACACCGTGACGGGCCTCGACGACGACACCGCCTACCGCATCACCCTGGTGCCCGGCGACAACATCACGTTCACCGAGGGCGACGACGAGGCCACCTTCGCCGAGGCCGTCGGTGAGGACGAGGAGCCCAACGGCCTGGCCGACTCCGCCGGCGCCGAGTCCGTCGCCACGATCGTGGAGGTCAACGGCGAGGCCGTGGCCGAGGAGCAGCAGGGCCGCACCGTGCCTGCCGGCGACGACGACCCCGCCGATCCCTCGGGCATCTTCCCGGTCGACGGCGTGATCACCTTCACCATCGACGGGGTCGACTCCGCG
>Ga0207908_1000436_pt1 | contig 10681 bp, 11 predicted proteins | sample MalvirmetagMSP81_FD_184224 | JGI IMG/M metagenome (GOLD analysis project Ga0207908, IMG submission 184224) | Marine viral communities from the Deep Pacific Ocean - MSP-81 (SPAdes) | ecosystem: Environmental > Aquatic > Marine > Oceanic | place: Pacific Ocean | collected 2011-04-18
TCGGTGCGCCGCTGGTGGCGCTCGGCAGCCGGTTCGAGGATGCGCTCGCCGCGGCCTCGCTGGCCGGGCATGCCCGCCGGCCCCTGCTGCTGGCCAGCGCCGACGTCGTGCCGGAGCCGACGGCACAGGCCCTGGCCGACCTCGGTGCGTCGTCGGTAACCGTCGTCGGCGGCCGCGGCATCGTGCAGCCGGCCCTGCTGGACGGGCTGCGCGCCCACGTCGACCACGTCGAGGAGCTTGCTGGTGCCGACCATGTCGAGACCGCGGTGCTGGCCGCCCGCGCCGCCGTGGCCGCGGGCGCTCGGCAGGACGTGACCCTCGTCGCCAGCGGTGACGCCTTCCCCGACGCCCTGGCGGCGGGCCCGGCGGCGATCGCCCGCGGCGGCGTCCTCCTGCTGACCCCCCGCGACACCGTCGGCGCCCCGACCGAGACGTTCCTCCGCGACACCGACATCAGCCGGCTGCGCATCGCCGGCGGCACGGCCGCGGTGTCGGAAGGCGTGGGCGCCCAGCTGGCCAACGCCGCAGGCGTCGGGTGAGGAAAGCCGCGGGCATCGGGTGAGGAGAGCCGCAGGCGTTGGGTGAACGGATCGTGCCGCAACACCCCCATACGTGGCTCAGGCCCCGATCGCGCCGATAGTCGCGCCCGGGGGCCGAGCGGATCGTGCCGCAACACCCCTATGGGTGGTTCAGGCCCCGATCGCGCCGATAGTCGCGCCGGACGGCCGGACCGGACGGCCGGACGGCCGGACGGGGTGACGGGGTCAGGCGCGGCCGGGGGCGGCGAGGAGGGGGACCAGCATCTCGCGTTCGGTGAGGCTGCCGTGACGCGAGGCCATGTTGTTCTCCCGGGGGGTGGCGGGGTCGGCGAAGCCGATGTCGGCGAACGGGGCCAGGACCACGTCACCCACGCGCCGATGGTGGTGGACCGGACCGCCCTCGCCCAGCCAGCCGTCGTCGAACAGCTCCTCACGGGTGAACACCCACGACTCCTCGCCGTGGGCCTCCATGCACGCCTCGTACAACGCCTTCTGCTTGTTGGTGCGCGCGTAGACCGACCGGAACCGGCTCTCGCCGGCCAGGCGACGCACCAGCCGGCTGTCGACGTCGACCTCCCTGATCTGGTCCGGGCCGACCTCGACGTGGCCGTGGTCGGCGGTGACGACGAGGGCACCGTCGCGGGGGACGATGTCCAGCAGCTCGCTGACCAGCCGGTCGGTGTCCCTGAGCTCCGTGGTGAAGAATGGCCCGTGCAGCCCGTGCGGGTGGGCGACCTTGTCGATGCCGTCGTAGTAGGCGTAGACCACGCGCGCGTCCTCGGCCAGCGCGAGGCGGACCTGCTCCCGCAGCACCGCCGGCGTCTGCCAGCCGCGCATGGAGTTGCCGGGCAGGTGTGCGCCGGTGAAGCCCGAACCCTCGAACTCCGCCTTCACGACCACCGGGACGGTCTTGCCCCCGAAGGAGGGGTGGGGCTGGATGGTCTCGGGCTCGGGGCCGCGCTTGCCCGAGTCCAGCCGCCAGGCCAGCACGTTCAGCACGCCGGCGTCCATCCCGATCCGATAGCCGAGCAGGCCGTGCTCGGCCGGTGTCAGTCCCGTCGTGATCGAGGGCAGGCCCGCCGCGGTCGTCGACGGTGCCGCGCAGGTGATCGAGCCGCCGTCCATGCCCGACAGCGTGGGCATCTCCGCCGCGTGGTCGCGCAGCATCGTCCAGCCCAACCCGTCGAGCACGAGCACCACGACACGGCTGGCGGCAGCAGCGACGTCGGGCAGCCACTCGGGAGGGGTCGGTGACTGCAGGCCGGGGACGATGCCGCCGATCCAGGCACCGTCGTAGGCGGGGCGAACGGGAGCGGGGCGGTGGGGCACGGCGACCAAGCCTACGGGCTGGACCTACACTGACAGACGCACATGCAGTCGAGACGGACCGGACCGGGAGCCTTCGCCCTGCGTCATCTGCTGCCCGGTCTGCTGGCCGGGCTGTTCGTCGTCCCCCTCGTCGCCATGGTGATGGGCAGCCTGCGACCCCTCGGCGCGCCGCCGCCGGGCGGGGTCGAGTTCGTGCCGCCGGGGGCGACGTTGCGGGCATACGGGCTGCTCAACGACCTGCTTCCGGTCACCACGTACCTGCGCAACTCCGTCGTCGTGGCGCTGGTCGCGGTCCCGCTCAGCGTGTTGGTCGCCTCGTGGGCCGGCTTCGGCATCCGGCTGCTCGGTGACCGCGCCAAGCGGCTGGCCGTCCTCGCCAGCCTGCTGGTCATGCTCGTCCCGGCGAGCGCGCTGTGGGCCACCCGCTACCGGGTCTACGCCTGGTTCGACCTCATCGGATCGGTCCTGCCCCTGATCGCCCCGGCGTTGCTGGGCACGACACCGTTCCTCGTCCTCGTCTACGCCTGGGCCTTCCACGGCATCAGCGACTCCCAGCTGCACGCGGCCCGGTTGGAGGGGGCGTCGGCGTGGACGATCTGGCGACGGATCGCGATGCCGCAGGTTCGCACCGCGACCCTTGCCGTGGCCATACTGGCGTTCACGTTCCACTGGGGGAACTTCGTGGACGCCCTGCTGTACCTGCGCGGGCAGGAGAACTACACACTTCCGCTGGGCCTGGACACCCTCAAGCTGCTGCGGCCCACGGAGTTCCCGCTCCTCATGGCCGGCGCGGTCGTCTTCAGCCTCCCGAGCGTCGGCGTCTTCCTCCTGGCCCACCGGCTGTTCGACGACAACCCCCTCGACACCCTGAGAAAGGGAACCTCCTCGTGACCCTGATGCTGCGCCGGTCGATCGGCCTGATCGCCGTCCTCACCGTCCTGGTCGTCCTGGCGTCCGCCTGCTCCGGCAGCGACGCCGACGGCACGGCCGGCACCGACCCCACCGACGCGACCGGCACCGCGGACGACCCGGTCGACATCGAGGTCACCCTGTTCGGCGGCCCCGCCGAGGTCGCCGGGTACCAGTCGCTGGTCGACTCCTTCGAAGCGGCCAACCCCGACATCACGGTGACGCTGAACCCGGTCGCCAAGCAGGACGACCTGCTGGCCAACCTCACGACGTCCTTCGCCGGCGGGGCACCCCCGGACGTGTTCCTGGTGAACTACCTGAAGTACGGGCAGTTCGCGTCGCAGGGTGTGCTCGCCGATGTGCAGCCGTTCCTCGACGAGAGCGACGTCATCAGCGTCGAGGAGTTCGCCGAACCGCCGCTGGAGGCCTTCCGCTTCGACGGCGAGACGCTGACGTGCATGCCGCAGAACATCTCCTCCCTCGAGGTCTACTACAACGTCGATGCCTTCGACGCGGCCGGACTGGACCACCCGGCGGAGGGGTGGACGTGGGACGACTTCCTGGCCGCCGCGCAGGCGCTGACCGACGCGGAGGAGGGACGGTACGGCGTCGGCGTCGAGGCTTCGCTGCAGCGCATCGCCCCGTTCGTGTGGTCCAACGGCGGTGACGTCGTCGACGACCAGCTCGCCCCGACGACCCTGACGCTCGACGAGGGCCCGGCCCGCGAGGCGCTGGACTTCTTCCTCGACCTGCAGCTCGTGCACGGCGTCGCCCCGCCGGACGCCGAGGAGCAGTCGCTGGAGTCCGAGGAGCGGTTCGTCGCCGGCCAGCTCGGCATGTACCTGAACAGCCGCAAGTCGGTGCCGTCCCTGCGCGAGGGCATCAGCGATTTCACGTGGGACGTCGGCCCGATGCCCACCGCCCCGGGCGGTACCCCCGCGACGATCCTGCACGGCGACGCCTACTGCATGAGCGCCGACGGCAACACCGAGGCGGCGTGGCGGTTCGTCGAGCACGCCATGACCGCTGACGGGCAGGAGATCCTGGCCGAGAGCGGACGGACCGTGCCGTCGCGCCTGGACGTCGCCGACTCACCGGTGTTCCTCGAACCCGACGAACCCCCTGCCAGCTCCCGGGTCTTCGTCGACGTGATCCCGACCATCCGGTCGCTGCCGCACACCGGCACCTGGTCGCAGATGCAGAACCAGGTCGACTCGATCTTCACCGACGTCTTCTACGGGCGTGTCGACCGCGAGCAGGGCGTGGCCGACATGATCAGCACCGCCGAGGCGACGTTCGCGCTGGGCGGCAGCTGATCGTGCCGGTCGAGGGCACACGTGCCGGCGTGGCGTGGCACGACGTCCGCCGGGTGCATCCCGGCCGCCGTGGCCGTCCCGACGTCGTGGCCCTCGACGGGCTGACGCTGGAGGGCCCGCCCGGGGAGCTGCTGGTCCTGGTGGGCCCGTCGGGGTCGGGCAAGTCCACCGCCCTGCGTGCCCTGGCGGGCATCGAAACGCTGGACGCCGGGTCGGTCCACATCGACGGCGCCGACGTCAGCGCGGTGGCCGCCCACGAGCGGGACGTGGCCATGGTGTTCCAGGACCTGGCGCTGTTCCCCCACATGACGGTGGCCGAAAACGTCCTGTTCGGCGCGTCGCTGCGACGGCTGCCCGAGGCCGAGCAGCGCACCGTGCTGGCCGACGTCGCCGAGCAGCTGGACCTGCAGGACCTGCTCGACCGCCGCCCCTCGGAGCTGTCGGGCGGCCAGCAGCAGCGCGTCGCCCTGGCCCGTGCGCTGGTCCGCGAGCCGGCGGTGTTCCTGCTCGACGAGCCCCTGTCGAACCTGGATGCCCGCCTGCGCCTGGACGCCCGCACCCGCATCGTCGCCCTGCAGCGGCGGCTGGGCATCACGATGGTGCACGTCACGCACGACCAGACCGAGGCCATGACGATGGGCGACCGCATCGCGGTGCTGCGCGACGGCCGCCTGGAGCAGGTCGGCACACCCCGTGAGGTCTACGACGAGCCGGCGACCAGCTTCGTGGCGTCGTTCCTGGGCATGCCCCCCATGAACCTGTTGCCCGGTTCGGTCGCCCTCGCGGGGGCCGCACCGCCCGACGCCGCCACCGTGGGTGTCCGCCCCGAGGACCTGGTGTTCGTCGACGACGGTCCGCTGGCCGGCCGTGTGCTGCAGGTCGAGGACCTCGGCAGCGAGGTCGTGGTGCTGGTCGACACCGACCACGGCATCGTGCACGTCCGGCGCGGGGTCCGTGAACCGCTGCCCAGCACCTCCTCGGTGGCCCTGGGCCTGGCACCCGGGGGCCGTGTCCACCGCTTCGACGCCGACGGCCTGCGACTGTCCACGGTCGGCGGGTGATCCGGTGATCGCAGGTGCTCGTCGCTTCCTGGCCCCCTATGCCCTCGGGGTGGTGCTGCTGGTCCTCGTCCCGGCCGGACTGACGTTCGCCTACGCCTTCACCAACGCCACCGGCCTGAACGAACCCTCGTTCACCGGGCTGGCCAACGTCTCCCGGATGCTGGCCGACCCGTTCCTCCCCGCCTCGATCCGGGCGTCGCTGGTGCATGTCGGCATCGCCGTCCCGCTTCGCCTGCTGGTCGCCGTGACCCTCGGGCTGGTGCTTGCCGGGCAGCGGAGGGGTGCGCGCTGGTACCGCGTCGCGGTGTACGTCCCGACCGTGATGCCCGACATGGCCATGGCCCTGCTCGCGCTGTGGGCGTTCAACCCGCTGTACGGCCCGGTCAACCAGGTCCTCGGCGCGTTCGGGCTGCCCGAACCGGTCTGGTTGTCCACCCCGTGGGGAGCCCGGTGGGCCGTCGTCGTGATGCTGCTGTTCCCGATCGGCGAGGCCTTCCTGGTCGTCCTCGCGATGCGTCGCCGCATTCCCTCGTCGTTGTACGACGCCGCCGCGCTGGAGGGGTACGGCCCGTTCGGACAGCTGCGTCGGATCACCCTGCCCCTGCTCGCCCCGGTCCTGGTGCTGCTTGCCGTCCGGGACGTGATCCTGACGCTGCAGGTCAACTTCGTGCCGGCCTACCTGCTGACCGACGGCGGGCCGGGCAACGCCACCCGGTACCTGCCGGTCTACATCTACGACCAGGCGTTCGAGTTCTCGGGCTTCGGGTATGCCGCGTTGCTCACGATCTCGCTGATGCTGCTGAGCACACTCCTGGTCGGCCTGATGGTGGTGCTCGCTCGCCGCTGGGAGCTACTTCGTCGGTGACCCGGTCGGCGTCGCCCTGACGTCGTCGGTCTCCCCGGCAGTGTGCTCGTCGGTGTCATGGTCGGTGTCGGGACCCTCGGTCCCCGCGTCGTGCGCCTTGGGCTGGTCGACCGGTGGGGGGCTGCTGCCCGCGCGCACGAAGGCCATGCCCCCGAACACGAGCCCGACGATGACGGCCACGAACACGAACGGGTCGATGCCCTGCATCGCGAGGATCTGCTGGCCGGCGTCGGACGTGGCGACCAGTCCCAGCCCACCGATCGTCACGACGGCGGCCACGGTGCCGATGATCGCCGCCCAGGGTCGGCGGCGCGGGGCCACCAGGACCGGCGGCGGCACGGCTGCCGGGCGGTCCCCATCAGGTGCCGGCGCCAGGGACTCGGGAGCCTGCAGCGGCACGCCCGGCAGCTCGACCGTGCGGTCCAGCGGCCCGGCATCCAGCACGACCTCGGGTTCGGGCTCGGGTTCGGGCTCGTCGTGGTCGGCCCCGTCCTGAGCGGGCTCGTCGTGGTCAGCCCACGCACGGTCGACCGCGTCGATGACGGCCGACTCCTCGATGCCCAGGATCGCTGAGACGTCGACGGCATCGAGTCCCACCTCCTCGACCAGGACCACGGCCTCGGACTCCAGCGTCACCCGCGGGTCCGGCTCGACCTCCATGTGCGCCAGCACGAACAGCTCGAGCGGATCGGTCGCCTCGATCTCCAGCCCCATCAGAGCGATGGAGTCCAGGGCAGGTTCGACTCGTTCCTCGGGCAGGAAGACCCGGAGGAACGCGCGAAGCTCCGCCTCTGGCATGTGCACGTCGCCCATCTTCTCGTGTCCACCCCGACCCGAGCTCCAGCGACCCCCGTCGACGGACCGAGGCCATCGCCGACTATCGTCACGGCCAACCATGGACACACCACCACCGATCGAGTCACGCCCCGCGTTCCCCGACGACATGGCCGACGTTCGCGCCGACCTGCACGAGCTGTTCGTCGCCACGCCGATGTACGCCACGATGGGGATCTCCCTCGACCGCTGGGGGCCCGGATGGGCGCAGCTGTCGATGACCCCCACGGCTGCCACCGGCAACCTGGCCGGCAGCGTGCACGGGGGTGCGGCCTTCACCCTCGCCGACGCCGCGTTCGAGGTGGCCTGCAACTCGTGGGGCCGCCTGGCGGTTGCGCTGGAGACCACCTGCCACTACCACCGCCCCCTCGAGATCGGTCGGGTCGCCCGTGCCGACGGCTGGGAGGTGTTCCGCGGCGGCCGCACGGCCACCTACCGACTGCAGGTCACCGACGATGACGGCACAGTGCTCATCAGTTACCTTGCCCTCGCCTACCGCACGTCCCGTTACCACGTGGATGTCGACCGCCTTCCCGAGGGCTGGGGGTGACCGACCCGAGCACGATCCCACGGATCGTGGACACCGGGGGAACTTCGCGACCCCCTCCTGCGACCCATGGAGTGATCATCCGATGACCAGGGAGGAGTTCGATGCGACGGCTGACGCGCTCGCCACACGTGCCCGCAAGGGTGACGCCGACGCGTTCGATGACCTGTGTCGCCTCCTCCGGGACGACGTGTGGCGGTACTGCTACGCACTCCTCCGCGACCGTGAGCAGGCGTTCGATGCGTCCCAGGACACCTTCCTGCGGTGCGTCAGGGCCATCCCCAAGTGGCGCGGCGACGCCCCGGTGCGGGTCTTCGTGTTGGTCCTCGCCCGCCGAGCCGTGGCCGACCTCATCCGCAGCGAGCAGCGTCGACGCCGCATCGCCGACGTGGCCGTCGAACCGGTCGTCGCCGTGCCGCAGCAGACGGGGACGATCGAGGTCACCGAGCTCATCAACCAGCTGGCCGAGGACCAACGGCAGGCCTTCGTGCTGACCCAGGTGATCGGGCTGCCCTACGAGGACGCCGCGGACGTCGAAGGTGTCGCCGTGGGCACCATCCGATCGCGGGTGTTCCGGGCTCGCGAACGGCTCGCCGACGCCGTCGCCGCCGCCGAGGCCGAAGCCGACCGAACGACCACCGACGACTCCCAGGAGAGGACGTGACCGCCATGGACGACATGCGGTTGGAGGAGATCAGCCGTGCCTACCGCTCCCAGCTGGGGGAGGCACCCCCCGCGGTGACCGACGCCGCCGTGACCGCCTTCCGGGCACAGGTCCGCCAGCGTGCATGGACTGGCGCGCGCGTCGTGCTGGTGTTGGCCGGGGCGATCGGCCTGCTGCTGGAGCTACCGGTGATCCTCGGTGGTGCCGCCCACACGTCACAGGACGTCGCGGTGCTGCACACGGCCCTGTCGATCGGGTTCCTGATCGCGGCCTGGCGACCCGAGCGGTACGCACGCGGCATGGTGCCCGTTGCGCTGGCTGCGGCGGTGCTACTGGTCCTGCCGGCAGCCAGCGACACACCCTCGGCGGTCGACAACGGTGTGGCGGAGCTCTCGCACCTGCCGGTCCTGGCCGGGGCGGCTGCGTTGGCCCTCGGCGGCTGGATGACGCCTGCCCGACGGCATCGGCGGGCCTGACGCCCCCAGGCATCCCCGGAACGGCCGACCTCCCGATGCGGGCGGGCTCGGTCGTTCGCGTTACCGTCGAGTGGTGCGTCCGTACCGTTGCCCCCCCTCCACGCGTTGGCCGGCCCACCGGGCGTCGGCAGCAGCCGTTGCCGTGCTCGCCGTCCTCAGCGGCGGTTGCGGTGGTGAACCCTCCCCCGCGGGCGTGCCGGCGGCCACCGCCAGCTGCGGCGAGGTGGACTTCCCGCCCGTGCAGTTCGGCAGCCACCTGATCGGCGACGCGGCCCCGCCGGTGGCCTACAGCTCGGTGCCGCCCACGAGCGGCTGGCACACCTCGGGCGCCCCGCCCATCGGGGTGCACGAGTCCCCACCCGGCCTGTCGGAACCGCAGCAGGTGGCCACGCTCGAGGCCGGCGGAGTCGTCATCACGCACGGTCCGCTGGAGGAGTCGATTCGCGCGGATCTGGTCGAGGCCGTTGAGGCACGCTGGGCCGACCGGACCGTCGTCACGCCCTACGCCGAGCTGTCCGATGGGGCGGTGGCCCTCACGTCCTGGGGCGCACTGCAGCACTGCACCGACGTTGACCTGACGGCCATCGAGGCGTTCGTCGCCACCTACGCAGAGCCCGTCGAGTCCCACGGCTGAGCACGGGCAGCGGCGTTCCGGGGTGCCCCTCACTGCCCTCCGAACGCAGCACAGGCGGCCCGCGCTGGGCCGCCTGTGGGGTCTGTACCTGCGTTGTTCGGTTACGGCCTGACTGACCGAACCGACCGCTGCATGTCCACCGGCCGCACCGAGCGGGCAGCGGATGGACGGCGGTCCCCGGGGCGGACGGCGCCGGTGAAGGCGATCGCCTCGGGCACCTCCTCACCGCGGCGGCGGAGCACCGCGCCGTAGCAGGCGGCACCAAGGAGGACGAGCAGGGCAAGGGTGGTTGCGTACCAGGACGGCTGGACGACGCTCAGGCTGGCGGCAGCGACGTTGCGGACAGGCTCTGCCGCGGCCTGCAGGACCGACTGGTCCTCGGCGGTCACGGCCACATCGGTCGTACCGGGGACGATCTGCTGGCCGGCCACCATGGGCGCGAGGACCAGCGGCTCACCCGACACGGGGTCGGTCAGCGGGCGTGCAGCGGTACCGAGGGACGGCACGACGCTGACGCCGTAGGTCTCGATCGGCGGGGGCGCGACACCGTTTTCCTCGGCGGCGGCCTCCTCACCCTCGACGGGGGCGCCTTCCGCGGGCACGCCCTCGCCCTCGGCCGTGACGTCGCCCTCCGCGGGCTGGGGTGCCTGCGGCGCCTCGACGACCTCCTGGGCGTTGCCACCCTCGGCTTCGACCTCACCGGATCCGCCCTGGGCCCCGTCGTTGCCCGGGTTGGCCGGCTCGTCGCCCTCGCCGTCGGCGAGCTGTTCCTCGAAGTCCTCGAGCATGTCGGCCAGCGTGGGCTCGCCGTCGTCCTCGCCGAGGGCCGGGGGTGTCGCGCTCGGCGTCGGGGTCGGGGTCGGCGTGGGAGTCGGCGTCGGGGTGGGAGTCGGCGTCGGTGTCGGGGCAGCCTCGCTCGATGCGCCGGCGGAGCCATCAGGGCGGGCGATCTGGGCTGCCGACGGCGACAACGGCAGCAGCAGGATGCCGACAACCAGCAACGCCAGCATCAGAGTCGTTCGACGCTCTCCGGCGCCCGTCAGATCGTGCATATGGAGAAGTACCTTCAAACGTTCGGCCATCGTCGCTCCTCCGGGAGTTCGCTGGTGATGGCACCGGCGACCGGGAAACGACACTCGCTTCCGAAGACTACCGGTACGGGGCGGGGGGAATCCACCAACTCCCTCACATGTCGGCACGTCCGATGTGCCCCTGTAGGACTTCCCCGTCGGATACCACGCTGGGCAACGTCAACCCCCGATGAGTGTGCCAAACTTCACGCACCGTTAACCGGACGAGGGGTCGCAGGTGGAACCCCCGGGTACCATGCTTGCAACAGACAGCGGAACGCTTGCATTTGGCTATCCACAGCTCGGACCACCGCTGACCAGCTCGAGGAGGAGGCCCGAATGAGAGATCTCATCGGCATCCGCAAGGTCTCCGAGCATGCGCTGCGTCACCTCGCAGACATGTTCGCCGACGACACCAACCCCATCGACCCCACCGA
>Ga0207908_1000437_pt1 | contig 10611 bp, 7 predicted proteins | sample MalvirmetagMSP81_FD_184224 | JGI IMG/M metagenome (GOLD analysis project Ga0207908, IMG submission 184224) | Marine viral communities from the Deep Pacific Ocean - MSP-81 (SPAdes) | ecosystem: Environmental > Aquatic > Marine > Oceanic | place: Pacific Ocean | collected 2011-04-18
GTCTGGGGCGTTAGTCCGGGTCGTCCGGGTCGTCGGGGTCCCGGCCCAGCAGGCCGCCGACGATACCGCCGTTCGGACCGGGTGGGTCGTCCTCCGGCGGCGGCGGTGGAGACGGCGGAGGCGCGGCCGTCGGGGGAGGCGGCTCGGGCGCCGCGGAGGGCTGCGGGACCGTGGGAACCGGCGCCGGGGCCGGCCGGGCGGGCTGGGGGTTGGTGACCAACGACGACGGTCCACGCGGTGGGGTCGGCTGCTCGCCGTCCCGGCCGTCGCCGTCCCCCGGTTCGACGAACTCGCGAGGCTCGACCCCTTCCAGCAGGACCGGTGCGAGGTCTGCCCAGATCGTGGCGGGAAGCTGACCGCCATAGCAGGCCGCCGAGCAGCCGGGCAGGTTGCGCAGCGGGATGTCACCGTCGATGTGGCTGACCATCACCGACAGGGCCAGGTCGGGAGTGTGGCCGACGAACCACACCTGTGCGGAGTCCGACGTGGTGCCCGTCTTGCCGGCCTGCGGGATCCCGATGTCGGCGCGTCTGCCGGTGCCGCCGTCCACGACGTCCTGCAGCGCGAGGTTGGCGCGACGGGCCACCCCGGGCGCAACGGCGCGGTAGCACCGGCCAAGTCCGCCGGGGTCGTCCTCGATGTCCCACCCCTCGGCACCCATCCGGCGGGACCACTGCTCCACGTCGTCGGGGTCGGGTTGGCGCGGGTCCGGCGGGGGCAGCGCCTCACCGTCGGGTCCGGTCACCTCCAGCACGAGACGGGCGGGACAGGCCACCCCGTCGTTGGCGAGCGTCCCGAACGCGCTGGCCATGTCCAGCGCCGTGACCGACGACGTGCCGAGCACCTGGGTCAGGTCGTTGTCGCGCAGCGTGGACTGCACACCGAGCCGGGTGGCCATCTGGGTCATCGGGCCCGACCCGACGGCTTCGGCCACCTGGGCGAAGACGGTGTTGACCGAGCTGGCGGTGGCCTGTCGCAGGCTGCATCGGCCTCCGCAGCCGCCACCGCGGGGGCTCCAGTCGCCGATGGTGATCTGCCCGGGCGCCGCCCACGAGGAGTCCAGCGTGTAGCCCTGCTCCAGCGCTGCCGCCAGGGCGAAGACCTTGAACGTCGACCCCGACGGGCGGCCGTAGTCGGGGTTCAGCGCCAGGTCGACCTGCGACACCTCGAACCCCCGACCCGACCATGCGGCCAGCACGTCACCGGTCGTCGGGTCCAGCGCCACCGCAGCCGGCTCGAACCCAACCTCTTCGGGCAGGTGCGTCACCATCTGTCGTTCCAGCGCCCACTGCTGGTCCAGCTCCACCGTGGCGGTGATCTGCAGGCCGCCCTTGTACAGCAGGTCCGGCCCGTAGGCGTCCAGCAGCTGGCGGCGGATCTCCTCCACCAGGTAGGGGGCCGCCGGTGCGGACGTGTTGGTGTCGACCAGGCCCAGCGGCTGCAGCCGGGCGGCGTCGGCGTCGGCCTGCTCGACGAAGCCGTACTGCACCATCTCCTCCAGCACGCGGTTGCGTCGCTCGAGCGTGCCGTCGGGGTCGTCGATCGGGGAGTAGTCGGCCGGCCGGCCCAGCGTCTGGGCGATCGTGGCCGCCTGGGCCAGGTCGAGGTCAGCCGCGCCGATCCCGAAGTACGTGACAGCCGCGGCTTCCGCGCCGTAGGCCCCCTCGCCGAAGTAGGCCCGGTTCAGGTAGGCCTCGAGGATCTCCTCCTTGGACAGGTCCTTCTCCAGCTGCACCGCCAGCACGGCCTCGCGGATCTTGCGGCTGAAGGTGCGCTCGGACCCGGTGAAGGCGTTCTTGACGTACTGCTGGGTGAGGGTCGAGGCACCCTCACGGATCTCCCGCTCCGACACGTTCTGCCACACCGCCCTGACCACGCCGAGGGGGTCGACGCCCTGGTGGTCGTAGAAGCGGTGGTCCTCGGTGGCCAGCACGGCGTCCTGGAGGAACGGCGAGATGGCGGCCAGCGGGACGTACTGGTGCTCGACCTCGGCGGCGAAGCGGTACCAGGGCGTGCCGTCACGATCGAACAGCGACGAGGGGCTGCCGAGCTCGCGGGCGGGCGGCAGGCGCCATTCGGTGTTCAGGGCGAGGTAGCCCGCCCCGACGAGGAGCAACGCCACGATCGCGATCGTCGTGGTCAGCGCGATCGCCAGACGCAACACGAACCGTCGGATCACCGCTGCCGAGTGTAGGACTAGTGCGGACCGTCTCCGACCGGACGGTTGGCCGCTGTACGAAGGTGGGCATGTTGGGTGCTTGCTACAGCTACCGTTTCTCCTGATGAACGACCTTCGCCGTTCCGATCGAACCAAGGCCACCACCGACGAGGACCCTCGTTCGGTCGACGAGGTGCGCCTGCGCGACGGCACGCGCATGTGGGTTCGTCCGATCCGTCCGACCGACCGGACGCGCATCGAGGAGGGCCTGCAGCTGCTGTCCCCGCGTTCGCGCTACCTGCGCTTCCACAGCGCCGTGCAGCGGCTGTCGTCCTCGCAGCTCGACTACCTCACCGAGGTCGACCACCACGACCACGAGGCGCTGATCGCCCTGGACCCCGACCTCGAGGGCGCCCCCGGCATCGGTGTGGCGCGCTACATCCGCCTGGCAGAGGACCCCACGATCGCCGAAGCGGCCATCACCGTCCTCGACGACTACCAGGGACGCGGCATCGGCACGACCCTGCTCGGCAAGCTCGAACCGCTCGCCTGGGAACGCGGCATCCGGACGTTCCGCAACTACGTCCTGGCGGAGAACAAGGCGATGCTGGAGATCTTCGCCCAGCTCGACGGCACGTTCGTGCGCGAGGAAGCGGGTCTGTACCGGGTCGACGTGCCCATCCCGGAACCGGACTCCGAACAGCCCGACACCCCGGCAGGCCAGTGGATCGCCAGCGTTGCCCGATCCCAGCCTGCGGACATGCATGCCTGGGCGTACCCGTTCGGCTGGTTGGTCGAGCGTGCCGACGACGCCGTCCGCCAACCGTTGCGGATGATCCGCCGCATCGTCGAGGAGGGCGCCGAACGCGTCGACGAGGTCCTGAAGGACCGGGCGCTCAAGAACCGCGCGAGCGGGGCCCATGCCGACGAGGAATCGGCGGAGGACGGCTTGCCCGACGACGATCTGTCACCCGACGCAACGCCGCCCGGAGACCAGCATCGTCGGGCCGAGGACCGGCCCGACGATGTGTCCGCTGGCATGTCGGCGGATGGTGGATCCGCCGACGACCACGGTCAGAACTCCGTCAGCGTGATCTCGTAGGGGCCGTAGCCGCTGGCGAACGCCGTGGCGACGACCGTGTAGGTCCCGGGCACCTCGATGGTGTACTCCAGCCGGGCGTTGAGGCCCTCGCCGCCGTCGTCGTCCTGGGCGACCTCGCTGCCGTCCGGGCCGATCAGGCGCAGCAGCGGGTCGGTCTGCTCGTTCGTGCCCACCATGTCGATGCGGATGCGCTGGCCGACGACGCCGTCGTACTCGTAGGAGATCTCGGGCACGGCCTCCGACAGCTCGTCGGAGTCCGTCAGCACCGACGGGAAGGTCAACGTGACCTCGAACGGCCCGGTGGTGCCCGCGAAGGATGTGGCCTCGATGCGGTACTGCCCGTCGACCGGCAGGGTCGTGGAGATGCGGGAGTTGCGGCTCTCGGAGAAGTCGAAGTCGTCGTTCTCGTCGACCAGGGCGCCCGAGGGGTCGTAGAGGCGGAGGACGGGGTCGAGGCTGTCGGCCAGTGCGACCATGGAGATCTCCACGGCTGCACCGGAGGCCGCGTCGAAGAAGAAGTCCACCGACGGCACGGCATCGGTGATCTCACCGTTGGCGCTCTCGCCCATCGACATGTCATCGGACCCACCGGGCGGCGCTGCCGGCGCGGGTTCCGTGGTGGGGGCCTCGGTGGCCTCCGGGATCGACGGCGCGGGTGGCGGGGTCGGCGCGGGCGGGGCCGGCGGGACCTCCTCGGAGGTGTCCTCGGTCGCGGCTTCCGTGGTGGGGGCCTCGGTGGCCGCCTCGGTCGTGGGCGCCTCGGTGGTGGCTTCTGTCGTCGCCACGGCGACGGGTTCGTCGTCGTCACCGCTGAGGACGAAGAACGCGCCGACGCCCCCACCGATGATCACGAGCGCCGCGATGATCCCGAAGATGATCGGGGCGTTGCTCTTCTTCGGTGGCTGGAAGTCGCCGCCACCGAAGCCGGGAGGGCCGCCGAAGCCAGGGGGACCGCCCCCCGGAGGGCCACCGAAGCCCTGACCACCGGGTGGCTGCTGACCCCCCGGTCCCTGTCCGCCGTATCCCTGGCCGCCGAACCCCGGGGGTGGCGCGCCGAACCCGGGCGGTTGTCCGCCCGGGGGCGGGGGCTGTCCGGCGGGGTCGTACCCACCCTGTGGTGGCTGCTGCCCGAACGGTGGCGGTGGCTGGTTCGACACGTGATACCTCTCTGTCCCTCTGGGCGGATGCGCCCACGGGCAACCTGCCGGTTCTGGACCGCCAGTGCAAGGCGGTGACACCGGCGCAAGGGATTCAGAAGATCCCCGTGGTGGCCCCGACCGGTCAGCCCCGGGGCGGGGTGATCACCGCCGGCACGCCTGCACCGACGGGATCGTCGATGTCGGCGAGCTCCTCCAGGTCGTGGCCGCGACAGGCCTGCTCGAAGCGGGCGAGATGGGTCTTGACCCGCTCCACGGCGTACTGCGGGGACTGCTCGCGGGCGATCATGAACGGCCAGTCCGACGCCTGCAGGAGCACCAGCTGTCGCCAAGCCGCATCGCGCGACGGTCCCTCGGGCAGGTCCATGAACCGGGCTTCCGCCTCACGGATGGCCGACCAGATCCAGCGGGTCTCGTCGGTGACCCATGCGGCGTGTCCCTTGCCCCAGCCCCACGAGGACTCCGGCAACGACAGCCGGGTGGTGGGTGGCCGGTCGTCCAGGCGGCGACGCAGCGTCGTGGGCTGGACGGCCGTGGTGTCGGCGAGGCCGCGGAGGACCGCCTCCAGCCACTGCGGTCCCTCGTACCACCAGTGGCCGAACAGCTCGGTGTCGTAGGCCGCGACGACGGTGGCCCCGTCCGGGCGGGGATCGAGGTGGCTGCGGACGAGCGAGACGAAGTCCGCGGCATGGGCTCGTACGCGCTCGGCGGCAGCGTCGGGGCTGTAGGGCTGCTTGGCCAGCGAGGTGGTGTCGGTGACCCGCCACGACTTGTAGCCGCCCTCGAGGTCGATCATGTGGAAGTCGCGGTACCACTCGTCGGCCGGGTACCCGCCGTGAGGGTTCCATACGGCGTAGGAGACCGCCAGGTTGCGACCGAACGCGGCCACGTCGGAGTCGCCGATCCACACGGGACCGTCCAGGACGTCCAGGGGGTCGCCGACTGGGTGCATGACCCTGGCGAGGGTCGACCAGTCCCGCTGCGAGGCGCCGGCCGCCCGGGCCAGCGTCGGGCCGTCCAGCACGAAGTGGTCCACACCGGCCTCGGCCCAGAACGCCTCGAGCCCCGGCAGGTCCGCCTCGGAGGGCCGCAGGATCGGGGTGCCGTCGGGCATGACGTGCTGCGGCGGGGCGGTCGGGTCGGCGACGCGCCCGGCGGGCCGGTAGCCGCACTCGGGGGTCCACACGCCGGTGGGTCGCTGGCCGAAGAGCCGTTCAGCGGTGGCCAGTCCGTCGGCGATCTGCCCACGGATCAGGTCGGGGGAGTCCATGAGCGGCAGGTAGGGGTGGGTGGCCGGCCCACCGAGCAGCTCGATGACGCCGGCGTCCGCCAGCCGGGCGAGGGGCGCGACCAACCCCTCGGTGAGCAGCCCGTCCTCCAGCTGTTCCAGGAGGCGGGTCTGGCGGGTCCAGTGGTGGGCCCACACCTCGCCAAGGGCGGCCTTGTCGTGGGCCGGAGCGGCGGAGCGGGTCCACTGCAGGTCCAGCAACCGCCGGCCGAGCCACCCGTGGAACTCGCCCAGCAGGTACGGGTCGGCCATCTGCTCGGCCAGCACCGGGGTGATGCCGAGGGTCAGCAGGTCGCGGTGTCCGTCGGCAGCCAGCCGCTCCAGCACGTCGATCAGCGGCAGGTAGGACTCCGACCACGACTGGAACAGCCATTCCTCGCCCACGGGGAAGGTGCCGTTGCGCCGGAACCAGGGCAGGTGGCTGTGCAGCACGAACGCGACGGATCCGGTCATCGGCGGCCGGGTCCCTGGTCGGTCGGGACGCGCTCGGTCGGCCCGTGGGGGAGGCGGGGCGGGGAAGGCATGGACATCGGAGGGTAACCCGCCGGCCCCCGCTGCCCGGTTTCCGCCTCAGCGTCCCGTCGCGCGGTACGCCGAGGGTGTCGTGCCGAACGTCCGGCGGAACTGCCGGCTCAGCGTGGCCGCGTCGGTGAACCCCCACCGGAACGCGATCGTGGTGATGGTGGCGCCGGCCATGGCCGGATCGGCGAGGTCGCGGCGCACCCGCTCGAGCCGTCGACGGCGGATGGTCGCCGACACCGTCTCCTCGGTCTCGGCGAACGCCGCGTGCAGCCAACGGGGCGAGACGCCCAGGCGATCGGCGATGCGGCCCGGGGACAACAACGGGTCGTCCAGCGAGGCCTCGATGATCGACACCGCGTCGCGGACCAACCGGTCGTGACGTGAGGCGTGATCGGCCGCGGGTCGGACCGCACGGCGAAGCAGGTCCATGGCCACGTCGACAACGAAACCCGTCTGCGCCGCAGGTACCTGACGAGCCAGCCCCGCAAGGGCGCGCAGGTGGCTGGTCAACAGTCCCGTCATCGCCCGGGACGCCGGCAGCTCCACAGGGCCAGGCTGGACCCCGACCAGGCGTTCGGCGGGAAGCAGCAGCGTCAGCTTGTGCAGCGGTTCGAGGACCCTGAAGGAGGCCGGCAGTCCCGAGCGCCACAGCAGCGCGTCGCCGGCGCGGAGGTCCACGGCCACCTCGCCCTGCCGGACCTGCTCGCGCCCCTCGAGCACCACCAGCAGGCCGACGTGCTCGTCCGCGATCCCGGTCCGTCCCGGCCGCCGTCGCCCGCCGAGGAGCCCGCTGCGGCACTCGACCAGCGTGCCGTCGGCCAGGCCATGGGTCGTCAGCTGGCACTCCACAGGGGTGTCGTCCCGGAAGTCGAGCTCCCATGGAAGGTGGGTGCGGCCGAGGGCCTCGCGGACCCCATCCGCCCGCTCGACCACGGGCAGGTCGGCGGTGGTCCAGTCCGGGGCCACGGCGGCCGTCACGTGCGGGGAACCCTCCTCGGTGCGGCATCGGCTCGAGCCGCTTCGCCCAGTGTCAAGGATCGTGCGCTGGGCGACAAGCGTCGTGTTGCCGGCCGGCTGAGGCTGCGACGACGGGCCGAGCCGGTCCGGGTAGCCGACGATGCAGGAGGACCACGGATGCGACACGACATCGAATTCACCACCACCGACGGGGTGACGCTAAGGGGCTGGCGCTACGAGGCAGAAGGGGTGGACGGACCGGCGCCGACGGTGGTCATGGCCCACGGCTTCTCCGCCACCAAGGAGATGTACCTGGACGACTTCGCCGAGACCTTCGCCGCGGCCGGCCTCGGGGTGGTGGTGTTCGACCATCGCGGCTTCGGTGACAGCGAAGGCGAGCCGCGCCAGCACATCGACCCGCGACTGCAGATCAACGACTACCGCGACGCCATCACCTGGGCGCAGCAGCAGGACGCCGTCGACGCCGACCGGATCGGCATCTGGGGATCGAGCTACGCCGGTGGCCACGTGCTGGTCGTCGGCGCCATCGATCGACGCGTGAAGTGTGTCGTGTCGCAGGTACCGCTCACCTACGGGCTGGAGTCGGCCCGCCGGCTGATCCGCGGTGACATGTGGGCGGGTCTGCGCGAGGGGTTCGATGCCGATCGGGTGGCACGCATGGCAGGAAAGCCGCCGGCCGTCATGCCCGTGACCGCACCCGAGGGAGAGCCCTGCGCGTTGCCGACCGCGGACACCCACAGCTTCTTCACCGAGCTGTCACCGGACCGGGGAAAGGGCTGGCGCAACGAGGTGACGCTGCACTCCGTGGAGCTGTTCACCGAGTACGAACCCGCGGAGTACATCGGCCGCATCTCGCCCACTCCGCTGCTGCTCGTCGCTGCCCGGGGGGACCACCTGACGCCCTTCGACCTCGCCGCCCGGGCCTACGAACAGGCGCTGGAGCCCAAGCGCTTCCTCGCGCTGGACGGCGGACACTTCGACGCCTACGTCGACGAGGCCTTCGCCGTCAACGTGCCGGCGCAGCGCGACTGGTTCGTCCAGCACCTCGTCTGAGCACCCGTTGGAGCTTCGCGGACCCGGCTCCCTCCGGGTCCGCGACGCACTAGGGTTCGCACCGTTCGTCGCGAACCGAGCACCGGCACATCTGGAGGGCATCCACATGAAGGTTCCGTTGACCATCAACGATTTCCTGGACCGCGCGGTTGCGGTCTACCCCGATCGGCTGGCGATCGTGGACGAGCCGGACCAGCCGGCGCCGCCGCTGCCCGACCTGACCTACCGCGATCTCGGCGAGCACCGTCGGGCCATGGGGGCGGGACTGGACAAGCTGGGCGTGCCGATGGGCGGTCGCGTGGCGATGGTCAGCCACAACGCCGCGCGGCTGCTGTCGTCGTTCTTCGGGGTCAGCGGCAACGGCCGGGTCTTCGTGCCGATCAACTTCCGCCTCCAGCGCGACGAGGTCGACTACATCGTCAAGCAGTCCGGCGCGGAGATGCTGCTGGTCGACCCGGAGCTGGAGTCCACGCTCTCCGACATCGAGGTCGACCGCTTCGCCGTCCTCGGCCAGGAGTCCGACGGTCTGCTCTACGACTGGGACGGCACCCCCCAGCCGTGGACCCCCGACGAGGACGCGACCGCGTCGATCAACTACACCTCCGGCACGACGGCCCGGCCCAAGGGCGTGCAGCAGACCCACCGGGCCCGCTGGACCAACGCCGTCACCTTCGGCTGGCACGCCGCGGTCACCGACCGCGACGTCTACCTGCACACCCTCCCCATGTTCCACTGCGACGGGTGGGGGATGCTCTACACCGTCACCGGCATGGGGGTGCCGCACATCGTGCTGCGCAAGGTGGACGGCATGGAGATCCTGCGCCGGGTCGAGCGCCACGGCGTCACCCTGATGTGCGCCGCCCCGGCGGTCATCAACGCCGTCCTGGACGCGGCCCCGAGCTGGGAGGGCCCGGTGCCCGGCCGCGACCGCGTCCGTGTCATCGTCGCCGGTGCCCCGCCGCCCACGCGCACCATCGAACGGGTCGAGACCGAGCTCGGATGGGAGTTCATCCAGATCTACGGCCTCACCGAGACCGCCCCGCTGGTGACGATGAACCGCTGCCGGCAGGAATGGGACGACCTGACGCCCCACGAACGGGCCGAGAAGCTCGGCAGGGCCGGTGCGCCGACCATCGGCATCACGATCGACACCGCCCGCGACGGTGAGGTTCTGGCCCGCGGCAACCACATCCTCGCCGGCTACTGGGACAACCCCGAGTCCTCGGCGGATGCGCTGCGGGAAGCCGACGACGGGGAGGTGTGGTTCCACACGGGCGACGGCGGGGTCATCGACGACGAGGGCTACCTGGCGATCACCGACCGCAAGAAGGACGTCATCATCTCCGGCGGCGAGAACGTGTCCTCGATCGAGGTCGAGGACGTCATCTTCGCCCACCCCGACGTCGCGGAGGTCGCGGTGATCGGCGTGCCCGACGAGAAGTGGGGCGAGACCGTCATCGCGCTGGTGCTGCCCACCCCGGGTGCGGAGCTGACCGAGCAGGACATCATCGACCACTGCCGCCAGACGCTGGCCCACTACAAGTGCCCGACCAAGGTGGAGTTCCGCGAGGAGCTGGCTCGCACGGCCACCGGCAAGCTGCAGAAGTACAAGCTCCGCCAGCCCTACTGGGAGGACATGGACAAGCAGATCGGCTGACGGGCTCGGGGCAGTCGGGCCCGGACAGGCTGGCGGGTCAGGTCGTGCAGATCGCCAGCAGGTCGAGGCTGTCCTCGAGGTCGTCCTCGGACCACACGAAGTCGCGGGGGCCGATCCGTCGGACCAAGGTGTGCAGCCAACGGGGCCACGCCTCGACCGGTTGCAGCACCAGGTCGGTGAACGCCTGCCCGGTGGCGTCCTCCGCCGCGGTGATCCGGGCGCCGTGGTGCAGGCCGAGCAGCCGCGTGACCGCGAAGCCGCCGACGTCGGTCAGCCGTTCGACCAGCTCGACGGGTGAGAACTCCTCGACGTGGTAGACGTTGGTCGGCTCGTGGCTGTGCGGCGTGAAGGTCAACCGGTTGGGGGTGGCGACGATGAGCTCACCGCCCGGGCGGAGGATGCGCCGCTGCTCGCCGAGGAACCGGCCGACGTCGGGCAGGTGCTCGATGACCTGCAGGTTGACCACGACGTCGGTCTCGCCGGTCGGCAGGCCCGTGTCGCAGATGTCGGCGGTCAGGAAGTCGACCCGTCCAGTACTGCCCTGCCGGCCGGCGTAGCGTCGGCGGGCGTGGTCGGCGACTGGTTCGACCAGCTCCACGCCGGTGGCGGTGGCGGCGACGGCCCCCAGCATGGCGGTGCCGTAGCCCTCGCCCGATCCCGAGTCGACGACGCGCTTGCCGACGCAGCGGGTGGCCG
>Ga0207908_1000439_pt1 | contig 10583 bp, 13 predicted proteins | sample MalvirmetagMSP81_FD_184224 | JGI IMG/M metagenome (GOLD analysis project Ga0207908, IMG submission 184224) | Marine viral communities from the Deep Pacific Ocean - MSP-81 (SPAdes) | ecosystem: Environmental > Aquatic > Marine > Oceanic | place: Pacific Ocean | collected 2011-04-18
GTTGCCGATCACCAGCAGAAGGATTGCACTGTTTACGGTTTTGCCTGACATGATTTCGGCTCCTCTTGGTTTTGCTCCGACATCGGAGTTGTCGCCCTGCACACCACTCTTTCCAAAACACGCTCCTTCGGCACATCCATGTGACGCTTGGACTCCGCCATCCATGGCTCCGTACAGTTTTGGAAAGGCTGTTACGCAGGGCTCCCTTTATCTTGTGTCAGTCCAACGCTAAGGTGAGATCTAGTGGTCTTTGAAATCAAATACTTGCGGCGGGGTCACCAAAATTGTGATTTTGGGTGACCGTAATAAGGCGAGATTTCTCATCGTTATCCACGGATAGCATGAGATTTATTCCGTTGACGATCATCAACTAATTGATAAGACGAGATATTTAGCATCAAAAATAGGGAAGGTAAAGGGCTAATGGCTTTATTGGGGAGGTCTGGGAAGAAAACCGGACTAAAGGTGATGGGTCGAAATAAAATAGCATTGCTACGCTGTGAATGCTTCAGCAGCGGGGGCGTCAAATAGCCTAGCAAGTCATTCAATTTTGTTCCGGCCTGAGCGGGCCTCCAACGGACCGACTTTGCGACGCAGAGCGCCTTTATGTCGGCGAGGGAATACTGGCGTTATGGACCCTGACAATTTGACACAGCTTTTTCAGCGGCTAAGATCAAGGGCAATGCAGCCATCGCTGCATGGGCTAAACGAGGCCTGAGCCCCAACTCTATTCGTCGAAATTCTGCTTCATGAATTTTCATTTGAATTCAGCTGCTAATAAATGGGGTTCGCAGAGGAGAATTCATATGAAAATTAGTTCCAAAAGAGAGTTTCACTCTGTGGTCGGTTCGCTCCGTAGTCTTCTAGCAGACGAAGGAGTTGCAATTAAGACAACGAGAACTCAAGAACTGCTTTCTCAGTCTTTAGGCTACAAGTCTGCAAATGGTTTACTAGCATCTCTGCCTGTCGATATTGAGCTGAACGATGCGGTGTTTCGGAACTTTGACGATCGCTTGAGTAGCAATCACGCTGTTTCGAGTGTTGACGCTACATCGCTCCTTCGATCTTTAGAGGCAGCTCATAGAAGTTACTCAACTGTCTGGAATAGTGATGCTCGATGCTATCCAGAAGAGCTCTCCAAAGATGAGAACTACTGGTATTTAACCGAACATGGCTGGATCCCGTGGAGTCAGATGGACTTTGCAAAAATGAGGGTCGAGCTAAATATCTATAAGGTGGTTCAATCTCATTTCGCACCATTCCTTGATGATGATTCGTTCACCGGTAGCGCAAGGCCTATCTGGACAGCAGACATTGCTAGCGATGAATTTGAGAATCATGCAACTAAACTAGAGAAAGAGTTTGGTGAAATGCCTGATAAAGAGCAGATGTTTTCACGCCCAGATTAAACCATAACAATTGGCAGTTGCCGGACGCACACCTATGCTGCGCTCCGGCACGCCGGAAAGACTAGACGATTTATCCCAATCGAAGCCGTCAATCGGAATGTATCCTTCCTATCCTCTCCCTGGCATCCCGCAACTTAAACAGACACGCATTGATAACTCCGAATCAGAAGAGAATCGGTCGTTATACTTCAGGTTCGCCTCTATTCTGTATTCACGCATGCTGGTGGCGCCTTGCATAAAAAGATCCCTCGATAGACTCAAAACTTATTTGCTATAAATACTATAAAAGCTACTATTCTCTCTATAGTCGCTGATTAGAGAGGCCGAGTCATGGCAACTATCGAAGTTGATTTTGAAGTTTTCAAAGAGCTAACAGTTCGTCGAGAGTCTGAGTCGATGACCGAGAATGACGTAATTCGGCTGCTCCTCGGGCTTAACGATCAAGCATCTAAACCGACAGCAGGTAACGAGACTACCGGCGGAAAGCCATGGGTATGTAAGGGTGTTGCCTTTCCCCATGGGACCGAATTTCGCGCAACCTATAAGGGCCAACTTTATACCGGGGTTGTAGCAGAGGGGGCGCTTGTAGTTCAGGGCAAGCGGTTTACTTCACCGTCGTCTGCTGCCGTTTCAATAACGGGCAATCCTGTTAATGGCTGGAGGTTTTGGGAGTGTTTGCTTCCAGGGGAGAAGCACTGGAAAGTTATTGCAGAGCTGCGGAACTAAACATGCCTAGCCAAGCGCGTGATCAGGATGGAGCAAAGGGCCATCCATTTACTCAGCGTTTTACGGTGCGAAAGATTGGAGCAAGTCATGAAATCTGATGGTGTATCGGCTGCATTCTCTTTAATACTAGAGGAAATTGAGGTTGTTGAATCCCAATTGAATCAGGAGGGTTCCGCTGCATTTAGCAAAAGCCAATATGACGACGCTGAAGCTATCAGTAGCGCGGGAAAAAAACTTAAAGAGTTTCGCTCTAAACTCGAAAAATTACAGAGTGAATGGAGCTCTGGAATCGACATAAAAACCCGTGAAAGAGTAAAAATCGAGCCCGGATATTCGATAAGACCGCACTCTAAATCTGCTCGGACAGGTATCAAAGTGACGCTGGCCAATGGTGCTGTAATTCAGAGAGAAACTGCCGCTCAGACGATGGCTGAAACTATTGAGTATTTTGGACTGGAAAACGTTCGTGCCCTGAGACTTACAGTTAGCGGAGTCGACCTGGTATCGACATCCAAGCATCCAAAATATGGGCAAGTTCAAGTCGGTAAATTTTTTGTCTGTACTCACAGCAACACCAAAAGCAAAAAGAAATTGCTGGAGGATCTGTCAATAAAGCTCAATCGACCACTCAAAGTTGAGATTATTGGGTAATAACCCATAGCCAGTCGCCGTTATCAATGCGTGTCCACTGCATTGGGGCTGGTAATATCTACTGATCGGGACAAGGAGAGAGTGTTTGGAAAAGTCAAAAATTGCGGTTTTCATTGACGTTGAAAATCTGACGCAGTGGGTTAAGGATGATGGTACTGAGCGGTTGATGGCAGATATCAGTGCTATTGGTCAGGTGATTGTCAGACGCGCCTATGGAGTTTGGAGTAAGCCAGGTATCTCCAATTTCCAGGCTCCTTTGAATCGACTAGGATTCGAACTAATCCACAGCTTTCATCCCGTTAGTGGTAAGAACTCGGCTGATATCCAGCTTACTGTTGATGTCATGGAGCATGCGTTGCGGCTAACTGATGTTGATTGGTTTGTGCTGGCAACCGGAGACTCTGACTTCTCACCACTATTCCGTCGCCTCAGGGAAATGGGAAAGGAAGTAATCGGGGTTGGCCCTCGTTCCCCCTTGAGTGAAAGTGTGAAATCGTCATGCTCTCGCTTCATCCACACAGACCCTGTCTCAACCAACACGAGAGAGCTTGAGTTCGACGATGCAGCTGAGATCGTAGAATCCATCTTGGCTTCAAGTACAGAACCCCTACCGCTAAATGTACTGAAACAAGGTGTCCTCAACGTCAATAGCGCATTCAGTGAGAAGGACATGGGTTTCGGCTCTTTTTCCACGTTTTTGAAGGCCATAGATACAGTTGCCCTTAAAATTTCGCCTGGCAGCAATACTATTTGGTTGGCTGAGCTGGTGACGACAGATAGCCCCCGTCAGCCTAGCGCTGGTTTAAAGCCTGGAAGTCGGGAGAGTTATCAAGCTCTGCTACGCAAGAAAAAATGGGTCACTGTACCTCGAGAGTTGCTTGGTCTTGTAGGTGAGACGCTTGAAGACTTACCTCCCCTAGAAAAGCAGGACATGATCGAGGAGCTAATAGTACGCATTGCATCAGTGCGAAAGGACGTTACAGCAGCAGATATTCGAAAGGCTATTACCCTGCTGTATAAGGCTCAGATGTTTGAGCTGATTGACGACACTCAACAACATAGTCGTTTGCTGAAACTAAGGTCCGAATATGACCATATGAAAGAGGTGGATTTGGCATTTATCCGCAGGCTGAGGTCGGCGTGTACCGAGAATAATGTTGCGTTTGAGCCCTCCATTATCCAGAATCTACTTTTTACACAACCAGCAATGGCTGATCTATGTACGATGTTGAAGAGTGTTGAAGCGGAAGCGGTTGTTTGAACATGAGCGCCGCTGTATCTCTTCCCTCGTGCTAGCGGATATCACTCTTTTGGTGCCCGCAATGTTTTGTTATGAGAGATTCTTTTGCGGAAACAGGCCCTATAAGTTTGTAAACACGACCTGATCCTTTGTGGCTTGAGCGCTTGCCACCCTCATGCGATGGAAGCACGATATGCTCACAGAATGATCAGCGGCGGACCGTCGGTGCCTCCTTCCTTGGCTCTGAATCGGGTTTAACTCACTGCGCCAGAGTATAAATTCAGTTTGAAATACAGGGCGAGATAACTATTGATTTCATCAATGATCAGACATTTGATTTGCCGCCGCGGACATGGCCACGCCTAAGCACTCATCGAAAGTAACATGTCCAGATCTTTCCTTTGCGAGACAATAATTTCCGACATCAAAGCCAGGACTCATCGATTTTAAATCCTGCACCATATCGTATATAGCCTTTTCCCTGCTTGTGAGTGGCTTTTCTTGGCTTTTATACGGCTTCGACTCTTTTCTAGGAGGTGTCTCAATTTCAGTACCACTTTGATACTGAGTGTTTTCTGATAGTGGCTTGGCAACTGGCTGATCATGATCAATCAATGAAAACTTATATGAAGCTATCCCAAAAAAAACGATAACCGTGGTTAATGCAATAAATCCAAGACGTCTGTTAATATTTATTTTTGAAAACTTCCTTTCTTTTTCCCTTAAAATCTTATCCCTACTAATCAAATCCTTTTCAAGTTTTTTTAGTTCTGCCTCCTTCCTGTAGATCCAGGCCTCCAATTTCTTCCTTTTTGTCTCATCATATTCAGTTTTTAGCTGAGCAGCTCTATCAGCGAACTCTTCTGTCCTCTTACCAGCGTCCTTGAGATAACCAGACGCTCTTCCCTTCCAATCTTCTAGCCTTCCCACTTAGCTTCTCCTTCTTAAGCCCATCCGTCCTGACCGGAACCCATTTGCCAGAATCAACATTATTTCATTTCCTTCAGTGAGTTAGATGACAGCCATTTCGATAAGAATTCACTAAAACATTAGCCCACTACTTCCAGAAGGGCAACGCTAAGAGTGGTGGGGGTCAGGAGTTCCGGAAAAGGTATGAAAATTGGCCCTAAACAAGGGCGCTCTCTGAGCTAACTCGAAAGCTTCGATATGTTCATTTATTTTAGGGGCGGTAAGACAGTGATCAGGTCCAGTGGAGCATCATTGTTGACAGAGCTCTTCCTTGCCAAAATAAATCTGAGTCCTTTATAGGGCACGGCCACTTGCTTTTCATTTGAGGTTTGTCTGAACATAATTTCCCCTTCCAGCCAAACTTCATATAGACACGTTAACAACCGTTTGTAACTAACCTCTCCATCGTCGGATAGACCGTAGCCCCTTTGGAATAGCCGCTGAAGTGAATGGAAGGTTATCTTCATAAAAATAACCGTCGATTCTTGCATCGACTCTCGTGATTGGTCGCGTTCTGGATGCAGAATAGCTGAGCGCTCGAATCCGGTGCCGCCCAAGTATAGACCTCGACCTTCACTGTGTTTCTGACCATAGGCCGTCCTCCTGATGAGCTCGTCTGCATAAAGCTTCACCAGCAAAACGGTATTGGTTCGTTTGGGATCGGGGCGTTCCATTTTTTGTTTTTTTCGGTCGAACCAGAAACCGATCAGATCCCTTTGTACGATCGGTAGACGCAGGATAGCTCTCCATCTTTTTGTGTTCGATGCGTCCTCATGAAAACCCAGTGAACGAACCCCTTTGAACCAATTGTCTGCATCGTTGTACTGCGTTAGCTTGTTCATCAGACGGCTTGCCTTTATCCTGGCCGTCTCGTCTGAAATCCCGCATGACATGGGCAGCACTTCCATCGAATCCGGTGTAGTGAGTCGTTTATCCATGGTATTTAGCCCTATCATCCAACGTCTTTTTCCACGAACAGCGGCTATGATGACCGACTTTTCGCCGCATACGGTTTAGCTCAGCGCATCCTTCACCGCAGACCTCGCCATCATTCCGAACTTTGATCGCTCATGTGAGTTCTTACCCAGCCAATTGGGAATGAGCGCTCCCTGCGAGGCAAAGTGCTCCACATGAACGACAGTGATTATTGAGTCGCTGTAGGCCACCTCGTTGATCCAATGCCAAGGGCCCGGTCGCACCCGTTCGAACAGCTTGAACGCTTCCGTCACATAGTTTTGCTTTGTGCCCAAACCAAACATCACAATAAGCTTGGTCCTATCGGGTAAATGGGTCAGGAATTCAGTCGCGCAGTTCTTTGCTATCCTCTGGCCAAAGTCCGTCCCGACGAATTTATCCAGCATTCCACCACCGCTGCCTTTCCAGTCTTGAGCCTTGTGGTCAAATCGCTCAACAGTGCAGCGGATCAGCGATCCAAAATGAAACCGGCCGCCATCGTCCGCCATCATCTGGTCCACGATTTGCTTCAGCTGGTTATCTCCAACTTGCGGTACTAGCCCGACATGGGCCAAGATTTTTCCAACGTTAAGTCGGCTGCCTTTATATGCAATTTCGTCGTGTGGCGTATTTGCTAGCGCTCCTGCCTGAGTAGGTCCTTTGGAAAACCCCAGGACGACAACCTCGGGTTCTGCACTACCCCAAGACAAGGGGTTCGAGGTAATCCGCCAGTTGTCGTTTTGCTCTTTCGTCACGTCAAACTGAGGGCCACATCCCGAAAAGCACCTTCGGCATTCGACTCTTCCATGCTTAGGCAAACCGTCCATTTCGCTCTCCTTTACTGAGGTCAGCGTCTATTAAGGCAGTTTATTGGGCCGTGTGTGTTCTAAGCAGTGCTTCAACCACTTCGTTAAGCACCTCTGGCGTTTTCACGTGCACTTTCTTTACCTTTGTCCGTGCCAACTCCGAGAACTTGGATAGGCCGCTATGCCTCGCCATTGGCTTCGAGCTACCAACAGCCGGATAGTGCTTGCGCACTGCATCTTCTGATACAGGCAGAGATTCCGGCACCCAGAAGAACTGGCTTTTTCCATTGTGTTCATGAGCAAAAGCGTGACCGCCTGAAACCCTATAGCCGTCCAGTTTCACATTCGGCTTCTTTTCGGCGGGATGTCGCTGAATCTCATCGTGACCCCTCAGTACCCGGCGGATTAATTCCGGAGTCACCACCGTTTCGCTCGGTGCTCGGGGTAGAGAGTCGTCTGTCTCTTCGCCCTCCATCTCTGCGAGCAACTGCTCCCGGCGTGCCTGTGAGGCAAGTCGGTCTAGGTTTTCAAACAACCATCTCGCATCGATCATCAGATGCTTACTGAGTAATTTAGCGTTATCGGGTGTGACCCAATCTAGGCTCTCTGGATCAAATCGCTTGTTCTTGAAGAACGCCTCAAAGGCGGATTGGTCTAACTCAGATGGAAGGAGACCGAAGATCTGAGCGGCTTTTTCGACGTGTCGATAGGTCTGTAATCGAATTTGGCTTGCGAGCTCCTTCTCGTCTTGGGCTGGCTCTTTCGGCTTCAGAATTTGTGGTGACACTCGCGTAAACTCTTGATAGCGGCCTTTGTGCTTTAACCATCGTTTTACGTCAGCAGCTTTTGCAACTCCTGGCCGTTGCTGAGGCAGTAAATCATCACCCTCTGCGAACCCAGCTAGCCTAATCGTCTCGACTGCAAAGCCGCTCAGCGAAGAAACCTGCTCACGCGTGAGCCGATCTTCATCGGAAATTGGGAACTCAAGTGTCATGCGAGCCTGGTGTGCTTCAAGCAGCGTTCCAATTATTGCCATCGAGTCTGTATTGGATGGATCCACCGCCACATCTATCAAATTGATGCTATAAAAAGCGTCCAGAGCTTCTTCGTCTGCTTTGTCATCGCCGCTCTGTACTGCGTTGTAAGCAAAGTCGTAACACCTCTCTAACAGCAGTTCGAGCTCAAATCGAGTCCTTGCGCGGCCCTCGAGACCCTTGGTCTCGTGGTTTTCTAAGTCTAGAGCCAGCCTGCTGCGATCACCGCCCAGCACGATATTGAGCAAATCTTGTATTTCGCTTTGTATGTAGTCTCGCGCAAAAGTTTTCAGATCTTCCAAGTTATTCGCGTTCATATAGGTTCTCCAAAAAAAGTGTTTCCGGCAACCAGGCACATTATAAATTTAATAGAGAAATACATAATTGGCAAATAAAAAGTGTAAAAATTCGCCGAATACATCGTTAGGAGAAGGTCGTCGGGTGCTAGCTTTAGGAGGCCTTGATTAGAGGCAATGATGAAACCGTAGACCCAGAGAAAGGCTAACGCCTGGAAAAGCTTCTGAGGAGGCGGACGCGTTTAGGGAGGTGTCGGCTGTCGTTACATCAAAAAAAGCATGTGAAGATTTAGTAATTAAAATCAATCACCTAAAGGTCATAATGGGCCTTGTCGTCATGATCAGGCGCCAAAAAGAAAGGAATCGATATGACGCCAGAAGCCCCAGGCATCTTCCGCCGAGCAATTAATGTGCTCTCTGTTTTTGACCTCTCCTATTCAGTACTATTTATCCCTCGTCCTCACTCGGCGCATTTATCGAGGCGGATTTTTCTGGCTCAGTGAATGAGGTTCGTTATTCAACCTGCCTGGGCTTTAACAGCTGTGGGTCTTGCAGCGACTGGGATCATACTCGCTATGGCTCTTGTTGGTTTATAGGCATGAAACCCTTTTCGCTGGGTGATGACTTTTCCGAGTCATTCGTCTATGACGGCTCGATACCTAGGATTCTCAGTGAAGATGGCTATCAAGGGATTTACTTGGACGCAACTACCGATTTCAGCATGGAGATCGGGTATTTTTCAGAGCTGGAAGAGGGACTCATAGATGGCCTGTAAGGATCGGATGTTTTTGTTGTCAGTAGATTTTACAGTTTTGGGGCTGGTTGCACCCGCCATCCGCCGGGTTCAAGTCGTCCATTTGCTTCATGCTTGGTGGATTGTGCTGCCTTTTGTTCTACAGATTAAGAAAGCCACGTCATGGATTTTTTGAACGAATTGATGAAAGTGTAACAATGTGGTTGAATCGCAAGCCATTGAAGTATAAGCAATAAAAGAGGTTGAGATAAATGGGTCTTTTGAGCGGTGTCAAAAACACAGCAGCCAAAGCCAGCGCGGCCGTCGTTGTACAGAATATTCTAGGAGACCAGCCGGCAAAGCTTCATGAAATGGCTGGTCTCAAAAACCATAAACTTCTGGCTACTCGCTTGGTCGATGATGTATGGGATCAACGACCAGATGTTTTTGGCGGAAAATTTGGCAGCAGGCCACATAAGATCACGTTAGCAGCGTCAGCGTTTGCGCATGCGTTAGAAATGTTGAGTGAAGCTAAAACCGAAGGCGAAGGCCGACTGTATCTATTAGTCAACGAGGGTCTGAAAGAGATGATTCCTGAAATATCAGATAATCGTGGTAACTATGCGCTCACTGATTTCGATCACTCTTTACTTGATGAATCGATCCGAATCTTTGAGCAGAAGGGTAGAGACTCCTTGTCATTGGATTTGTTATCGAAACTGTAATGGACTGGAGGAAGTCCAATGGTCCGTCAAGTTGAGGGCCGAAGAGTATAATCTGGGTTCAGGAAAGCGGGTAATTGCAAAAAACGGAAAACTGGATCCGACCTATCTCATCACGGTCCCCTTAGGCAATGCGGGAGACATTCAAGCGTGAGAAGTGGCCTCAAGCTATCGGACGTTTTCAGGTGAAAGGCCTAAGCCAAGCTGAGAGGGTCGGGCGGCTTAAAATGAGACGGTTTAGGCACTTGGCGTCTTCAGTATAGTTAAGCGGAATCGGAGGTCGGTGAAAAGTAAGGAGAGAATGCCTCGAAAGAACGAACGTTCGGAAAATGAATTCAGCATCTCTCATCGTGGCGCTGTGAGCCAAGTTTTTTACCTGTCCTTTTTCCAATCCATGCCGCAATCATGTCTTCCAACATATGTCTGGGAATTCTGTCCAAGAATCCCTTAGTTGATTTCTGATCAAAGAAATCTCGACTCAATTGGAACTTGCCATCGATCGTGACAGTTAACCGGTCGTGCTCTAGAGCCTCAGTAAGTGCCTTGTTGAATAGCTCTTGGTGGGTGTTACTCCACGTGATAGATAATCGTTCGGGTGCCGCTCCCTTTGGTTTCTTGCCCATTTCCTTTCCTTCGATCGCTTTGCGTTCCATTCCATCTTCTTAAGGTAGCAGATTTAGACATTGGACAAATACTTTGGAGGGAACCCCGCAGACTTGTCTCGGCTCTGTAGTCAACCGTAGATTTTTTGTCCGTAAGAAGTATTGTGGGATAGCTGCTATAACCTCTATCTGCGGAGACTGGTCAATGGCTAGGTGTTCGGGAATCTCATTACTCAAGGCGTTAAAACTCTGGGGCCCCTTCGAGCATTGCTAAGCTCATAATGGATTAGAAAGTGGGATTCAGGTCACAGCACCGATAATATTTTAAAGAAGCAGTACTTATGACCTGCACCCAACTTTCTAATCCATCCTGATCTTAGTAATGTTCATCACCAGAGAGGACGATGAACATGAAGAAGCGATTCACCGAAGAACAGATCA
>Ga0207908_1000443_pt1 | contig 10533 bp, 7 predicted proteins | sample MalvirmetagMSP81_FD_184224 | JGI IMG/M metagenome (GOLD analysis project Ga0207908, IMG submission 184224) | Marine viral communities from the Deep Pacific Ocean - MSP-81 (SPAdes) | ecosystem: Environmental > Aquatic > Marine > Oceanic | place: Pacific Ocean | collected 2011-04-18
CGGGCCGAGCCAGCGTCCCCGTGATCCAGACCCTGCCCCCATCAGACCCCAAGCGGACACACGAACGCCCCCGCCGATGACGGGGGCGTTCGCAGGAGCTGGACGGCCTAGCCGAAGATCGCGTCGATACGGGTCATGACCTCGTCATCGAGGTCGGCCAGGACGTCGAGGGCCTTCATGTTCTCCGTGACCTGCTCGGGACGGCTGGCCCCGGTGATCACGGTGGACACGTTGGGGTTCTTGGCGCACCAGGCGATGGACAGCTGGGCCAGCGTGCAGCCCAGGTCGTCGGCGACGGTCTTCAGCTCGCGCACCTTGGCGTTGGTCTTCTCGTTGGTCAGCATCTTCTGCAGCCACTCGTACCCCGGCAGGGTCGCGCGGCTGCCCTCGGGCACCCCGTCGAGGTACTTGCCGGTCAGCAGGCCGGACGCCAGCGGGGACCAGGTCGTGAGGCCCAGCCCGATGTCGTCGTACAGCCGCGCGTAGTCCTCCTCGACCTTGTCGCGCCAGACGAGGTTGTACTGCGGCTGCTCCATCACCGGCTTGTGCAGGTGGTGCGTCTCGGCGATGTGCCACGCGGCGCGGATCTCGTCGGCGCTCCACTCCGAGGTACCCCAGTACAGCGCCCGGCCCGAGCTGACGATGTCGCTCATCGCCCAGACCGTCTCCTCGATGGGGGTCTCGGGGTCGGGACGGTGGCAGTAGATCAGGTCCAGGTGCTCCAGGCCCATGCGCTCCAGCGACGGGTCGATCGCCTCCATGAGGTACTTCCGGTTCAGCGTGTTCTTGCTGTTCACGCCGTCCTTGATGCCCCAGAAGAACTTGGAGGAGATGACGTAGCTGTGCCGCTCCCAGCCGAGCTTCTTGATCGCCTCGCCCATGATCGTCTCGGACTTGCCGTCGGAGTAGATCTCGGCGTTGTCGAAGAAGTTCACGCCGTGCGCGTAGGCCTCCTCGAGGCAGTCGGCCGCCTTGGCGACGTCCAGCTGGGGACCGAACGACACCCACGATCCGAAGGAGAGCACGCTCACCTTCAAGCCGGAGCGTCCCAGTCGGCGGTAGGTCATGTCGGTCACGTCGATGCCTCGCAGTCAGTGTGAATTCGAACCGTCGGGCAGCCTACTGGTGGCCCGACCTCGTGCATCCCTTACATGCCACGAGAAGGGGTGGTCGCACACCCTCGCGCGTGAAAGGATCGCCCCCATGGAGACCATCGCAGACGGCATCATCCGGCTCGGCAGCCGGCTGCACAACTTCTACCTGCTGATCGAGGGCGGAAAGGCCACCGCCATCGACGTCGGCTGCTCGGGAGACCTCGGCACCCTCGTCGAGGGGCTGGCGGCCGAGGGGCTGACGCTGGACGACGTGGAGGGGATCGTGCTCACCCACGCCCACGCCGACCACGCCGGCGCCGCACGCGAAGCCGCCGACAAGGGGGTGACGGTCCACGCACACCGCGACGAGGTCGACCGCCTGCTCGGCAAGTACGAGGGGAAGGAGGCCATCACGCCGCTGGACCTGCCGCTGTGGAAGCCGGCGGTGTGGACCTTCCTGTCCACGCTCGCCCGCCGAGGTGTCCTCAAGCAACCACGCCTCATCGACGTCACCGAGTTCGACGACGGCGACACCCTCGACCTGCCGGGCCAGCCCGTCGTGATCCACACCCCCGGCCACACCGAGGGTCACACGGCCTTCCACGTCCCGGACAAGAAGGTGCTGTTCTCCGGTGATGCAATGGTCACCATCGGCCTGATCGGTCCCGGACCGGGCCCGCAGCTGATGCCCAAGCAGTTCCACAACGACGTCGACCTGGCGACCGCCTCGCTCGAGCGCCTGGAGGGCGTCGAGGCCGACATGGTCCTCCCCGGCCACGGCGACGCCTACAAGGGCACACCCGAGTCCATGGTGAAGAAGGTCCGGGCCCGCCTCGGCGCCGGCTGAGTCGCGGCCGCACCCACCCGGTGGGGGTACCGTGTGGGCCATGGACAGCTTGCAGACGATGCGTTGGATCCTGGTCAGCATGACCGCTGCGGCGGGCGTGGTGGCCTTCGCCCTCGGCTACGTGATCCCCGGGATCATCCTGCTGTTCGGTGTGTCACTCCACGTCATGCACTGGTACGCCCACCGCAACGGCCTGCTGGGCACCGGACCGACCGACACCCAGTGACCGGGCCGGGCCCCTCACAGGGGTCAGGCGGTGACCGCCTCCCGTGGCAGGTGCGCCACGTCGGAGAAGTACTCCAGCGACCAGATCGCCCCGCCGGCGATGGGCCTGGTGCGCAGGACGGTGACCGACGCGTGGTCGCAGGGGAACCGCTCCCACTCCCACGGCTGCGGTTCGAGGCCCAGCAGGTGGCTGGTGACCACCGAGTTCGTGCCGGCGTGGGCGAACATCAGCAGCGACTTGTTGGCGCGTTCCTTCTCGTACCAGAGGTTGTCGGGGTCTCCCCGGTGCCGTTCGATGCCCTGATCGGCCAGGAACCCGTCGAGGCCCTCCGTGACCCGTCGGTGGAAGTCGATGAAGCGCTCACCACCCGGTGAGCCGTTCCACCACTCCTCCCGGGGACGGGCGCGCATCTCGGAGATGATCCTCACGACCTCGGTCTCGGGCTGCCCCTCCCAGTGATCGGGCGACCCGATCTCCAGCAGCCACGGCAGCACCTCGGCCTCGGCGCCCAGCACCGCCTCCACCGCGGCGGCCGTCTCACGGGTCCGTCGCGCCGGGGAGGTGATGAGCGCATCGAAGTCGGGTGACTCCTCGCCTGCCAGCCACTCGGCCAGCCGTTCGGCCTGCATGCGACCCAGCGGCGTCAGCCCGGGGCTGTTGGTCGAGGTTCCATCGGGGTTGGCCCACGCCGGTTGGGCGTGGCGCACGAGCACGAGTTCCATGGCCGGGAACCCTATCGGCCCGTCATCGGGTCGTCGTCGCGGCCGAACGCAGCAGGATCACGAGCGACCGTCCCTCGACGTCGAGGGTCTCCGGCGCTGCTGGCGGGTCGGCCAGCCATCCCTCGCCCGCCGTGTCCACGACCACGGTCCAGCCGTCACCGAGCGCCGACGGCAAGTCGAAGGGCACGGTGTCGGGTGCGGCGTTGAAGATCACCATCAGGTCGTCGTCGACGATCGGTTCGCCCTGCGGCCCCGGGGTGTCGATGCCGCGGCCGTTGAGGAAGACCGCCAGCGAGCGGGCATGCCCGACGTCCCAGTCGTCGTCGTCCATCTCCTCACCGTCGGGTCGGAACCAGCCGATGTCGTCCAGCTTGGTCCCGCGGATGCTGCGGCCCTCGAACCAGCGGCGGCGGCGCAGGACGGGGTGCGACTTGCGGAAGGCGATCAGCTGGCGGCTGAAGTCCAGCAGGTCCTCGTCGGGGCCGCCGTCGGCGTCGCCGTTCCCCCAGTCGAACCAGGAGATCTCGTTGTCCTGGCAGTAGGCGTTGTTGTTGCCGCCCTGTGATCGGCCCATCTCGTCGCCGCCGAGCAGCATCGGGACGCCCTGGCTGAGCAGGAGGGTGGCCAGGACGTTGCGCTGCTGGCGGGCGCGCATGGCCAGCACCTCGGGGTCGTCGGTGGGGCCCTCCTCACCGTGGTTCCACGACCGGTTGTCGTCGGTCCCGTCGTTGCCGTCCTCGCCGTTGGCCTCGTTGTGCTTGTCGTTGTAGCTGACGAGGTCGGCCAGGGTGAAGCCGTCGTGGGCGGTCACGAAGTTGATGCTGGCGACCGGCCGGCGGGTGTCGGACTGGTACAGGTCGCTGGACCCGGTGAACCGCTGGGCGAACTCGCCGAGCGTGGCCGGCTCGCCCCGCCAGAAGTCACGGACGGTGTCGCGGTAGCGGCCGTTCCATTCCGACCAGACCGGCGGGAAGTTGCCGACCTGGTAACCGCCCTCGCCGATGTCCCACGGCTCGGCGATCAGCTTGACCTGCGAGATGACCGGGTCCTGCTGGATGATGTCGAAGAAGCCGCTCAGCTTGTCGACGTCGTGCAGCTCACGGGCAAGGGTGGAGGCCAGGTCGAAGCGGAACCCGTCGACGTGCATCTCCGTCACCCAGTACCGCAGCGAGTCCATGATCAGCTGCAGCACGAACGGGCTGCGGGCGTCCAGGGAGTTGCCCGTCCCGGTGTAGTCCATGTAGTAGCGGGGGTCGTCCTCCATCAGCCGGTAGTAGGCGGCGTTGTCGATGCCGCGCAGGCTGAGGTGGGGGCCCAGGTGGTTGCCCTCGGCGGTGTGGTTGTAGACCACGTCGAGGATCACCTCGATGCCCTCGGCGTGCAGGGCCTTGACCATCTGCTTGAACTCCTGCACCTGTCCGCCGACCCGCGGGGTCGAGGCGTACTCCTCGTGCGGCGCCAGGTAGGCGATGGAGTCATAACCCCAGTAGTTGCGCAGCCCACGCTCCTCGAGGTGGGCGTGGTGCACGAACTGGTGCACCGGCAGCAGCTCGACGGCGGTCACGCCGAGGGCGCGGAGGTGCGCGATCGCCGGTTCGGTCGCCATGCCGGCGTAGGTGCCCCGCAGGTTCTCGGGGATGTCGGGATGGGCGGCGGTGAAGCCCTTGACGTGGACCTCGTAGATGACCGACTCGTGCATCGGGGTGCGCAGCAGACGGTCGCCCTCCCAGTCGAACCACGGGTTGACCACGACGCTGCGCGGCACGAACGGTGCGGAGTCGTCGTCGTTGCGGCTGTCGGGGTCCCCGAAGGTGTAGGCGAACACCGCCGGGTCCCACTCGTAGCTGCCGGCGACGGCCTTGGCGTAGGGGTCCAGCAGCAGCTTGGCGGGGTTGAAGCGATGCCCGGTGGCCGGGTCGTACTCGCCGTGCACCCGGTAGCCGTACCGCGTGTCCGGGCCGACGTCGGGAAGGTAGGCGTGCCAGCAGTAGCCGGTCACCTCCGCCATGGGGACGCGTCGTTCGCCGCCCTCGTCGTCGAACAGGCACAGGTCGACGGCCTCGGCGTGTTCGCTGAACAGCGAGAAGTTCGTCCCGACGCCATCGAAGGTGGCCCCCAGGGGGTAGGGGGTACCGGGCCAGACCCGCAGGGGCTGCTCGCCCTCGCCGTCGGTCGAGGGCGCGGACGCCGGCGGGGTGGTGGGGTTGGTCACATGCACTCCAGGAGGGCTACGGGAAGGATGGCAAACGCGTCGGACAGCCGGACACGGCCGTCGACGACTGGGAGGGAACGATCGGTCAGCACGTCGGTGACCCGGCCGACGTCGCCGACGTGGACGACGGTGTCGTCCCACACCTCGCCGATCGGCCAGCCGCCGTCGGCCAACGCGAGCGGCAGACGAGTGGCCAGGGCGACCACGGACGGCAGCGTGCCGGGCTCGGGCACCCCGAGGGGACCGTCGGTCGAGGCGGTGCGTCGCAGGGCCGCGACGTGATCGGCCGCGGCGCCGTCGACCCGGGGGGTCTCGCAGCGGGTCGACAGGAACACCGCGGACAGGTCACGACGGGCCCGCAGGGCCCGCTGGGTCACGAGGGCCTTGACGGCGCCGTCCTGCCAGGTGTCACGAAGCTCCTCGGCGTCGAGGGTCTCGGCGCGGTCGCGCAGCTTCTCCAGCCGACCGACGTCCAGGGGTCGGCGGTTGTCCGGATCGGTCAGGCTGCCGTCCCACGTCTCGCAGCCGCGGTAGACGTCTGGCACGCCCGGGGCCGCGATCTTCAGCAGCACCTGCGCGAGGCTGGTGCAGGCGGCGGGAACGGCGATCCGCTCGACCAGCGCATCGATCTGGGTGCTGGCCGGCCCGTCGGCCAGCAGGGTGTCCAGCCATGCGAACACCGCGTCCTCGTACGGCTCGTTGGGGTCACGATGGGTGGTGTGCAGGGCTGCTTCTCGCAGCGCCTTGCGGGTCGAGTCGACCAGCCGTTCACGGTGGGCTGCAGGGTCCTCTCCCGGCTCGAGGTCGCGAGTCGCCAGGACCGTCTGCAGCAGCAACCAGCGGGCGTGACCGTCCACCGCGTCGGCAGCCGAGCCGACCGACACCGCCTCGAAGAGGTCGACGAAGGCATCCGGGACCTCGGCGAGGGCGGTCAGGCGGGCACGGACGTCCTCGCTGCGCTTGGTGTCGTGGGTGGATGTCGTCGTGCCGGCCAGCGGGCTCCGCACGGCCCGGGTGGTCAGGAAGTCGGTGACCGTGTCGGGGGACCAGACCGCATCCAGCAGGGCCGCATCGGCGCCCACCTCGCACAGCCCCGACAGGGCGACGTCGCGGAACAGCAGCCGATCCTCGAACCCCTTGGCGGCCGCCGGTCCGGTCAGCTGCTGCCAGCGCAGCAGGGCCGGTCGCCCCTCGTCACCGAGCAACAGCCCCGCGACGGGCACGGCCTCGGGTGCGCCGGCCTCGTCGGCGGCACGGGCCGCAGCCCCGATGGCCGAGCGGTCCGACTCCGACGGCTCGCCCTCCGGGCCGACGTAGGTCCGGTAGCCGTGAAGGTGGGCGGTGAGATAGCGCACCCCACGGCGAAGCATCGCCTCGGAACGGCCGCCGGAGATCGGCAGCAGGAGCGCGACGATGCGGTCGACCTCGGCCACGAAGAGCTCGTCCATCGCGGCCAGCTTCGACCGGGCCAGCCTGGCGCGGGTCCCCAGAGGGACGCCGGTCTGCTGGGCGAAGGCGCGGCGCAGGGCCTGGTGCCCGGACGGGTCGGTCAGCCACGACTGCAGGGCGGCGTTGACCTCGTAGCCGGTGGTGCCGTCGACGGGCCAACCGGACGGCAGCAGCTCGCCGGTCTCCACGATCTTCTCCACGACCAGCCAGCGGTCCTCACCGATGCGGTCGCGCAGGGTCTCCAGATAGCCGGCGGGATCGCGCAGCCCATCGATGTGGTCGATCCGCAGGCCGTCGACGGTGCCCTCGTCCACCCAGCGGAGGATCGTGGCGTGGACGGCGTCGAAGACCTGGGGCTCCTCCACGCGCAGGCCGGCCAGCTCGTTGACGGCGAAGAACCGCCGCCAGTTGAGGATCTGCTCGCCGTGCTGCCACTCGTGCAGGGCGTAGTGCTGCTGGGCCAGCACCTGCTCGACCGGCGCGTCGATGTCGGTGTCCGGGGCCAGCGGCAGGCGCAGCTCGTGGTGGACCAGCATCCCGTCCTCGACCCGCAGGTCGCCGTCGGCGATCGCCTGCTCGACCGATGTGCCGAGGACGGGCAGCACCAACGGGCCGGCATCGAAGTCCACGTCGAAGGTCCTCGCATGCGGTGAGGCGGGCCCCCGGGCCAACAGGTCCGCCCACCACGGGTTGTCGGGCGAGGCAGCCATGTGGTTGGGGACGATGTCCAGCACGAGCCCCATGTCGTGGGCGTCGACGGCGGCGCGCAGGGCCGCCAGTCCCTCCTCGCCACCGAGCTCGGGGTTGACCCGGTCGGGGTCGACCACGTGGTACCCATGCGTCGCGCCAGCGGGGACCTCCTGGATCGGTGAGGCGTACACCCAGTCGACGCCGAGGGCGTGCAGGTGGGGGACCAGGGCGGCAGCGTCGTGCAGCGTGAAGGCGTGCGTCAGGTGCAGCCGGTATGTCGAGGTGGGGACTGCGGTTCGGCGGGTCACGGTGCTCCAGTGGGGGAGGAGTGGGTGGATGCGGGGGTGGGCAGGACGCTCGGGGCCGTGGTGGGGACGCCGAGGACGACGACGCTGCGGGGTGGGACGACGTGGTCGTCGGGCTGGCCGGGGCCGCCGTACCGCACGTCGGCGGTGGACAGCAGGACTCGTCCGGCGGAAGGCACGTCGATGGGGCTGTCGGTGAGGTTGCCCCAGACCTCGACTTCCCACGCCGGCATCTCGTGACCGGGCGGGCGGCGTCGCATCCGGACGACCCCGTCGGCGACCACCTCGGCGTCGAGCAGGTCCCGGCGGCCGGTCGACAGCGCCGGTTCGGTGCGGCGCAGGGCCAGGAGGTCCTGCCACAGGGTGCGTCGTTGCCGTCCGTCGACGCTGGTGGCCGCCGACCGGTCCAGCGTCGAGCCGAGGAAGGTCTCCATGGCCAGGGGGTCGGGCACCTCGCCCTGCCACGAGGAGAAGTACTCGAACTCCCGGCGGCGGCCGTCGCGGATCGCCTGCCGCAGCTCCTCCCCGGGCATGTCGGAGAAGAAGGCGAACGGCTTCGTCTCGCCGTACTCCTCGCCCTGGAACAGCATCGGCGTGTGCGGCGACACGCACAGCAGCGCGGCGGCGACCCGGACCATGTCGGCGTCGACCAGCGTGGTCAGGCGGTCACCGGCGGCCCGGTTGCCGACCTGGTCGTGGTTCTGGATGCAGGCGACGAGACGCCTCGAGGACACGTCGTCGGGGACCGGTGCACCGACGACGCGGTCGCGGAAGGTGCTGTGCACGCCGTCGTGCACGAGGCCGTTGGTCCAGGCCCGCACGAGCTTCGCCAGCGGATCGATGTAGTCGACGTAGTACCCGTCGGTCTCGCCGGTGACGGCGACGTGGATGGTGTGGTGGACGTCGTCGGCCCACTGGGCGTCCAGCCCCATGCCACCGACGGAGCGGGGTCGGATCCACGAGGGGTCGTTGCGGTCGGTCTCGGCGATCAGGTCCAGCGGCCGGCCGGTTCGCTCCGACAGGTCGGTGACGGCGTCGGCCAGCTCGGCCAGGACGTGCGTGGCGCTGCCGCGGTCGTCCAGCGCATGCACGGCATCCAGTCGCAGGCCGTCGATGCGGTGGTCCCGCAGGAACGCCAGGGCGCTGCCGAGGACGAAGTCCCGCACCGGCCCCGACTGGGGACCGTCGAGGTTGATCACCCTGCCCCACGTCGACTCGGCGTCGGACTGCAGGTACGGCCCGAAGCGGGGAAGGTAGTTGCCGCTCGGCCCCAGGTGGTTGTGGACCACGTCGAGGATGACCGCCAGCCCCACTCGGTGGCAGGCGTCGACGAACGCCGCCAAGCCGTCGGGCCCACCGTAGGCCTGGTGGACCGCCCACCAGGCAACCCCGTCGTACCCCCAGTTGTGGGCGCCGTCGAAGCCGTTGACGGGCATGACCTCCACGTGGGTCACCCCGAGGTCGACGAGGTCCTCGAGGTGCTCGGTGGCCGCGGCGAAGGTCCCCTCCGTGGTGAACGTGCCGATGTGCAGCTCGTAGATCACGCCGCCGGTCACCGGCGTCGCGCGGAACCGATCGGCCTCGAACGCCCACGTCCGGGGGTCGACGACCGCCGACGGACTGTGCACCCCGTCGGGCAGCCAGCGTGCCGCCGGATCAGGCAGCGGGTCGTCTCCGTCGAGGCGGTAGGCGTACCGGGTGCCGTGGGCGGCGACGGCCGAGGCGTGCCACCAGCCGTCGCCGGCGTCGGCCATCGGCCGTTCCTCACCGGCAACGACCAGGACCACCTCCTCGGCGGCCGGGGCCCAGAGGCCGAAGGACGTGACGGTGTCGTCGATGGGACGGGCACCGTGGTGGCGGGGGAGTGGGAGGTCGGACACGCACGCCGTGATACCCCACACGGGGCCAACGGTCACCTGTTCGCCTCGTGTCATGCGGTCACCCGGGCAGGCGGGGGTTCACGCCACCTCAGGAGCGGACTCCTCCAGCTCCAGGCCCTTGGTCTCGGGCAGGAACCGGTAGCCGATCATCGAGATCGCGCAGGGCACCGACACCACCCACGACGCGACCGAGAACGACCCCGACACGTCGGCAACCCAGCCGAACAGCAGCAGCCCGACCACGGCGCCGACGGTCGTGCAGGCCGTGATCCAACCCGCCGCGGTGGCACGGATGGAGGTCGGGAAGATCTCCGCCGCGGTGGCCCCGACGGCGGGGGCGTAGCTGGAGCCGATGAACAGGCTGAGGACGTAGCCGACCAGCGCCCCCCATGCGCCGGCGGAGTAGGTCAGCACGCCGCAGGCGGCCAGCCCGACCTTGGTCCACATGGCCGTGGGGATGCGCCCGTAGCGGTCCGCCAGCCGCACCCCGATCGCCAGGCCGGCCGCACCCAGGATCGCGGCGAAGGGGATGACGAGGGCGAGGGTGCCCGGCGAGACCCCGGCGACCTGCTCGGCGTACAGGAACAGGTAGGTGTTGACCGGTCCGGTCAGGAAGGCAACGAAGAACGTGAGGGTGCACAGCAGGACGAGGCGGCCACGAAGCTCCGGGGGGACGCGTCCCAGCCGCTTGCTGGTGGCGGCGTCGGCCTCGACCAGCCGCGCCGACCGGTCGGGCTCGGTCACGAGGCGGGCGACCAACGGCAGTGTCAGCAGCAACGGCACGGCGATCAGGAAGAGGGTTCGGAAGCCGATCTCGCCGTCGGTGATGCCGCGCAGGACGACGGGGATGCCAGCGCCGGTGCCGTAGCCGACCGTCACGAGGGCGATGGCCTTGGACCGGTCGACGGTGGCGACCTCCTCAGAGGCGATCACCCCGGCGACGGCGTTCGTGGCCGACATCAGCGGCCGTGCGAGGGCCAGGAGGGCGACGAACCACCAGAACGTCGGCATGCCCGCGGACGCGGCGGTCAGCACGAGGGCGACGGCCGTCGTGGCCAGCAGGACCACACGCCGGCCGTGGCGGTCGGCCTGGCGGGCCAGGGGGAGC
>Ga0207908_1000444_pt1 | contig 10533 bp, 8 predicted proteins | sample MalvirmetagMSP81_FD_184224 | JGI IMG/M metagenome (GOLD analysis project Ga0207908, IMG submission 184224) | Marine viral communities from the Deep Pacific Ocean - MSP-81 (SPAdes) | ecosystem: Environmental > Aquatic > Marine > Oceanic | place: Pacific Ocean | collected 2011-04-18
TGGCGCGCTGGTCGTCGGCGGGTCGACGTTCGTCCCGGAAAGCATCAAGGGACTGCGTCACGGACGGCTCGGTGTCGGCACCCTGATGACGATCGCCGCCATCGGTGCGGTCCTCCTCGGCGAGCTCGGGGAAGCCGCGGGCCTGGCGTTCCTCTTCTCCATCTCCGAGGGCCTGGAGGGCTACGCGGTGGCGCGCACCCGCCAGGGCCTGCGGTCCCTCCTTGCCCTGACGCCGCCCCGGGCCGAGGTCGTCCGCGCCGACGGCACCGTCGAGGTCGACCCCGCCGAGCTCGTGGTCGGCGACGTCCTCGTCGTCCGGCCCGGCGGACGGTTCGCCACCGACGGAACCGTGGTCGAGGGCCGCTCCGCCGTCGACACTGCCGCCATCACGGGCGAGTCCGTCCCCGTCGAGGTCGGACCGGGCGACACCGTCTTCGCCGCCACCATCAACGGTGGCGGCGTCCTCGAGGTCCGCGTCAGCGCCACGACGGCGGACAACTCCCTGGCCCGCATCGTCCGCATCGTGGAGGAGGCCAAGGACCGCCGGGGCACCACCCAACGGCTCGCCGATCGGTTCGCCCGCCCCCTCGTCCCGGGCGTCATGGTCCTCGCGGCCGCCATCGCCGTCGTGGGGGCGTTGCTCGGCGACCCCGCCGTGTGGATCGAACGGGCCCTCGTCGTCCTCGTGGCCGCCGCGCCGTGCGCGATGGCCCTGTCGGTGCCCGTGGCGGTCGTGGCGGCGATCGGTGGGGCCAGCCGCAGCGGCATCCTGGTCAAGGGCGGCATCGCCCTCGAGGCGCTCGGCGGCGTCGGGGCGGTGGCGCTGGACAAGACCGGCACCCTGACCCGCAACGAGCCGCGTGTCATCGAGGTGGTCACCGTCCCCGGCGCGACCCGGGAAGAGGTGCTCGAGGCCGCTGCCGCCGTCGAGGCACGCAGCGAACACCCCCTTGCCGCCGCGATCGTCGCGGCGGCACCCCGGCTGGTCCCGTCCGCCAACACCACCGCCGTGGCGGGCAGCGGCCTGACCGGCACCGTCGGGGACCGGGCCGTCCGGGTCGGCCGTCCGGGCTACGTGCCCGTCGACGGCCTCGCCGAGCACGTCGCCCGGCTGCAGGCCGCCGGGGCCACCACGGTGGCGGTCGAGATCGACGGACGGACCGCCGGCCTGATCGCCGTGCGTGACGAGCTTCGGACCGAGGCCCCCACCGCCGTCGCCGACCTCCACCGCATGGGCCTCGACGTGTGGATGCTCACGGGCGACAACCCCCTGACGGCGCAGGCGCTCGCCGCCGCGGCGGGGATCGGCTCGGTGCACGCCGACCTGCGGCCGGAGGACAAGGCCAGCCGGGTCGAGCAGCTGCGGACCGACGGCCCGGTCGCCATGGTCGGTGACGGCATCAACGACGCACCCGCGCTGGCCGTGGCCGACGTCGGCATCGCCATGGGCGCCATGGGCACCGACGTGGCCATCGAGACCGCCGACGTGGCGCTGATGGGAGAGGACCTCCGCCACCTGCCGTCGGCGATCGTCCACGCCCGCCGGGCCCGCCGGATCATGCGGCAGAACCTGGTGATGTCGGCCGCCATCATCGCCGTGCTCGTCCCCCTGTCGGCGGCCGGGACGCTCGGCCTGGCGACCGTCGTGGCCGTCCACGAGCTGGCCGAGGTCGTCGTCATCGCCAACGGGGTCAGGGCGGGCAGGTCCCGCGGGTGAGCCGCGTGGCAGCATGTGCGCACATGCCTGCTTCCTTCGACCTCGCCGACGTCCGCTCCCGCTTCCCTGCCCTGCAGGTCGACCCCGAGGCCATCCACGCCGATGCGCCCGGCGGCACCCAGATGGTCGACGTGTCCCTGGACGCCATGCGGGACGCGGCCATCCGCTTGAACGCCAACCAGCACGCCCCCTTCCGGGCCAGCGCCCAGGTCGACGCGCTCAACGACCGCGCCCGCCAGACCTTCGGCGCGTTCCTCGGCAGCGAACCCGAGGGCATCGTCTTCGGCGCCAACATGACGACGCTGGCCTTCCACCTCTCCCATGCCCTCGACGAGCTGCTGGCCACCGGTGGCGACATCGTCTGCACCCGGCTGGACCACGACGCCAACGTCTCCCCGTGGCTGGGCCTCGCCGAGCGGACCGGCTCGACCGTGCGCTTCGTCGACATCACCCCCAACGGCCGCATCGACGTCGACTCCATCGAGACGGTCGTCACCGAGCGGACCAAGCTGATCACGTTCCCGCTGGCCTCCAACGCATTCGGGACGATCGTCGACCCGGCACCGTTCGTCGAGGCTGCCCGGCGCGTGGGCGCCCTGACGATCATGGACGCCGTCCACGGCGCACCGCACCTGACCATCGACCGTCGTGCCCTCGGCGTCGACGTCGTCTTCTGCTCGCCCTACAAGTTCTTCGGTCCCCACCACGGCGTCATGGCCGCCGACCCGGCGCTGCTGGCCCGCCTGAGTCCCGACAAGGTCCGTCCGAGCCCCGACACCGACGCCGAGCGGTGGCAGACGGGCACGGCCAGCTTCGAGCACATCGCCGCCTCCACCGCCGCCGTGGACTACATGGTCGACGACATCGGCATGGACGCCATCGCCACCCACGAGCGCGATCTGGCCGACCGGTTCCTCGCCGGCCTCGCCCAGCGGCCGGTCTGGACGCTGCACGGTCCGGCCGACGTCGACGGCCGCACCCCGACGTTCGCCATCACCCACGAGACCCTGGACCCCGCGAAGGTTGCGTCCGGCCTCGGCGACCGTGGCATCCGCGTCTACGCCGGCCACTACTACGCCATCGAGCCGATGCGGGCCACGGGTCTGCTCGACAACGGCGGGGCGGTGCGGATCGGTTTCGTGCACTACCACGGTGTCGACGACGTCGACCGGGTCCTGGCCGCCCTCGACGAGCTGGGCTAGGTCGCCCGTGGCCGGTCCGCTGGACCGCCTTCGCCGCGCGCTCGGTCGACCATCGAACGACGACACGAACGAACCGGAATGGCCACGTGCCACCGGGCCGGCGCTGACGGTGGAGGTGCTGGGCCGCGGGCATCGCCGAGGCGAGGACCTCGAGCTCGTGCCGCTGGACGGGCACGAGCACCTCGGGGCGCTGCTCTCGGTCCGCCGGGAGGGTCCGTCGCTGCGACGTCCGGGTGACCTGGCCGCCGCGACCGACGAGCCGTTGCATCGCATCACCGAGCTGACCGTCGTGCAGGCCGGGGCGCTGGAGCACCGCGACTCCCTCGGCCATCGCGGCAGCCTCCTCGCCCCGGCCACGAGGCTGGCATCGGCCGGCGCTGGCATCGTCAGCGAGGTCGGACCCGACCGACACCTGCGGCGCGACGGCGGCATGCTCGACGTGCTCACCATCCGCTGGGCGCAGATGTCAGCGGTGACCCCGACCGTGCGCATCGGCGAGGCCCCGCCCGCACGTCGGCAGGGGCGGAGCGAGGTGCGGGTGCTGCTCGGCAGGCCCGACGGCACACCGACCGCAGCCGGGCTGCTGGCGCTGCAGGTCCGGGTGGCTGCCGGCGCCACCGTCGACGTCGAGCTGCCGCCCGATGGTGACCTGGTGCTCGTCGTGCTCGCGGGCGACGCCCTGGTCGGTGAAGCGCTCGTGCCCGTCGGGGAACAGGGAATCGCCCGACGGGTCGACGACGGCACCAGGTTGACGGTGGCGACCCGCCTCGAGGGCGACGACACCACCGACCTGCTGGTGCTGGTCACCCCCGAACCGGACCGGGACTGGGTGCACGAACGCGGCCTCGTGGCCGACGACGCCGTCGACCTCGCCGAGGTTCGGAAACGGTCCGTCGACGGCGCCTTCGGGCGGTTGCCGCGCATGGACGGCTGACCGGCCGTACCTGCCGCCTCGTGCTGCGCCGTCCTGCCTCTGCCGGGCACCGCTGTCCACGTGCATCCGGCATGATCGACCCATGACGCACGAACGCGCAGGACAGCTTGCCCAGCCCGAGGACCTCGTCGACGTCGCCCACCTGGTGACCGCGTACTACACCGGGGTGCCCGACCCGGACGTGGTCGACCAGCAGGTGGCCTTCGGCACCAGCGGCCATCGTGGGACGTCGCTGACGACGTCGTTCAACGAGGCGCACATCCTCGCCACCACCCAGGCGATCTGTGAGTACCGCCGCGAGCAGGGCATCGACGGCCCGCTGTTCATCGGCCGGGACACCCACGCCCTCAGCGAACCGGCGTGGGCGACCGCGCTGGAGGTGCTGGCAGGCAACGGCGTGACCACCATGGTCGATGCGGCGGACCGCTTCACCCCGACGCCCGGCGTGTCCCATGCCATCCTGCGGGCCAACGCGTCACGCGGGACCCATCAGGGCCAGGCCGACGGCATCGTCGTCACGCCGTCCCACAACCCGCCCAGCGACGGGGGGTTCAAGTACAACCCGCCCCACGGCGGGCCGGCCGACACCGACGCCACGTCGGTCATCGCGGCGCGGGCCAACGAGATCGTCCGCGACGGCCTGGGCGACGTGAAGCGGGTCGCGTTCGCCGAGGCCCGGTCTGCAGCGAACGCCCACGACTACCTGGGCACCTACGTCGACGACCTGCCGGCCGTGGTGGACATCGACGCGATCCGCGAGGCAGGGGTGCGCATCGGTGCCGACCCGCTGGGTGGCGCGGCGGTGGACTACTGGGGGGCGATCGCCGAGCGGCACGGCCTGGACCTCGTGGTCGTCAACCCGTTGGTGGACCCGACGTGGCGGTTCATGACCCTCGACTGGGACGGGAAGATCCGGATGGACTGCTCCTCGCCGTCGGCGATGGCCAGCCTGGTCGCGCAGAAGGATGCCTACGACGTCGCCACCGGCAACGACGCCGACGCCGACCGCCACGGCATCGTCACGCCCGACGCCGGTCTGATGAACCCCAACCACTTCCTCGCCGTGGCCATCCAGCACCTCTTCGGTGGCGCCCGACCGGGGTGGCCGGAGACGGCGCGGATCGGCAAGACGCTGGTGTCCTCCTCGATGATCGACCGGGTCGCGGCAGGACTCGGGCGACCGATGGTCGAGGTGCCCGTCGGCTTCAAGTGGTTCGTGCCCGGATTGATCGACTCCTCCTTCGGCTTCGGGGGAGAGGAGTCGGCCGGCGCGTCGTTCCTGCGGATGGACGGCACGACGTGGACGACGGACAAGGACGGGATCATCCTCTGCCTGCTGGCCGCGGAGATCATCGCGCGGACCGGCCGGAGCCCCAGCGAGCACTACGCCGACCTCGTCGAGCAGCACGGCGCCCCGGCGTACGCCCGCATCGACGCCCCGGCGACCCGTGAGCAGAAGGCCGCGCTCAAGCAGCTGTCCGCGGATGCGGTGACGGCCACCACCCTGGCGGGGGAGGAGATCACGGCCAAGCTGACCGAGGCGCCCGGCAACGGCGAGGCCATCGGCGGCCTCAAGGTCACGACGGCGTCGGCGTGGTTCGCCGCGCGCCCCTCGGGGACCGAGGACGTCTACAAGATCTACGCCGAGTCCTTCCGCGGCGCCGACCACCTGGCGGAGGTGCAGGCCGCCGCGAAGGACGTGGTGTCCGCGGCCATCGGCTGACCTGCGGTTCTGCTGGAGCGGGTGAGGGGAATCGAACCCCTGTAGCTAGCTTGGAAGGCTAGGGTTCTGCCATTGAACTACACCCGCGGGGGAGGGGAGTGTAGCGCGTCGCCCGGGACCAGCCGAACCGGTTGCGGACGCGGTGTTCCCGATCTGTCCGGACACCTTCTGGACAGGTCGGGTTTGGCAATGTCGGTTTCCAGCCATCCTTCGCCCAACTGGGTACGAACCTGAAAGGGCGGGACGCCTCCATGGCAAAGGGAAAGACGAGACCGATGGAAGAACTGACGCGCCGACACGCGATGTGGATCGCCCGAGCGATGGCTCGCACCGACGGCAGCCCCCTCACCGCGAACGACATCGTGGCCCTCGAAGAGGCCTGCGTACCCCGCCGGGTCGAGGCAGGCGAAGTGCTGATCGCCAGCGGTGACGTAGTCGACGAGGTCCACATCGTCCGTGACGGCGCGGTCCACCTGACCGTCCGCAACCCCACGCTCGGCCGCCAGACCATCGGCCTGGTCGAGCCCGGCGGCGTCATCGGTGACGTGGCGGTGTTCCTCGGCCACACGATGCCGTTCGACGCGATCGCCGACAGCGACTCCACGGTCCTGACGATCACCCGGGAACGCCTCCTGTCCCTCCTCGCAGGGTCGCCGTCGCTCTCGCTGCGCTGGATCACCTCGGTGTCCAAGCGACACGACGAGATCCAGCGTCGGCTGGTCACGCTGCTGACCAAGGACCTGTCCGCCCAGATCGCCACGCTCCTCATGGACCACCGCGTCGAGGAAGACGGCGCCTGGATGGTCAAGATGCCGCACCAGACCATCGCTCACCTGCTGGGTGCCCGCCGCCAGTCCGTCAGTCGTGTGCTCGGGCAGATGCGTCGCGCCGGCCTGGTCCGCTCCCGCTACGGCGCCGTGGAGATCCTCGACCTGGGCGGCGTCGCCGACGCCGCCGGCATGGACGACCTCGACATCGAGATCGGCCTCCCCGACTAGCGTCCGCCACCCCCCGTGCGACGTCCCGGTCCCCTCGGCCGGGACGTCGCCAATTTTCTGGCGCTGCACCGACGATGGTGATACCCGGACGATCACCGGGGTGCCGGCAGCCCCAGGAGCGGACCCACCACGCGGTCCAGCACGTCGGCGATGACGGCGTCGCCCTCGACGTCCGGCAGCTGGATGGCCAGCCGGACAGCGGCGCCGGCGAGGTGCGAGGCCAGGAACGCACGACGTTCCAGGTCGGCCGGAGCCACCTGCGGCACCACGGACACGAGCGCCTGCGCGAGCAGATGGCCGTTGGTGCGGCTGTCGTCGATGTCGAGCTGGGCGAGAGCCGGGTCGGCCACAGCTGCGCCCCACACGGCCGCGAACGCGCCGTCCTCGCGATAGAGCGCCCAGTACGCGTCAAGCGCGCGAGCGACCGCCGCGCGAGCGTCATCGGGCCCCTCGACCCCGTCCCCCAGGGCGTCGGTCAACCGCTGGCGGACGACCTCGGCGTAGCGCTCGACAAGCACACGGACGATGGCCTGCTTGGACGGGAAGTAGCGATAGATGGAGGGGAGGGAGACGTCGGCCGCCGTCGCCAGCCCGCTCATGGTCATCGCATCGACGCCCTCGGCGGCGATACAGGTGATGGCCGCATCGAGGATCTGCTCGACCCGCTGCCGGCTGCGGTCCTGCTCGGGCACACGCCGGGCTCCAGCGGCGTCGGGGTCGGCTGACATCGCGGCAATCCTCGCACAGCCCTTGACGTGACACTCAATCATGTATTGATTGAACGTGACATAGTTTCACGTCTGATGGAGGTTCGTCCATGATCCGCACTGCAGCCGTTGTCGGTGCCGGCCCGAGCGGCCTGCTCGCGGCACGAGCACTCCGGGCGGAGGGCATCGAGCCGACGATCTTCGAGCGTGGCCCCGATGTGGGGGGAATCTGGAACATCGATGCGCCCGGGTCGCCGATGTACGAGTCGGCGCACTTCATCTCCTCGCGCACGCAGTCGGGGTTTCCCGGATTCCCCATGCCCGAGGACTACCCCGACTACCCCGACCATCGACGAATCCTGGCGTACATCCGTGACTTCGCCGATGTGTGGGGCCTTCGTCGCCACCTGCGAACCAACACCGTCGTGGAGCACGCGGCACCGACGCCCGAGGGGGCCTGGACGGTGACCACGGCCGGGGCGGCCCCGGAGGTGTTCGACGCCCTCGTCTGCGCCAACGGCGTCACGTGGGAGCCGAACGTTCCGGACCTGCCGGGTGCCGACACGTTCACCGGTGAGCTCAGACACTCCCGGACCTACCGCGACCCCTCGGAGTTCGACGGAATGCGCGTGGTGATCGTGGGGGCGGGCAACAGCGGGGTGGACATCGCCTGCGACGCGGCCCGTTCCGCTGCTCGTGCCGTCCTGTCGATGCGGCGGGGCTACTGGTTCGTGCCCAAGCACCTGTTCGGCATTCCCACCGACGTGATCGTCGCTGATCCGCCGCCGATCCCGATCCCTCATCGGGTGGAGACCTGGGCGCTGGAGGCCTTGCTGAAGGTCGTCGTCGGCAAGCCGCAACGCTTCGGCTTGCCCGCCCCGGACCACCATGTCCTGGAAACCCATCCGATCGTCAACACCGCGGTGCTGCATCACATCTCCCACGGGGACCTCCAGCCCAAGCCTGACGTGGCACGGCTGGACGGCGAGGATGTCGTGTTCACGGACGGGTCGAGGGTGCAGGCCGACCTGGTGCTCCTCGCGACCGGCTACCAGCACGCCATTCCCTACCTCGACGAACACTTGCTGCCCTGGGACAGTGGCCGACCACAGCTGTACCTCAACCTGTTCCCGCGTGACCTGCCCACCCTTGCGGTCGTCGGGATGATCGAGTTCGCATCGGCTGCGTACGGCCATTTCGACCACATGGCGCAGCTGGTCGCGGGCGTCCTGGCCCTCAGCGACGACGATCCTCGGCGGAAGGTGGCGGCCGAGCTGCGTCGGACCCATCAGCCCGACCTGCGGGGCGGGCACCACTACGTCGACTCGCCCCGCCATGCCAACTACGTGGAGGCCGAGACCTACGAGAAGGTGCTCGACGACGTTCGGACCCGCATCGGGCTGAACCCGTGGCGGGACTGGGCCGAGGTCCCTGTCCCGTCACGCCCCTCGACCGTGGGCTGACGGTCACGGTGCCCCAAGGACCGCCAGGCGACTGAGGCGAGTAGTCGGGACGGCCGGACGTCCCTGGGTGACGGGTGTGGCACGTCGTCCGGGTGTGCACCCGACGTGCACCCGGTATGCACCGAGGGGGCGCACGGTGACTGCATGACGCGCCACACCACCACGACCAGGAGCATCGTCATGCAGACCGAGAAGACGCATATGGGAACCAGCCGAACGGATCGCCCCCGACTGGCGGCGGCCACCCTGCCCGACAGCTCGCTTGCCGCGGTGCGCGACGAGTACGGCCCGCCCGCCGGTATCGAGGTCGCACCACGACCCGTGCCGACGCCCGGACCCGGCCAGGTGCTGCTGCAGGTGCACGCGGGCGGTCTCGACCGCGGTGCATGGCACCTGATGGCGGGCGAGCCGTACGCCGTGCGACTGGCCGGGTACGGGGTGCGACGACCGAAGCAGCCGCGCCTCGGGTTGGACGTCGCCGGCACGGTGGTCGCGCTCGGCGAAGGAGTCGAGGAGTTCGCCGTCGGCGACGAGGTGTTCGGGATCGCGGATGGCTCGTGGGCCGAGCACGCGGTGGCAGACATGACGCGGCTCGCCCTGCGTCCGGCGAACGTCTCGCCGGTCCAGGCGGCCGTCTCCGCGGTGTCGGGCATCACCGCGCTCCAGGCGCTGGTGGACGTCGCGGGTGTCGAGGCGGGCCAGCGGGTGCTGGTGGTGGGGGCCTCGGGCGGCGTCGGCAGCTTCGCCGTCCAGCTCGCGGTGGCGCTGGGGGCGCAGGTCGACGGCGTCGCCAGCGCAGCGAAGGCCCCGCTCGTCCGGGACCTCGGTGCCAGCCGGGTGTACGACTACGCGACCGAGGACCCCTACGACGGGTCGCAGCGCTACGACGTCATCATCGACACGGGCGGTCTCAACCCGGTCCGGGTCCTGCGGCAGGCGTTGACGACGCTCGGGACGCTGGTGATCGTCGGTGGCGAGGGCGGGGGACGGATCACCGGCGGTGTCGGTCGTCAGATGCGCGCGGCGATGCGCTCTCCGTTCGTCCGGCACCGCCTCGCGATGTTCATCAGCGCAGAGGCGAAGGGTCACGTCGCGAAGCTCGCGGCGTTCCTGGAGGACGGCTCCGTGGTCCCGGCTGTGGGCGCGACCTACCCGCTCGGCAGCGTGCGGGAAGCGATCGAGGACCTGCTGGCCGGCCGCGCACGTGGCAAGTCCGCGATACTCGTCGCCACCCGCGAGGACGGGGCATCGTCGTGAAGCTGTCGCGACGTGATCAGACCGTGCTCGGCATCGGCATCTCGGTGTGCGGCGCGCTGTTCCTGCTGTCGAGCACGATCCCCGACGGTCTCGGCCTCGCCCTGGGCGTGGTCGGCATCGGCGTGCTCGGCACCCGCCCGCCGGCTGGGCCCCGCGACGAGGACGGATGATCCGTCTGCCGAAGGGGCAGAGTCGGGACGGCCGGATTGGAACGGGCGACCCCCGCCACCCAAAGGCGGTGCGCCATCCAACACTGCCGCCATGTCCCGAAGGGGCAAAGTCGGGACGGCCGAATTCGAACCGGCGACCCCCGCGGGAAAACCGCAGGTCAGAGGTACTTCGAGGTCACCACTTTGACCTTGGGATGCCTGGTTTCTAGCGGAGACAGATCGCCTTCCGAGGTCCCAATCTAGTCCCGGATCCGGTCGTCTGCGAATGATTGTGGTGGCTTTCTGGTGGACTCTGGCGGACTCAGTCAATCGCACACGGTGGGGGCTGGGAGTGGCTCGGCTCCTTGCTGCGGCCGCAAGTT
>Ga0207908_1000448_pt1 | contig 10508 bp, 8 predicted proteins | sample MalvirmetagMSP81_FD_184224 | JGI IMG/M metagenome (GOLD analysis project Ga0207908, IMG submission 184224) | Marine viral communities from the Deep Pacific Ocean - MSP-81 (SPAdes) | ecosystem: Environmental > Aquatic > Marine > Oceanic | place: Pacific Ocean | collected 2011-04-18
GAGGACCTGCCGTTGGTGGCCGGGTCCTGGGAGGACGGGACCGGCGGCTGCCTGGTCAGCAACGTCGTGCGTGCGCTGGGGACGCCGGTCGATCCCGATCAGGGGGCGAGGACCGTTGACCTGCGGATGCTGGACCTGCTGCCCGAGCTGTCCAGCCAGGACCTCAACCACCTGATCGTCGCCTGGGACGAGGCCGCGATGCAGGAGGGCCGCGGGGCGACCGATCCGGTCCTGCGCCGTTTGTTGCGCGGCGCCCTGGTCCGGGCCGGCATCCCCCCGACCATGGAGGCCCTGGCCGAGTGGGACCGGGACGCGTCAGTCGTTGGTGCGGACCCCGCCGAGGGTGACCTCGACCTCTCGAGTCCGGCCGTCGGCGCCGTACAGGGTGACCGTCACGACGTCGTCGGGGCCGTATCCGCGGATCGCGGCTGACAGGTCCGACATCGAGGTGACGTCGTCGCCGTCGATGGCGACCACCACGTCGCCGGGCACGATGCCGGCGTCGTCAGCGGCGCTGTCGGGCACGACCTCGCCGATGTAGGCGCCGTTGGTCGTCTCCAGGCCCAGCTCCTCGGCCTGTGCGGGCTGCAGATCGCCGCCGGTCACCCCGAGCAGGGCGTACTCGAAGAAGCCCTGCTCGATGAGCTGGTCGGCCACCCGGAGGACCGTGGACGTGGGGACGGCGAAGCCCACGCCGTCGTTGGTGCCACCGCCGACGATGGCGGTGTTGATGCCGATGACCTGGCCCGCGGCGTTCACCAGCGCCCCACCCGAGTTGCCGGGGTTGATCGCGGCGTCGGTCTGCACGAGGTCGACCAGGCTGACGTTGCTGATCGGGTCCGACAGGGTCCGGCCGAGCGCGGACACGATGCCCGAGGTGACGGTGGAGTCGAAGCCGAACGGCGCACCGATAGCGATGGCGGTCTCGCCGACGCGTGGGTCGCCGTCGGCGTACTCCGGCACCATCAGGTCGTCGGCGTCGATCTGCAGCACGGCGAGGTCGAAGCTGGCCGCGGTGCCGACCACCGTCGCGTCACGCGTGCGGCCGTCGGTCAGCCGCACCCGGACATCGCGAGCGCCCGCGATGACGTGGTTGTTGGTGATCAGGAAGCCGTCGGCCCGGTAGACCACGGCCGAGCCGGAACCGGTGTTGGTCTCCACGACCGCGACGGACGGCAGCAGCGCCTCGGCGACATCGGCGACCGTGTCGGTGGTCATGCTCGCCGGCGGGGCGGCCGGCGCCACCGGCGTCTCGTCCTGAGGGGTGTCCTGGGGGGCGTTGACCGGGGTGACCGGTGCGTTGGCGGCCTGGTCCGCCGCGTCGGGTGCAAGGGCCAGCGTGGTCGGCACCGCGACCGCCACGGCTACCAGTGCCCCGATGAGCGCGGCCACGACGGCGGTGCGCCCGGTGCCCCGGCCGGCTGTGTCGTCACGGGAACCGCGGTCGTCGGCGGTGACCTCACGGGCGGGGTCGGTGTCGCGGGACGGGTCGGCCGGCGCCCGGGACGCGGAACCGTCGGTGGGCTCCGGTGCGGAGGACCAGTCGCCGCCCACCGGGGGTGGGGTGGTGGGGTCGGTGGGCGGCGTGGCCGTCGGGGTGGTCTGGAGGGGATGACCGGGCTGGAGGGGCTGGCCGGGCTGCCCGGGGTGGGACGGGTATCCCTGCGACGTGGGGGGCGCGGGCTGCCATGTCGGGGCGGGAGCAGGCGCACCCCAACCCGTCTGTCCCGAGGATGATCCTCCCGGGGCACCCCATGAACCGGACTGCACCCAAGGAGACGATGCTGCTGCCGGCCACGCCCCACCGTCGTGGTCCGGCGGCGCCTGCTGGGCGGCCGGCTCGGCCGCCGACCCGTCATCGGTGTTCGGCGATTCGTCGGACTGCGCGGGAGGTCCGGGCACACCAGCATCGGCACCGGAGCGATCGGCCGGGCGCCGTTCGCCGCCGGTCCACTCGTCGTCGTCGAGCCATGTGGAGTTCACGCCGCGGGTCCTCTCTCGGGTTCGTCGGTCGCAGTGCATCCGCGCCGACGCGGTCCATCGTGCAGTGTGCTCGGGTGGGCGCTCTGCCACACTCGTGGTCCGTCGCACGAACCGAATCGGCCGAGACATCATGGTGTCGACCGAGGTCGACGGTAGTAGTCGGTTCCTCCTGCAGGGCCCGGTGAGCGGCAAACATTCCGTAAAGGGCCCGTCTGCCCGGTGATCGAACGGCACCCTTGGACGGCCCGGCACACTCGACGGGAAGCAACGACCAAGGAGTCCGCGTGAGCGGCCAGCCCGACAGCGAACTGCAGAAGGTCCTGCTCGTCGAGGACGACGACGGCATCGCCAACCCGCTGGCCGCAGCGCTCGGCGGGGGCGGCTACGCCGTCACCCGCGTGGCAACCGGACGCGAGGCGTTGGCGCTTGCCCACGACGAGCTGGCGGCCGTCGTCCTGGACCTGGGCCTGCCCGACATCGACGGGGTCGAGGTCTGCCGGCGACTGCACGACGCGCACCCCGGTGTCCCGGTGCTGATGCTGACCGCCCGGACCAGCGAAGCCGACGTGGTCGTTGGCCTCGATGCGGGCGCCGATGACTACGTCACCAAGCCGTTCCGCCTCGCCGAGCTGCTCGCACGCCTGCGTGCCCTCGTCCGTCGTGCCCAGTCCAGCCAGGGCGCCCCGGTGGAAGAGGAGTACGCCGCGATGGACGTCCGTGTCGACGTCGCTGCCCGCCGGGCCTGGCGCGGAGACCACGAGCTCGACCTGACGCCCAAGGAGTTCGACCTGCTGGCCATGCTCGTCCGCCAGGCCGGCACCGTCGTCACCCGCGAGGACATCATGCGCGAGGTGTGGGAGACCAACTGGTTCGGGTCCACCAAGACCGTCGACATGCACGTGTCGTGGCTGCGACGCAAGCTCGGCGACGACGCGTCGGCCCCCAAGTACCTCACCACCGTCCGTGGCGTCGGGCTGCGGTTCGAGACCGACTCCTAGACAGGCCCGCGCGTGCGAAAACGTCTGCTCGTCGCGACCGTCGGCACCGTCGCCATCGGGGTGCTGCTGCTCGGCCTGCCCCTGGCGGTCGCCGTGCGGGGCGTGCTGACGACCCAGGCCTTCGAGACCCTGCAGCGCCAGGCCGAACAGGTGCAGGTGCTGTTCAACCAGCAGCAGCTGTCGGGCACCGAGCGGCGGGACCTGCTGCACGACCTCGCCGGCCAGTTCGACGTGCGCTTCCAGGTCTTCGACCGGGTCATCCGTGACGGCAGCCGGGTGGGTTTCCTGCTGACCGAGGACACCGGGGAGATGGCCAACGAGGAGGTCGACTTCACCGACGACCTCGACGCGGCGTTCGACGGCGAGCTCGGCCGGGCCGGCCGCGACGGGGTCCTGGCGGTGTCGGTCCCGCTGCGCATCGCGGGGGTCCCGCAGGTGTTGCGGGCCATCGCCCCCGACGACGAGCTGCGGTCCTCCCTGTCGGCGGCGTGGCTGTCCATCGGCGGGCTGGCGATCACCTCGTTGGGCATCGCGGGCTTCGTGGGCCTCATGGTCGCTCGCCGGATCGCCACCCCCCTCGAGGACCTCGCGGAGGCGGCCACGGCGCTGGGGGAGGGGGACTTCTCCGCACGGGCGATGGCCAGCGGCATCCCCGAGTCCGACCAGCTGGCCGCGGCCCTCAACATCACCGCCGAACGCCTCGGGACCCTGGTCGAGCGGAGCAAGTCCTTCGGCGCCGACGCGAGCCACCAGCTGCGCACCCCGCTGACTGCCCTCCGCCTGGACCTGGAAGCCCTTCAGCTGGCCGGCGCCGACGAGGCGCTGCTGGGCGCGGCGTTCAGCGAGGCCGACCGGCTGGAGTCCACCATCGAGGAGCTGCTGGCCCTGGCCGACGTGCCGATGGGCGACGAGCACATCCAGCTGGCCACCCTGGTGGAGGAACGGGTCGAGTCGTGGCGGGCGCTCGCCCAGGCCGAGGACCGTCGCGTGGAGGTGTCCGCCGACCCGGTCCCGCTGGTGCGGGGGCGGTCGGCGGCCATCGGGCAGTGCCTGCAGGTGCTGCTCGACAACGCGCTGGAGCACGGCGAGGGCACCATCAGCGTCACCGTGACGAGCGTCGAGTCCCCGCTGGTCCACGAACGCGGATGGGTACGCCTGTGCGTGACCGACGAGGGCGAGGGGTTCGCCGAGGAGTCCGTCCCCGGCCGTGGCCTGCGCCTGGCCAAGTCCTTGGTCCAGGCCGAGGGTGGACGCATCAAGGTCCAGCGGCCCTCCACCGTCTGCCTGCTGCTGCCGGCCATGGGTGTCGACACCGGTCGGCTTGTCCAGCCCAGCCTTGCCGAGGGAGAGCTGCGGTGAGCGGGTCCAGGAACCGGTCAGTGCTGCGCGTGGGGCTGCTGGGCATCGTGCTGGTGCTCGCCCTGTCCGGATGCCAGCTGGTCGACCGCCAGGAGAACCTGCAGCCGACCGGCGATCCGTCTGCGACGGAGGCCGAGGAGCTGCTCGGCAATCCCGAGGAGGACTTCCCGGCCACGCTGGCGGGCCTGCGGGCCTTCGCGGGCCCCGAGGCGCTGACGTGGCAGGACGAACCGGTCCTGGCCGACATGACCGTGTGGCTGACGCCGACCGGCATGTGGGACCGGCTGCGTGCGACCTACGTGGCCGCCGACGCCGACCGCATGATGACCGTCCGGGCAGATCCCGACCGCCTGCGGGTCGAGCGGCCGAGACTCGAGGGCCTCGGGCTGCCCGAGCTGCCCGACGCCGCGGTGGCCGAGCTGCCGCCGGTGCCCGAGGGGCTCCTCGAACCCGTCGAGCTCGGCGCCGCTGCGGCCGACGCTCTGGCGTCGTGCGACGCCGGCGGCCAACCGGTCGTCGCCGTCGTCTACGCCACCGGCGCCCCCGCCGCCTGGGACGGGTCGACCTGGACGACGCCGCCGGCCTGGCGGTCCACGGTCATCACCGAGACCGCCGGCGTGGCCGTCGACCCGACCACCGGCACCGCCCTCGACCCCCTCACCTGCGTCGACCCGATCCTCCCCGACGAGTAGGGGGCAGCGGGGTAGGCGGGCAGCGGGTGGGCCGGGTCAACGCCGCCACTCACCGCGCCGTCCCCGACATCGGTCGTTGCCGACGATTGTGGTCTCCGGTGCACCGGTGCACCCCTCGCCACGATCGTGGCCAAATGACGCGTTCACGTCATTGGCATCTCACGACGATTGTGGTCCCGGGTGCACCCGTGCTCCGCCAGCCACAATCGTGGCCGGATGCCATTCGGGGTCGTCTCCTCCTACTGGAGGGTCTTCCAAGCGTTGAGGTCGTCGATGATCGCCTCGCGCTTGGCGGTGTCCTGGACGCCTTCGCCCTTCTGGCGGGCGTTGACGAGGACGCCGAGCTTCCCGGTGTGGGCGTTGGTGTGCATCGCCCACGCACCCTCGGCAGCGTCGTCGAGGTTGTAGGTGCGGGTCAGGATGGGGTGGATCATGCCCAGGTCGACCAGGCGGTTGGCTTCCCACGCCTCCTTGTAGTTGGCGAAGTGGCTGGACACGATCGACTTGAGGTTCATCCACAGGTACCGGTTGTCGTACTCGTGCATGTAGCCCGACGTGGAGGCGCAGGTGATGATCTTGCCGCCCTTCCTCGTGACGAACACGCTGGCGCCGAAGGTGGCGCGACCCGGGTGCTCGAAGACCATGTCGACGTCGCGGCCGCCGGTGAACTCGCGGATCTTCTTGCCGAACCGCTTCCACTCGTCGGGACGCTGCGTGTCGCCATCCCAGAACTGGTACCCCTCGGCCTTGCGGTCGATGACGGTGTCCACGCCGAGGTCGTTGAGCAGCTCGACCTTGTCGGGGGAGGACACCACACAGATCGGGATGCCGCCGCCGTTGCGAACCAGCTGCACGGCGAACCCGCCGAGGCCGCCGGTGGCACCCCAGATCAGCACGGTGTCACCCTGCTTCATGCCGCCGGCGTTCTGCGAGACGAGCATGCGGTAGCTGGTCGCCAGCGTCAGGCCCAACGAGCCGGCTTCCTCCCACGTCAGGTGGGTCGGCATCGGCATCAGCTGGTTGGCCTTGACCATCGACACCTCGGCCATGCTGCCGAAGTTGGTCTCGAAGCCCCAGATCCGCTGCCGGTCGTCGATCATGGAGTCGTCGTGGCCCTCTGGGCCCTCCATGTCCACGTAGTTGCAGTGGACGGTGACGCGGTCGCCGGGCTGCCAGCGGGTGACCCCGGGCCCGGTGCGCAGGACCACCCCAGCCGCGTCGGAACCGACGATGTGGTACGGCAGGTCATGGCGTGCGCCCAGTTCGCCCTCGCGGCCGAACCGCTTGAGGAACCCGAAGGTCGACATCGGCTCGAAGATGGAGGTCCACACGGTGTTGAAGTTCAGCGCGGAGGCCATCGGGGCGATGAGCACCTCGTTGGGCCCCAGCGGCGGCAGGTCGACCTCGTCGACGTGGAGCGACTTGCGCGGATCCTTTTCGGAGGAGTCGACGCCGTCGAACATGTCGACCTCGTCGGCGCGGACGACTGCCGCGCGCATCGACTCGGGAAGGGGAGTGTTGGCGATGTCCTCGGGTGTGGCATCGGGGGACAGCGCCACGTTCAGAAGATCGTGCATGGCGGAGGTCATGAGGGGCTCTCCTTCGCCGCCCGGAACCCGGGCGCTCGAGGTCGGGATGTCGGCAGGTTACCGGTCGGTAGCCTGCGGATGCCAAACCGGGCAGAGGGCTAGGGAGCGCGCCGTGATCGGACAGCAAACGGCCCCGAGGTGCCTGGATCCGTCCTCCCTTCCCCTTGGAGGACGGCCCGGCTGTGCCTCGAGGCCGCTCGCGTGTCGGACACGGTACGGGTGTCCTCGATGGCCGTCAATCGACCTTGTCCACACCCCCTCAACCGTTGGTCGAGGGCTGGGCCGCTGACCTGCGCGAACGTGAATCAGGAGCGTGGGGACAACTGTGGACAACCGGTGGAAAACTTCGTCCGAAGGTCGCTGACCTGCGGAAACCTCCGTGTGGAAAACAAAGTTGCTGTGGATTGACGAACCCTCGACCAACGGTCGAGGGTTGCGCTCCTGCGGCCCGACGAACGCGCGGTCCGGGGCGTGTCAGAGGTCCAGGCCGCCGAGGTCGTCGGGGATCTCGATGTCGGCTGCCGGAAGGTCGTCGGTGGCCGGGGCGACACCTTCGTCGGCCTCTTCCGCCGCCAGGCGAAGCAGCCACCGGCTGGGGTCGGCGATCTCGGCGGGAGACGGCAGATGGGCGGGATCGCGCCACACCGCATCCAGCCCGGGCACGCCGCGGGCGGTCAGCACCGCCTCGCAGAACCGACGGCCCTGCTCGGTGTCGGAGGGACGAAGGTCGAGGCCGATCAGCTGGGTGAGGAACCGCTCGCCGGTGCCCGCCTCGGCACGCCGTCGACGGGTGACCTCCTCGATGCGTGCGAGGGAGGAGAGCTTGCCCTCGCCTGCCCGCGACACCATCACATCGGCGTAGCCGGCGACCAGCGACACCATCGCCTGGACACGTGACATGATCTCGCGCTGTGCGGGGGAGGGCTGCAGGCCCATGTCCCCGGCCTGCTCGGCCAACCGCTGCATCGCCTCGGGGTCACCCAACATCTCCGGCGACAGCGACTCGAGCCCGCCCATCTGCTCGGTCAGCCGGGCCGGGTCGATCTCGGCGGCAGCGGCGAAGCGTCCCATCTCGTCGGTCAGGTGGTCGGTGAACCAGTCGACGCCGGCGAACACCCGGCGGTGCACGACCTCGCGCAGCGCCAACCAGAAGCGCATCTCGTGGACGTCCAGCCCGTACTCCTTGGCCAGCTTGCCGGCGGCGTCACCGACCGTGGCGACCACCTCGGGTTCCATGGTGGGCACGCCCAGGTCGTAGCCGCCCATGAGCTGTCCGGCGAGGTGGCCGGCGATCGTGCCCACCTGCATGCCGGTCAGCATCGCGGTCATCGGCCCCATGGCGCTCTGCAGGCCGCCGAGCCCGGCCATCCCGCCGGGCAGCTGGTCGGCGAGGCCCTTGCCCAGCGCCTCCTGCATGCCGGTCGCGATCGGCTCGACGTACCGGGCGATGCCGCCCTCGGAGGCCGCCAGGCGCACCCATTCCTGGCTGGTCAGCGCCAGCGCACGCCCGTTCACCGCCGGCAGGCCCGTGTGGCCCTCCAGCCACGACTCGGTGACACGGACCGCGTCGGCCCAGGCCTCCTGGTCGGCGTCCACGCCGATCGCCAGCTGCGGCTCGCCCGCAAGGCCCGCGGCCGTCTGTCGGGCGATGTCCCAGTTCACTGGTCCGCCCTGCCAGCTCATGAGCTTCTGGAGCTCCTTGAACAGCGGGATGTTGGACAGCGCCTCGGGGTCGAAGCCGAAGGGGCCCTGGTCGAACTCGTCGTTGGCCATACCGCCACTGTAGTGAGCAGTCCACTCCCACGAGAAGGGAGGGGAGGCCGGGGGCGCTGGACCGTGGTAGACGTGGGCCGCCCTCGACGCTGACAGGAGCTCCCCCACCATGGCCATGCCCCGGACCGTCACGGTCATCGGGTCCTCCACCCCCCTCGGCAGCGCCGCCGTCGAACGGCTGTCCACCGACAGCTCCGTCGTCGCCATCGACGGCACCGCACCGAGCATGCCCCTCGGCGGTGTCGACGTGCGGATCATGGACCCGCGCGACCGGCTGCTGCCCCTCGCGCTGGAGGGGACCGACGCCGTCGTCCACGCCGCCTTCAGCGACGACCTGACCGCTGGCCCCGACGCCCTGTACGGCCACAACGTCGGTGGGACACGCAACGTGCTGGAAGCCTGTGCCAGGGCCGACGTCGGACGCCTCGTGGTGCTGTCCACCGCGGCCGTGTACGGCGCCCACGCCGACAACCCTGTACCCCTCGACGAGTACGCCCCGATGCGGGCCAACCCCGGGTTCGCCTGGGCCTACCAGCGACAGGTGGTGGAGGAGCTCGTGGAGGACTGGGCCGACGCACATCCCGACGTGGCCGTCACCGTCCTGCGCCTGGTACCCGTGCTCGGCCCGGAGCTGGAGAACGCGCTGTCGCACCTGCTGGCCGCACCGCGCCTGCTGGTGCCGGCGGGCGGACAACCGCTGTGGCAGCTGCTGCGCGTCGGCGATGCTGCCGACGCCGTCGCCCACGTCCTGCAGCACGACCTCGCGGGCATCTACAACGTCGCCCCCGATGGGTGGTTGTCCACCGAGGAGACGGCTGCCGTCCTGCACACCTCCGTGCAGGCGGTCGGCCAGACCACGTTCGCGCAGATCCTGCGCGCCGGGCAGGCCGCCGGGATCGCTCCGGCGCCCGAGGAGTCGTTGGCCTACCTGACCCATCCGTGGGCGGTCGACGGCACCCGGCTCCGTGAGACCGGGTGGCGGCCGCGATCCAGCACCCGTGACTGCCTGCAGGCGTTCGCGGAGTCCCGGCAGGGCACCGTCTCGATCGGCACGGTGCGCGTGGAGACCGCCGACCTGCGGCGAGCCGCAACCGTGGCCGCGCTGGTGTCGGCGCTGATCGGATGGCGCCTGCTGCGCCGAGGAGGCCGTTCGTGACCCCCGCCCGCATCCACTCCGCCATCGTGGCGTCGCCCCTGTCGGTCGCCGACGCCCACGCCTTCGTCGCCGATCCTGCGTCGGGCGCGACCGTGGTCTTCACCGGCCAGGTCCGGGACCACGCCGTCCCCGACGAGACCCCGGATGCGGATGCGCGGGACGTCGCGGGCCTGGACTACGAGGTCTACGAGGGTGTCGCCCAGGACACGCTCGCCGCGCTGGTTGCCGAGGTCGCCGAGCGCTGGCCGACCGTGCGGGCCATCTGGGTCGAGCACCGGATCGGCTCGTTGGCCATCAGCGACCTGGCCGTGGTCGTAGGGGTGTCGAGCCCCCACCGCGACACGGCCTTCGAGGCCGGCCGCTACCTGATCGACACGCTCAAGGCGACGGTGCCGATCTGGAAGAAGGAGCACTGGGTCGACGGTGGACACCACTGGCCGGGCACCGACTGAGGAACGTGCAGATGCCTCGGACCACCGGACAGGGGATGGCGCAGCGTGCGTTCAACGCACGCCCCGTATGATGAACGGACCATGTCCGCCCTCATTGCCCTGATCCTGCTGGTCGCCGCAGGTTGGTTCGTCACCAACCTCGCTGGCGGTTCCGCGACCGGTCGACGCGAGCCGATGGACTCCGTCCACGACTTCTCGCGCGCCATGTCCGCGCTGGATCCCTCGCGCCCCATGCCCGCTGCCCGTCCGCCCGTTCCGGCCCGTCAGCCGGGTCCGAACCGCCGAATCGCGGCCACCCGCCGTTAGCAGGGCTGGGCACGCACCGGGGACGGCGGCGGGCCCACCACCCCGGTGGACACTAAGGTGGCCGGCAGCATGAGCGGCGACCTCGCCATCGACCTCGGGACGGCCAACACCATCGTGTGGGCTCGACACCGTGGCATCGTGCTGCGCGAACCCACGGTGGTGGCCGTCGACGCCCGGACGAGCAAGGTCATCGCCGCGGG
>Ga0207908_1000449_pt1 | contig 10494 bp, 8 predicted proteins | sample MalvirmetagMSP81_FD_184224 | JGI IMG/M metagenome (GOLD analysis project Ga0207908, IMG submission 184224) | Marine viral communities from the Deep Pacific Ocean - MSP-81 (SPAdes) | ecosystem: Environmental > Aquatic > Marine > Oceanic | place: Pacific Ocean | collected 2011-04-18
AGATCGAGACCACGAAATCCGGTCCGGCCTCGGGGTCACCGAGGACGGTGGGGTACTGGGTCTCGCCCTCCTCGGCCGTCACGTAGAGGCCGAAGGTGATGCCACCCGCTCCGAGGTCGGTGTTGCCCCACTCCTGGCAGGCGTAGACGAGGAAGGCGGTCTGGTCGAACCGGCCGCCGTCGTCGGTGGTCTGCAGGATGAACATGCTGCGCAGGTCAATCCGCGGGGGCGGCTCGTTGCCGCTGCCACCGGGGTTCGGCACGTTGTAGCTGGGGCCGAACACGCCGTCGGCGCCACCACGGAACAGCAGCTGCCGGCTGGCCTGCAGGCCGTTGTTGGGCAGGTTGGTGCCGTCGTCGCACTCGTCGTAGTACTGCTGCGCGATCGCGCCGGACCGCTGCTGCTCGAGCGAGCTGTACGTCGCGTCGCTGCTGGCCTCGCCGAGGTACTCCGCCTGGACGGCCGCGCGGGCCGCGTCAGCGCGGTCGGCGGCGCCGTCGCCGGCGGAGGCGAACTCGCTGCGCTCGAACTCCTCCCGGTGCTCGGCCGCGAAGGCCGCCCAGTCGATGTCGAGCTCCCCGGGCGACCAGGTCTGCTGGACCGTCCCCGAGAACGAGGTGTCGGTGGACGAGTCAGCAGGCTCGGCCACGGAGGGCGCGGCCAGGGCTGCCGGAAGCAGCCCGAGCGCCAACGCCCCGGACACCAATGCAGTTTTGACGGCAGACAGACGCATCCCACACTCCATGTCAAGCGCCTCAATAGTTAACTACAACCCCATTGATTTACAAGGGGGGACCGCTGCAACACCGTACGGCGAGGGCGGGGCGCATGCCGGGATGATCCCCCGAGGGCCTCCGGGTGTGTGGGACGTCGAACGCTACTCCTGCACCAACGTCGAGGAAGCGATCAACTGGTTGCCGCCGTAGTCGGTCACCGTCAGGTCGACGTAGATCTCGGTTCCGGGGTCCAGCAGCTCCAGCCCGTACTGCAGGGTGGGCAGGTCGGCGAAGAGGGCGCCGTCGCCATAGGCCTGCCACTCGACGGTCCCGTCGGGCAGGTACACCAGCACGACAGGGGCGATGAGGGCGGTGGGGTCGGCTTGCAGCTCGCCGTAGGACCCGGTTTCCTCGTCGAGCAGGTAGTAGACCTCCTGCAGGACGTCGCCGGTCTCGGCGTCCAGCACGATGGACAGGTCGACCGGTTCCACGAGGTCCGATCCGGGGGCTTGGTAGTCCAGCGGCACGCTCGCGTAGGCCAGGGTGCCCTCCTCGTCGAAGTCCAGCTCGAGGTAGGCGTCGACGGAGTCGCCATCGGCGTCGGTGAGGGTCAGGACGGTGAGGTCGGTGAACCCTGCGACGGTCCCGTCGTCCAGGATCTCCGCAGCGGTGTCGCCGAGCTGCACGATCGCCCCGTCCTCGGGGTCGATGTAGCCGAAGGACAGGCGCGCGTCGACGACGTTGGCCAGCGAGGCGGGATCGAGCTCGACCGTGACCTCCACGCCCCCTTCGACCGGCGTGACGGTGGCGTCGGCGCCGACCACGCTCGGCCCGTCGCCCTCGGTGCCGAGGCCCTCGCCATCGGTCGGTTCGGGGGCCGCCTGTTCCGCGGCCTCCTGGCCAGCCGCAGCCGGTTGGCCGCCACGGGGGATCGACTGGCCTGCGGTGTAGTAGGCGGTGAGGAACTGGGCCCATGCCTCGCTGCCCGGCACCTGCAGGTAGGCGCCGTCAGCGAGGTCGTCGCTGGGCGGGAAGTAGATGGACATGCCGGTCGAGCCCAGGCGGGCCGGCCCGACGGTCTGGGCAACGACGGTGTCGTTGATCGCACGCAGCACCGCATCGGCGTCGTCGGACACCTGCAGGCTCTGCACGCCGATCTCGGCCACGAACTGGCCGAGGTCGGTGAGGTGCGTGCTCTGGGAGGGATCGGGTGACCGGCCGTACTCCACCGTGCTGGCCCGTTGGCGTCCGATCAGCACGCCGAGCGCCTCGACCTGCTCGGTGAGGGCGCTCGCGAACGTCGACATGGCGTCCTCGAGCGCCGGCAGGCCCGCGAGGTCGAGGAGCGAGAGGGTGATCTCCGCGCCCGTCCCCTGGGCGTCTGCCTGGCCGACGAACCCGTCGACGAAGGCCGTGCCGAGTCCGACGGCGTCGATGGTCGGGTCGGCCTCGATGGCACCGAGGGCGCCGTAGTCCCAGCCGTGTCCCGGCTCGAGCTCCTCGGAGGCCAGGAGGTAGTCGGCGTAGGGCGACAGGGCGCTGGCGACCTCGTAGGTGGCCATGAGGCAGGCGTCGAAGCCCAGCAGCTGGATCCGGTCGAGGCCCGCGACGTCGAGTCCGGCCTGCAGACCGGCGGCGAGCTCGCCGAGGTCGAGGATCTCGCCGCTGCTGTCGTCGGGGCCGATCCCGGTCCAGCCACCGCCGTGGTCGGAGATGGTCAGGGCGTAGTTGTCGGCGGGGAAGGTCTCCACGGCGAAGGCGATGAAGGAGGCCAGCGTCGTCGGGTCGGCCATGTCGACCTCGCCGAGGTCGGCGATCTCGGCGAACTCGTCGGCCTGGACGTACAGGAGCTTGGCCGTCTCCCAGTCGTCGAGGTTCAGCAACGGCTGGTCGGTGTGTCCCGCTTCGCGGTCGACCAGCGCGACAGTGTTGACGCCGATCGGCGAGCCCACCGTGGCCATCTCCGCCACGTCCTCCAGCATCGGCTCCTCGAGGTTGGTGTCGGCGATGGAGTACAGCATGTAGGTCCACGACTCGGGCTCGAGCGGCTCGACGTCCAGGCCGAAGCCCACATCGCCGACGAGCGTGGTGTCCGCTCCCCCGTCGCCGCTGGTCCGCGCGTCGTCGTCCCCGGTGGCGTCGTCGGTCGCGGCCGGGGCGTCGGCCTCGGCACCGTCGGTTCCGGTGTCGTCGCCGCTGTCGGACGCGTCCACCCCCGTGGGCGCCTCGAGTGGCTCGTCGGCCCCCGAGCAGGCTGCCATCAGCAGCATCAGGGCACCCAGCAGCGCAACCGTCCTCGACCTCATGAGCCGTTCCCGTTTCCCGTCGTGCGGTCGCCGAGGGGCGACCGGTGAGCGCGGCACGGTACTCCGGGGTGGGCCAGGCGGGCTGGGAGACCGCCGGTCAGGTTGCGGCGCTCATGCCCCGCAGCTCGCGCTTCAGCTCGCCGATCTCGTCGCGCAGCCGGGCGGCGTACTCGAACCGGAGCTCGCTTGCGGCCTGGTGCATCTCGTCGCTGAGCGTCTGGATCAGGGTGGCCAGCTCGTCGGACGGAAGGTCGCTGACATCGGGCATGCCCGGAAGGACGTCGCGCGCACGGTCCGAGGGGTCGGCGGACTGGTAGGGCATGCCGGCCTCGGCGGCACGCGCCATCTGGATGATGTCGCCAACGCGCTTGCGGATGGTCTGGGGGTCGATGCCGTTCTCGCGGTTGAACTGCTCCTGGATCGCCCGGCGACGGTTCGTCTCGCTGATCGCCGTCCGCATCGAGTCGGTGATGTTGTCGGCGTACATCACGACCTTGCCGTTCACGTTTCGTGCGGCACGCCCGATGGTCTGGATCAGCGACGTCTCGGACCGGAGGAACCCCTCCTTGTCGGCGTCGAGGATGGCGACAAGCGCCACCTCGGGCAGGTCGAGGCCCTCACGGAGGAGGTTGATGCCGATCAGCGCGTCGAAGTGCCCCATGCGCAGGTCGCGGAGGATCTCGATGCGCTCGACGGTGTTGATCTCCGAATGCAGGTAGCGGACCTTCAGGCCGGCCTCGAGCAGGTAGTCGGTGAGGTCCTCCGACATCTTCTTGGTCAGCGTGGTGACCAGCACGCGTTCGTCGCGTTCGGCGTGCCCCCGGATCTCCTCGATCAGGTCGTCGATCTGTCCCTTGGTCGGCCGCAGCAGCACCTCGGGGTCGATCAGTCCCGTCGGACGGATGACCTGCTCGACGATGGTCGAGGACATGCGCCGCTCGAAGGGCCCGGGTGTCGCCGACACATGTACGGTCTGGCCGACCTTCTCGCGGAACTCCTCGAAGCGGAGCGGCCGGTTGTCCATCGCCGAGGGCAGGCGGAAGCCGTGGTCGACGAGGGCGGTCTTGCGCGACCGGTCGCCCTCGTACATGCCGCCGACCTGCGGCACCGTCACGTGGGACTCGTCGACGATCAGCAGGAAGTCATCGGGGAAGTAGTCGATGAGCGTGTACGGCGTCTCGCCGGGGCTTCGCCCGTCCAGGTGACGGGAGTAGTTCTCGATGCCCGAGCACATCCCGATCTCCTTCAGCATCTCCAGGTCGTAGTTGGTCCGCATGCGCAGCCGCTGGGCCTCGAGCAGCTTGTCGGCCGACGTCAGCTCCTCCAGGCGCTCGTCGAGCTCGGCCTGGATGGTCTGGATGGCCCGTTCGAGCCCCGTGCCACCGGTGATGTAGTGGGAGTTCGGGAAGATCATGACCTGCTCGAACTCACCGATCAGCTCACCGGTGATCGGCTCGAGACGGGTGATCCGGTCGATCGTGTCGCCGAAGAACTCGATGCGCCAGGCGGTCTCGCCATCGGCGGGGAAGATCTCCAGGGTGTCGCCACGCACCCGGAACTTGCCGCGGACGAAGTTGAGCTCGTTGCGCTCGTACTGCAGCTCGACCAGCCGGCGGATGACCTTGTCCAGGTCGATGTCCATGCCCTCGCTGAGCATCAGGTGGTACTTCTCGTACTGCTCCGGCGACCCCAGCCCGTAGATGCAGGACACCGAGGCCACGATGAGCACGTCGCGGCGGGTCATCAACGACATCGTCGCCTCGTGCCGCAGCCGCTCGATCTCGTCGTTGATCGAGGAGTCCTTCTCGATGTAGGTGTCGGAGGACGGGACGTAGGCCTCGGGCTGGTAGTAGTCGTAGTAGCTGACGAAGTACTCGACGGCGTTGTTGGGGAAGAACTCCTTGAACTCACCCGCCAGCTGCGCGGCCAGCGTCTTGTTGGGCGCCATGACGAGCGTCGGCCGCTGGACCTCCTGGATGATGTTGGCCATCGAGAAGGTCTTGCCCGAACCGGTGACGCCGAGCAGGCAGACGTCGGTCTCGCCCCGTCCCAGGGCGTCGGTCACGCCAGTGATCGCGCGGGGCTGGTCACCGGCCGGCTGGTAGTCGCTGACGATCTCGAACCGACCGTCGCGACGGACCGGCGTGGTGGGGCTCGACATGACCCCCATGGTCGCGTGCCCGTCAACCACCGTCACCTGTCTCCCGTCAGTGGGTTGTCAGGAGGGGCACACCGGCGACGGTGTCGCCCGACGGGAGGTCTCGGGTCAGCCCGAGGAGGCGGTCGGCTGGTCGAGGAACCGCTCGTGCGGGATGTCGACGACCTGGCCGTCGGGGGTGCGCAGGCTGACCGACACGTGGCCGACACCGACCACCTCGCCGGTGACGTCCCCGAAGGTGACGATGGAACCCACCTCGAGCATGTTGTCGACGTGTCGACCGGCGATCACGGAGCCGAGCAGGGGGCGCAGTCCGAGACCCAGGCCCAGCGCCGCGGCGACGACCAGGCCCGAGAAGGTGATGAGCAGCAGCTGTCGCAGGACGCCCACGTCCATGCCGGCCTGCTCGGCCGCGATCAGCGAGACCAGCACCACGATGGCCCAGTAGACGACCGCGCCGGCCACCCGGGCCATGGCCGGCCTCACCGTGGCGATCACGCGGGTGACGGTCGCCCGCAGGACGGCAGCCACCAGCAGGGCGACGATGACCAGGATGAAGCTGATCGTCAGCCCGGGCAGTGCGCCGATCATGCCCGACATGGCGGCCTGGAGGCCCGTGTCGGTGGCCACTGGGTCCACCAGGCGGCCGAGGCCGAGGAGGAACCCAACCGCGCTGACCCCGACGAGGGTCGCCTTGGCGAGGGAGTTGACCTCCGCCTTGTCGTCCAGCAGCCGGCCACCGAGGACACGGAGCAGCCAGGCCAGGACGAAGGCCGCGACCACGCACACGATGATCGGGACCAGCGTGCGGACGAGTGGGCCGTCGGCGGCGAACAGGGTGTCGAAGGTCATCGAGGGTCCTCGGTGGAAGCAGACGTCGGCCCATCATGGCTGCCGGGGAGGTCCTCGCGCAGCCCGAGCAGGTCGGGGGTTGCACGGGCCACACGCCCGATCGAGCCGAAGATGGACCCGGCAAGGACGCTCACGATCGCCTCGGCGCGGACACGCTGCACCGTGGCCTCGACGGCTTCGTCGCGTGGGACGGCGATGGACCGGAGCAGGCCGGCGGCTTCAGTGACCAGCGCCATGGTCACCCGATCCAGCCCGTCGGGGTCATCGAAGGCGTCGATGGCGGTCATGTCCGGCCCTCCCCTCGATCGTGGGCGGAGAGGGCGTCGGCAACGGCCTGCCTGGCACGGAAGATGCGACTCTTGACCGCGGACAGCGAGATCTCGAGGCTCTCGGCGATGTCCTCGTAGGCAAGGCCCTGGACGTCGCGCAGCACGAAGGCCGCGCGCGCGTCCTCGCTGAGGTCGGCGAGGGCCTGCTGGACCACGGCGACCCGCTCCATGCCCTCCACGGTTCCCTCCGGGGACGAAGACGGGTCCGCCCTGTCGGGGACGTCCGCGGACACCCCCTCCTTGCGACGCGTGACGAGGCTGAGGCTGGTGTTGGTCGCGATGCGGTACAGCCACGTCGAGACCTGGCTGTCACCCCTGAAGGTCGCAAGGGCACGCCACGCCCTGACGAAGGTCTCCTGGACGGCATCCTCGGCGTCGGCATCGCGGCCACAGATGCCTCGCGCGACGCTGAAGAGCATGCCGTAGTTGCGGCGGATGACCTCCTCGAACGCCCCCACATCGCCACCGCGGGCACGGGCGAGCAGGGCGGCGTCGTCGAACACGGCAAACGCCGGGCCCGACCGATGCACCGCGCCATCACTCCCGAACACCTCCGTGGAAACCCGACAACCTTTCTCGATGGACCCACCCCGGGGCCATAAGTTTCTCGCCAACGGTACAACCGACCCGATGAGGGACTGGCCGACCGGCCGCAGGTCGGGGTTACTGCAGCCGCGACACTCTGCCCTAGACTCCGCAACCGGCAATCCGACGAGTCATCGTCGGAACACGTTCCGTCAACCTTCGCGGCGCACGGACGAGTTCGCTGAAGAAGATTCACCGAACATGATTCATCCAGTTCCGCCATGGGCACATTGGTTGCACGGGTCCAGGCGGGACACGAACGGGTCGGCTCGGCCCTGCGCACACGGTCCGCGGACAGGCACCCCACAGACCTCGGCCCCGGCCGACACACACAAGCTTGCAGCGGTGATGCCCACCCCCTCATGTCATCGCTGCTGGGCCCGGCACTCCCCCGTGCCGGGCCCGATCCCTTTTTCGAGGGCGTGCCCGCCCCGGTGCCTGCCGTCGGTTCGTCCCTGCGGCGACGGCCCCGTAGGCTGCGCCCACCCTCGTGACAGGAGCCAGCCCATGCCCGCAGCGCACATCACCACCCGAGTCGACGGCCACGTCCTCCACATCGGCGTCGACCGGCCGGAGAAGCGCAACGCCTTCGACCGAGGGATGCTGCACGCCCTCGCGGAGGCCTACGACCGCCTGGCGACCGACGACGACCTGCGCGTGGGCGTGGTCTCGGCCCGGGGCGACCACTTCTCGGCGGGCCTGGACCTGGCCGACGTCGGCCCGGCCATCGCCGCGGGGGAACCGTTCGTCCCCGAGGGGATGACCGACCCGTTCGGCATCTGGGGCGAACCGTGTCCCAAGCCGGTCGTCATGGCGGTCCAGGGCGTCGCGTTCACCCTCACCATCGAGCTGGCGCTGGCCGCCGACATCATCGTGGCCGCCGACGACGTCCGGTTCCGCCAGCTGGAGGTCGGCCGCGGCATCGTGCCGTTCGGTGGAGCCACCATCCGCGCCGTCCGCAACCTCGGATGGGGCAACGCGATGAAGTTCCTGCTGACCGGGGAGGAGTTCGGCGCCGAGGAAGCCCACCGGATCGGGCTGGTCCAGGAGGTCGTGCCGGCAGGCGAGCAGCTCGCCGCGGCGACCGCCATCGCCGAGACGATCGCCAGGCAGGCCCCGCTGGGTGTCCAGGCCACGCTGCGGCAGTCCCGCCTGTCCCGCGACGTCTCCACGGACGCGGCGATCGCCGACATGCACGCCTCGCTCGTCCCGATCATGACCAGCGAGGACGCTGCCGAGGGGCTCCGGTCGTTCGTCGAGCGCCGCGACGGCGTCTACCAGGGGAAGTGACCCGCCGCCTGGGAGGGGCCGCCGCCGGTGCCGCGGTGGGAACCACGCTCCTCGTCGGTGTGCTGGCGGCCAGCCCCGTCCGCCCGACCGGATGGTGGGTCGCGCTGGTGATCCTCGGTGTCCTGCTGCCCGCCGCAGCCGCCGCGGGGGCGGCGGCTGGCCTGCGGCTGATCGGCGGCCAGCGGATCGCGGCGGTCGCACGGCTGACGGCGGCCGGCAGCCCCGTCATGGTCGTCTTCCTCCGGTTCCTCGTCATGGCCGTCTTCAGCACGACCGCACCCGGTGCGCAGGAGGGCGTTGCCATGGTCCTGGGGGCCGCCTCGGCAGCGGCGCTTGCCGGCCGGTACACCCCCGGGGTCGACGACGCCGACGGCGCAACCCACGCCGCGTAGGGCCCACGTACCCCCACCCAGGACTCAAGGCGCCACCACCGCCTGCCGATGTCAGTTGACACGCACGCGTCGTGGCGTGCCACGGCATGCCCGGTACACGGAAGGCTTCGCCAGTGTCCACTCCCCTGCTGCCCGGCTCGCCCGGACAGGCCGAGACGTCGACGCCGGTCGACCCGACGCTGGCCGCTCGGCTGGTCGACCACGTCGAGCGGGTCGTGGTGGGCAAGCGCTCGGTCGTCACCCTGTCGGTCGCGACGCTGCTGGCCGGCGGGCACCTGCTACTGGAGGACGTCCCCGGCGTCGGCAAGACCGTCCTCGCCCGGACCCTGGCGCGAACGATCGACGGCCAGCACACACGCATCCAGGGTGCCCCCGACCTGTTGCCGACCGACCTGACGGGCGCGGCGGTCTGGCGGCCGCGCGAGGAGCGGTTCGAGTTCGTGGCCGGCCCGCTGTTCGCCAACATCGTCGTCGTCGACGAGGCCAACCGGATGCCCCCACGGACGCAGGCCGCGCTCCTCGAGGCGATGGAGGAGGGCCAGGTCTCCGTCGACGGCGTCACGCATGCGCTCCCCCAGCCGTCCATGATCCTCGCCACCCAGAACCCGGCGGAACAGCACGGGGTCCACCCCCTGCCGGAGTCCCAGCTGGACCGGTTCACCGCCGCAACATCGATGGGATACCCGGAAGCCGTGGACGAGGTGGCGATCGTCGCGAGCCAGCTGCGTGCCGACCCGCTGACCACCCTCCCCCCGCTGCTCGACCTCCACCAGCTGGCGGGCCTGCAGGCCGCCGCGCGAAACGTGACGGCGACCGAGGACCTCGTGGGGTACGCCGTTCGGCTCGTGCGAGCCACCCGGAACCGGGCGGGGGTCCGCCTCGGCGCGTCACCGCGTGCGGCGCTGCAGCTGGTCCGGCTGGCACAGGCGATGGCGCTGCTGGACCAGCGCCCCGTCGTCCTCCCCGACGACATCAAGCGGGTTGCGCCTGCGGTGCTGGTCCACCGCCTCGTGGTCGACGGTCGCGGCGAGCGGCCCGAGGCGGTCGTGCAGGCGGTCCTGCACGAGACCCCTGTCGCCGCCTGATCGCCGGTGAGACGCGTGGCCTTCCCCGACCGCAGACTGCCGACGACACGGCCGACCGGGGTCGGCTGGTCCGTGCTGGCGCTGGCGACGGTGCTGTACTTCGCGGGTTCCAACATCGGGTCCGGATGGCTGGTCCTGCTGGCCGCCACGCTGGCCGCCGGAGTCGCGGTCGACGTGGCCGGCGCCCGACGGTTGCAGCAGGCCACGGGGGTGGTCGTCTCCGGCGACGGGGTCGGCACGATCGAGTCGCCGCCCGTCGTGACGATCCGGGTCACTCGTCCCCAGCACCCCGGCTCGACCCTCCTCGCGGTTCCCTCCCTCGGGCTGCGGACGGTCCTCGGGGAGGCTGGCACCAGCACCGTCCGCGCGCCCGTGCGTCGATCGGTCGGTCCGCTGGACACAGTTGACGTCGTCCTCCGGACGGTCGGCAGCCTGACCCTCGCCGCGGCCGTGCGCCGGTCCAGCCACGGGGTGCGCTGCACGGTCGTCCCCAGCGTCCACCCAGCGGCCGAGCGCCTGGCTCGCATCGTCGGCGGACACGGGGCGCAGGAACGGCATCGGGTCGGCCGCGACGAGGTCAGGGGCCTGCGGGAGCACGCCGCCGGGGACGGCAGCAGGCTGGTCCACTGGCGGGCCAGCGCCCGCCGGGGCCAGCTGCTCGTCCGGGACACCAGCGGCTCCACCGGCCCGCACGTGCGGATCGAGCTGGCGCGGGACGCCGGCTGGACGCCGCCCCAGATGGTGCTGGCGACCACGGTCGTCACCGGCCTGGCCACGGCCG
>Ga0207908_1000450_pt1 | contig 10490 bp, 11 predicted proteins | sample MalvirmetagMSP81_FD_184224 | JGI IMG/M metagenome (GOLD analysis project Ga0207908, IMG submission 184224) | Marine viral communities from the Deep Pacific Ocean - MSP-81 (SPAdes) | ecosystem: Environmental > Aquatic > Marine > Oceanic | place: Pacific Ocean | collected 2011-04-18
TCGAGGTGCTGGCGCAAGCGCTTGGTGAGGGCGGGGGCGCCGGTCGACACCGCGACGAGCAGGTCCTCGTCGCGGATGACCGACGGGACGGCCACCGGCCCTCGGCCGTCGATGCGCAGGCACCAGGTCCCAGCCCGTTCGGCTTCGGCGTGGACGGCGGCGTCGACCGCCCGGTCCCCCGTGGCCGCCACGACCAGCCAGGTGGGCGGGGTGGTCGCCAGGTCGCCGGCCTGCCACTGCCGCTCGTGATGGGTGGCGACGGCCGCGAGGTCCGGGTGGCAGGTCGGGCTGATGACGTGCACCTCGGCCCCTGCCGTGGCAAACGGGACGACCTTGGCGGCCGCGACCGGGCCGCCGCCCACGCAGGTGACCCGCCGGCCGGCGAGGTCCAGCAGCAGCGGGATGCGGGCGACCACGGTCAGTCGGGCAGGCCGTCGAGGTGGCGACGGACCGCACCGTTGGCGAGGTCGTCGCTGACCAACCGGCGCTGCTCGTAGTAGGCCAGGATCTGCAGCTCGATCGACAGGTCGACCTTGCGGAGGCTGACCCCCTCGGGGACCTGGATGACCGCTGGGGCGAAGTTGAGGATCGACGTCACCCCGGCCTCGACCAGTCGGTCGGCGACCTCCTGGGCGGCGTCGCCGGGGACCGCCAGGATGGCGATGGCGACGTCCTCCTCCCGGATGATCCGCTCGGCCTGGTCCTGGTGGAACACCTCGACACCGGCCACGGTCATGCCGACCTTCGCCGGGTCGGCGTCGAGGATCGCCGCGATCCGGAAACCCCGGTCAGCGAACCCGCCGTAGTTGGCCAACGCCTGTCCCAGGTTCCCGGCCCCGACCAGCACGGTCGACCAGTCCTGGGTCAGCCCGAGCTCACGGCTGATCTGGGCGATCAGGTACTCCACGTCGTAGCCGACGCCTCGCGTTCCGTAGGACCCGAGGTAGGACAGGTCCTTGCGGATCTTGGCGGAGTTGACGCCTGCGGCCGCGGCGAGCTCGCCTGAGGACATGCTCTCGACCCCCGCTTCGGCCCGGTCGATGAGGGCGCGGAGGTACAGCGGGAGGCGCGCCACCGAGGCCTCGGGAATCTGCCGTTGACTCACATGGGTGACTGTATCGCCATCGGTCCGAGCCCCCGAATCGTGCGGCCGCCGACCGCTCCCGCACACCTCAGGCGCCGAGCGCTCCGGCGAGCACGGCCTCGTTGACCTGGTACTGGGCAACTTCCTCGCCGTCGACCTCCACGACCGGCACGCGGATCGTGTACTCGTCGGTGATGGCGGGATCGGCGTCGATGTCGACCAGCTCGACGGTGTGCGGTGGCCCGGCCAGGCGACCGACGATGGCGATGGCGTCCTCGCAGAGGTGGCACCCGGTCCGGGTGTACACGCGGACGTGGCTCACGCGGTGGCCGTGGCGGGTTCGCTGGTCCGCGCAGGCGCCGACACGGTACGGAAGCCCGTGTACATCAGCAGCACCCCGACGGCGGACAGCACCGGGAACAGGTAGTCCACCGACGAGCCGATGACGCTGGATCCGGCCGCCGCCACGGTCGTCCCGACCGCGATCAGCAGGAGCGCCCACTTCTTCATCTTCACGGCGCTGTAGACCGACCCGATGACGACGATCGCGAAGGTGTAGGTCATCGGCCGCAGCAGGGCGTAAGCGGTCGTGCCGGCCAGGACCTCGCTGCCGGCCGGGATGCCACCCGTCGCCGCCTCGAGCACCGCGGTGTCGTAGGTCGCCGTGATGGTGAACACCACGTTCCACAGGACGGCGAGCCCGGCGAGGGTCCACCAGATGACCGACCGCTTGCGGTCCAGCAGGTGCAGCTGGCCGATGGCGAGCAGCGGCACGTTGAGGAGGGCACCGGACAGCCAGTAGATGCCGAACGTGGGCGAGGACCAGCCGGCCGTCAGGCCGATCAGCACCGCGACGTGGCCGAGGCCGAACAGGAACAGCGAGAGCGCCCAGGCCAACGCGTGGTCACGGCGACGGTCCCACCACTGCCGGCCCAGCTGGCCTGCGAACGTCCACGCCACGGCGATGGCGATGAGGGGGAAGACGGGATTCATGGCACTCGCGAGGGTACCCGGCGACCCCGTGTCACCGCGATCCCGGGCTGACCGACGCCATCCCGACCGGCTACAGGTCGCGGAGCAGCCGGCGCCGGACCTTGCCGGTCGGCAGCGTGGGCAGGTCGGCGACGAACTCGATCGTCTCCGGCTGCTTGAACCGGGCGACCCTGCGGGCGACGTGGCCCAGCAGCTCCTCGCCGGTGACCTCGGTGCCCTCGCGGCGGACGACGAACGCCTTGACCGCCTCGCCGGTGTAGGGATGGGGCACGCCGACGACGGCAGCCCGGTCGACGTCGGGGTGGGAACCGAGGGCCTGCTCGACCTCGACGGGATAGACGTTGAAGCCGCTGACGATGATGACGTCCTTGGCACGGTCGACTAGGTACAGCAGCCCGTCGTCGGTGTAGCCGATGTCGCCGGTGTGCAGCCATCCGTCGGCGTCGAGCACCTGGGCGGTGGCCTCCGGCGCGTCCCAGTAGCCGGCGAAGACGTTGTCCCCGCGCACGGCGATCAGGCCGGGGTCACCGGGCGCCGCGTCGTGGTCGTCGTCGATGATCCGCACCTCGACGCCCTCCAGCGGACGTCCGACGCTGCCGGGCACCGCCTCGGGCAGGGCCGCCGATGACGCGACGACCGGTGACGCCTCCGCCAGCCCGTAGCCCTCGCGGATGTCCAGCGACAGCTCCTCGGCACAGCGGCGCAGGACCTTCGGGTGCAGCGGCGCCGCGCCGGAGGTGGCCAGCCTGACCGAGGACAGGTCGACCTCGTCCGCACCGGGGGTGTTCAGCCAGGCGACGTACATCGGCGGCGCGCCGACGATGACGGTCACGCGGGTTCGGCTGACCAACGACAGCGCCGAGGACGGTTCGAAGCGTTCGACCAGCTCGAGCGTGGCTCCGGCCTGGATCGCCATGCCCATGGCCACGTTCAGGGCGTAGCTGTGGAACAGCGGCAGCGCCGTGAACACGACGTCGTCGGCGGTCACGCCCATGTCGCTGGCGGTCAGCTGGCGCTGGTTGGCCAGCAGCTGCCCGTGGGTCAACATCGCGGCCTTCGGCGAGCCGGTCGTGCCGCTGGTGTAGGCCAGCAGGGCCAGGTCCGACGGGCCGACCTCGACGCCGCTGGGCGCGTCCTGGGCGTGGCCGGCGCGGGTCTGGCGCCACGACCGCATGCCGCTGTCGGCGGCGACCGGCTGGGTGGAGTCGGCAACGAACACGTGCTCGAGGTCGGGCAGCGTGCCGCGGAGCTCGGCGACGGTGTCGGTCCAGGCCCGTCCGACCACGAGGACGGTCGCGCGGCAGTCGGTCAGCTCGTGGGCGATCTCGGGCGCCGTCAGCCCGGTGTTGATCGGGACGACGGCAGCCCCCGCTCGCCAGGCGCCGTAGCAGGTGACGACGAAGGAGACGCGGTTGCCCAGCATCATGGCCACGCGGTCACCGCGCCCGACGCCGTTCGCGGCCAGCGCCGCCGCGGCCTGGTCGACCAGCGCGTCGAGCTCACCGTAGGTCACCTCGTCCTCGCCGGAGCGCAACGCCAGGTTGTCGCCGTGACGGTCGGCGACGGCGCGCAACCCGTCGTGCAGGGTGGGTGGAGTCGGTGTCGTGTGCTGCATGGTGCCTCGTGATCACGTGGAGATGTGGATCGACGTCATCGAGCCTTCACCAACGGTCAACGTCTGCGTGACCTGACAGGGTCGGATCGTGCCACGACGCCGATATCCTTGCCCGTGATGGCATCTGCCTCGCACAGCCCCGGTCCACGGATCCTGGCCGCCACGGGTCCGCTGTTCATGACTCCGCTGGACTACGTCATGGACGCCATCGCCGACGCCGGATACAGCGCGGTGGAGGTGATGGTCGGCCAGAACACCGACACCCAGGACCCGGAGCGCATCGTGGCGTGCGCCGAGCAGGCCGGTCTGTCGGTCCCTGCGATCCACGGTCCGTTCCTCCTGCTGCTGCGCAACGTGCTGGGCACCGCGTACGCCGGCAAGGCGGCGACGTCGATGGAGATCGCCGCCGCGGTGGGCGCGGAGGTCATGGTCGCCCACGCCCCGTTCCGCTGGGAACGTCGGTCGCGCCGCTTCCTGGAGGAGGAGATCCTCCCCATGGAGGAAGCGTCCGGCGTGACCTTCGGCATGGAGAACCTGTTCCCGGTCGCTGGCCGTTCGTTCTCCAGCGTGATCACCACCGAGGACATGGATGCCTTCGACCACGTCGTGATGGACACCAGCCACTGCGCCGTCGCCGGCATCGACATCTTCGAGATGTGGCGGGCCCTCAAGCACAAGATCGTCCACCTGCACGTGGCCGACAACTTCGGCAACGGCAAGGACTCCCACGCCCCGATCGGGGCCGGCATCCTGCCCCTGGAGGCGTTCCTCGCCGAGGTCGGCGCCTCGGACTGGAACGGCACGATCACCCTCGAGCTGGACTGCCGGTCCTACCTGGACACGCGCGACTCCCTGGTGCAGTTCCTCGCCCGCGAACGCGTCAAGTGCGAGCAGGCGCTGGCCGGCAACCTCCTCGCCACGGGCTGATGCGGGCCGTCACCCCAGCAGCACACCCGGGTTCATGATGCCCGTGGGGTCGGTGACGGCCCTGACGGCGCCGAGCGCGGTGGCGAACAGGTCAGGCCGTTGGCGGTCGTACCAGGGACGGTGGTCACGGCCCACGGCATGGTGATGGGTGATCGTGCCGCCCTCGGCGAGCAGCACCTCCGACGCAGCCTGCTTGACCTCGGCCCACTGCGAGGCGCGGGCGCCGCGGCGGCCGGGCGCGATGACGGTGAAGTAGGGGGCGGCGCCATCGGGGTAGGCGTGGGTGATCCGGCACGTCACGATGCCCTGGCCGCAGACCTCCTCCACCGCGCTGGTCGTGGCAGCCCGAACCCGTTCGACGAGGGCGCCGAGCCGGTCCCAGGTCGCCGCCGTCTCGAACGTCTCGATGATCATGCCGTGGTCCACGAGGGCGTCGCGGAGGTAGGGCGCCCGGAGGAACGCCTGCTTCCAGGCATCCGCCGCATCCCCGTCCCGGGTGGACAGCTGGCGACCGCGGATGCGGACCGTCCCCACCTCACCACCGTGGTCGGCCAGCAGCTCGGCCATCGCCGACAGGTCGGCATCCACGGGGACGGCCGGGGACTCCGCCCCCACCACCATGACCGCGCGCGTGCCGTCGCCGGCGCCGTTGAGGTAGGCCTCGCCCGGATCGAGCACCCGACAGTTGGCCGGGTCCAGGCCGGACTGCACCAGTGGACGCAACGCGGCGAGCGCGTCGGCGAAGTCATCGAAGGTGACCGACATCCCGCCTCGATGGACCGGCTGGTCCTGCAGCCTGACCCACGCGGAGGTGATGACCCCGAGCGTGCCTTCCGACCCGAGCAGCATCCGGTCGGGGCTGGGGCCGGCGCCCGACCCCGGGAGGCGTCGTGACGACCAGCGGCCGTTGGGGGTGACCGCGTCGATGGACTCCACCAGGTCGTCGATGTGGGTCAGCCGGGTGGCGTAGTGCCCTCCGGCCCGCGTGGCCACCCAGCCGCCGAGCGTCGACATCTCGAAGGACTGCGGGAAGAACCGCATCGTCAGGTCGTGTGGCCGCAGCTGGGCCTCGAGGCTCGGTCCCGTCGCGCCGGCCTGGACGAGCGCCGCCCGGCTGGTGGTGTCGACCTCGAGCACCCTGTCCATGGCCCTGGTCTGGAGGGCAACGACGGGGCCGTCGACCGCACCCGCGGTCACGCCGCCGACGACCGAGGTCCCGCCACCGAAGGGGATGCAGGCGATCCCGGCATCCGCACACCAGCCGAGCACCGCCTCGACCTCGTCGGGGGTGCGTGGCCTGGCCACCAGGTCGGGCGCGTGGCGGACCCCCGTCTCGCGAAGTGCCACCATGTCGGTGAACGACCGCCCGACCGCGTGCAGCAGCCGGTCCTCCGTGACGTCGCTTGTCAGGTGGGCGAGCGGATCGGGTGCGTGGACCCGCGGATCCTGCAGCTCGTGCGGCGCGTCCGAAGACCGCCAGATCGTGTCCGCTCCGAACCGCTGTGACAGCATGAGGCCGACGGCATCGTGTTCTGCGTCGGCGAGGGCATCCCCGACCGTTCCCCATGCCGTGGGGTCCCTGGGCGAGGGGACTGGCAAGGACTCGTCGTACACGGCAGGCTCCTGTGCAGGATTCGGTTGGGTCGACGGCGAACTGAAAGGGCACAACGCATGCGTCCCGGGACCATGATCACCATCGCGATCCTCTTGATCACGATCATCGCAGCCCTCGTCGTCCAGCTCTCGATGGCCCAGGTGTAGGTGAGGAACCCGCGCCCCTGCGGGATTCTCCATGCTCAGCGCCTCCGCCTTCTCCACCGTCGCCACGTCCGTGGCACAACCGGGCCTGCGCCCGGTCGACCCGGAGATCGTCCGCCTGGTCGAGGAGGCTCAGGGCGGGTCGTCGGCGGCCTTCGCCGCCCTGTACGACCGCTATGTCGACCGGGTGTACGCCTTCGTCTACCGCCGCGTCGGTGACCGCCACCTCGCGGAGGACCTGACCGGCGATGTCTTCACCCGCGCGCTGCGGCGCATCGACAGCTACCGCTACACCGGTGCCGACCCGATCGCGTGGTTGCTGACGATCGCCCGCAACCGGGTGCACGACCACTACAAGAGCGCCCGCTTCCGCCTCGAGCAGGCCCAGTCCGACGCCGGGGTGACCGAGGTCGACCTGTCCTCGGCTCCCGAGCGCGACGCCGAGCGCGCGGCGGTCGTCGCCGAGGTGCAAGCGGCGCTGACGAAGCTCAAGCCCGACCACGCCGAGGTCCTGCACCTGCGGTTCGTGGAGGACCTGTCGGTCGCCGAGGCCGCGGAGATCCTCGGCCGTCGGGTCGGAGCCGTCCGCGCGTTGCAGCACCGTGCACTGAAGGCGCTCGCCGCGCTGGTCGACGTCGAGGCGGTGGCCGGATGACCGACGGTTCCCGGGCGGCTGACACGGCCGTCAAGTTTTTCCGTCACAGCGACGGGTCCCGGTCGTTGAACAGGGTGGTGACGACATGAGACACGCTGATCTGCTGGAGCGACTGCTGGAGGGCGATGCCCTCCCGCAGGACTCGCGCATCGGCGAGGACGTCCCCGAGGAGCTGGACCGGCTGGCCATGCTGGCCGACCTCGTCAGCCACGCCGCCGAGCCCGACCCCGTCGAGATGCGCGCCGAGGCGCGGTCGGACCTGCGGACGACGCTGATCCGCGAGGCGAACCTCCGGGCCGCAGAACCGCCGCCGTTGTTGACCCGCATCCGCGAGACGGTGACCGCGACGACCGAACGCTGGGCGTACTCCTCACGGGCCGCCGTGGCCGGCGGCACCGCCGCCATGGTCCTCTCGACCGGTGGCGTGGCCGCCGCTGCCAACGGATCGCTGCCCGGCGACCTGTTCTACGACCTGAAGCTGGCCGCAGAGGACGTGGCCCTGTCGTTCGCCGACGCCGGCGTGTCCCGGGGTGAGGGGCTGCTCCAGCAGGCCACCACCCGGGTGGAGGAGGTGCACACCGCCGCCGAACGCCAGCAGGAGGTCGCCGCCGCTGCGGGTCTGCGCCTGGCCGACGAGCACACCCGAGACGGCGCGCAGGAGTACCTGGCCACCTACCTGGACACCGGCGACACCGAGGTGCTGCAGGTCCTCGGCGACTGGGTCGTGACCACGAACCGTCGGCTCGACCTGCTGCCCCCGGTGGACGGCGACGCGGCCGCTGCGCTGGCGGACCTGCGCACGTCGCTGAACCGCATCGGGCAGCGCATCGAGGTGCTGGCGACGGGGGCCTGCACGTCCTGTGCCCTGGGCGTGCACGACAACCCCGCTGCGGACCCGTCCATCACGCGCGGGAACCAAGCCGACGGCACGCCGCCGACGCCGGCCAGCCAGTCGCCGCTGGACCTGACCTTTATCCCGCCGGCCGACCAGCCCTTCCAGGCGTGCCCGTGCGTGCCGGCTGCGCCGCCGGGCGCAGCGACCCCTCCGCCGGGGACGCCTGCACCGACCGGGTCCACACCCCCGCCCGAGGAGTCCGAGGTCCCGGGCACGGGCGGCACGCCCCCGACGCGCGACCCGGAGCCCGAACCCGAACCGGAGCCCGAGCCGGCCCCGTTCCCGATGCCCGACACGGGCCCTGTCGAGGAGCAGGTCCCCGACCCGGTGCGGGAGGCGATCGAGGAGCTCATCGACGGGCTGCCCGAGGACCCGGGGACGGCGCCGTCCTCGGCACCGATGGGCCTCGAGGACCTGCCCGGGGCCTGACGGGTTCGGCGACCCGATCAGTCGTCGGGATCGGCCAGCAGCTCGGTGATGGTGACCTCGGCGGTGCGCAGGCGTCCGCGACACCAGGTGATCAGCTCGCGGGCACGCGCAACACGGGACGACAGCTCGTCGACGTCGACGTCATCGGCCTCCAGCGCCTCGAGGATGGTCTCGAGCTCCTGCTCGGCGTCGGCGTAGCTGTCGGGTTCGGGTCCCTCCAGCGCTGACGTGGTCGGGTCGGTCGTCGGTTCAGCGGTCATCGGTGTGGATCACCTCCGAGGTGATGGTGCCTTCACGGGTACGGGTGTGCAGGACGGTGCCGGCGGGAAGGGGCCCGGTGACCAGGCCGCCGTCGTCGGCCCGGGTCGTGACGGTCCAGCCCCGTTCGATGAGGCGGTCGGGATCGGCCAGGGCCACCAGGCGCTCGGCCCGGGACAGCCGGTCGGCACGATGCTGCAGGGACCGGGGCGCGTCACGCTGGAGGCGGTCGGCGCGGTCCTGCAGCGCCCCCAGCCGTTGGTTGGTGACGCGGGTCGCGGCCTGCTGCAGCCGTCGTTGGTGGGCATCCACACGTCCGTGGGCGCCCCGCAGCGCGGTGCGTGCCGCGGCCGTGCGGCGGGCGGCCGTCGACAGCGCACGGTCCGCCCGGTCCAGGCGCCGGCGGGCCCGGTCACGGACATCCGCCCAGACCTGCTCGGTGCCGTCTGCGGCCTCTCGGACGGTCGCCACCACGCCCTGGGCGAGGGCGGTGGGGGTCTTGTGGGCACGGGCGGCGACGAGCTCGGCCACCGGCTGGTCGAGGTGGTGGCCGATGCCGGTCCAGACAGGCACCCGACAGTCGGCGATGCCCCGTGCGACGTCGGCGTGGTCGAAGGTCATCAGGTCGACCTCGGCGCCGCCCCCGCGGGTCAGCAGGACCAGGTCGATGTCGGGTCGCACGGCCAGCGTGCGGAGTGCCGCGACGATCTGCGGTGGGGCATCGGGCCCCTGCACACGGGTGGAGATCATGTGCAGCCGGAACGGCAGGCCGCTGGCGCGCAGCTCCTCGACCAGGTCGTGGAAGGCCTGTGATCCACCGCTGGTGACCAACCCCAGTGACAGCGGGACCCGTGGCGTCGGCAGCCGGCGGTTGCGCTCGATGGATCCGTCGGCCTGCATCGCGGCCAGCAGGTCGCGGCGGGCCAGGGCCAGCGCCCCGGCGGTGTGCGAGGGGTCGATGTCGGCCAGCGACAGCGACAGCCGCCCACCCCGCACCCAGAACTGCAGGTTGGCCTTGATGCGGATCTCCAGCCCGTCCTCGAGCGGTTGGCCCACCGCCGCGAGGCGCCGGTCGACCAGCCGACCCTTCGAGGCGGGCATCGAGACGTTGAGCTGGGCCACGACCTGCCCGTCCTCGGTGGTGTGCACGAGGTCGAACCACACGCCCCTGCCCTGCCGCTTGAGGCCCGAGACCTCGCCGCGCACCCAGAACTGGCGATCCCAGACATCGGTGACCTGCCGCTCGATGTGCTCGGCGACCTGCAGGACCGTGAACGTCGTGACCATGGGGGTCAACAGTGTGCCCGCGGGGTGCGACGCTGCCGGGCGCCTGCGGTCCACCGAGACGGCCGCCTTGCCCGTGGCGACCTCAGAAGAAGACCGAACGACGCCCCATCAGGTTGCGGTAGATCATCTGCTGGATGGTGTCGCGAACCCGGTCGGTCAGCTCGAAGACCAGCATGGGGTCATCGGCGGCGTCGGGCCCGAGGTGGGCCGTCGGGATGGGTTCGCCGAACTCGATGACCCACTTGGACGGCAGCGGCACGAGGCCGAGGGGGCCGAGCAGCGGGAACTGCCAGGTGATGGGGAAGTACGGCAGGCCCAGGATCCGGGCCAGCGGCTTGACGTTGGCGACGATCGGGAAGATCTCCTCCGACCCGATCGTGGCGACGGGGACGATCGGCACACCGGTGCGGATGGCGACCTCCACGAAGCCGCCGCGCCCGAACCGCTGCAGCTTGTAGCGGTCCCGATAGGCCTTGCCGATGCCCTTGAACCCTTCGGGCCAGACCCCGACCAGCTCGCCGGAGCCAAGCAGGCGAACGGCGTCCTCGCCGTTGGCCAGGGTGTTGCCGGACTTGCGGGCCATCGGACC
>Ga0207908_1000453_pt1 | contig 10429 bp, 6 predicted proteins | sample MalvirmetagMSP81_FD_184224 | JGI IMG/M metagenome (GOLD analysis project Ga0207908, IMG submission 184224) | Marine viral communities from the Deep Pacific Ocean - MSP-81 (SPAdes) | ecosystem: Environmental > Aquatic > Marine > Oceanic | place: Pacific Ocean | collected 2011-04-18
CGCGCTCGCCCTGCTGATGCTGGCGCTGTTCAGGCCCGGGGCCTTCGACCCCGACACCGACAACCTGATCGTGCCCGGGTTGATCTGCTTCCTGCTGGTCTTCTCCGGCTTCCTGATCGGCTTGACGTCGGGGCTGCAGGAGATCGCGTCGGAGTTCGCCATCATCAAGCGCGAGCGGCTGGTCAACCTCAAGCTGACGCCCTACATCCTGTCCAAGATGACGTTCCTCGCGCCGGTGCTGTCGATCGGCATGGCGCTGATGCTGGTCATCCTCGGCCTGACCGATCGCATCCCCGACCTGTCGTTGAGCGAGTACGCCGCGGTCTGGTTCACGATGGTGCTCTCGACCCTGCTCGCCCTGGCCATCGCCCACTTCACCTCTGCCGCAGCCCCCAGCGCACAGACGGCCAACGACCTGGCGCCGGCGTGGATCATGCCGCAGGTCCTGTTCTCCGGCGGCCTGTTCCCGATCGCCGCGATGATCACGGTCGGCGAGGCGATCTCGACGGTCATGCCGTTGCGGTACGGCTTCCAGGCCGCCGGCAACGTGCTGGACGTCCTGGGCTTGTACGACGCCGCCGGTGGCCCCGTCGCGGAGAACCTCGCCGCGCAGTACCGGGACCAGTTCGACGTGAACCTGGCCGTGCAGTGGGCGGTCATGGGCGCCGCCGTCGTGATCCTCCTCGTGGCCGCCGGGTTGGTGCTGCGACGCAAGACCGCACCCCAGTGAGGCCACCCCGATGACCGCGCCACCGGACGGCATGCTGGCCGGGATGACCGACCAGCCCCAACCCGTCATTCGTCGCGGCCGCCCGGAGGACCACGACGCCGTGGTCGCCCTCGACATCCGCAGCTTCGAACCCCACACCTCCCCCGGCCAGCCGATCACCGCAGCAAACAACTTCTTCGAGCGGGTCCCGGCCGAGCAGCACTTCATGGCCTGGCTCGACGACCACCTCGTCGGCTACATCCGCATGGGCCACCCCACGCCGTTGCCCTCCAACGCCCATGTCGTGGAGATCCAGGGGCTCGCCGTCGACCCGGCCGCCCGCGGACGAGGGGTCGGCGCCATGCTGGTCCGGGCCGTGCTCGACGACGCCGAACAACGGGGCATGCGCAAGGTGAGCCTGCGGGTCATGGGCGGCAACCCGACCGCCCAGCGGCTCTACCAGCGGATGGGCTTCGAGGTGCAGGGCCACCTCCGCGACGAGTTCCTGATCAACGGCGAGTACGTCGATGACCTGATGATGGCCCGCTTCGTCTGACTACTCGGTCCCGAACCACCAGCGGGACCCGGCCAGCGCCGAGCCCCGCGGGGGTGTCGAAGTGCGAGCCGGGTCAGCCGCCGAGGACGGTGACTGCCTGGTCCTGCACGTCCTGGCTGACCGCCGCGGTGCCACCGGCGATGAACAGCCAGCGGATGGATCCCGCGTTGGCCGACAGCAGCGACCGCGACTCCGGCGAGGCGTCCAGGCTGCCCGGGTCGACCAGCACCAGCAGCCCATTGAGCTGTGCGGCGGCTGGACCGGCCGTCAGCGCGTCGGGGAAGTTGGTGCCGCTGGCCAGCATCGCCGAACCGAACGACGCCCCGGTGGTCGTCAACGCCTCCTGGGTGATCGCCGCTGCCGTGGCGTACCGGCTGGCGCCGGACAGTCGCTTGGGCACGAACCCGGCAGCTGCCACGTCGGTGGCGACCTCCTCGGCCAGCGCCGCGGTGCCACCGGCCAGGTAGACCACGGCCCCGTCGGCCACCAGGTCACCGAGCGCCGCCTCGGCCGCCGCGTCCAGGCCGGAGGAGCCCGTCAGCAGGATGGGCAGCCCGCCGGGGATGGCCAGGTTGCTTGCGGCCAGCGCGTCGGGGAACGCGTCGGCGCGGACCAATATCGCACCCGGCACCTCGCCGTCGTCACCGGCCAGCGCCTCGGCGACCTCGACGGAGGTCTCGACTCGGCCGCTGCCGGCCAGGCGGGTGACCTCGTAGTCCGACAGCGCGTTCTCCACGCCAGCGGACAGAGCCGCCTCGCCACCCAGCAGGACCACGTCGCTGGCACCGAGGCGCTCCAGCTCGGTCGCCACCTCCGCGGCCAGCTCGGAGGCCGAGGTCAGCAGCACCGGCGCGTCGAGGTCGGCGGCCAGGGGGGCTGCCGCGAGCGCGTCGGGGAAGTTGCCGGCGTCGGCCAGCAGCACGGTGTCGGCCCCGTTGGGGAACGCCCGCTGCGACACCTCCACCGCCGTCTGGATGCGACCCGGACCGGCCAGCCGCTCGACGGTCAACCCGAGGTCGCCCTCGTAGCCGTAGTCGATCGGCGCACAGCCCGTGCCCCGGGTCAGCGACACGGTCGCGGTGATGTCGTCCTCGCGGGGAGAGACGACGGCACCGCTGTCGTCGACGGCCACCTCGTCACCGGACATGGCCGTGACGTCGAAGGAGAGGCACTCGAAGTCGAAGCGCCAGAACCCGTCCTCGCGCTGGGGATCCTCGAAGTTGTCGACGTGGCCCTCCCCGGCGTCGGAGAAGGACTCCCCGACGTTGAAGGCGGCGTCGGCCAGCTCGGGGGCGGTGTCACCGGGCACGGGCACGGCATCCAGCACGTGCTGGCCGGGGTGGTCACCGTTGGAGATGTTGCCGTAGCTGAACGACTCGTCGGTGTAGCCCAGCGAGATGCCCGGCTCCCACGAGATGGCGCCACGGTCGGACTGGCCGAAGCCGTCGGCGTCGAAGCCGGAGCGGTCGCGCAGCTCGAGGTAGTAGGCGTGGTCGGCGGGCGAGCCCTCGGTGGAGGACACGTACTGGAAGCCCTTGGAGCAGATGGGCGCGGTGCCCAGGCCAGAGTCGGGGTCGCAGCCGCCGTTGAACAGCAACGGGTCGGACGCGCCGTCCTCGAAGTCGTTGGCGTACAGCTCCTGACCGTCGGCGGTGACGGTCACGTCGTCGATGAACCAGCCCTGCTCGGCCAGGCCGACGTCGGTGACGTAGCCGAAGCGGATGACCACGTTGTCCTGTCCCGCGTAGGCGGTCAGGTCGTAGCGGTCGGTCGCGAAGCCATCGTTCTCCGGGGCGTTGCCGACCAGGCGGTCGATGTCGCTGGTGCCGTCCTCGTAGGACTGGGTGGTCCCGGTGATGCCGTTGCCGTAGGTGGCGTGGCAGACGTTGTTGTTGGGGTTGGTGGTCGCCGGCGTGGTGAAGCCCTCCTCGGACTCCAGCGCCGTGTAGGTCTGGCCGTCGTCGGTGGTCACCATGACGAAGCCGTAGTCGAACTCCCACTCGATGTCGAACATCGTGGCGAACGACAGCTCGACGGGGGTGTCGGCCGCCAAGTCGGCCAGCGCCGGCACCCGCAGGTCCAGCGCCCGGGCGTTGGGCGAGGAGGGGCAGGCGTAGTCGTTGCCGGACGTCGACCAGTAGACGTGGGTCGGCGAAGCGCCGTTCTCCACCAGGGCCGGGTCGATCAGGATGTCGGTGGGGATGCCGGCCCGGTACATCTGGCCGTTGTGGACGTCCTCGCCCTCCAGCACGTAGGGGGTGCCGTCGGGGGAGGCCCACTCGATGCGGTTGATGTCGGTCTTGGAGCCGACCATCTCGACCTCGGTGGTGCCCTCGGGCACGTCCAGCGGCACGACCCAGCCGAGCTCCTGACGGCCGAAGGCGTCCATGTGCTGGCTGTAGTCGGCGGCCATCAGGTTCCACTCGCCGTAGGTGGTGAGGCCGGCGTTGGAGTAGAAGTCGGGCAGGCCCAGGGAGTGGCCGTACTCGTGGCTGATCACCGATGCGGCGTCGAAGACACCCTCGGGGTTGACGTTGTACGGGCCGACCCGGACGTAGGCCGGGAACTCGGTCTCGGTCGTCGTGGTCACCGTGTAGGTGGCGTCGGTGTAGAACAGCAGGTTGCCCTCGAGGTCGGTCAACCGGTCGTCGGAGACGTAGCCGAGCAGCCCGGTCCCGGGGTCACGGAAGCCACCCTCGAGCGTTGAGGAGTGCGGCCAGATGTTGTCGTACGGGGCGGGGATGCCACCAGGGAAGTACTCGCACCCGGCGGCGACGGTCAGCTGGCTCTCGCCGTTCCCACCGCAGCCGACGAAGATCATCATGAAGAAGTCGACGACGCCGTCCTTGTCGGTGTCGTACTCGTTGTAGTCGATCTCCGGGTCGGCGATCGCGGCGGCGTCGTAGACGGCCTTGCCGGTGTCACCGCAGCCGGCGTCGATCGATGCGGGGATCGGCACGCCGAGGGCGGGTGCCAGCGCCGTTCCGCCGGAGTCGGCACCGTAGTAGCCGGTGGTGCCGGGCAGGGTGTACCACCCGTCGCTGATCCGCTCGGGGTACAGGGGCGTGCCGGCCAGGTCGGGGCTGTGCAGGCCGGTGCAGGTGCTCGGCGGGGGGATCTGCGCCTTGTGGAAGTCCACGCCCTCGCCCTCGGTGCCGTCGTAGGCGAAGTCGGCGGTCTCGATGCCGGCGGAGGGGACGGTGCCGTTGGGGAACAGCTGCCCGTAGCTCATCTCCTGGAAGAGGTTGAACGTCGACCCCGGGTTGGCAGGGTCGTTGATGATGGTGTCCAGCAGCTCGGCCCGGTTGTCCTCGGCATGGGCGAAGTCGAGGAACTGCACCGGCACGACGGGGAACGGACGGTCGCCGTACCGGGCGGTGTCGAAGCGCTCGGCCGGCGGGATGACCTTGGGGCCGTGGGAGGTCGAGGTCGCGCCGGTCGACAGCGTGGCGGTCGCCGACAGGTCCTTCCAGACGATCTGGGGGTCCTCGGTGGTGGTGTCGGCTTCGGAGATGACGACGAGCGTGGCGCGGGCCGGACCGGTCTCGCTGGCTGCGGCGAGCTCGCCCAGGGTCCAGGTCAGCGTGCCGTCCGTGCCGATGGCGGCGTCGCCGTTGGCGGTGCGGACCTCGGTGACCGCGCGGCCGTCGACGGCCGGGATCGTGACGGTCAGGCCGCTGACCGGCGTGGCGTCGAAGTTGCTGACGATGACACGGGACGGGAACTCCTCGCCGGGCTTGACCCAGCCGACGGAGGAGGTGAAGTCGTGGTCGACCTGGACACCGGCGGCCTGGGCGAAGGTGACGGCGCCAGCGCCGGCGACCGCGGTGCCGTCGGCAGCGACGGCCCGGACGGCCCACGTCTCGCGGTAGCCGTTGCGGGCGGTGCCGATGGTGCGGCCGGCGGTCAGGTCGGCCGGGATGTCGACGGTGAACAGGCCGTCGGCGTCGGGCACGGCGGTGCCCAGCGGGAAGACCTCGCCGGTGGGGGCATGCAGGCTGACCTCGACGGCGTCGGTTGCGGGAACCGGCCGGGCGGCACGATCGGCGAGGTCACCGGTGGCGAGGTGGCCGCCGACGGTGACGACGTCGCCGGGACGGGCGACCTCGACGGGAGCGAACGCCGCGAAGCGGACGGACTCGCCCTGTGCGGTGGCCGGCAACGGGGCGCCGAGCAACGGGACGAGCAGCAGCAACGGCACCAGCCAGAGCAGCGACAGCGGACGTGTGGACAAGCGCATGGCAGGAGCCCCCCATGGGGTGGTGTCGAACGGCGTGTGACTGACTATCGGCGCGAGTTACTACGCACCCCGAGCGGGCGACGTTACGCGTCGATTCACGAACCGACGACCGCCTGTCAGGCTGTGCGGTCCTGTGACGTCTCGCCGTCCACCAGCGGTGCGTGCAGCCACGAGACCATCTGCCGCAGGCCCTCGTAGGCCTCCAGCCGCGCCGCGTCGGTGCCTGCGGCTTCCGCCTGTTCGCAGAACGCCCACATCCGCCGGACGGTCCGCGGGCCGGCGTGCATGATCATCTCGTGGCCCTCGCTGGCCCACTTGACCAGGGCATAGCGCACCAACGACTCGACCGGGATGCCGGTCAGCTCGCCGAGCGCCTCGAACGTTGGCAGGGGGTCCTGACGGGTGTACTCCGCCACTTCGGACTTGAAGTTGGCGTGCGGGTCGTCGTCGTGCCAGGTGTCGGTGTAGGGCTGCAGGTCCATGCCCGAATCATGCGTCAGGCCGGCGTCGTCTCGGGACGAGCGACATCGTCCCACGACCATCCGTCGTCGTGCACGAACCCCTTCAGCCGTCGGCGCCGCTCGCTGCGTGGGCCGTAGCGGCCCTCGATGTCAGTGTTGGTCGGCAGGGGATCGCTGCCGACCAGGCGTCGCAGGTCCTCCACGGTCGGCTGCGGGGGCGGCTCGTCCGCCGGTTCGATGAAGGAGTGGGCCAGCGCGTCGAGGAACCCCTCGATCGCGGTGTCGAGGAGATGCAGGTGGATCGGTGGCTCGTCCCGATGTTGTGCGAGCTCGACGAGCACCAGCGCGTCGTCCAGGACCCCGAGCGCAACGGCCAGTGCGGTCTTGCGGTGGCGGCTGTGGAAGTAGTGCAGCACGGGATAGCTGTAGTGCTGCTGGGTGAGCGTGCGGATGTGCGTGGACAGCTCGAGCGCAACATCGACCTGCTGGCTGGTCCCGGCCTCGGACAGCAGCCGTCGCGCGACGTCGTGGGGGGTGGGTCCGAGGTCGGTGATCTGCGCCGCCACCCGTCGCTTCAGGGAGACGGCGCTGATGACCGGGACCAGGTAGGTGATGCACAACGTGAGGAGGACGATCCCGCTGACCGACGCCACCACCGTCACGAGCCGCCCGCCGGCGCTCGTCGCCAGGTACTCGCCGTTGCCGAGCGTGGAGAAGGTCACCCCCGCGTAGTACAGCGCCTCCATGGCCGACGCGGCCCGGCCGGTGGTCGCCTCCACGACCTCGCCCGTGCCGAGCAGAACCAGCCACCAGGCCGCCAGGGCGATGACGAGCCACTGCACGAGCAGGCAGACGACCACCACGAGCCCGCCGATCTCCATCACTCCCTGGTGGCCACGGGCTGCCCTGCGGATCGCGGTCCACATGGCCCGGCCCGTCCGCCGGCTGACCCAGCCGCCGGGACGCCCGCTTGCGACCGTCGTGGCCACCACGTCGACCAGCAGTCCGACGAGCAACAGCACTCCTGCGACGGTGTAGGCCATGGCCGCAGGCATGCCCCCCGGTCACCCCCCTCGAAACGCAGACCGGTCAGGTCACCAGTGTCAGCCGAGCGGATCCCGGTCGACGGGGCAGGACATGCAGCGGGGGCCACCGCGGCCGCGGGGCAGCTCGAAGCTGGAGATCTCGTGGACGGTGATCCCGGCCTCGCGCAGCCGTCGGTTGGTGTCGACGTTGCGTTCGTAGGCGATGACCTCGCCGGGGGCGATCGCCAGCGTGTTGTTGCCGTCGTCCCACTGCTCGCGGTCGGCACGGACCTCGTCCTCGCCGGTGGTGATCACCCGCAGCTCGTCGGTGGCCATGGCGTCGGCGAGGCCGCGCAGCAGGTCGGGCTGCTCGGTCACCTTCATCTTGCCGTTGCCCCCTGGTTCGATGCGGTGGGCCCGGGAGACGTTGGGCAGCTTGGGCCACACCACGATCGCGTCGCGGTCGACCTGGGTCATGACGGTGTCGAGGTGCATGGTCCCCCGACCCATCGGCAGCTCGACGGCCAGGACGAAGTCGACCTCCTCGGCCTCGAACAGGCTGGCCGCGAGGTTCTCCACGGCGATCGGCGAGGTGCGTTCGCTGACCCCGACGGCGATGGCACGGTCGGACAGCACGAGGACGTCGCCCCCCTCGACCGTGGCGGGGAAGTAGTCGCGCTGGTCCTCGCCGTACCAGACGGGTCGGCCGCTCAGGTCGGGATGGTGGGCGTACATCGTCGACCACAGCAGCCGCTCGGGCTGGCGGGCGGGCTTGTGCATGGGCGAGAGCACCCGGCCGCCGTAGACGTGGGCGCTGGGGTCGCGGGTGAAGACGGAGTTGGGCAGCGGCGGCACCAGGAAGGCGGTGGCGCCGAGCACACCACCGACGAATCCGTCGCCGGCGCCGGGCACCTCGTCGACGGTCACGCCACCGATCAGGTGCTCGGCCAGCTCGGCCGGCGGCAGGTCGCTGAGGTAGCCGTGGACCCGATCGACCAGCTCGACCCCGCAGGTGTCGACGGTGGCCCGGCGGCTGATCAGTGCGGTCGCCAGCTCCGGGTCGGAGACGACGGTGGTCAGCAGGTCGGCGAACAGTCGCACGGTGACGCCGTTGTCGGCCAGGACCTTGGCGAAGGTGTCATGCTCCTCCTGGGCCTTGCCGACCCAGACGAGCTCGTCGAACAGCAGCTGGTCCTTGTTGGCGGGCGTCAGGCGCCGCAGCTCCAACCCCGGACGGTGGAGGATGACCTCGCGCAGGCGGCCGACTTCGCTGGAGACGCTCATGACAGGGCAGCGTACCGGCCGACCTGCGGTGGGGGTGGCTGCGACGGCGACAGCAACTCCTGTAGCGTGGCGACCGTGGAGCTGTTCCTGCTGTTGGGTGTGCTCGGAGCCGTGCTGCTCGTCGTCGGACTGGTCGGCGGAGAGCTGCTCGACGGGGTCTTCGACGCGATCGGGGTCGACTCCGCGGGAGGGTTCTTCTCCACCGAGGTGATCGGCGGGTTCCTGTCGGCCTTCGGGTTCGGGGCGTTCCTGCTGGACGGTGCCGGGCTGGACCGGATCGTCGTCCTCGGCGGTGGCGGTGCCGCCGGCGTCGCCATGGGCGGGCTGGCGCTGTGGCTGTCCAGGTCCCTGATGAACGTCAACACCGACGTCACCCCGACCTCCTCCGACCTGCGGGGCGCGCTGGGGAAGGTCATCACCCGCATCCCCGACGACGGACTCGGCGAGGTGCGGGTCAGCCGGCACGGCCATCCGCTGAAGCTCTCCGCCCGTGCCGAGGAAGCCATCGACCCCGGGGTCGAGATCGTCGTCGTCGACGTGCTCTCCCCCACCTCGGTGCTGGTCATCCGCTCCGAGATAGAGATCGGCTGAGCGCTGCACGCGCGCCGATCCTGCGTCCTCCCATCCACCCGAACCGTCGTGGGCACACCGCCCGTGCCCAACCCAAGGGGGTAGTCAGCCAACATGGATCTGTTGCTCATCGGCGGCGGGGGCTTCATCGCCCTTGCCGTGCTCGTCATCCTTCTCGTCGTCTCGCGGTATCGCGTGGCCGGCCCGAACCAGGCCTACATCATCACCGGCCGCAAGGGCGGATCACCGGTCCGCAACCCCGAGACCGGTGAGGTCTCCACCGACCTGTCGGGGCAGCGCGTCATCATCGGTGCCAGCACCTTCGTGCTCCCCGTCGTGCAGAAGCTGCACGTCCTCGACCTGTCCTCGCGGCGCATCCCGGTGGCGATCAGCGGCGCGATCTCCGCCCAGGGGATCAAGTGCGACCTGGAGGGTGTGGCGATCGTGAAGGTCGGCGGCACCGACGACGCCATCCGAGCCGCTGCCCAGCGATTCCTCAACCAGCAGGGCGGCATAGAGGTCTTCACCCAGGAGGTCCTCGCCGGTTCGCTTCGTGCCATCGTCGGTCGGCTGACGGTCGACGCGATCATCAAGGACCGTGCGGCGTTCGCCAGCGCCGTGGCGGAGGAGGCCGAGACGTCCCTGACCAACCAGGGCCTGGCGCTGGACACCTTCCAGCTGCAGGACATCCGCGCCGAGGGCGACTACCTGCAGGACCTCGGTCGTCCCGAGAGCGCACGCGTGGAGATGGAAGCCGCAATCGCCGAGGCGCGGGCTCGCCAGGCGTCGGAGGAGGAGCGGCTCAAGGCCGAGGAGCAGATCGCCATCGCCCAGCGGACGCTGCGGCTGAAGCAGGCAGAGATCCAGGCCGAGACCGACGCGGCTGAAGCCGACGCGCGGGCCGCCGGCCCGCTGTCGCAGGCTGCCAAGGACCAGGACGTCCTGCAGGCGCAGGAGCTGGTCGCCGAGAAGCGGGCAGCCTTGAAGGAACGCGAGCTCGACACCGAGGTGCGCAAGCCGGCCGACGCCGAGCGCTACCGCGTGGAGACCGAGGCCGAGGGCCGCAAGTCCGCGGCGATCCGGGACGCCGAGGCCGACAAGGCTGCGGCGATCGCCCGGGCCGAGGCCGAGGCCGAGCAGGCACGCCTGTCCGGTGAAGCGGAACGTGCCCGACGGACGGCGCTCGCCGAAGCCGAGGCCATCGAGGGCGAGAAGCGCGGCGCGGCCGAGAAGGCTCGCCGTGAGGCCATCGCCGACGCGGTCCAGCGCGAGGGCGAGGCCGAGGGTGCCGCCATCCTGGCCCGTGGGCAGGCCGAGGCGGAGGCCCGGCAGAAGAACGCCGACGCCTTCCAGTCCTACAACGAGGCAGCGGTCATCGAGCTGATCGCCGAGATCCTGCCCGAGCTCGTGCGGGCGGCCAGCGAGCCGCTGTCCAACGTGGGGTCGATGACGATCGTGTCGACCGACGGGGCCTCCAAGGTCGCCCAGTCGGTGGCGTCCAACCTCGAGCAGGGCCTGGCCATCGGCACGTCGTTGACCGGCATCGACCTCAAGCAGATCCTGTCGCGGATCGGCAAGTCCGGG
>Ga0207908_1000456_pt1 | contig 10339 bp, 7 predicted proteins | sample MalvirmetagMSP81_FD_184224 | JGI IMG/M metagenome (GOLD analysis project Ga0207908, IMG submission 184224) | Marine viral communities from the Deep Pacific Ocean - MSP-81 (SPAdes) | ecosystem: Environmental > Aquatic > Marine > Oceanic | place: Pacific Ocean | collected 2011-04-18
CGCCTCGCAGTCCAAGGCCGGCGCGATCGACGCCCACAACGGCCTGCGTTGGTTCATCCACCACGTGACGGTCGCGCAGTCCAAGTCCGCCGCCGTGCGGACCGGCTCGGGCGCGGTCGTGGCCGACTCACGCCTGGTGCACAACGGGCAGATCGGCATCACCGGTGGCGACCACCGGTACGACGAGACCCAGTCACCCGTCTCCATCCTCCGCAACGAGATCGCCTTCAACGGCGAGGTCGGCTACCGGATGGGGTGGGAAGCCGGCGGCGCCAAGCTGACCAACACCATCGACTCGGTGTTCGAGCAGAACTGGTCCCACCACAACCGCGGCGCGGGCCTGTGGTGCGACCTCGACTGCGCCGACCCCAGCTGGATCTCAAACCTCTCCGAGCACAACTACGCAGCCGGGATCCTCATCGAGGAGACCTCGGGCGCCCTGGCCCACTCCAACATCGTGCGGACCAACGGCGCGCTCGCCTACGGCGACCTCGGCAGCGGCATCTGGGTCGCCAACAGCCCCGGCGTGGAGCTGGCCTGGAACGTCTTCGAGAGCAACCGCCTGCCGATCGTCGCCAACCACAACGGCATCCCCGCCGGCGAGCACGGCAACCTGGAGATCGCCGAGCTGTACGTCCACGACAACGACATCCGCATCGACGCCTACCTGCCCGGCCTTCGCGTCCGGACCAACGAGCCGCAGCGGTACTACCGCGACGACATCGTGTGGGAGGACAACGTCTATCGCCTCCGCGCCGACCACACGGAGCACTTCTGGATGGGACGCAAGGTCACTGTGCCGGAGTGGCAGGACGAGTTCGGACACGACCGCAACGGGCGGTTCCTGGACGTCAACGTCGCGGCCTTCCAGCCCCCGAGTCCGTTCACCACGGTCCCCTACGGCGCATCCTGATCCACTGCTGGGGACCGCTCGGTCCCCAGCATCAGCGCCGCACGATCGCGGGGTTGGGCGCGACGACGTGCATGCCCTTGCCCTCGCGGCGCAGCGGATCGGCCCAGATGGCGATCGCGAGCCCGAGCAGCAGGCCCTGTTCCATGCCCAGGTTGTAGGGAATGGAGTACAGGGCCTGTGACAGCAGGATCACCTGCATGGTCACGGCGTTGAAGTACCCGTCGTCCACGTCGAGCTCGTGGGCGCGAAGCCGTCGTGCTGACTCGATGCCCGCGACCAGGATGAACCCGATCCCGAGCACGCCGATCCGCAGGACCATCTCCAGGTAGAAGTTGTGGGGCGGCACGTCGACATCGAAGCCCGCCGACACCGACCGGTTCCAGCCGGCGCCGTACGGCACCCCGATGCCCCATTCGAGCACGCCCTCGGGGCCGTGGTCGAGCAGGTCCCCCCAGCCCGAGACCCGCCACTCCCAGGTGGTGTCGCTCGCCGCGTCGGCCTCGGTGGCGCTGTCGGAGAGCTCGGAGACGTTCAGGTAGGTCAGGGCGGTCAACCCGACCACGACCATGGCCACACCTGCACCCATGATCACCCCGCGGGACATCTGCTTGCGGTACTCCACCACCATGAACGCGGTGCCGAGCACGAAGACGATCCACACCGAGCGGTGCTGGAGCAGCAGGACCGTGGCCCCGAACCCCGCCACGAGGAGGCGCTCGAGGTCTGTCGCGATGCCCCGGAGGGTTCGGGGCAGGAGGGTCAGGAACGCGATGGTGATGACCAGCGTCCCGTTGCTCGACAGCACCCGAAGGCCACCGAACTCGGTCTCGTACCACGGACCAGTGAAGGGCAGTCCGGCGAACACGATGCCCCATCTGAGGACGGCCAAGGCGGTCAGCGACGCGGCGAGGAACAGCCACCCGCGCATCAACCGGCGTCGCGCCTCGGCACCGACGGGGACGAAGCTGCCAAGCAGCGCACCGGCGATGAAGTACAGCGTCTCGCGGGCCTCGTTGATCGCGCCCGGCAGGCCGTAGACCGCGCCACCGCGCAGCACCGAGAACATCGCCAGGCCCAGGGCACCGATCAGGAGGAGCTGGGGAACCTGTACCGCGATGCCGCGCAGGACCCAACCCCCCACGACCAGCAGGGCCACGGCCAGGAGGATGTCCTCGCCGTTGATCGCCAGTCCGGCCGCCGAGATCGACGGGAGGGGATCGCTGACCTCGCGGGCCAGGGCGATGGCACACACGAACAACCACGGCGTGTCCTGACGCTCCAGCGTCAGATCCATCACGAGCAGTCCGAGCAAGCCGAATCCGCCGAGGATTGCCAGTAGTTCGATTCCCATTCCTAGGGTCCTCCGTCACGGATCTCGGGGTTCACGCCGAGGTCGTTGCCAAGCTCCTGCCACGTCGCGAGGTCCACCGGCTCCTCCCACAGGAAGCAGCGTTCGCAGCCGTCCAGCACGTAGGTGTTGTCCTCGAAGCGGTTGCCCCGGTCGGTGTAGTACTCGTCCTCGTCCGTGTCGACGTAGAGCCCGACGGAACCGTCGTTGTCGATGGTGACACGGTTCCGGCGAACCACGACATCGCGCACCCCGTACTCCTCCCCGATCTCCTCACGACGATCGGCGTGGACCAGGACGATCTCCTGGTTGTTCCCCGCAGTGATGTTGCCCTCGATGAGGACGTCGAAGGAGATGGAGACGAAGATCCCCGCACCCAGCGTGCCGATCCCCTCCGCGTGGCCGTTCCCGAGGACCTCGTTGTCCCGGATCGTCGCGTCGGAGGAGATCTCGTAGAAGATGCCCATCACGTCGTTGTCCTCGACGCGGTTGCCGTCGACGAGCGCCGCGGTGTTGCCCAGGTCGTACCAGATGCCCGGACCGTGGTTGTCGTGGACGTGGTTGCCTTCCAGGCGGGTGTCGGCGGTGTCCTTGAACTTCAGGCCCCCTGCCTCCCACGCCCACAGGTAGCCCAGCTGCCCGTTGCGGGCGATCTCGGTGTTGCGGACCACCACACCCCGGGCGCCGTCGGCGCCGACGCCGAGCTGGCCGTTGTCCACCACGATGCTGTCCTCGAGCACGGTGTCGTCGCCCACGACGATGCCCGTCCCATGACTTTCCTCGACCGCGACGTCGCTGATGGTCCATCGGGGGCCACCAGCGTGGATGACCCCGTGCTGGGCCGGTGTGGCGAAGCGCCGGAGGGTCACGTTGCTGATCGACACGTCCTCGGCGTCGGTGGGCCGCACGAAGTCGGGTTGCACGGCCAGCTCCATGGGCGTCGACTCGTCCGGCCTGGCGCCCAGCCACAGCTGATCGGACCCGTAGTCGAAGTACCACTCCCCCGCCTGGTCCAGGTCGTCGAGGGTTTCCACGTGCTGCAGCCGCACGTCGTCCACCCACAGATCGTGGTTGGCGGCATCACGGGCGCGACCGTCCTCCATCGCCCCGTGGAGCTGGCCGTTGTCGGCCCGGAAGGGTTCCTCGTGGCGATCCTCCATCACCCAAAGGCCCCCCTGAGGCCGGAACGCCGCCGGATCGAGCACGGTCGCGCCGCTGACGACTGCGCCGTCCTCACCGACGAAGACGTCACCGTCCCTCGGGGCGACGAACTGTCGTCGGTGCACGCCTGTGGCGATCACGAAGGTGGACCCCACAGGGCTGTTCGCGACGACCCGGTCGAACCGGTCACCGACCTCGAGTCGAACGGTCGTCGGGCCGCCCGTGGTCGCCCGGTCTGCAGGACCGGTGGCGGTACAGGCCGACAGCATCACCAGCACGACAACGACGACGAACCTCCACCGATGGCGGCGGGGGCCACGGGCGGGGCAGAGCACGGCGAACACCGGCCGCCAGCGTATCGCGCCCACGAGCCTCCCCCGGTGGGGCGAGAGCCGCACTCGTGAGGAGGACTCAGCGGTCGAGGGAGACCGTCGGCCGGCCCATCCGGGCACCGATGTCGGCGGCAGCACGGCCCGGAACTCGGGAGCCCAGGACCTCGTCGAGCACCAGGTACAACAACCGGACGGCGCTCCGCGGCATCTCCGACAGGAGCGGGACGCCGGGAAGCTCGAGGGTGTTCCCCAGGCCGCGGCTCCGCAGGGCGGCCTCGGCGTTGAGCAGCGCCAGGCTGAGGAGACCGTCGGTCAACGGCCCGCCGATGCCCACGCGCGTGAACACCCGGATTCGCGGGACCTCGCGCCGGACTTCCCGGATCAACGCCTGCCTGACCTCCGGCACGAGGATGTCGGGGTGCCGGGCGAGGGACATGAGCCAGATCAGCGTCCGTTCGACGCGGAAGGCTCGCTCCGACTCCTTGTCGGCGAGCATGTTCCCCTCGTAGACACGGAACTCACCCAGGTAGGCCTCGACGAACCGTGCGGTCCCCTGCCCGAGCATGCGCAGCCACAGGTCGAAGTCGCCCTGCAGCCGGAAGGTCCGATCGAACCCGCCGACCATCAGGACCGTCTCGCGTCGCATCAGGGTGTGGGAGAACTCGAACGGGCACCCGTCGCGCAGCGCGAGGTTGATCATTCGCTCGCCCTGGACGGTGTCGGGGAACTCGATGCCCATACGGGTGATTCGTCCGTAGTGCCCTGCCTCCACACGAGCAGCATCGTCGCCCACGAACCCGACCCGGCCCGTGATCAGCACGGCCGTCGGGTCGTGCATCGCCTCGACCACACCGGCCAGGTAGTCGGGATGGATGGCGTCGTCGTCAGCGACGACATGGACCCATTCACCGCTCGCACGCGCGACGAGTCCGTTGAAGTTGCCGTAGGCCCCGAGGTCCCCGTCGTTGCGATGGTAGGCCACGTTCGGGAACCGCTCGGCCACGGCCGCGGTCTCGTCGTTGGTGGAGTTGTCCCCGACCAGGATCTCGACATCGACGACGTCGTCCGGGAGCGCGGTCAGGGTCGTGAGCAGCTCCTCGACCATCGCGGGACGGTTGCGGGTGGGAACACAGATGCTCAGCTTCATGGGCGCGCAGCGCTCTCCGGCTGTCCCGTGCGCAGCACGCGCAGCAGGCGGCCCCCCGGCCCGCCAGCCCCGATACCCGCCCATTCCAGCCGCTGGACGAAGACGTCTCGCGTACCCCGCAGGGGCCCGTAGAACGCGCTCGCGGTCAACGCGACGGCCCCGACCAGGACCTGGCCGGCCAGCACGACAGGGACGACGATGCCCAACGAATGGGCCAAGCTGGTCCATCCCCATATGGCGGCGGCAACCACCGCAGACGCGGCCAGGCCCCCCAGGAGCGCAACGGGTTGATCGGCGTGCCCGAGCGGCAGTATCCGGTGCATGAGCGCAAGATACGCGACAAACCGGAGCACACGGACGACGAGCATCGCCAGGACCATGGCCAGAAGACCGTGGGTACCGGTCAGCCCGAAGCCCGCCGCCAGCAACAGGAGTGTGACCACCTGGATGGCGAGCTTGGCACCCAGGGTTCCCAGGGCCTCACAGACGACGCCCCCGTAGTGGCTCAGCATGAGCACGACCGGCTGGAACGCCAGCAGCGGCAACACCGCGGCAGCCGGCCCCCACTGGTCGCCCAGCAGGACCAGCACGATCTCGTCGGAGGCCACGGCCAGCCCAGCTGCACACGGCAGCAGGAGGCCAGCCGTCACCTGCAGGGCAGTCAGGTACGCCCCTGCCATCCGTTGACGATCCTCCTTGACACGTGCCATCGCGGGGAACAGCACGTCGGAGAGGGCCTGGGAGATGTTGACGAAGGGCAGCTCGACGATGCGGTTGCCCTGGTTGAACTGACCCAGCTGCGCCTGGCCGAGCGCGCGACTGATCGCGGTCGGGGGAAGGGCGAGGGTCAGGTACTCCACAACGGAGATCACCGAGACCTGGGAGCCGAAGGCGTACAGGGACCGAACCCTGCTCCAGGCCAGCATGGGACGCATCGGGTGACGCGCCACCAGCAGGCACCCGATGGCGAAGACCGCCGCCTTGGTCACTGCCGCGGCGACCAACGACCAGACCCCGGCCCCCGCGAGGCCGGCGCCGATGCCCACGAAGAGGTACCCGACGACGAAGGCACCGAGCTCCAGCAACGCCACTTGCTTGAAGCGCATGGAGCGGAGGAGCATCGCCTCGGCAGTGAGGCCCAGCGTGATGAAGATCAGCACCGTCGCCATCACCCGGGTCACCGACGTGACCGCCGGATCATCGAAGAGCAGCCCCACCGCCGGTGCGGCCAGTACGAGGACTCCCGTGAGCACGACGCCCAACCCCACGCTGGCGGTGAACGCCGCTCGCACCTGCTCGGTCGACAGCTCGTCGGCCTGCACCAGTGCCCGACCGATGCCGAGCTCGGCCAGGATCTGGCCGGCCAGCAGGACCACCTGGGCGCTTGCCATGATGCCGAACAGCTCGGGCGTCAGGAGCCTGGCCATCACGGAGGTGTAGGCGATCTGCGCCACCAGGCCCAGGACACGGCCACCGACACTCCAGGAGAAGCCTCCCAGGGTTCGACGCGTCAGGTTCGGCTCGGCGGCGTCCCCGGTGTCGGTCATCGCACCCAGCGCCCAGCCATCGCATCGCGGTAGGCCCGAACGTACAGCTCGGCGAGACGACTGACGTCAAACTCCTCGGTGACCCGTTGGAGCCCGACGGTGGAGCACTCGGCGTACCGCGATCGGTTGCCGAGCAGCGTCAGGATGCCGGCCACGATCGACTCGGGGTCGTCGACGTCGACCAGCTCACCGGCAGCACCCCCGTCGAGGATGAACGGCACGCCGCCGGCCCTGGTCCCGCCGACGACCGGCAACCCCCGGCTCATCGCCTCGATCACGACGATGCCGAACGGCTCCTCTCGCGCGGGATGGACCAGGAGGTCCGCCCCGTCCATGGCCGCAACCACCTCGCTGCGCGACTGCTCTCCGAGGAACTGCACCCCGACGTGCAGTCCTCGTTGGGTTGCCCATCGGGCTGCCTCGTCCCCGGGCCCGTGCTCGTTGCCGATCATGAGCAGCTCGGCAGCCGGATGACGGCGACGGATGATGGCGAAGGCCTGCAGCAGGGCCCCGGTGTTCTTGCGTCCGGAGAACTCGTTGGTCACGCTCAGGAGCACCGGGGGGTCCTTCGGTGCCTCCCGAGGCCGATCGACGGCCATGTCCTGGATCTGCAGTCCGTTCGGGATGTGCCGGACGTTGCGGAAGCCCAGGCGCCCGAGGCGACGGAGCACCGACGGCGACGGCGTCGTCAGGTGTGGCCGGCGACCCAGGACGACGGCGTTCATCCCGAGCTTGACCAGCCAGTAGGGGATGAAGTTGTACCGGAGGACCTGGGGCGTCCAGTCACGAACCGTCACGACGTAGGGGACGGTGGCGTGATGGGCGGTCAACGCGTACTCGTAGGTCCACTGCGCATGCACCACGTCGACGTCGAGTCCGTCGAGCTCGGCCCTGAGCGCCTTGCGCTCCGGCCCGTAGGCGTCGCGTCCCCGGTGCTCCTCACGCATCGGCAGGAGCCGCAGGTCGAGGTGCGTCCCGCGTGCCCTGACGGGCGCCGCCGCCTCGGGGGACAACGAGATCGCGGTGACGTGATGGCCTGCCGCCGCCAGGGCGGCGATGAGGTCGGTCGGGCCGGGACCGCCGATGCCCGCGGGCAGGTCGGCAGGCGGGTCGTCCAGGAGGTGCGTCAGCGGGCCGGTGCTGAGCGGGGTCAACATCCCGATGCGCAGCGGCTGGTCCCCCGGCGTCATGCCGCCACCGATCGGTACCGGGCAGCCAGCGCGGGAACCCGCTCGTGGGGGCTGAACGACTTCAGCATGATGTCAGTGGTTCCTTGGGGTGGCCGCGTCCGGATCTCCTCGATCGCGTCCACCAGTGTGTCGACGTCGGTTCCGCACCACACGGCCGGCACGTCCATGCCCTTGAGGTTGCGGAGGCCGTGGACGTCGCTGAGGACCGCGGGCAGACCAGCCGCGAGGGCTTCGATGGCGCTGATCCCCTGCCCCTCGTACAGGGAGTTCATCACGAACGCGTCGGCGGCATGGAGCGACGGCAGCGGATCGCGCTGGCCGAGGAACTGGATCCGATCCCATACACCCACCTGCTGGGCGAGCTCCTGCTCCTGCGCGAGCAGGCTGCCCGCGCCAACGTGCAGCCAGACCACATCGCGGGGCAGGCGCGCCAGCGCCCGCACCACGACATCGTGGTTCTTGAAGTCGTGGCAGTTGGCAACGCTGGCGAGGACGAAGGCGTCCTCGTCCAGGCCCAGCGCCTGCCGTGCCGCCGCTCGTTGGCGGTCGGAGGGCGGACGGTATCGATCGATGTCTGCCCAGTTCAGGAAGACCTCCGCCTCGATCCCGTAGCGGGTTCGCTCGTTGTCCACGACGTCCTGGGACACCCCGAGGAACGGCACACCGAGCGCACGGACGATCCGACGCTGGACCGTCCGTTCGAGCCGCAGCGCGCCCTCGAAGTCGAAGACGTTGTGGACGTGCTGGACCACCCTGGCCCCCGCCCACATCGACAGGAGGGCGATGTGGAAGTTGGCCCGCTCGACGTGGATGTGCACCACGTCGTAGCCCTCGCTCCTCACCAAGCGGGGAAAGCTGCGGAGGAACCGACGCATGTCGTCCAGGGGCAGGTGCCCCGTCCGGTAGCCCGCCTCGCGGAGCTGGACCGCATACGGGCCGAGCTCGTCTCCGGTGGCGAGGACATCGCAGCTGATGCCCTCTGCGCCCCACATCGACCCAGCCACGCGAAGGCAGGTCTCCGCCCCGGATGGACGCAGGACATCGAGGACGTGCAGCACCTTCAGGCTCATCCGGCGGCTCCGGGGCCCGCGGTACGGGTGCCGATGCGGTCGAGCAGCAGCTCCCGCCCCAGCAGCAGGAGGAAGAGGGGGTTGTTGACCATGTACCTGGAGGTCAGGCGTCGTGGCTCCTGCGCCCAGCGGTAGGCCCACTCGAGGCCCCGATCCTGGATCCAGTCAGGGGCCTGCGACACGGTGCCCGCGTGCATGTCGAAGGCCGCACCGACCGCGAGCAAGGACATGCCCGGCAGTCGATCGGCAACCCGGTGGACGAAGAGCTCCTGCTTGGGCATCCCCAACCCGACCCACACGTGCGTCGCCCCGGATCGGCGAATCTCCTCCAGCCGTTCCGCCTCCTCGTCGGCGGTGAGGGTCCGGTACGGCGGGCTGTGCGACCCCACGATCTCGATCCCCGGTGCCATGGCCTCGACCCGGGACAGCAACGCCTCGAGCGTCTCGGGGGCCGCGCCGTAGAAGTAGTGCCGCCATCCACGTTCGACCGAGTGGGGAAGGGCCATCTCCATGAGGTCCGGCCCGTAGACCCGCTGCTGTTCGGGGACACCGAGGCGCCGAAGCGCCCAGACCAGCGGCATGCCGTCGGTCGTGGTGACGTCGATGTCGGCGAGTGCCCGGCGCAGCTCTGGGTCCTTGCGGGCCGTCATCACGGAGTGCACGTTGCAGAACGCCAGCGTCCGCGCGCGACCACCCGTCGGCGGGACGTCGAGGAGGTCCAGGACCTCGGCGTAGGACGTCGCCGACAGCGGCACACCCAGCAGGCCCACCCTGTGGGGCAGCGTCATCCTCGCTCCTGGGCGTGGACTCGGTCCCGGTTGGACCGCCACCACGCGATGGTCTCCCCGAGTCCTTCCTCGAAACCGATGGCCGACTCGAACCCGAACCGCTCCTTGGCCCGTTCGGTGTCCAGCTTCCGTCGGGGTTGGCCGTCCGGCTTGCTGCTGTCCCAGCGGATCTCGCCCTGGAAACCCGTGAGCCGGGCGATCAGCTCGACCAAGTCCTTGATCGTGATCTCGTGGGCGCTGCCGAGGTTGACCGGCTCGGTGTCCCCGTAGCCGACCGTGCCCATGAGGATGCCGCGAGCCGCGTCCGCCACGTGAAGGAACTCACGGCTTGCCGCACCGGTCCCCCAGACCTCGACGACATCAGCGGCGGCACCGTCGACGCCGTCAACGGCTGCCGTGAACTTCCTGATCAACGCCGGGATGACATGGGAGGAGTGCAGGTCGAAGTTGTCCCCCGGGCCGTACAGGTTGACCGGCAGGAGGTAGATCCCGTTGAACCCGTACTGCTGGCGGTAGGCCTCCAGCATGACCAGGAGCGACTTCTTCGCCACGCCGTAGGGCGCGTTGGTCTCCTCGGGGTAGCCGTCCCAGATCGTCTCCTCGCGGAAGGGGATCGGCGTGAACTTCGGGTAGGCACACACGGTCCCGATCTGCACGAACTTCTCCACGCCCACGACGCGAGCGGCCTCGATGAGGTGGATCCCCATCGTGGCGTTGGCGTAGAAGTACCGGCCGGGGTTGTCGCGGTTGGCGCCGATACCACCGACCTCCGCCGCGAGGTGGATGACGATGTCCGGCCGCAGGTCGGCGAGGTACTCCTCGGTGTCGGCCTGCCGGGTCAGG
>Ga0207908_1000457_pt1 | contig 10313 bp, 7 predicted proteins | sample MalvirmetagMSP81_FD_184224 | JGI IMG/M metagenome (GOLD analysis project Ga0207908, IMG submission 184224) | Marine viral communities from the Deep Pacific Ocean - MSP-81 (SPAdes) | ecosystem: Environmental > Aquatic > Marine > Oceanic | place: Pacific Ocean | collected 2011-04-18
CGCATCGTCGTCGGTGCGCTGCTGGCCGCGCTGGTCGCGGTCGGCTACCTGGCCTGACGCGGTCGGCGCTCAGCGCTTGTAGCCGAGCTGCCGCACGATCAGCAGCACCTCGGACCAGCTCGGGAACGGCCGGCCGTGCTGCTTCTTGAACGTGTCGATCGCGGCGATGAACTCGAGCACGTCGGCGTCGACCTCGGCCATGGCCGGCAGGAACTCGCCGCTGCCCACCAGGGCCAGCGGTCCGGCGGTGGGGGCCGTCACATCCGTCATGGGACACGAGTCTGTCAGGTCATGGGTGTCGAGACGGCGACGCCCGACGCACCCCGCCACCGGATCCCGGATCCCCGGGCCGACACGCGAGTCCGTGGTCTAGCATCCTCGTCGTGAAGCTGGCTGGGTTCGAGCGGCTGTCCGAGATCGGTTCGGGCGCCTTCGGGACGGTCTATCGGGCGTGGCAGGTCGACTTCCAGCGCGAGGTCGCGATCAAGGTGCTGCACGACACGCGGGCCAGCGAGGAGGACCTCGGCCGCTTCGAACGGGAGCGTCGCGTCCTGGGCGGGCTGTCCAGCCACCCGCACATCGTCACCGTGCACGCCGCCGGCACCACCGAGACGGGTCACCGGTACATCGTGATGGCGTTCCTCGACCGAGGGGACTGGGCCGGGCGCATCACCTCCAGCACCCGCCTGGACGTGCCGGAGGTGCTCGACGTCGGCGTGAAGCTGTGCGGGGCGCTGGCCACGGCACACGACGCGGGCATCGTGCACCGCGACATCAAGCCCGACAACATCCTGCTGGACGAGTTCGGCGAACCGCAGCTCGCCGACTTCGGGATCGCGCGGACCCAGCAGACCCGCCAGCTCACCGTGCAGGGCGGCCTGCTCGGCACCGTCGCCTACATGGCGCCCGAGGCGTTCGACGGTGCCGTGACCCCGTCCACCGACCTGTGGTCGCTGGCAGCCACGCTCCACCATGCGCTGCTGGGCAGCCCGGCCTACCGACGGGCCGAGATGATCCAGACGATGTACGCCATCCTCAACGACGAGCTGCCGTCGCTGGTGGAGATGGGCGTCCCGCCGGTCGTGGAGGAGGCGGTCGCCGCTGGGCTGGCGCGGTCACCGGCGGACCGGCCTGCTGACGCCGCGGCGTTCGGTCGGGTCCTCCAGCAGGCACAGGCCACCCTGGGGTTGTCCCCGACGCGGCTGCTGCAGCGAGGTGTCCAGCCCGGTCCGCTCCCGACGGCCCAGGCCGTTGGTCCGTCGCCGCCCACGCGGGTGGCCGGTGAGGCCACGGACGGCCCCCCGATCACGTCCGGTCCGGCGACCGTGCCCGTCCCGGGCCTCGCGAGGCTGGAGGAAGCACGCGTCCGATGGCTGACCGGTGACGTCCCCAGCGCCGAACAGCTGCTGGCCGAGCTGGCGGGCGACGACAACGGCATGGTTGCCGACCGGGCCCGCGTCGGCCTGGCGGAGATCGAGGCGGCTCGGGGCGACGTCGGTGCCGCCATCGGCCACCTGCGACCGCTGATCAACGAGCACGGTCCGGCCCGGGAGCACGCCGCCATCACCCTCAGCAGGTTGCTCGCGGCGATGGGCGATCCCGACGGGGCGATGACCAGCCTGGCCCGGGCCAGCGCGTGGCCCGGGGAGGCGCGTGGCGACCTGCTCGCGGAGTACGCCGATCTGCTGCAACGCATGGGCGAGGAGGACGACGCACGCGACGTCATCCGCACCGCCGCCGACCTTCCGGACGGGCAGGGGCAGGGGGCGCTGCTGCTGGGGGCGGCCCTCGACCTCGCGACGGGCAACCGCGCCCGCGCCGAGGCGGTGAGCACGCGCCTGGAGTTCGAGGCCAAGGACACCGAGACGGCCGGGCTGGCCTTGATCGTGCAGGGCAACTGCGCCGAACGCGTCGACCCCGACCGCGCCATCGCCTGCTACAGACGTGTCGTCGACGGGGACTTCCCCCCGGAGCCCGTGGCGATCGCGCTGCTGGAGCTGCAGGCGCTCCACCGCGACCTGGGCGATGCCGAGGAGGCAACCGCGATGGCCCGCCGCCTGGTCGACGGTGGCCATCCCGTCGCCGGTCCCCTCGCGGGGGTCCTGGAGGCCGCCGAGCTGGCCGGCCGCGGAGACCTGTCGGCTGCCGAGGGCTGGCTGCGCACGGCGGAGGACCGAGGCCGGCATCCGTCCAACCGGCCTGTCCTCGCCTACGGCCGGGCCGCGCTCGCGGCCGCGCGGGATGACCGTGCCGGTGTCGAGGCGGCCCTCGAACCGCTCTTCGCCGCGTACGCCACCGAACACGGCGCCGCCCTGCAGGTCGTCGCGGCGCAGCTGCTGGCCGATGCCGGCGACCCAGTGAAGGCCCGAGCGCTGCTCGAGCGGGCGCTTGACCGTGGCGGCCCCGAGCACCGAGCCGAACGGCTCCTCGTCCTGGGCCTGCTGGCCGAGGCCGACGGCGACGACGAGCGGGCCGACCGCCTGCTTCGCGATGCGCTGGCGGTGGGACACCCGACCGCATCCCGGCATGCACAGGTCGCCCTCGGGCGTCGCGCCCTTATCAGGGGCGACGTCGACACGGCCGAGGCACACCTGCGTCGCGTGATCGCATCCGGCGACTGGGCCCTGGCCCCCGAGGCCAGCGTGGGCCTGGCCGAGGCGATGCTGATGAAGGGCCGTTGGTCTCGCGCGCGAGCGTTGCTCGAGACGGCCAGCGACGCACGGTCGGTCCATGTCAGCGCCCGGGCCATGGCGGTCCTCGCCGACGAGCTCGGCCACCGCGGGGAGCGGGCCCCAGCCGAGGAGCTGCTGACGCGTGCGGCGGCGCGGGCCGAGTCCGACACCGACGCGTTCGTCCTGGTGATGCGGACCCGGGCGGCGCTGCACCGCCTCGTGGGCGAGCACGACAGCGCCCGGCAGGCGTACCTGCGGGCTGCCGAGCGGGCAACGTTGGGTGACCGCGAGGAACTGCTGCTGGAAGCTGCCCTCACCTACGTCGACGAGGACGACGACGTCATGGCCGTGACGGCGCTCGGGCAGCTGGTGGAGTCCGTGGACGACCCCGTGGTCCTGGACCACGCCACGTTGTTCCACGCCCACGCCCGCCTTCGGCTCGGCGAGCAGGATGCGCGACGGACGATCAGGCACGTCGCCGACGGCGGTGGCGCGGCCGCCGTCAAGGCGCTGGTGGGGCTGGCGGAGCTGTACGAGGACGAAGGACGTCCCGAGGAGGCCCGGCACCTCTACGAACGCTGGCGGGACCAGGCACCGGCGGATCCCGAGCCGCTGCGCCGCATCGCGCAGGTCCTGCTGGGCGCCGGCCGGGCGTCCGAGGCCATGGACGCAGCGAAGACCGCCCTCGACATCGGCGGTCCCGAGCAGATGGAGCCGACCCTGCTGGTCATGGGTGACGTCCACCGGGCGCTCGGGGACCACGAGGCCGCGGCGGCCTGCTGGCGGCGAGTGCTCAAGTCCGTGGACCCGGACCTGGCCGAGCATGCGGACGAACGGTTGCGGTCCCTCCGACAGGGCTGACCGTCAGCCGCTGGGATCCGGCGAGGCGCTCGGCGGGGTCGGGGGTCCGGTCGTGTCCGACGGCGTCGGTGTGGGTGCCGGCGTCGGGGTACTGGTCGGCGTGGCTGTCGGCGCGACCGGCGGTGGCGGGGGTGGCGGGGGTGGCGGCGGCGCTGGAGGGGGTGGCGGCGGGGGCAGCACCGAGTTCGGTGCCGGGACCGCCGTCGGGGCAGGGCCGAGCGGCGGCTGGCCACCCAGGTCCTCGGGCGCGCAGCTGACCAACGTCTCGCAGACCGCGCGGATCGGTGGGACGTGCAGGAGGGTTGACTCGACCGGTCCGAAGGGCCGGTAGACGTTGCTGGCCACGGCGATGACGAAGCCGTTGGCGTCGATCACGGGTGCCCCGGACAGGTAGGAGGAGAGGTTGCCGTCCAGCAGCAGCACCCGGCCGCCCACCCCGGCGACGGACACCGGGACGTCGGCTGGCAGGTCCGGCCCGGCCACGCCGAGGATGCGCGCTCGCGTGCCCGGCTGGACCGACTCCAGCGGCGCCCGCCATCGCAGCGGCACGATGTTGCCGACGTCGATGCGAACGGTGGCCAGGTCCACCGCGTCGTCGGTGCCGAGGACCGTGCCCGGCGTGCGGCCGGACGGCAGGTACACCTCCACCTGCGTGGCGTTGCCGACGACGGCCGTGGTGGTGACGAGGAAGGTCTGTGCGTCGTCGGAGAAGAACGCGAAGGCGTTGCCGACCGAACGCGGCCCGGCGATGGCGAAGATGCCCGCCTCGGTCGGCCCGCGGTCGGTGGGGGCTGACTCCTCCTCCCCCTCCGGCGGGTCGGCCAGGCCCAGCTCGACACGGTAGTCCTCGACCAGCCGCTCGATCTCACCGCGTGCCTCGTCCGCAGCGGCGGAGGCGCCGCCGACCTCCTCGCGAAGCGTTTCGACCCGCTGGTTGTAGACGAGGATCGTCACGCCCGCTGCGACGACGGCACCGGCCAGGGTGACGATGGCCATGAGCGGCACGATCCACAGGCCGATGCGACGCTCGTCGCCGAACACCACCCGTCCGGCGCGGCGCGTCCTGCCCTCCGGGGCCTGCTCCTTCACCTGCTCCTCATCGCTGCGTCGGACGGCACGTCCTCGTGCGTGCCGTCCGAGAGCATAGGCGGTTGCCTACTGGGAGAGCTGTGCCCGGCCGAGCGTCAGGTCGCAGATCAGGTACTGCTTCGGCTGGAAGCCGCTGGCGAGCAGGGTGTCGAGGCGCAGCTGGGCGTCGGCCGGAGTCAGCCAGGTGCCCGGGTTCTCGGCCGTCTCGGCGGTGTTGTCGAAGCGGTACACGTCGAACCCACGGGTCTGGTCGTCGGCGAAGATGTAGGCCGAGCCGTCCGCGTCCCACTCCATCACCTTGGCCGACCAGGTGTCGGAGTCGACGAAGCGGGCGAAGCCGACCTCGACCATGCCGGCACCGATGGACTGGCCGGCAACCCCGACCGATCCGCCGACGGGAAGGTCGGCGAGCCCCGACATGTCGATCACGTGCACGCCGGCGCCGAACCAGCCGATGACCAGCTTCTCCTGCTCGGGGTAGATCCGGAAGACGTGGCTGGTGCAGGTCACGGTGCCGGCCAGACCAGTACCGGCGCCCTGGCGGACGGTCAGCTCGGGGGTGAAGAACGCGCCGACCTTGACCGGGTTGTCCTCCATGTCGCCGGTGATCTCCCACACGTGCAGCCCGCCGCCGGGGCAGACCTCGTTGCCCGCCGCACCGGCCAGCTCGTCGTTGATGACGACGAACTCGCGGTCGCCGATGGTCACCGGGTCGGACTGGTGGTGGAGGGTGACGGCCGGGTCGAAGATGGTCGTGATCACCGACGGGTCAGCCGGGTCCTCGGTGTTGATGATGACCGTGCCGTTGATGGCGGCGGAGTAGGCGCGGGTGCCGTCGGTGTTGAACGTCAGGTCGTGGGAGTCGTCCAGCGTGCCGATCGGCAGCTTCGTGTGGATGACGGGGTTCGCGAGGTCGGTGATGTCGATGACCTCGATGCAGTCACCGCAGCCGCCGGAGTTGGAGTTGTAGAGGTAGTTGCCGTCGGGGTGGATGGTCTGGTTGTGCGATCCACCGGCGAAGGTGATGTGGGACACGCTGCGCGGCTCGGTGGGGTCGGTGATGTCGATGATCAACGTGCCGACGCCCGGGGTCGCGCCGATGTCCTGGAAGCAGGCCGAGGGGTTCGCGGTGTAGCCGGAGTCCGCGGTGTAGGTGACCAGGTGACGGGTGTAGGCGTTTCCGTCGGCGTCGAGGTCCTCGCGGGTGAACGTCTGGACGTCGCCCTGCAGGATGTTGCAGTGGTACCAGCCCGCCTGCGTCGGCTGCTCGGGGTCGGTCACGTCGATGATCTGCAGGCCGTTCTGGTAGGTGCCGGCGACGGCGTAGTCGCGTCCGTCGATCGTGGCGAACTCCACGTCGGTGCCGCCCTGCGTGTCGATCGTGCGGCCGCCGTCGCGTCGGAACGAGTCCTCCCACTGCAGGTTCGCCACGTGGGACATGTTCGGCGAGGCGGTGAGGTCCTCCGAGGGGTCGAGCAGGTCGACATCGAGGACGTCGGAGAGGTCCAGGACGGTCGCGCCGGCCGAGACGGCGGGCAGCAGCGAGAGGACGAAGAGGGCAGCAAGCAGCAGACGGGCGTAGCGCATGCTCACTGGTTCGACGGCGCCGCCGGTTTTCCTGCCTCCGACGGGAACTTCGGCCCTCGTCGTCGCGACGCGCCCGGCTACTCGAGGGGGTCGCCGGGGATCGGGTGGCCGGCGCGCTGCAGGGCCAGCCCCTCCTCCACCGTCATGCCATCGGGCAGGCGTGACTTGATCACCCGTGCCGGGGTGCCGACCACGATGGAGAACGGTGGGATGGCGTCCTTGACCAGCGCCTGGCTGGCCACCACCGACCCGGACCCGACGTCTGCGCCCCGGAGGATGGAGGCCTTCTCCCCCACCCAGACGTCCGCGCCGATGCGGACCGGGGTCTTGACCAGGCCCTGCGCCTTGATGGGCACGTCGAGGCGGTCGTAGATGTGGTCGAAGTCGCAGACGTAGATCCAGTCGCCCAGCAGGGCGTTGGTCCCGATCTCGATGTCGAGGTAGGTGTTGATGACGTTGTCGCGACCCATCACGACCTTGGGGCCCAGCCGCAGGTTGCCCTCGTGGGCACGCAGCTTGTTGGCATCGCCGATCCAGCACCACGCACCGAGGTCGAGCACCCCGTGCCCGGGACGGGCCTTCAGCTCGACCCGGCGACCGAAGAAGACCATGCCGCCCATGCGGACCTGTGGCTGGCGCAGTCGATGGGCGAGGAAGCGGGAGTACAGCGCGAGGTACTCCGGGGTGTACATGCGGCTGCGGACGCCGAACTCGAGCGCACGCCGCCATCCCCAGCGGGTTCGGCTGGGCAGCGGCGGGACGGGCACGTCGACCCCGGCATCGGAGGCCAGGTGGGCGGCCCGGACCGTGGCCTCCTGCGCGATGGCGGCGCGGACGGCCGTGTCGGCCGCCTCCTGGGCCAGGTCACCGGCCAGCTCGCGTGCCTCGCTCGCCGACAGCTCCTCGGGCGGGGGCAGGCGCACGTCGGTGCGGCCGCCGGATCCTTCCGGCGGCGGGGGCAGCTGCGGCACGGCGGCCATCGCTTGGCGCGTCAGCCCTTCGGCTTCACGGCCGTGAGGATCGCGTTGTAGAAGAGGTCCTTGGGCACGACGTGGCGCAGGACGTGTTCGTCGACCCAGAACAGCGACTTCCACGCGCGGTAGGCCACCAGCGGGTAGCGGTCGGGCAGGATGCCGTCGGCCAGCATCGCCTCGGCCGTGCGGGTCAACCACCCGAACCAGTTGGCGGTCAGCTCCTCGGTGAAGGTCTCGACCTCGTGGAACCCGCCCCTCAGCGCAAGGTCCTGCAGCTCGGTCGGGGTGAAGATGTGCAGGTCGACATGCCACTCGAGGGCGGCCGCCTCCATCTCCTCCGCCGGCATCTGCTCCGGCGCCTTGAGGACGCGGTCACGACCGAACAGCGCCGCCGCGGTCTTCACGCCGACCCGTGCGATGCGCTTGAACTGGTTGGCGACCGCGTCGCCGAGGTAGGTCGGCTCGCCGGCGATGATCAGGCGACCGCCGGGCTTGAGGACCCGCATGAACTCGCTGAACGCGGTGTCGAGGTCGGGCACGTGGTGGATGAACGCGTGGCCCATCACCAGGTCGAAGGTGTTGTCGGGGTAGGGCAACGCCTCGGCGTCAGCAGACTTGCCGTGCACCTCGATGCCCAGCCGGCGCCCGTTCTCCACGCAGACCTTCACCATCTCCTCGGAGATGTCGGTCGCGTGCGCCTCGCCGACGAACCCGGCCTGCGCCAGGTTCAGCAGGAAGAAGCCCGTGCCCGTGCCGACCTCCAGCACCTTCTCGAACGCGCGGGGACGGCCGCGCAGGGCCTTGGCGAACCGCCCCACGGCGTAGTCGATGCAGCGTTCGTCGAAGCTGATCGACCACTTGTCGTCGTAGGTTTCGGCCTCCCAGTCGTGATAGACGATGTTCGCCTCACGCGGGTCGATGGGGCTGGCTGGTTCGGCGGCCACTGGGGCTCCTCGGTGTGGGGGTGGTGGTCGTGGGGAAACGAGGATCAGCGCTGGGCGAACTCCGCGGCGCCCTTGGCGATGAAGGCGTCCATGCCCAGCTTCTGGTCCTCGGTGGCGAAGCAGGCCGTGAACAGCGTGGTCTCCAGCCGAAGGGCCGCGTCGATGTCCATCTCGATGCCCTCGTCGATGGCCTTCTTGGCCATGCGCAGCGCGTAGGGCCCCTTGGCGTAGGCGCGGGCGGCCTCGACGGCACGGTCGTAGACCTCGTCGGCCGGGTAGACGCGGTCGACCAGGCCGAGCTGCTCGCAGGTCTGGGCGTCGTACATCTCGCCGCCGTAGACCCATTCCTTGGCCTTGGAGACGCCGATCAGGCGGGTCAGCCGCTGGCTGCCACCGGCGCCGGGGATCAGGCCGAGCTTGATCTCGGGCTGTCCGAACTTGGCGTTGTCGGCGGCGTAGCGGAAGTCGGCGGTGAGCGACAGCTCGCAGCCACCGCCCAGGGCATAGCCGTTGACGGCCGCGATGGTGACCTTGGGGATGCGAGCCAGCGTCTTGAACGACTCCTGCAGGCCACCGCCCGCGGCGAAGAACTCCTGGAAGTCCATGGCGCGCATGGCCTTGATGTCGGCGCCGGCGGCGAAGACCTTGGGCCCGCCCCAGATGACGACGGCCTTGATGTCGTTGTCGTCGGTGCAGACCTGGCCGGCTTCACGGAGCTCGGCCCAGATCTGGGGGTTCAGCGCATTGACGGGGGCACGATCCAGCCGGATCGTGGCCACGCCGTGCGCATCGGTTGTGACGGTGACGAACTCGCCCACGGGGTCTCCAGGGGTAGCGGCTCAGGTGGTCGACGGTGGAGTCTACGGGCGACCACGGGTCCAACCCACACCGGCCCGGCAGTGAGGGCGTGGCCACGTCCCGCGCCGTCGTCCTGTCGTCGACTGCCGTTGCGGGGTCCGCCCGACCACGAAGTGACGAGTTCGTGACTTGTCCCCCGTTGGCGTATCGATCCAGCCTCGCCACTACTCTCTAGGACATGGACGTACTGCCAGCCGGTCACGAGATCGGGGGCTACCGCATCGTCCGGGTCGCAGGACGCGGCGCGGTCGGGGTGGTCTACGAGGCACGCCACGTGACCCTCGGCAAGCGGGTCGCGATCAAGACGTTGAACCGCACGTTCGCCAAGGAGCAGGAGTTCCGGGCCCGCTTCGACCGCGAGGCCGAGGGTGCGGCGTCCCTGGACCACCCCAACATCACCCAGGTGTTCGACTCCGGTGAGCAGGACGGCCTGCCGTACCTGGTCATGACCTACATCGACGGGCCGGACCTCGAACGGGTGCTGGTGGACCGCGACCGACCGCTGGAGCCGGCCCAGGCGGTGCTGATCTGCCGTGCGGTGGCCGAGGCGCTGGACGCGGCGTCGGAGATCGGGCTGGCCCATCGCGATGTCAAGCCGGCCAACATCCTCCTGCAGGGGTGGGAGGAGGGCAAGGGGCGCAACCCGCGGGTCTACCTGACCGACTTCGGGCTGACCAAGCACAACGCGGCGGCGACGGTGACCCGCACCGGCCAGTTCGTCGGGACGTTGCTGTACATGGCCCCCGAGCAGATCGAGGGCAAGGCCGTCCCCGCGAGCGACCAGTACTCCCTGGCGTGCGTGCTGTGGGAGTGCATCGTCGGCCTGCCGCCGTACCTCCCGGCCGGCGGGTCGAACCTTTCGTTGCTGACCGCGCACCTCTCCGACCCCATCCCGGTGCTCAGCCGTGATACCAAGGGGCGTTTCCCGACGGCAGCCGACGCCGTGCTGGCGAAGGCGATGGCCAAGAAGGCCGACGACCGGTATCCCTCGTGCACGGCGTTCATGGATGCGGCGGCCGAGGCGCTGGGGTTGGCCGCGAAGCCGCCGGAGACCCCGCGTGTGTCGTCGGGGTGGGGGTCCGCGCCCGCCAAGCCGGTCGCCGACGAACCCGACGAGGACGACTCGGGCCCGGCCCCGGTGACCACCGTGATCTCCGCGGAGCAGATGCGCGCGTCCCAGACGACGCCGTCGACGCGTCCGTCGCCGACCTCCTCCCAAGCTCCTTCGGGGACGTCGCCCCAGCAGCCCTCGTCGGGGACGTCGAGCGGTGGGCCGGCCCAGCAACCACCCCACCAACACGCCCCTCATCATCAGGGCCATCCGGCCG
>Ga0207908_1000463_pt1 | contig 10248 bp, 9 predicted proteins | sample MalvirmetagMSP81_FD_184224 | JGI IMG/M metagenome (GOLD analysis project Ga0207908, IMG submission 184224) | Marine viral communities from the Deep Pacific Ocean - MSP-81 (SPAdes) | ecosystem: Environmental > Aquatic > Marine > Oceanic | place: Pacific Ocean | collected 2011-04-18
GCCCAGGCCGAGCGGTCCGTCGAGGCCAGCGTGGCGTACGCCAAGCAGCGGCAGGCGTTCGGCAGCCCCATCGGCAGCTTCCAGCACATTCGCTTCACCCTCGCCGAGCTGCAGACGCAGGTCGACGTCGCCCGCACCTACGTCGACCGTCTGCTGATGGACCACGTCGAGGGCCGCCTGTCCGACGTCGACGCGGCCAAGGCCAAGTGGTGGACCACGGAGCTGTGCCAGCAGATCGTCGACCGCTGCGTCCAGGTGCACGGCGGCTACGGCTACATGGCCGAGTACCCCGTCGCGCGAGCGTGGGTCGACAGCCGCATCCAGACCATCTACGGGGGCACGACCGAGATCATGAAGGAGATCATCGGCCGCTCCATGGGCCTGTAGCGCCCACCCCCGTCACTGCCACCCACCATCAAGGGGAGCCACGCCATGTCCGAGATCGTCAGCCGCACCGACCGCGTCGAGGGTCAGCGTCGCATCGCGGTGCTGGTCATGGATCGGCCCGAGAAGTCGATGAACGTCGTGGACGAGACGCTGCTCGATGACCTCCGCCGACAGATCGACGCCGTGCTGGCCGACGAGGCCGTCGATGCGTTCGTGCTGGCCTCGGGAAAGGACGGATCGTTCGGTGCCGGCGCCGACATCGGGTGGCTGCCCGAGCTCGCCGCCAGCGACGACGCCGAGGACTTCCTCGCCGGGGTCCACGAGCTGATGGCCCGCATCGCCCGCGGCACCACCCCGATGGTCACCGCCATCAACGGCTCGGCCTTCGGTGGCGCGTTCGAGCTGGCCCTCGCCGGCCACGGCATCGTTGCGGTCCCCGGCGCCCAGCTGGGTCTGCCCGAGGTCAGCCTGTCCCTGCTGCCCGGCGGTGGCGGCACCCAGATGCTGCGCCGCTTCGTGCCCCTGGACCGTGCGCTGGACATGCTGACCTCCGGCAAGCCAGTCGCGGTGGAGGACGCCGCGGGCCTCGTCGCCCGGGTCGTCCCTGCAGACGGGCTGGTCGACGCCGCGGTCGAGCTCGCCGCCTCGTTGGTCGGCACCGACCTGGTCGGCGAACCCTCCGTGGAGGAGGGGGGCGCGGCGCTGGTGGCGTCCACCCGGGAGGCGCTCGTGGGGTCGCGACGTGGCCTGTCCACGGCGGCCGGCACGATCCTCGACGTCGCCGCCGCCGGCGTGGTCGACGGGTTCGATGCCGGCCTGGCAGCCGAACGGGCGGGGTTCCTCTCCCTTCTCCGCTCGGCGGAGTCACGGGCCGCCCTGCACCTGTTCAGCGCCCAGGACGACGTCAAGCGACGCAGCCGCGGAGGTGGGGCCCCCGCGGGGCGTCTCGGCGTCGTCGGCGGCGGGCAGATGGGCGCCGGCATCGCCTCCACCGCGGTCAGTCGAGACCTGGACGCGATCGTCCGGGACGTGGCCGAGGACTCCCTGGATCGGGCACGCGCCTACCGCGACAAGGTCCTGTCCCGTACCGCCCCGGCGGAGGGGGCGGACCCGCGGGTGGACCGCTGGGCCGACACCACCGCGTGGGAGGGGTTCGACGAGGTCGACGCCGTCGTCGAGGCCGTCTTCGAGCTGCCCGAGATCAAGGACGAGGTGCTGCGCGACCTGTGCGGCGCCGTGGCCGACGACACGCTGATCGCCAGCAACACCTCCGCCATCCCGATCGCGTCGCTGGCCGCCTCGGTCACCCACCCCGAGCGCTTCCTCGGGATGCACTTCTTCTCACCGGTCGAGCGGATGCCGCTGGTCGAGCTGATCCCACACGCCGGGACGGCCGTGGAGACCACGCAGCGGGCGGCGGCGCTCGGCCGTCGGCTGGGCAAGGTGCCGGTCGTCGTCGGCGACGCGCCGGGCTTCATGACCTCACGCGTGTACGCCCGCTGGCTGGCCGAGGGCATCCGGCTGCTGCGCGACGGCGTCGACGTGACGACGATCGACTCGGCCGCACAGGCGGTCGGGTTCCCCGTCGGGCCGCTGCTGGCCACCGACGAGGCCACCCTCAACCTCGTGGTGCAGGCGTCCATCACCCAGGTCGCCGAGCCCGTCATGGCCGACCGGCTCGACGTCGCCGGTGTGCGCAAGGCGCTGGAGACGCTGATGGCCGGGGGCGTCGAAGGGCGCCGGCAGGGCCGAGGCTTCTACACCTACGAGGACGGACAGCGCGTCGGCCCCAATCCCGAGGTGCTGGGCATCCTCGGCGTGTCACCTGTCGAGGTCGACCCAGCGGTGGTCGGCGAGCGGCTGCTGCTGGCCTTCGCGACGGAGTGCTGGCGCTGCGACGCCGACGGCACCATCTGCCACCCCGACGACGGCGACGTGGCCGCGGTGCTGGGCATCGGGTTCCCCCGCCTGCTCGGCGGCCCCTTCCACTGGGCCGACGAGGTCGGTGCCGCCGAGATCGTCGCCCGCTGCGACGCGCTGGGCGAGGCCTTCGACCCCGGCCCAGAGCTGTACCGCCTGGCCACTGAGGGCGGCCGCCTGGGCGACCTCCCCCGCCGCCCCGCCCCGTTCGCCGACCGCGGCTGACCTACCCGGCCGCGAGGGCCTTGCGGAGGCGGCGGACCAGGCCCCAGCGGTCGCGGACCATCTCCAGCTCGGTCACGGCTCCGTCGGCCACGCGGGCCATCAGGGTGGCCTGCATGCGACCCTCCAGCCCCTCGGCCTCGGCCGGCACACCCGGCAGGCCGCCGGCGTAGGTGCCTCGCAGGGTCACGGCGGCCGCAGCCCGGTCGCCGGCGGTGAACAGGTCGTTGACCTCCACCGACAGGCCCTCGAGCACCGCCGCCCCGTCCCCGGTCTCCATCAGCCGCACCCCGTCCGCGGACACCGCAGACACGGCGTCAGCGGCCAGCCCGTCGAGCCATGCGCGCACGGCTTGCTCGGTCGCCGGGTCGCCGGGGGCGTCCACTGTCGTGGCCCACGGGTCGGGGTGCCCCGCCTCGAGCGGAGCGGTGAACGACCCCGTCGACTGCTCGTCGCGCCCCTGGAAGTCCTGCTCCACCCGGCAGATCTGCAGCCGCTCGCCGTCCCACTCGTAGGTGGAGATACCCGGCCACACCGCCAGCGCCCCCGGCTCGCCGACCGGTGCACCGTGCTCGCTGAACCGCATCGCCAGCCGGTTGCCCGACAGGATCATGTCGTGCACCGTCAGCACGAGGGTGGGGTAGCGGGCGAACGCCGCGGAGACCGCCTCGGTGTAGGTCGGCATGTCCAGCGTCCGGCCCGAGATCACGACCCGGTAGTCCTCGCGCATCAGGTCGGCGGTGACCGACTGGTCGTGGACGCTGGTGTAGTCGATGCAGTACCGGCGCATCAGCGCGACGAACGGTTCCATCAGGGGCTCCTCGAGGGTGGCGACGGCCCCTGCGAAGGGGGCACGCGTTGACCTCCCAACCGTATTGACCTACTGTTAAGTAATCAATTGTTCCGGCCCGGAACCAGAGCCGAATACGGGGCCGCAGGAGGCACGAGTTGGACAACAGCTACGGCATGCTCAGCGTGGGGGTGGAGGACGGCGTCTGCGTCGTCACGCTCGACCGTCCCGAGAAGCTGAACGCGCTGACTCACGAGTTCTGGACCGACGTGGTCCGGCTGCTCGACGACGCCGAGGCCGACGATGCCGTCCGGGCGCTGGTCGTTCGCGGCGCGGGGGACAACTTCTGTGCCGGCGGTGACATCGACGGGTTCGGCGAGCTTGGCGACATCCCTGCCCGCCGTCGCTACCAGCAGCTGGCCATGGCCGCCTACCGGGCGTGGGAGGTCTTCCCCAAGCCCACGATCGCGGCGGTCCACGGCTACGCCCTCGGCGGCGGCTGCGAGCTGACGATGGTCACCGACCTCGTCGTCTGCGACACCACCGCCCGCTTCGGCACCCCCGAGGCCGCCGTCGGGTTGATGCCCGGCCTCGGCGTGGTCCGCGGGCACGCCAACACCAACCTCCACTGGCTCAAGCTGATGATCTTCACCGGCACCAGGCTCGGCGCCGACGACGCCCGGCTCGCAGGGCTCGTCACCACCGTGACCGAGGAGGGCCAGCACGTGGAGGAGGCCATGCGGCTTGCCCGCCAGGCCGCCCAGAAGCCCGCCACCGCCCTGCGCGTGGCCAAGGCCATCCTCAACCGTGGTTCGGCGGAGGGCTACGACTACTCCGTCGAGGCCACCGCCCTGCTGCACAGCACTGACGACCAGCGGGAAGGGGTCGCCGCATTCGTCGAGCGTCGCCAGCCCGCCTTCCGCGACAGGTGAACACCGTGGACCGACCGACCCCCCCGACGATGCACGAGCGGCTCGAGGAGCTGCAGAAGCGCCGCGACATCGCCTTGGCGATGGGTGGCCCCGAGAAGGTGCAGCGCCACCACGACAGCGGCCGCCTGACCGTTCGCGAACGCATCGCCGGTGTGCTCGACGAGGGAAGCTTCTACGAGATCGGCATGCTCGCCGAGCCCGAGCTGCGCAAGGACAAGCCCATCCCGGGCGATGGCTGCGTCACCGGCTTCGGTCGCATCGACGGGCGCAAGGTCTGCCTCATCGGCATCGACGCCACCACGCTGGCGGGCACCACCGCACCGATCAGCATGCGCAAGCAGGGCCGCATCGCCGCCTACGCCGCCACCAAGGGCCTGCCGCTGATCCTGCTGTGCGACGCCGACGGCGGCCGGATCCCCGACGTGATGGGCTGGCGGTTCTCGGGCCTGCCGTTCGACTTCTCCTCCTTCCTGCAGACCCCGGAGGGCTTCCCGGAGATCCCGCGCATCGCCGCGGTCCTCGGCCCGGGCTACGGAGACTCGGCGCTGCACGCCGGCACCGCCCACATCATCGTGATGACCGAGACGTCCTCCATCGCGCTGTCCGGCCCGTCGGTGGTGGAGTCCGCCATCGGCGAGAAGGTCACCGACCAGGAGCTCGGCGGCCCCGAGCACGCCCAGGAGATCGGGACCGCCCACCTGGTCGTCCCGACCGAGGACGAGGCGTTCGACGCCATCGCTGCCTACCTGTCCTACCTGCCCAACAACGCCGCTCGTCCCGCCCCGCGGGCTCCGGCGGTCGAGCCGCGCCTGGACCGCGAGACCCTGCTGGAGGTCGTGCCGACCAACCCCAAGCAGGCCTACGACATGCACGACGTCATCGACGCGATCGTGGATGCCGACACGTTCCTGCCGTGGCGTCCCGAGGCCGGCAAGGCGCTGATCACCGCGTTCGTCCGCATGGAGGGGCAGGCCGTCGGCATCATCGCCAACAACCCCCGCCACGGCGCCGGTGCGCTGGACGCCCGGGCGCTGGAGAAGGCGCACAACTTCATCGACATGTGCGACACGTTCAACCTGCCGCTGGTGTTCCTGCAGGACGTGCCCGGCCTGATGATCGGCATCCAGGCCGAACGGCAGGGGATCGTGCAGTGGTACGAGCGGTTGGTCGCCCGGCTGGCCCGCACCAAGGTGCCGCACGTCGCCGTCGTGGTCCGCAAGGCCTTCGGCGGGGGCCACTACGCCATGGGCGGCCGACCGACCCTCCCCGACCTGCTGGTCTGCTGGCCGATCGCGGAGCTGGGCTTCATGGCCCCCGAAACCGGCGTGGTCACCGTCAACCGGCGGATGCTCGAGCAGGCCGAGGCCGACAGCGGTCGCGAGGCGCGCGACAAGCTCGAGATGGAGCTGACCCAGGAGTGGATCGACGAGTCCGCTGCATGGGAATCCGCGGCGCACACGTTCGTGGATGACATCATCGACCCCAGAGACACGCGCTCGGTCATCCTCACGGGAATCGAGTTCGGGTGGGGCGACCGGGACGGAGTGGGATAACCAGGATGGCGACGACGACGAAGACAGCCGCGGGCAAGGTCGACAAGCGCAAGCGCACGGGGCGCAAGGCGCAGATCATCGACGTGTCCACCGAGCTGTTCCGCGAGAAGGGCTACCACGCCACCTCGCTGGACGACATCGCGGATCGGATCGGTTTCACCAAGCCGGCGATCTACTACTACTTCAAGTCCAAGGAGGACATCCTCTTCGCCATCGTCGACGAGATCGTCGACAGCGGGCTGGAGCGGATGGAGGCGGTCGCTGCCACCGACCTGTCGCCCACGGAGAAGATGCACGACCTGCTGGTGGAGAACACCCGGGTGATCCTGGAGAACCTCGACGCCAACAGCGTCTTCTACAACGAACGTGGGCTGCTGTCGGCCGAACGCGAGGAGGCCATCCGCGACCGCGAGCGCGAGTACACCCGTGTCGCCCGACAGATCTACATCGACGGTGTCGAAGCGGGCGAGTTCACCGACGTCGACCCGGCCGTGGCCACCGCCACCCTGCTGGGTGCGTCGATCTGGGCGCACCGCTGGTTCGACCCCAACGGCAGCATGACCACCGACGAGGTCGCCGAACAGATCGCCACCCTCCTGCTCGAGGGTTACCGGTCCTGAGTCGGCGCCAGACGAATCCCCCATCGGGCGGGCCCATCACGGGCCCGCCCGATCGTCGTTTCGGCCGGCCTCGTGCTGGCTGGATCGATCCCGGTCATCTATGCTCATGAATACCCTTTATGAGCGGCGTCGGCGACGCCACAGCGAGGCGCCGCTGGTCGGCGTCGGAGATGGACGGGCGAACCGTGATCGACTTCACCTTGACCGAGGAGCAGCAGGCCCTGCGGGACATGGCGGCCCGGGTGGCCGACGAGCACTGGGCCGACGTGGCGCTGGAGTGGGACCGCAACGCCACGTTCCTCCCCGATGTCGAGCGCAAGCGGCTGGCCGAGCTCGGGCTGCTGGGCATCGCCATCCCCGAGGCCTACGGCGGTGCGGGTGGTGACCTGCTCGACGCCCTCCTGGTGGTGGAGGAGATCGCCAAGCGCAACCAGATCGTCGCCTTCCAGGTCTTCGAGGCCAACACCGGCCCGACCCGGGTCATCGAGCTGTTCGGCACCGAGGAGCAGAAGCAGCGGATCCTCCCGCCGATCGTCCGTGGCGAGTCGACGCTTGCCGTCTCCATCTCCGAGCCGGACGCCGGATCGGCCGCCACCGACCTGACCACCACCGCCCGCCGGGACGGCGACCACTACGTGGTGGAGGGGATGAAGCGCTGGTGCTCCGGCGCCGGCCACGCCGAGCAGTACCTGATCTACGTCCGCCTCGACGACAACCCCGGCGCCCGGGGGATCGGCGCGGTGCTGGTCGACGCCGACACCGAGGGGCTGACCTTCGGCCCGCAGGAGCAGATGATGGGGTTCCGCGGCATTCCGTCGGCCGACATGTTCCTCGACAACGTCCGCGTACCCGCCGAGAACCTGATCATCCCCGCCGGGGGCTTCAAGCAGCTGTTCGAGGCGTTCTCCATCGAGCGGCTGGGCAACTCCACCATGAGCCTCGCCATCGGACAGGCCTGCGTGGAACGCACCGCCGCCTACGTCCAGGAACGGCACCAGTTCGGCAAGCCGATCATCGAGTTCCAGACCGTCCAGGAGCAGCTGGCGGACATGATCCTGCAGGTCGAGGCGGCCAGGCTGCTGATCTGGCGGGCCGCCGCCGCAGCGGGCCGGGGCACCCCCGACCCGCTCCAGGCGTCGATGGCCAAGTGCTTCTCCAACGAGATGGCCAAGGGCGTGTCGGACAAGGCCGTGATGCTGCACGGCGGGTACGGTTATCACCCGGATTACCACGTCGAACGGCACCACCGAGACGCCCACGGCTGGGCGCTCGGTGGGGGCACACCCACCATCCAGCGCACCCGGATCATCTCCCAGTACCTGGGCCGGCGGTTCGACCAGCGCAGCTGAGCCTGCTGACAGTCGTTCGCAATACCGTCGACGGGTTGGCGGGTCCAGCGGTTACGTTGAGGGTGGTAAACCGACTGAATAGGCGAACGAAGGGTTCGGGGATGGCTGGAGTGCGGGACAAGGACGGGCGACGTCTGGACGTCACCCCCCGGAGCGTCAGCCGCAGCCGTCCACAGAAGACCGCCACGATCGTCGCCGCCGGCATCGTCGACCGGATCACCGCCGAGCAGCTCGGCGAGGGCGACTCGCTGCCGCCCGAGCGGGTGCTCATGGAGGACTTCAACGTCGGCCGCGGCACCATGCGCGAGGCGCTGCGCTACCTCGAGCTGCAGGGCGTGCTGACCATCAAGACCGGCCCCAAGGGCGGGCCGCTGGTGGCCACCCCCGACTCACGCCACCTGGCCTCGACCTTCGCCCTGCTCATGCAGTTCGCGGGGACGGAGTTCCGGTCGGTCATCGAGGCACGGCAGGGCCTGGAGCCCATGACCGCCCGCCTGGCCGCCAGCGCCGACGACGCCCACACGGTCGAGGCGCTGCAGGAATCCGTCGAGCGGATGGGCACCAACCTCTCGGACTGGGACACCTTCCTCGACGAGAACCGGCAGTTCCACGACCTGATCGCCTGGGGTTCGGGCAACCCGATCTTCGGCTACCTGATCAACTCGCTGCACTGGATCACCGACGGCACCGTGCTCGGCATCGACTACCCCCTGCGGTTCCGCAAGGCCGTGCTCGAGGCGCACCAGGCCATCGCCGACGCCGTCGCGGCCGCCGACCCCGACGCCAGCGAAGCGGCGATGAAGGCCCACATGGACGACACCCTCGTCTACTTCGAGAAGCGCTACAGCAACGTCCTGACCCACAAGCTGTCCTGGGAGCACTTCGGCGGCGCGTAGTCATTGGTCCTCGCTCCGCTCGGACGGTCCTCGGGCTCATGACCGACGATCCGCGGCGGCTTCCTCGACCCCCGCTACGCGGAAGACCCTCGCTGCGCATCGGGGCACTGCGGGAGCCGCCACGGAGTCGTCGGCGCCCTGCGGCGGTGCAGCTCTGTTCACTGGGGTTTGCAGCACACCGCTGAAATCGAGAGCGTGTTGAAGCTCCAGCCATTAACCATGCGCATGAATATCCTCTATGGTGGGCGACGTCATCGTCGAGCCGTGTGGAGGAGAGCGTCATGGGTGACCTGCTGGAGTCCGAGCCGCATCCGCAGGAGGTCGTGCTCGAGGAGGGGGGCCGGCGGGTCGTCACGATGGACTCCGCCCGCTACGTCGACGCGAGCAACACCGACCACGACGTGGTCGTCGCCGCGTCCTACATCGGGGTGCTGCCTGCCCGGCTGATGGCGCCGCACCGTCCCCGGGCGGTGATCGGGCACGACGGGGGGATCGGCAAGGACGCCGCTGGCATCCAGGGGCTGTACTACCTCGAGGCCCTCGGCATCCCCGCCGTCGCCGCCGACGGGGCCACCGCCGAGCTCGGCAACGGGCAGGACCTCCACGACGAGGGGGTCGTCAGCCGGGTCAACATCCTCGCCGAGCAGTGCGGGGTCAGCCCCGGTATGCCCGTCGCCGAGGCCGCCCGCCGCCTGCTGGCCACCGACCCGAGCGACACCGGGGTCGGCACCAAGGTCCGCCGGGAGGTCGTGGAGACCTCGCCCACTGGCCGCCAGGTCGTCGTCACCGACTCCATCATCTTCGCCCGGCCCGAGGACCGTGACCGCAACGTCCTGGTGACCGCCGGCCACACCGGCCGTTCGGGCGCCTCCTTCCTGCTGGAGTTCCGACCGTGGGGCTTCATCTGCTCCGACGGTGGTGGCGCCAAGAACGACTCGGGCACGGCCGGCCTGGCCATCGTGGAGGAGCACGGCCTTGCCGGTGCCAGCGTGTCGGCCATGACCGCCGCCATCGGCGACGCCCAGTCCAGCTACGTCGACGGCATCATCGCCGCCTGCAACGAACCGGCCCGCCGCCGCGGCGTCGCCGTCGGCATGCCCGCCAAGCAGGCCGCCCATCTGCTGCTGGCCGAGGTCCCGACGTCGTGATCGGCCTCCCGACCCCCTCGCCCCTCACCGAACCGTTCTGGAGTGGTGCGGCCGACCGGCAGCTGGTCCGCCAGGTCTGCGACGGCTGTGGCACCAACCTCTTCACCCCCCGCATCGCCTGCCCCGCCTGCCAGTCCGAGGGGTTGACCTGGCAGCGCAGCGACGGGCTCGGGACGGTGTACAGCCACTCCGTCGTCCACCGCTCGCCGACCGGCGACCGTGACGTCCCCTACGTCGTGGCGATCGTCGACCTCGACGAGGGCTGGCACCTCATGACCAACATCGTCGGCTGCGATCCGGCTGAGGTACACATCGGCCAGCGCGTCACCGTGGCATGGGAGGACCGGGACGGACGCCGTCTGCCCGTCTTCACCCCGACCCCGAATGTCGACCTGCCCCACGGCGAGGGGGCGCCGGCATGAACGTCGGCC
>Ga0207908_1000464_pt1 | contig 10225 bp, 8 predicted proteins | sample MalvirmetagMSP81_FD_184224 | JGI IMG/M metagenome (GOLD analysis project Ga0207908, IMG submission 184224) | Marine viral communities from the Deep Pacific Ocean - MSP-81 (SPAdes) | ecosystem: Environmental > Aquatic > Marine > Oceanic | place: Pacific Ocean | collected 2011-04-18
CGCCTCGAAGCGGTCACGCAGCACGGTCGCCACGTCGTTGAGCGCCTGGACCAGGCGCTGCCACTCGCGGCCGCCCTCGGCGGTGAGGGTCTGTGGCCGCTCCACGTCGGAGGCGAACTTCACGACCTGGTCGGCCACGCCCCGGAGTCGTTCCTCGGAGATCCGCAGCAGCAACGCGTCCAGCCCGAGCCCGGCAAGGCCGAGCAGCGGCACGAGCCACCACACGACAGAACGGCCGGCCGCCCCGATCAGGGCGGCCAGCATCATCGCCAGCGGCAGGAGGTAGCGGGTGCGACGCAGCATGCCGCTATCGTCCCCCGAGCCGAGGAGTCAGTCGGTGAACTTGTACCCGACCCCTCGGACCGTGACGATCAGCTCGGGGTTGCGCGGGTCGTTCTCGATGCGACCGCGGATGCGCTTGATGTGCACGTCGAGGGTCTTGGTGTCCCCGACGTAGTCCGCACCCCAGACCCGGTCGATGATGAGGTCGCGCGTCATGACCCGGCCGGCGTTGCGGACCAGCAGCTCGAGCAGCGCGAACTCCTTGGGCGGGAGGTCCACGAGCTCGCCGCGAACCGACACCTCGTGTCGCTCGGGATCGATGCGGACGGCCTGGACCTCCAGCGGCGCGCCCATGTCGGGCAGGTCCCAGTCGGCCCCACGACGCAGGACCGCGCGGACCCGTGCGGCCAGCTCGCGCATCGAGAAGGGCTTGGTGACGTAGTCGTCGGCACCGAGCTCCAGCCCGACGACCTTGTCGATCTCCGAGTCCTTGGCCGTCAGCATGATGATCGGCACGGCCGAGGAGCTGCGCAGCTGTTTGCAGACCTCCGTGCCCGGCATGCCGGGCAGCATCAGGTCCAGCAGGACCAGGTCGGGCCGTTCGCGGTCGAACATCTCCATGGAGGCCTTGCCGTCCATGGCAGACACCACCTCGAAGCCTTCGGCGGACAAGCCGTACTCCAACGCATCGACGATTGCGGGTTCGTCTTCGACCACCATGATTTTGGGCATCGTTCCGCGAGGGTAGGCGCCCTGATGGGGCACGAGCTTGTTCGCAGCCCGCTGGTCAGGCGATTTCATGGGGGGTTCATGTTCCTGTCCAACCGTGTTCAGCGTCCGCGCCAGCCTGCCGGTGGAGACTCGGTCGTGCAAGATCGGGGTATGACCACCCCCGACCACCCTGCGGAGCCCGACCACGGCGACCGCGCCGAGCAGAGCGTCGAGGAGAGGACCATCCGAGCCATGGGCATGCTGCGAGTCGACTACCACGTCGCGTTGCTGCACGTGGAGGACGACTTGCTCCGCCTGGGCCGGGCCGTCGAGGAAATGATCGTCCCTGCCACCGATGCGCTGCTGTCCGGCGACACCGAGGAGGCGGCCCGGATCGTCAGCCGTGACGACGCCATCGACCTCGGCACCCACGAGGCCGAGGACGTGGTGCACAGCCTCATCACGCGCCAGGCGCCCATCGCCGACGAGCTCCGCCTGCTGCTGAGCCTCCTGTCGTTGGCCCGCAGCGTGGAACGCATCGGCGACTACACCGTCAACATCGCCAAGCTGACCCCCGGCCTGCGTGGCTGGGGCCCCGACGACCTGACCGCCCAGGTCCGCGAGATGGCCCTCGGTGCCGAGCGGGCCGTGCGTACCGCCCTCGACCTGTTCAGCCGTCGTGACCCGCGGGGAGTGGAGCGGATGGGAGAGGTCGAGGATCGGCTCGACCGGCTTCGTGACGGGCTGATCGGCCGGCTCATGGTCCACGCCGGCGAGGGCTCGGGCGCCACGGAGTGGGCGATCATGATGATCCAGGTCGCCCGTCACCTCGAACGCATCGGCGACCACGGGGTCGGCATCGCGGAGAAGGGTCAGTGGATCACCACCGGCGAACGCCGCCCACCCCGCGCAGCCCGCGGCTGACACTCAGCGACGCATCGCCTGGATCAGCCGATCCAGCTCCTCGATCGTGTTGAAGAAGTGGGCGCCGACGCGGATGCCGCCGCCGGGGCGGTAGTCCACGACGATGCCCTTCGCGATCAGGCGTTCCGCTGCGGCAGCGGTCCGATCCCCGAGGGAGAGGGTGACGCCGCCCGCGCGGTGCTCGACGGTCAGGGGGGAGTTGACGGTGAAGCCGTGGCCGCGGGCCGCGGCGACGAGGTGGCTCGTCAGCACCTCGTGCGTCGCACGGATCCGGTCGGTCCCCACCTCGGCGATGATCTCGTAGCCGGCCCTCGCGCTGTAGAGCGCCGGGATCGACGGTGTGCCGCCCATCCAGCCGAGCGCGCCGGGGGCCGGCTCCCACTCGTTGGAGAACCCGAACGGATCGTCGTGGCCCAGCCAGCCGACCATCCACGGACGCCAGCGCTCACGCATGCCGGGGCTGACGTACATGTAGCCGACCCCGGGGCCGCCGCACAGCCACTTCACGCTGCCGCCGACGTAGAAGTCGCAGCCGAGCGACATGACGTCCACCGGCATGTGGCCCATGGCGTGGTAGCCGTCGACGAGGACGACCGCCCCCATCTCACGGGCCCTCGCGATGATCTTCTGCACGTCCACGATGGCGCTGGTCCGGAAGATGACGTGGCTGACGACGACCAGCGCCGTGCGCTCGTCGATGTTGGCGCAGAACCGGTCGGCATCGATGCCGATGGCCCCCTCCGGTTCGTCGACGACACGGACCTTCGAGCGGCGGTGCTGCTCGAGCAGGTGGTGGTGGCTCGGCCAGTCGATCTCGGAGATGACGACGGTGTCGCGGGCGCCCCAGTCGATGCCGCTGACCACGATCGCCATCAGCGAGGCGACGTTCTGGTGCACCGTCACGGTGCCCTCCGGCGCACCCATCAGCGACCCGAGCAGGTCGGCGACGCGCCGGACCTCGGGCAGCCACGTGGTGCGCCACGCCTCGACGCCCTCGGTGGCCCAGGCGTCGGTGAACGCCTGCAGCGACGCCGGGACGGTGCCCGGCATCGCCCCCAGCGAGTTGTTGATCAGGTACGTCTGCGTCGACAGGATCGGGAACCGCTCGCGCCAGCTCGCGACCTCGGCGTCGGTCAGGGGGGTAGCCACCATGCGCCGAACGATACGAGAATCGGTCGACCGTCGTGTGACATGTCGGCGACGCGCTGTTTCCCCCGCCGCGTCCTCGCATGGCACAGTCCCCCTCCATGGCTCGACCCCAGCTCTCCCCCGGCGTGTACTGGCCCAAGGATCGTTCGACGACCACCGCGGACGGGGCGAACATTCACTGGACCACGTTGCCCGAGCGGGGTGGCAACGGCCGGCCGACCGTGGCGTTGCTGTCGGGCTTCCTCTGCGCCGACACGTGGTGGCACGACATGGCCCCGGTGCTGGCGGACGCCGGGTACCGCGTCGTGCTGCTGCACTACCGCGGCATCGCCACGTCCGGCCTTCCACGGACCGGTGTCGACCCCGGCGGCCTGACCGTCGAGCGATTCGCCGAGGACGTGCTCGACGTCCTCCACGCTGCGGGAGTCGACGAGGTGTCGCTGGTCGGCCACTCCATGGGCGGACAGGTCATGGTCGAGGTGGCCCGCCGTATCCCCGCCCGTGTCCGGTCCATGGTCGGGGTGACTGCGGCCGACCGGTCCCCCTTCCGCGACCTGTACGGCGCCGGCTGGTTGGCCCACCCGATGGTCAGCACCGTGCTCCGGGCGCTGCACCTGCTGCGCGAGCCGATGGGGACCGCGGTCTACCGCACGGTCTGGCGCACGCTGCCCTTCCTCCCCCTGGCGCGGGCCAGCACCGCGTTCGGCCCCCTGACCCCCGCCGATGTGCTGCAGTCCTACAGCGACCACGCCGCCCAGCTCTCGGGGGACTACTTCACCGCGGTCCTTCGGGCCATGCACCGTCACGACCCCGGCGACCTCCTCTCCGAGCTGGAGCACCCGACCCTGCTCGTGGCCGGGTCCGACGACCCGTTCACCCCGCTGCGGACCGCCAAGCGGATGACGGCGCAGCTGCCACGGTCGGAGCTGTTCGTCGTCCCCGACACCACCCACGCGGCGATCCTGGAAGCCTCCACCGAGGTCAACCGTGCGGTGCTGCGCCACCTGCAGCGCCACCACCCGGCCGACCCCCGCAGCTGACCATCAGTGCCGCTTCACGGCTGCTCGTTGGAGGACCTCGTGGGTCGCCGTCGAGGGGTCGCCCTGCTCGTGACGCCATCGACCCGCCCGGTCGAGGACCCAGGCCGATGACTCGTCGGCCAGCAGCACGTCGAGGATCTCCTGGAGGCGGGCCCGGTTGCCCGGGTCGGTGATGGGCACGATCGCCTCGACCCGTCGGTCGAGGTTGCGCGACATCATGTCGGCCGAGCCGATCAGGTAGTCCATGCCGCGGTCGGGGGTGCCGAACCGGAAGATGCGGGAGTGCTCGAGGAACCGGCCGATCACGGACCGCACCCGAATGCGTTCGCTCAGGCCGGGGATGCCCGGGAGGACCGCACACATCGACCGGACGATCAGGTCGATCTCGACACCCGCCCCCGATGCCTCGTACAGCGCGTCGATGATCTCCCGGTCGACGAGGTTGTTGCACTTGATCACGATGCGGCCGTCGGGTCCGGCCGCGATCTCGTTGCGTATGCGCTGGAGGAGCCCCTCGCGCATGGTGCGGGGTGCCACCAGGAGCGTGTCGTAGGAGTCCGTCGCGGAGTAGCCGGTCAACATGTTGAACAGATGGGACAGGTCCCCGCCGACGTCGGGGCGAGTGGTGAACACGCCCAGGTCCTCGTAGATGCCTGCGGTCGCCGGGTTGTAGTTGCCCGTCCCGATGTGGGCATAGCGACGCAACCGGCCGTTCTCCTCCCGCACGACGAGGCAGGTCTTGGTGTGGGTCTTCAGGCCGATCAGGCCGTAGACGACGTGCACGCCAGCGGATTCCAGGTTGCGGGCCCGGCGGATGTTGGCCTCCTCGTCGAACCGTGCCTTGAGCTCGACGAGCGCGACGGTCTGCTTGCCCGCCTCCGCGGCCCTGATCAGAGCGGCCACGATGGGGCTGTCGATCCCGGTCGTGCGGTAGATCGTCAGCTTGATCGCCACGACCTTGGGGTCGTCGGCCGCCTGCTCGATGAACGCCTGCGTGGTGTGCTCGAACGACTCGTAGGGATGGTGCACGAGGATGTCGCCGGCCCGGATGCGCGACCACATCTCCTCCCCTCGCCCGATGGAGGCAGGGACGCGAGGCGTCCACTTGGCGTCCTTGAGGTCCGGCCGGTCCAGGCCGTACAGCTGCCACAGGCCACCGTGGTCGAGCAGCCCGTCGATCCTGACGACGGCGTCGTCGTCGACGTCCATCTCCGCCAGGAAGGGCGCCAGCAGGTCGTCCGGGCAGTCCGCCGCGACCTCGATGCGCACGACCTTGCCGAAGCGACGTTCCAGCAGGCCGGACTCGATGGTCTCCAGCAGGTCCTCGGCCTCTTCCTCCGCGAAGGCGCCGTGGGCATGGCGGGTGACCCGGAACATGCCGTGCTCCAGGACGTCCACGGAGGGGAACAGGCGCGGCAGGTGAGCGGCGATGACCTGCTCGGTGGGGACGAACCGCAGGCGCCCGTCGGGGTCGGGTGGGATGGCCACGAAGCGCGGCAGCTGGTGGGGGATCTTGACCCGGGCGAGGGAGGCTCCGCCGTCGGCCAGCCGCAGGCGGACCGCGAGGTTCATCGACAGGGTGGAGATGTGCGGGAACGGCCGGCCGGGGTCGATCGCCAGCGGCGTGAGGATCGGATACATCCGCTCCTCGAACACCGCCGTGCAGTGCGCCTTCGCCTCGTCGTCGAGCGAGGCGTGGTGGACCAGCGCGATGCCCTCCTTCTCCAGCTCCGGCGTCAGGACCTCCTCGAGGACCCGTCCCTGGCGGCGAGCCACGTCGGCCAGGATCGCCCTGATGGCAGCCAGCTGTCCGTTGGCGCTGAGCCACCCGCGCGCGTCCTCGCCCAGGTCGGCGTCCTGCCGGAGCAGGTCGAGGCGCTTCTGGATCCACTCGTCGGTGTTGCCGGAGTAGATGGCGCAGAACTTGACGCGTTCCAGCAGCGGCTGCGAGGGATCCAGGGTGAGGGCGAGCACACGGGCGTTGAAGGCCAGCTGTGTCAGCTCGCGGTCCCCGTAGCGGGCCCCCTCGGGCACGGGCGGGAACGGGGCAAGCGGGTCGAGGTGGTCGTTCACACACGCAGCCTGACACACCTCGGTGAACGCCGGGTGACCGGTCCGGCAGCCGCCCGGCCCGCCCCCCACGGCACGCCCCCCCACGGAACGTCACCGCCGCGCGACACCCCCACAACGGATGGAATCGCCTCCGGATTCGCCCCAGACCGTTGGGCCCCGAGGCGATTCCATCGGACCGAGCCCATGAACGCGCGGTTCTGCGCCATCGCGTGAGGCGAATCCATCCACCGCGTGAGGCGATTCCATCCGCCTGGGGCTCTCAGGCGCCTTCGGCGCTCTACGCCTCAGGCGCCTTCGGCGCTCTACGCCTCAGGCGCCTTCGGCGCCAAGCTCCCGGAGCTTCTCCACCGTGTGGATCGCGCGGATGTAGCGGACCGTGCCGGACTTGCCGCGCATGCACAGCGAGTCGGTGGTGACGCCGGAACCGGTGTAGTTGACGCCCGGGACCAGGTCGCCCGTGGTCACCCCGGTGCAGACGAAGAAGGTGTCCTGGCTGGAGACCAGGCGCTCGGTGGTCAGGACCTCGTCGAGGTCGTAGCCCTGCTCGTTGGCGGCCACGGTCTCCTCGTCGTTGCGGGCCCAGAGCCGGCCGAGCATCTCGCCGTCCAGCGCGCGGATCGCGCAGGCGGTGGTGACGCCCTCGGGGGTGCCGCCGATGCCGATCAGCACGTCGACGGCCTTGTCGGGCATGGCCGCGAGCAGGCCACCGGCAACGTCGCCGTCCATGATCAGCCGCAGGCGGGCACCCGCGTCACGAACGTCCTGGGCCATCTCGGCGTGCCGGTCGCGGTCAAGCATCATCACCGTCAGGTCGTTGACGGCCTTGCCCTTGGCCTTGGCGATCCGGGCCAGGTTGTCCTTGATCGGCGCGTCGATGTCGACCGCACCCTTGGCGTCCGCGCCGACGATCCACTTGTTCATGTAGACCATCGGGCCGGGGTTGAACATCGTGCCCCGCGGCGCCATGGCCAGGACCGCCAGCGAACCAGGCCGCCCCTGGGCCAGCAGGCGCGTGCCGTCGATCGGATCCACGGCGATGTCGGTCTGGGGGCCGTTGCCGGACCCGACCTCCTCGCCGTTGAACAGCATGGGCGCCTCGTCCTTCTCGCCCTCCCCGATGACCACGACGCCGTCCATGTCGACGGTGTCCAGCAGCTGTCGCATCGCGTCGACTGCGGCCTGGTCGCCGGCTTCCTTGTTGTTGCGACCCATCCAGCGGCCGGCGGCGATGGCTGCCGCCTCGGTGGCACGGACGAGTTCGAGGGCGAGGTTGCGATCCGGCTTGGTGGTCATGGGGGCAGGCTACCCAACTCCCGGGCCGATCCCGAGTGCCCCGCCGGCCCGGTCCGCGGACGGCTACCGGTGTTTCCAGGCCACCGCCGACCAACCCGACGTCGTCTTGGGGTTGGGCGCGGTCAGCGCGGTGAAGTCGCCGCCGGCCTCCGCCAGCGCGTGCAGCGCATCGTTCTCCGCGGCGACCCGGTCCCCGAGGCCCGAGAACCGATCGAACTGCGCCTTGAGGTAGGTGACTGCGTGGGGGTGGTTGCTCGCGATCGCGGCGGCCACCTCCACCGCGGCCTCCAGCGGATCGGTGTCGACCAGCCGTTGGACCAGGCCGATCCGGTGGGCTTCGACGGCATCGATCATCCGTGAGGTCAGCACCAGGTCCTTGGCCGTGCCCAGCCCGACGAGCCCGACCAGCTTGGCGGGGCCGACGGGAAAGCCCAGCGATGCCCCGGGGAACCGGAACCGCGCCGTGCCGTCGGCGACGCGGATGTCGCAGGCGGCGGCCACCTCCACTCCCCCACCCACGCACGACCCCGTGATGCCGGCCACCGTGGCCTTCGGACTGGTCGCCACGGCCTCGTAGACCATCCCGAACAGCTCCATCCGGCGAACCTGACCAGCCCTGTCCATGGGCTCCTTGAGGTCGGCACCCCCGGAGAAGTGTCCGGCCGCCCCGGTCAGGACGATCGCCGCGACACCGTCGTCCTCACGGGCATCGGTGACCGCGTCCAACAGCTGTCCCAGCAACGCGGTGCTCATGGCGTTGCGGGCGTCCGGCCGGTCGAGCTCCAGCACGCGGATCACCCGGGTGGGCACCTCCTCAGCGGAGGGAGCGGCGACGGGACGGTCGGTGGTGTTGACGAGCGGCATGGAGGAGGAGGCTACGACCTCCCCGCCGGCAGGTCAGACCCGCACGGGGCTCGGCAACCGGACCACGGTCGTCCAGTACTGCCGGAGCACATCGGTCAGGCGGTCGTACTCCGAGGCATCGGACGGCTTGACGACGTAGCTGCTGGCATGCCCGCGATACGCCGCGGCGATGTCGGCAGGCGCGTCGGAGGTGCTGAGGACGATCACGGGCACCTCGACCAGGACGTCGCTGGCCTTGATGTGGGCCAGCAGCTCCAGCCCACCGATGTAGGGCAGGTTCAGGTCGAGGAGGATCAGGTCGGGACGTTGGTCCGCCGCCTTCTCGACCGCCTGCAGCCGTTCCAGCGCTGCGCGGCCGTCGGTGGCCACCTCGAGCTCGGCCTCGAAGCCGACGTCCTGCATGGACTCGCGGATGAAGACGACGTCCGCGCGGCTGTCGTCGACGAGCAGGACCCTGAAGGGTTGGTCGTTGGTCATGCCTGCGGCTCCTGGAGGCTGAAGGTGATCCGGGTCCCCGTCTCGACACCCCGTTCGACGTCGATGACGCCACCGAGCAGCTCCACGCAGCGACGGCAGATCGCGAGGCCGATGCCGGTGCTGTCGGTCCTGGTCGAACCGAGCCGTTCGAACATGTCGAAGGCACGATCGGCGAAGCGGTCGTTGATGCCGATGCCGTTGTCGGCCACGGTGCAGGTCCACGTCGCGCCCACGCGGGTGGCGGTGATGGTCACGACCGGGGGCCGGTCGGGGTGGCCGTAGCGGATGGCGTTGGAGACGAGGTTCTGCACGACCCGGCGCAGCAGCGCCGCATCGGTGGCCACGACCAGTCCGGTGCGGCACTCGATCCTCGCCCCGGCCTCCGCGACCGTGGTGCCCATGGAGGCAACGACGTCGGTGACGAGGTCGTCGAGGTCGACCGGTTCGATGTCCACGGCCGAGCGGCCGATACGGGAGTACTCCAGCAGCGCCTGGATCATGGCGCGCATCCGGGTGGTGCCGTCGGTCACGAAACCGAGGTACTGCTGGCCACGTTCGTCCAGGACGTCGCCGTACCGGGTCTGCAGGCGTTCGACGAACATCGAGACGTGCCGCAGCGGTTCCTGCAGGTCGTGGGAGGCCAGGTAGGCGAACTGCTCGAGCTCGGCGTTGGTGCGCTCGAGCTCGGCGGTCCGCTCGGCGATGCGTTGCTCGAGCTCGGCGTTGAGCTGGGACAGCTCGCGTCGGGCGTCGGCCAGCTCGCTGATGTCCCGCACCGACACCGCAACCTCGTCGTGATCCAGCCGGGAGAGCCGGACGTGGAAGGTACGGAGCTCACCTGCGACGACCATCGGGTGCTCGAAGGACACGGGCTCCGAGGACATCCGTGCCGCAACGTGCGCGGTCACGGCACGGTCGAGGACCTGGGTGGGGAGCAGGTCGGCGATGGGTCGACCGATGTCGGCCTCGGTGAGCAGGCCCGGCCCGTTGCCACCCTGGTGGAAGCCGAGCAGGGTCCCGTCGCCAGCCACGCGGAAGTGCATGTCGGGGAAGGCCGCCAGGATCGTCTGGATCTCCCGCGTGGCCTCGGCCACCTCCAGCGCGGCCGCCCGTGTCCGCCGGCGGGAACGTTCCATCATCGCGGCCGCGAGGGCCACGACGAGCGTCACGAGGGTGCCGACGCCCCAGACCGCTGACGGTGAGGTCCCGCTGGCACGGGCACCGGGGGCGAGCATCGTGCGCACGACCCACACCCGGTCGGCCACCGCGATCTCGACCTCGTGTCCCGGACCGTCGAGGGTCGGGTCCGACACGGCATCGGCGACCACGATGCGGTCCTCGGAGGAGGTGGCGCCAGTCCCGGTGACATCGGTCACGGTGACGAGGACGTCGGGTTCACCGTCGAGGGCGGG
>Ga0207908_1000466_pt1 | contig 10159 bp, 10 predicted proteins | sample MalvirmetagMSP81_FD_184224 | JGI IMG/M metagenome (GOLD analysis project Ga0207908, IMG submission 184224) | Marine viral communities from the Deep Pacific Ocean - MSP-81 (SPAdes) | ecosystem: Environmental > Aquatic > Marine > Oceanic | place: Pacific Ocean | collected 2011-04-18
GCTCAAGGTGTCTGTTGTCATCTGGCCTCCCTCGATCGGGTGGTACATCTGGTCACGAAGGTACCCCCATCCGCCACAGCCGCACCGAGTGATAACGCGAACAATCAGGTAACACCGCCATCCTCGGTGCAGTTCGCTTGACTGGTCACAACGGCGTGGTCAGTCCGCGCCGAGCTCGACAGCCCGGTCCCGAGCCGCTTCGATGGCGTTGAGGAAGGCCGCGCGGACCCGCTGTTCCTCGAGCACCCGCACGGCTGCGATGGTCGTCCCCCCGGGAGAGGTGACGGATTCCCGCAGCTCGACGGGGTGGCGACCGGTGTCGCGCAGCATGAGCGCGCTGCCGACCATCGTCTGCACGATGAGCTCGGTGGACACGTCCCGTGACAGGCCGAGCAGCAGGCCAGCATCGATCATGGCCTCTGCCAGCAGGAAGAAGTAGGCGGGGCCGGACCCGGCCAGGGCGGTGACGGCGTCCATGTGCTGCTCGCCGAGGCGGACGACGCGACCGACGTTGGTCAGCAGCTTCTCGGCCGTGACGAGGTCCGCCTCGGTCGCGAACGCCCCCGGCGAGATCGCGCTCATCGCCTCGTCCACCAGCACGGGCACGTTGGACATGACCCGGACCACGGGGATGTCGCCGAGGGCCTGCTCGAACCGCGCGCAGGTGATGCCGGCCACGACGGAGATGACCGGCTCGCCCGGCCGGATGTGGCCGACGATCTGGTCCAGCAGCTGGCCGAGCGTCTGGGGCTTCACCGCGATGACGACCTGGTCGGCCCATTCCGCCACCGCGGCGGAGTCCGTGGAGACCTCGACGTCGTACTGGGCGGTCAGCTCGGCTGCACGTTCGGGGCGACGCACCGTCGCACGGATCCGGTCCGGGCTCGCCGCACCGCTGCGCAGCAGTCCCGAGAGCAACGCCTCGCCCATGCGGCCGGCGCCGAGGATGCCGATGTTGCCGTTCACGTCCACTGGTCCCTTCGACTGGCGCGGCTGGTCCGTGCCCGCAGCACACCAGCCTACGGCCCGACTCAGGAGATGGGGTTGCGTCCCTGCCCGGTGCGTTCCCGCCAGCGCTGCTCGCGTTCGATGTAGCCCTCGAATCCCAACCGGAGGGCGGCGTTGAAGGTCTCGTCGGCCACGGTCAGGACCGCGCCGGCAAGGGTATCGACCTCCTCGATGGTGATCGCGCGCAGGGGCACGACCCCGACCAGCAGGATGTCGCCGGACTCCTCCACGGAGAACCGCAGGGTGTAGCTGCGCTGGTGGCGCTTGAGCAGCAGCTCGTAGAGGGCCGCGACGTTCTCGTCCGGGGCCCGCATGAAGTGGGCCTGTGCGACCAGCGTGCGGTCGCCGACGCTCAGGAACAGCCCGATGGTCCGCTTCTTCTCCCCGGCGAGGGCGACCACCCAGCTGTGGTCGTCGAGCCGTTCGACCTCCAGCTCGTCCTGCACGGCGATCCACTTCTCGATCGCCTCGACCGCCTGCTCGCGGAGCTCGGCCTCGCGCGTCATCAGGCGCCTCGCTGCACAACGGCGTCGCGGAGCCCGAGCGCCTGCTCGTAGACCCCCAGGGTCCGTTCGACGGTGGCGTCCCACGAGAAGCGGTCGGCGCGACGGATGGCGTGTTCCGCTGCCTCGGCCCGCACCGCTGGGTCCAGCAGGTAGGGCAGGAGGGCCTTGGCGAACGCGTTCGGGTCGTGCTCGGCGACCAGCGTTCCCCCACCGGGGTCACCCTCGAGCGGGCCGAGGACGTGTCGCAGGCCACCGACGTCGGTGGCGACCACCGGGGTCCCGCAGGCCTGCGCCTCGAGTGCGACGAGCCCGAAGCTCTCGGAGTGGCTGGGCATCAGCACGACGTCGGCGGCGCGGTACAGCGCCGCGAGCTGCTCGTGGCTCCGCGGCGACAGGAAGGCCACGCGATCGGCCACCCCGAGCTGCTCGGCCAGGGCCTGCAGGGCGGGCGGGTCGACCACGCCGGCGCCGTTGCCGCTGGGTCCGCCGACCACGACCAACCGCACCGGGGGCGCGTCGGCCGGCATCGTCGCCGCGAGCGCCGCGATGGTCCGCACGGCGGTGTCGGGCCCCTTGAGCGGCTGGAGGCGACCGACGAACAGCACGACACGGGCGTCGCGGCCGCCACCGAGCAGGTCGGCGGTCCACGATCGACCGGCGGCGGTGTTGAAGGTCGACAGGTCGACACCGGGTTCGACGACGTGCACCCGGGAGGCACCCATCTCGCGACGCAGGAAGGCCGCCTCGTCGGGTGTGGGGGCGACGATGGCGTCGGCGTGCACCGCGATGCGCTGTTCGGCGGCGAGGCGCAGCGCGGGTTCGGGGTTGTCACCCGGCGCCAGGGTCGCGTTCTTCTGCCTGGCCAACGTGTGGAAGGTCTGCACCAGCGGGATGCCGAGGCGGCTCTGGGCACGCAGTCCGACCCAGCCGCTCATCCAGTAGTGCGCGTGGAGGATCTGCGACGCGCGGGCGGCCGGGTGGTCCGCCATGCCCAGGTAGAACGCGCAGAGATGTGACGCGAGCTCGGACTTGTCGGCCTCCGGCGGGCCGGCCCCGATGTGGTGCACGCGCAGCCGCGGCTCGACCTCGACCGTGGAGGGCACATCACCGGCGGGGCGTCGGGTGAAGACGTCCACCTCGACCCCGCGACGTGCGAGTCCGTGCGCCACGTTGTCGACGTAGACGTTCAGGCCGCCGGCGTCGCCGGTCCCTGCCTGCGCCAACGGGGAGGTGTGGACGGCCACGAGGCCAACCCGACGAAGCGCATGGTCGTCAGTCATGGATTCCCGAGTCACTCTCCGTGTCGACATCGTTGCGCGCCACGAGACCGCGGCCGGGGCAAAGGATAAACGTCACGGGGCGGCAAGCATCTTCCCATCGCGGGCAGCCTTCCCCGCGCGAGACTCCACCAACCCGTCCCGGAACGGCAGCGACCCCCGCACCGGACGGGGTGCGGGGGTCGTGTGTGGCGGGAGCGGGCGGCGGTGCCCCACGCCGCGGCGGGAGTGCGCACGCGGGCGGCCGAGGCGGTGCAGGCCCGGCCGTCGGTGCGTTGGACTACTCGGCGGTGCGGCGCAGGCCCACGCGCTCGGCAGCCTGCTCGACACGGTCCTGGCCCTGCTCGACGACCTTGCGGAGGCTGGTCACGGCCTGGGCGACCTGGGTGCGGGCCGTCTCGGTGCGGTCCAGCGCCTTCTTGGTGGTCTCGTTCTTCGACAGGGTGTCGACGACCTTGCGGCCACGGGTGGCGTAGGTACCGAACTCCTTGCGAGCGCTCTCGACGCCCTCGTTCAGCTCGGCCTGCAGCTTCGCCGGGGCCTCCTTGACGAAGGTCTCGACCTTGCCGCGGGTCTCGGCGACGAAGGACTCGGCCTGCTCCGTGCGGGTCTTGCCGAGCTTCTCGAGGCGCTCGGGCAGCTCACGGGCAACCTCGACAACGCGGTCGCTGGCACCCACGGTGGCGTAGGCGTAGTCGGTGACGAAGCCCTTGACGTCCTCGGCAGCCAGGTCGACCCCGGCGAGGGAGAGGCGGAAGCCGTCCTGCGCGCTCGTGGTCGACGTGGTGGTCTTCGTGGCGGCCGTCTTGGTGGTCGCGGCCTTCTTGGCCGGCGCCTTGCGGGCGGTGGTGGCCTTGGTGGTGGCCTTCTTGGCGGTCGTCTTCTTGGCGGTGGTCTTCTTGGCGGTGGTGGCCATGGTCGTGCGTCCTTCTCGGGAAGTGCCCGTCATCGGGCAGGTGTGTGCATGGGTGGAAAGGGTCAGGGGGACCGGCGGACCGTTGGAGGGCGGAGCACGGTTCGACGCCGGCCTCCCCTGACCACACTGGCTGGGCACCCTCGATCTGGTGCCCGGTCGTCACGCGAACGACCTACGAGGCCTGCTCCTCGGCCTCGCCAGGTGCATCGCTGTCGGTGGGACGGCCCGTGTCGGCGTCGTCGTGGCCGGCGGTGAACGACCTGTAGATCTCCAGCAGCGCCCGGCGCTGCTTCTCCGTCAGGGTCTGATCGCTGACGATGGCGCTTGCCAGGTCCGTCTGCCGCTCCTCGAGGATCCCCGCCTTGACATAGAGGGTCTCGGCGCTGATCCGCAGGGCGGACGCGATGGACTGCAGGATCTCCGCGGACGGCTTGCGCAGGCCGCGTTCGATCTGGGAGAGGTAGGGGTTGCTGACCCCGGCACGCTTGGCGAGGTGGCGAACCGACAGCTGCGCGGCTTCGCGCTGCTCCCGGATGAACCCGCCGAGATCCCGGACACGACGATCGGCCGCATCAGCAACGTCCCTCACGGTGTCACCCGCGGCGTCGATGGCGTCCTTCGGATCCTTCACGGCATTCACCTCACCCTCGGCTCTTGATGACCTGACTCCTCGAGGACCCTTGCTTGCCCCCGTTGTCCATTACGTTAACAGTTGCAAGCACTGCGTGCAAGAGTTAGCACCAACATTTTTCGTGCGGTTCCCATGGGCGAGCCGGACGGCGTCCCGGCGGGGGGCTCAGGACAGCCCGAAGGCCTCGGTGACACGGGTGGACAGCTCGGGGACGGCGCTGATCTCGCCGTGGGGAACGCCCCCACCGAGCACCGGAACGCGACGAACGTCCGGCGCGGGAATCCCGCCCAGCGCCTCGACCACCGCGGCGATCACCGGACCTGCGGCACGGTCGGAACCGTCCTGGATCTTGACGGCGATGCCGACCGGCCCGAGCCGATCGTGCACGAAGCCGCACCCCATGACCCCCTCGGCCCCTCGCTTGGCGACGACGCGGGCATCGGCCAGCATCAGCTTGGTGTCGGGCAACGATGGTCCGCCAACCAGCTCGGGGTGGGCAACCATGGCATCGCGAACTGCAGCAAGCACTGAGGTCGGACCGGCCGCGAGCCGGGCGAACCCGGTCGCCAGGCCGCCGGTGGTGGTCAGCCATGCGGGCGCACCGCAGCCGTCGATGCCCGGTCCCTGCGGCGCCCCGTCGAGGATCTCGGCCAGCGCCCGGGCGATCCGCTGCTGCAGGACGGTGTCGGTCTCGAGGTAGGTGGCCGGGTCGTGCCCGGCGGCGACATGGGCCCACAGCATCCCTGCGTGCTTGCCGGAGCAGTTGTGCGACAGCGTGGTCGGCGCATCGAGCTCGGTCCGGACCGCCTCGTTGATCGGCCAGTCCGCTGGACAGCGCAGCGCGGACTCGTCGAGCCCTGCCTCGGCCAGGACCGAGGCTGCCTCGACCTGCTGGTCGTCGCCCCCGTCGTGGCTGGCGCTGATGATCGCCAGGTGCTCCTCCTGCGGGTGCAGTCCCAGGTCCTGGAGCGTGGACAGGACCGCGGTGGTCTGGAACGGCTTGAGGGCCGACCGCGGGTAGACGGGCCGAGTCGCGTCACCCGCGAACGTCGTCACGGTGCCGTCGGGTGTGGCCACGACGACGTCGCCGAGGTGGCCGGACTCGATGACCCCGTCACGGGTGACGGTGACCAGCAGGGAGGTGGAAGAGGGCATGACGGCCGGCAGCCTATGCGCTGGCGGCGGTACGGCACGGTCCCGCGGACCGGCCGGTGGACCGATCTGCCGATCAGCCTTCCACGGTCCGGACGACGTCGTTGATGGATGCGGCCCCGTCGCGATACCGCGCGATGAGCTCCTGCTGCAGCCGGTCGAGGTTGTCCATGACCTTGCGACGCAGGGCGGAGATGGCCTGCTCCTCCTCCTTCAGCCGCTGCACCGCAGCGACCAGCTCGGGGTCGGTGAGGTCCGGCAACCGTCCGAGCGGCATCTCCTCCAGCACGCGGTCGCCACGTCGACGACCCTGCTTGCCGGTCGGCACGTAGACCTCGCTGTTGCTGACCGATCGTGACCCGCCGGCGGCCTCGTCGGTGAGGATCGTCGTCAGCGTCGAGACGAGCGAGTCCGCGTCGGTGCCCTCGCGACGCTGGAGTTCGGCCCGTGCGATGTCGAGCTGGCCGTGCAGCAGCCGTCGAGCGTAGGACAGGCGTGCTTCCTCCTCGCGACAGTCGTCACGCATCGTGCGGATGTCCGCAGGCACGAGGTCGGCCAGGCCGTCGAGGAAGTCCTCGTCGGTGATCCGGTCGATGCGCCGTCGATAGGGGGCTGCGTCAGTCATCGTGTGCTCCGGAGTGTAGACCGATGCGAGGCAAGGGCGGGCTGGCTGGTCAACGACAGAGCGCAGCCGCGAGAGGGAAGGGGTTGATCGGCCCACCGTCACCGGGATGGAACTGCCAGTGGAGGTGTGGCGGCGTGCCGGCGGCGTTGCCGCTCTGTCCGGTGGCGCCGATCAGCTGGCCGACGGTCACGGTCTGGTAGTCCGTGACGTAGGCCGCCGACAGGTGTGCGTAGTAGTAGCGGTTGCCGAGGTTGTCGACGAGGTCGATGGACAGGCCACCGAGCGAGTTGTGGAAGACCCTGCGGATGTAGCCGTCGGCGACGGCGAACTGGGGCATGCCGTAGGCGGCGAACATGTCGGCCCCCTGGTGGCGACGCCCGCCCGAGCGCGGGAACCCCCACGAGTCGATGAAGCCGTTGGGCTGGCCCAGCGGACACGTCATGACCTGGGTGCCGCCGGGCAGGGTCACCTCGCGCAGGATGCCGGGCGGGACGTACCCGAAGGACGCCTGGTAGCCGATGGACACGAGCTGCTGCTGTTCGGCGTCCTCTTCTGCCTCGGCCAGCGCCTCCTCTGCCGAGGAGACGGCCGCTGCAGCCTCCTCCAGCGCATCGTCGAAGACGACGGTCAGGTTGCGCAGGTCCTGCATGGCCGACGCCGTCCCCGCCTGGATTCCCTGCTGGCTGGAGACGTTGTCGACGACCCGTTCGGCAGCAGCGTGCAGGCTGACGGCCTGCGCTGCGGTCTCTGCCGCGACGGTGGTCATGACCGCCGACGCGTGGAGTGCCGAGCCGACGTCGGAGGCCAGCAGGAACGCACCCGAGGTGCGCAGGAGGTCCACGCCCGGCTGCTTGTAGGCCTGGCGGATCTGGTCTGCCCTGCGTGCCTGGGCAGTCCGGACGGCGGCCTCCGCCTCCTCCACCTCTGTCTCCGCACCCGACAGCTCGCCCTCGAGGCGTTCGGCGTGGGCCAGCGCCTCCTCGTAGCCCGAGGCGAGCTCGTCGAGGCGGTCGAGGGTGTCGTCGTAGGTGCGCTGGGCGTCCTCGAGGTCACGGGTCGCCTCGATGACGCCGGTGTCCTCCGCCACCGACGCGCTGCCCGTCCCCTGCACCGCCGTCGACGGCTGCGCGAGCAGCACGACGAGGCCGGCGGCAAGGACCGCGGCTGGCCATGCATGTCGCTGGAGGAAGGGGCCCAGTTGCTACGCTCCCGTCGTGGAGTCCGGTCGACTGCAGAACGAACCGACGTCGGTAGTGTGCCGGCGTCTTGCCACGGAGTCACGGACCGGCTGTCTCCACCTCCTGCCCGACGAGGCATCCGGCGAGCCCGAGGTGCGCATCTGGTTCCGTGATGGACGGATCCACACCGCCGTTGCGCAGGAGGGTCGTCGACGGCTCGGCGAGATCCTCGTGGCCGACACGGGGTTGCCGCAGGGCAGCCTCGACCGTGCGCTGGACCAGCAGCGTCGCGAACCGGGCGGCGTCCGGATCGGGGACGTCCTCGTGGCCATGGGACTGGTGGACCGCGAGACCCTGCGCGACGCCGTGCGCGAGCAGATCCTGGAGACCCTCGCGCTGGCCGTCGGTCGCCGGCACGGGGCCTGGCGGTTCGTCCCCGAGGCGGCCGTGAAGTGGGACGTCCCGCTGGGCTCGGGCATGCAGGACGCGCTCATGGAGGCGTCCAGGCGGCTCGACGCCCCCGAGGTCATCGCGTGGCGACTCGGCGGCATGGACGCCGTGGTGGACTTCGGTTCCGACGACGCCGACGTGCGGCTGTCGTTGCGGGCCCGCGAGTGGGCGATGTTGACCCACATCGACGGACGGAACTCCATCGCCGAGATCGCCCGCCGGGCAGGCGAGGACCCCGTCACGACGGCCCGCGTCGTGCACGGCCTGCACGCCGCCGGCGTCGTGCACGTCCTGCGTCCCCCCGCGCCGACCTTCGATGACCTCAGGGCTGATCTGGTGGGGGTCAGCGATCGCCCTGCGCCCGCGGTACGGCCTGCCGAACCCAGCCCCGGCCCGGTCGTGGTGGTGCCGGTGCCGCCCCCACCGCCGATCCCGCCGCCCCCTCGCCCGCCGCCGACAGCCGAGCCGACCTCCGAGCCGGCGGTGACCTCCTCGGCTGCGCTGTTCGCGGATCTGGCCAACGATCCCGCAGACTGACCGCCCCCAACCCTCGACCAGATCAAGGACGTGACGACGTGAACGTCGCCGCAGGCGATACCGCACCCGACTTCGAGCTCAACGACCAGGACGGCAACCCCGTCTCGCTGTCGTCGCTGCGGGGCCAGCCGGTGCTGCTGTACTTCTATCCCCGGGACGAGACCCCCGGCTGCACGATCCAGGCACAGCACATCCGCGACAGCTGGTCGGACTTCACCGATGCGGGCGTGGCGGTGCTCGGGGTGTCACCGGACACCGTCGACAGCCACCGGTCCTTCTGCGACAACCACGACCTGCCGCACACGCTCCTGGCCGATCCTGACCACGAGGTGATGGAGGCCTACGGAGCCTGGGGCGAGAAGACGCTGTACGGCAGGACCTCCATCGGGCCCATCCGTTCCTCGGTCCTGATCGATGCCGAGGGCACCGTCGTGAAGGTGTGGAAACGCGCCCAGGCCAAGGCGCATGCCGAACGCGCGCTGAAGGCGATCTCGCAGCTGTTGTGAGGTCAGCTGCATCCGCTGGTCGGGATCCGAGCCAGCTGTTCACCCAACCTGCCTGACCCGACACCACCGGCTGGCATACCGTAGGAGCCGTGATGGTGATGTCCGTGGTGGGCACGGACGGTCCCGAGGGGGATCGTCCGCTGGTGTGGGCTGCGCGAGGCCGCTCGGTGGCGTTGGGCGTGCTGGTGGTGTGCCTGGCCGTGCTGGGCGTTGTCGTCCAGCAACAGGCCCCAGTCGCCCTGGTCGCCGTGGCGACGGGATTGCTGGCCGTCGCGGTGCTCGTGCGGGGTGCCGGGGCGAAGCCCCCCGAACCCGAGGAACCGACCGTCGAGGTCCCCGAGGAACTGCCCGGACGCCCCGAGTTCGTCGCCGCCGCCGAGGTCATGCTCAGCGAGGGGGAGGGCAACCCCGCCGTCCTCGTCGTGTTGCTCGACGGGTTCCGCGACGTGCAGACGGTGCTGGGCGACACGCCGGCCGAGGAGGTGCTTGCCGCCGTCGGGGTGCGCGTGGCCGAGGTGGCGCAGGACTGGCCCGCAGGTTCACTGGGTGGCGAACGGTTCGCCGTGGCGATGCGGGCCCGCCCCTTCCTGCCGGCACATCACCTCGCGAGGAGGATCCGCGAGCACATCGCCGAACCCATGGTGATCGGTGGGGTGTCCCTGCGGCTGCGCGCCTTCGTCGGCATCGCCCAGGGCGAAGGCGGGGCAGAGGTGCTGACCACACGGGCGACGATCGCCGCCGCCACTGCCCAGGACACCAACGAGGGCCTCGTCGTGCACCAGCGCGAGGACCCCGCCGTCGTCCGCCGCCGACTGGACATCGTGAGCAGCCTGTCGGAGGCCCTCGAGAAGCCCGATGAACGGGGCTTCCGGCCGCTGTTCCAGCCGATCGTCGACGGCGACGGGGTACTGATCTCCGCCGAGGCGCTGGCCCGCTGGGACGACCCGAAGCTGGGCGCGATCACCCCCGACACCTTCATCCCCCTCGCCGAACGCACCGGACTCGTGGCGCCGCTCTTCACCGTGATGCTCGCCCAGTCGTTGCTGGACTGCCGCCGGTGGCGAGACGGGGGAGTCGAGGCCGGCCTGTCCATCAACGTGTCGCCGGTCAACCTGCGTGACCCGCTGCTGACCTCGGAGCTGACCGCGCGGCTGGAGGACGTCGGCCTGAGCCCCTCCGACGTGACCCTGGAGATCACCGAGTCCGCCGTCATCGACGACTACTCCTGGGCCCTCGTGACGCTGCGGGAGCTTCGCAAGCTCGGGTTCGGCGTGGCCCTCGACGACTTCGGCATGGGGTACTCCTCCCTGGGCCGGCTGCACGACCTTCCGGTCTCGGTGGTCAAGCTGGACCGGTCGTTCGTGGCGGGCCTG
>Ga0207908_1000468_pt1 | contig 10134 bp, 7 predicted proteins | sample MalvirmetagMSP81_FD_184224 | JGI IMG/M metagenome (GOLD analysis project Ga0207908, IMG submission 184224) | Marine viral communities from the Deep Pacific Ocean - MSP-81 (SPAdes) | ecosystem: Environmental > Aquatic > Marine > Oceanic | place: Pacific Ocean | collected 2011-04-18
GATGAATATTTCAGCGCCATCGTGATCCTCACCGATTTTGTATATACAAAGTATATACCGAAGATAAACCAAAACCAACCGGGCTAAGTGTCAACGAAGTGTCCACGGGGCTGTGTTTTTGTGTGGTTCCCTGTGGAACTGGGTTTTCGGAGCTGCCTGTTTTTACGGGAATTGTGGTTCTGTGTGGTGGTTCGAAAGGGTGCGGCATCGGGTTCAATTCCCGCCGTCTCCACCAACTACCAAGAGAAAAGCCCCTGATTTCAGGGGCTTTTTTCGTTATCGGAAACAGCAATCAGTTCAGGCTGTCCACCTTTCGATCACACACCCAGGCTTGATAGTCCTTGCAAGAGAGCGGTTTCGCGAAATAGAAGCCCTGCACCACGTCGGCACCAAGCTCAGTCACAATGTCGTACTGCTCTGCCGTCTCAACGCCCTCAATAGTAACGGTGAGGTCCAGAGCATGGGCCATTTTCACCATCGAACTTAGCACCGTGCGGGCGCGGGCGCTGTTCTCCAGTTCCATCACAAAGGCCCGATCGATTTTCAATCCTGAGAGCGGTAACTGGGAGAGATACTGAAACGACGAATACCCGGTACCAAAGTCGTCCAAGCTTACAAGAAAGCCCTGCTCTCTCAGGCGTTCAATGGACAACTTGGCATGCGCGGGATCACTTATCAGCGCCCCTTCTGTAATTTCGATCTCCAGCTTGCCGGGCTCAACGCCATAGAGTGAGACGATCTCGCCCAGATTCTGAATTAACGCATCGTCCCGCAGGTTCTTGGTGGAAAAATTAATACTCACGGCCGACAAGTTGAACTGCTCAATATCCTCACAGGCTTTTCTGATAACGAAGCGGGTAACGGGCTCAATCAACGTGGTGCTCTCAAGCTTTGGCATGAACACCCCAGGCAACACCATTTTACCATCGTCATCAAACCACCGAAGCAACCCCTCGCTGCCGATAGGCTCACCTGTTTTCAGGCAGATTTTGGGCTGATAGAAAAGCGTGAACTGATTCTTTGCCAAGCCATCTCTCACCCGCGAGATTAGCTGAACCCGTCCTGCTGTCTGCCGGTCCAAGACCGGATCATAGGCTTTATAGAACTGACTGGTTTCGATGGCGGCAACCAGCCCCATACGCGCGCGATTGATGACCAGCCCTGGGGCAAGATCATGTTGATCCACCAAATAGCTACCAGCGACTAACTGTACCCTCAATGGCAAACCATCGACTTCTGACTCCTTTTCACCGACGCGACTAACAAGGCCGGCGGCTGAGTCGACGTCTTCCCGCGATTCAGCGAAAAACAGCAACAACAATTCAGAGTTGCTGAAACGATATATTCGGTGCTCTGCGCGAAACGCAGAACGGATGTTATCTGCGACGGACTTGACGACTTTTTCCGCGGCCTCGGAACCCATTGCATCAATGACTTCCCACAGATCCTGCATGCGTATCAGGATGACCGCCGGCGAGGCCTTCGACGTTTTTTGAGAGCGCGCAAAAGACAACACTCTTCTGAGATCTTCATTCAACGCCGCTTTATTCGGCAGGCCGGTGTCTTTGTCGAGCTGAACCTCACGCAGCAAGCGCAGAGTGGAATTGCGAAGCGCCTGAAATAGCCAACTGGTGAAGAATGCAATCAGGCAAAAGAAACCAATTCGAATCAGCCAATTATCGGTTGACTGCATCACGCCCGCTTTCGCATCGAGAGGCATCAACGGCCCCAGGAGGACGCCAGCAACAAGTGCGCTTACGATTGCCGGAATAGAACCAAACCAAGCAGCTGTTAAAACGATGGGGAGGAAGATCACGTATGGATATGCGTACTTGGTACCGCCTGTGGTATACACAATGAACGCACTAAGGCCCAACAAACCACATACAACCAGAAACTTGCTGATGTTTACGGAAGTCGCACCCTGACCGCCAAGACTGAGCACCTTTCTTTCCTTTGGCGCCACGACAAAATCTTGAGCCTTCATTTTTCACCCCTAAGCACTACCCCCGCATTCTTCAAAAAATCCGTGTGCCCAGAACGGCGGAGGCCCCAGAATTCGGGAACGGCTTGAACTCGGATTATTGTTAATTTTCAGAGCACACGAATCATCAGGCAACGAAGGAAGCGTAGTGGAAATTTGCCCTCACCGCCCTATGACTTTGGGTGTAAGTGATTGCTTTCCAAAAGGGAGAGTGGCGGACACCTGCCTGGGACGTCCAACAAACACTGCCAAACGCCCCTGGCAACGGTGTTGAAGTTTCTCTCCGTGAGAGATCGTACCCTGCGCTTGGCAACCTTCACAAATTCTGCACAATGGTTAACGAAGCAATCACCGGTATTTAATGAAAAGAAACCACAGTTCCGACCAGGTTCTGATTTTTCCCACCAGCACAGGCAACCGGACCCCAGCGATGGACCAGACCCAGCCACCCGCCAGCCTGACCGACGTACTCCAGCGCCTGCGTGAGCATACTGAGGGCCAACAGCACATTTCCATTGGCGATTTATTGGCGGCGGTTGGCCAGCGCTCATTTGGACCGGTGGTGCTGATCGCAGGCCTGATCACCATCGCCCCGCTGATCGGGGACATTCCCGGCGTGCCGACTTTGCTGGGATTGGTCGTACTGCTGACACTCGGGCAACTGTTGTTCCAGCGTCAATCGGTGTGGATTCCAAACAAGCTGTCCAACCGCCGCGTAGCTCGGGAAACGCTGATCAAGGGCCTGGACTGGATGCAGAAGCCGGCCTGTTTTGTGGACCGCTGGACCCGCCCACGGCTGACCTGGCTGGTGCGAGGGCCGGGGAAATACCTGATGGCGGTGTTTTGCATGCTGGTTGCCGCTGCCATGCCAGCAATGGAAGTGGTGCCCTTCAGCGCCAACGGTGGCGCGCTCGCGCTGATGGTGTTCGGAATGGCCATGGTGGTGGAGGATGGCTTACTGGCCTTACTGGGCATGGCTATCACCGGGGGCACCCTATGGGCCGTGATGATCGGGCTAATGGGATAGCGCAGGCTGCCGATAACCACTTGGAAGCTAGTCACCATTTGAAACAAAGCAGTTGAACCGGGCTCCAGGCCAATGCTGCTATTATGACGACATACCCTTGGCTTATCGGCGCTCCGTGCTCAACCGATTCAACCAGCCACTACACCAGAGAATGCCCGTACTTGCGGGTTTTCGTCGCTTTGAGGATTGGATTCTATGCTCACTAAAACGAAACAGGCCCAAAAATTACTGCTGTTTCGGCTGTCCGGTACCCGGTTGTTCGGGATTGGCACCCTGAAGATTCGGGAAATCCTGCCGTTCATGCGCTTGAGCAAGCTGCCTCACAGCCACCACGCCGTCATCGGTACCGCCATGTTTCGTGGTTCTGCGGTACCGGTCATCGATATGGCAGCCGCCGTGGGGCATCCCCCACTCACCCCAGACGAACAGGCCAAGGCCTCAATCATCATCACCGACATACAGCGCCAGGAAATCGGCTTTCTGGTACGGGGCGTGCACCAGATCATCGAGGCTGACTGGAAGCATGTGATGCCACCACCCAAGGCGCTAGGTGATCGGGCCTTCATCACCGGCCTGCTGGACCTGGAGGGGGATATTATCCAGCTGCTGGATGTGGAACTGTTGCTGGCGAAGGTGTATCCGGAATCCCTGCACGTCGAGGATGTGGCACTCACCGATGTTCAGAGCGAAACCCTGAAGGCACTCAACATCCTGCTGGTGGACGATTCCCAGGTGGCTCGCAAGCAGCTGTCGGATGCCCTGGACAGCAAGGACATCTCCTACCAGGTAACGTCCAACGGCGATGATGCCTTGCAGATTCTGCTGACCAACGATGAGCTGAACAAACCTATCGACATCCTGGTCAGCGACATTGAAATGCCTGGGCTCGATGGCTACGAACTGACGTTCAATCTTCGCGACAACTCGGCCGTGAAACAGCCCTATGTGATTCTCCACACCTCACTGAACAGTGAGATGAGTCTGAGCTACGCCAACCAGGTGGGCGCCAATGAGGCGCTCACCAAGTTCGATGCCAAAGAGCTGCTACAGGCAATGTTGCGGGGCGCCGAGCAGGCCCGGTAATCAGTTTTCGGTATTCAGGCTATCGCGCAGGTCTGCAAAGAACGCGTGGGTTTCGGTGCGAATCTCTTCCAACTGGGCTTCCCAGTCATCCCGGTAGCGGTTGTAGGTTTGCGCGCTCAGGCGCGTGAACCGTTCCCCCGTCTCAGCCAGAGTACGGCTGGCTTCCGCCAGGGTTTCCATGGTGGGTTCTTCCAGCGACTTAACTTCTTCACTCAGGCTACGGGACGCCTGCTCCAGGATCACGCGGTCTTCAGGCGTTGCCTGGTCACCCTGCTCCAGCGCTTCATTGATTGACTCCCGCAGCTTTTCGATGGCCCCTTGCATCAGCGCACCAAAGTCCTCAACCGCGTCTTTAGTCTTGCGCTCCACCTCTGCCGAGTAGGCCTCAAAGTTACGAGCAAACTCATTCATACTGGCTTCGATATCATCCGATGACGAGGAGAAACTACTCGACAGTTTTTCGCCCAGCTTATTCAGCTCGCCCATGAGATTGCCAAACATTGATGGCCGCAGGAGTGCGTCTTCGGTGCGGCTATAATCCACTTGCCAGGTCTCGGTTTCTTTGATCAGAAAGGTGATCAGCTCCTGGTGCTCACCTTCTTTACCGTATTCCGGCGGCAGCCGGGTAACTACTGTGGCCTCCCGTCCATCAATCACCACCCGGCCGTAGGACGGCTCAATGCCGCCCCAGTCTTTGCGGAAACCGTCGAAGTCGTCGGGGGAACTGAGGGTAGAAAATTCGGCGACGGCATCGGCGTCGTTTTCAGCGACGGCCTGCCAGAATGCCTCGGCCACTTGCTGGGGTGTTTCCGGCTGGCTACAACCGGCCAGCACAAACAGAGCTATAGCTGCGAACACACATCGAAACAGGGACTGACTCATACAGTGGCCTCCTAATGACTCAATAGCTGACTAAATCAGGAGGCCATCATACAACGGCTAGAGCCGGCAGGTCAGGTCAGCAAGTTCCTCATCAAACACCCGCCGGTTCTCGCTGTAATCCACCGGCACGTCCACCAGATGCACACCGCCAGCCGCCAGGGCGGTCTCCAGCACTGGCCGTAAATCCTCGGTGCGGTTTACCCGGTGGCCGGTGGCGCCATAGGCATCGGCGTATTTGACGAAATCCGGATTGCGGTAGTCCAGGCCGAAGTCCTGGAAGCCTTCTTGCGCCTGCTTCCATTTGATCATGCCGTAGGCACTGTCGTTGATGATCAGTACCACCAGGTTGAGGTTAAGGCGAACGGCAGTCTCCACTTCCTGGCTGTTCATCATGAAACCGCCGTCGCCGCAAACAGCCATCACCTTCTGATGCGGGTACAGCATGGCCGCCATCATGGCGCTGGGCAGGCCGGCGCCCATGGAGGCCAGGGCGTTATCGAGCAGCACGGTGTTGTTGTCGTAGGCCGGGTAATTGCGCGCAAACCACAGCTTGTACATGCCGTTATCGAGGGCAATGATGCCGTCGTCCGGCATCACCGCACGCACGTCACTGACGATGCGCTGGGGAATCACCGGGAACCGGGGGTCGTCGGCGCGGTCTTGCAGATGTCTGTCCACAGCAGCTTTCACTTCCATGAACCAGGTGAAGTCGTGGCTGCCACAGTGGCCGCAGTGCTCGGCCATGTATTCCACACTGTTGGCGATGTCCCCCACCACCTCGTGTTGGGGGAAGTACACTGGGTCCACGTCGGCACCGCTGAAGTTCACGTGAATGACCTGCTTGCCACCGGGCTTCATGAAGAACGGAGGCTTCTCGACCACATCGTGGCCAACGTTGATCACCAGGTCAGCATGGTCGATGGCGCAGTGCACGAAGTCCCCCGACGAGAGGGCCGCATTGCCCAGATACCGGGGATGACGCTCATCCACCACACCCTTGCCCATCTGGGTGGTGAAGAACGGAATATTGGTCACGTTAACCAGGTGAATCAGCGCCTGTGACACCCGTTTCCGGTTGGCTCCAGCACCGATCATGATCAGCGGGTGCTTGGCCTGGCGCAGCATGTCGCACGCCATTTCCAGGCTTTTGGTACTGGCAGAGGGGCGCCTCGCATCGCTGGACTCGAAGATGTGGGTGTCGGCGTCCGGCGTTTCCGCGGCGATGTCTTCAGGCAACTCCAGATGTACCGCGCCGGGCCGCTCTTCCGATGCCAGCCGGAAGGCCTCACGAACCTTGGCAGGAATGGTGTTGGCGTTGCTGATCTGGCGGGTGTACTTGGTCAGCGGACGCATCAGATCCACCACATCGAGAATCTGGAACAGGCCCTGCTTTGACGATTTTATCGGTTTCTGGCCCGAGATCATCATCATGGGCATAGCGCCAAGCTGAGCGTAGGCGGCTGCGGTCACCAGATTGGTGGCACCCGGGCCCAGGGTGGAGAGACAAACGCCGACCCGACCAGTGAGCCGGCCATAGGTGGCAGCCATGAATCCCGCAGCCTGTTCGTGGCGGTTCAGCACCAGTTGGATATTGGATTCCCGCAGCGCTTCCAACAACGCAAGGTTTTCTTCCCCGGGAACCCCAAAAAGGTAACGAACCCCTTCATTCTCCAGTGCGCGGATGAACAGTTCAGCCCCGTTGCGCGCCTCCGTGGTTAGCTCGGTTGTCATGGTTGTCCCTTTCGTGTGTTGCCGGTCTCACTCTTAGCAGTACGTAGGAAGTGCCTGGGAAGTCCACGGGAGGTGCACGGATTACTGGGTCAACGGCGGCTGCGCCTGCAGGGCCTCTGCCGGCACCCGATCCTCGCCCCAGCTACGATGAACACTCTCCACAACCCGTTGCAGCTCATCGTCGCCGACATCCGCAGGCTCGCCCCGCTCCAACGGATCGTAATGGAAAATATACAGCCGGGACGTGAACTGTTCGAACGGCAGCGATGACTCACCAAAGCGTTCACCGCAACCGGCAGTACTTACGCGCACCTCGTCACCCCAGTTCTGACCGCTGTCGTTGTTGGGGTTAAAGAAATAGACCCGCATCAGGCCTTCCGGGTCCAGTGCCACCCGCAAAATGGTAATGGCGTGCCAGCCAATAAAACGTGCGGCGCTGTCGGTTACGGCCACACCAGCAGGCTGAGGATGAATCAGCGGCTGATTGCCGTTGTAGTAGGGGTGGTAGCTGGCGTAGAAATGCCGGATGAAACCTTCAAGATCATCCAGCTTGCCGGTGGCCACATCCACGTTGATGGCGAAGCCCCGGCCGGCGGACCAGCCATGGAATTCGGGGTTTACCCACCGGTGCGGATCGCCTTCCCGGCCGCCAACCATACGCCCCATTTCGGCATAGATCCGGTCCAGGTGCGGCACCACCACCAGCGACACCGGGTCAAGATCCAGCGTCACCTCCGAGGCAACGCCACCCCGACTATGCGCCGACGACACCGGCTTGCCTTCGAAATGCATGATGATTTCATTGTCCCGCGCGGCCCAGGCCACCATCTGCAGCAGATAGTCAGGATCATTGTAGGCCCACATGGACAGCGCCCGTGCCGACTGGCAGGTCGGGTTGTTGCCCTGACCAACCCCGAGAGGCTGGCCAAGCATATTCAATACGCCCTGCACCAGCCAGGCGCCGGGCTGTGGGTGATAGCCATAGGCCAACTGCAAGCGCTCGCGGGCGTCCGGACACAACGACAACCGGGCCTGGCGCCACAGCGCCGGGGCTACCGGAGGCTGGTAGAGAATGCCCCGTTCCAGCATTAACGCCATGCCGTAGAGGCCCTGGGCGGTTTCCGGGTATACGCCTTCCCGTATCAGCGTGCAAACCAGTTCCCGGTAACACAACAGGCAGTCACGCCCGGTACTCGACAAGCCCAGGGCTTCAGTCAGCAAGGCGTCCTGATCGTCCAGGATGAAGCGGACAAAGGTGGCGTGGTAAGGCGACACCAGACCGGTATCGTGCATGGCTCGGGCAAAGCCCGTTGCCTCGTTCTGCAGGGCCTGGGCATCCATGGATTCCAGGCGCTGCTCGTAAACGACAGTGCCCGGATCCTCGCTGCAGGCGCGAGTCGGTCCGTAGAGACTGGAAATGAGTCGATCGGCACCCCGGCCGGCCCCGCCAAGATCCGCTTGGGGATCGGCCCGGCAGATGGCGATCTGGGTAATCATTTTGCGCACGTCAGAAACCTGGATCGGACGCTGCTGCAGGATGCGCCAGATTTCCTCAATCAGACTATCGATCACGTGCTCGTAGCCAATATGGTGGGCAACGTACTGCACCACCGCTTGACTGATTTTCGACAGCTTGCCCTGCTCCCGCTCCGCTTCGCCGACCATACCAAACAGCAAGCCCAGATTAATGGCCAGCACCTGCGTGAGGTAATGGTGAGCCTGTTCTGCGGACACCGACGGATGCAGGTAGAAGCCCCTGGCAACCGCCAGCAAACGCAGTTCGCTGAAAGCCTCGATGACCACCGTATCGGCGTTCTGGCTCTGCAACGAATGCGTGGTGAGGGTCGGAAGCAGAATGCCGGGTTCCGCCCAGTCAGTGCCCAGGTACACGCCTGCCAACTCCAGACGTTGCGCGCGCTCTTCGATAACACGGCAGCCTTCCGGCTGCATCAAGACTCGACGGGCAATATCGAACACGCGCGGGAGTTTGCCGGCCTTGGCAAAAGACCGGCTTTCCTCCAGTACCTGGATTGCGTCATCCAGTTTTTGCACCAGCTTGTCAAAGTTGACGGCCGGTACTGCGCTGCCCGGTTGGTGATCGTTCAAACGACGTTCCTCAGGGCCTGCACCAAACCCGTTTGTAGTTAATACCTCTCCGGATTATACATAGAAATCGAGTTCTTCCTGATGTTTCAGCAGATCCCGCATGGTGTAAGGATCATCACCGAAGAAGTACACCAAGCCCCAGTGGGTACCGAAGGCAGTCCGTTTGGTCACGGTTTCTTCCAGCGGCGGTGTCAGCTCGTGAGACTCGAAATACTCGTGATTTTCGGTCTCCTCGGGAATTTCCAGTTTGCTGACCACCCGACGACGCGGGTAAACACCAAAGCAACCTGCATAACCCTTGGCATCGACCACTTCTTTCGGGAAGAACGCTTTGACTTCCTCAGCCGTAGTCTTCGGATCGAAAGACAGGATCAACCCCTGGTAGGCGTTGAAACCGTAGGCCCGTTCCAGCAGTTCGAAGACCTTGAAGCCCGGCGGCCGGTAAGCCACCTCACCAAAGTACATGGTGCTGTCGCTGGTCACGAAGTATTCCGGGTGAATAAAGCCAAAATCGATGTCGAAGGTCTTGATCAGCTTCTCGATTTCGCCCCGGATCTGGTCACGGTATTTCTCAAGGTCCGGTGTCGCCGGAACGAACACGGAGTAACCCAGGGTGACGTACTCGGAGATGTTCAGGAACGCGATCTTGCCATTGTGGATCCAGGCCTCAACCGCAAATTCCCAGCCATCAAGGTGCGACTCCATCAACACCGGAAATTCTTCTTCCGGAATGGTGTCGACTTCATCGGGTGTACGAATAACCCGGTGGCCAAGGCAACCCGCCTTATCGAAGGCTTTGAGGTGAATCGGGTCGTTGGGGTCACCGTCCAGTTTGAGCAGGGTCTGGTTGACCCGCTTCAGGAAACGAATGACGTCACCCTTGTCGTGCGCCTCTTCGAAGATGCCGACTCGGATACCACCAAGCTGGGCGCGGCGCTTCATCAGGGCCTTGTCACGCAGAAGCATGGCCTGACCAAACAACTTGGGCTTGTCCATGAGCACGGAGTTGATCGCACCCGCCCATTCGACGGTTTCTTCAAACAACGGGATGGACACGTCTACGCCCATCTCTTTCAGAGTCTGGGCAATTTCTACGGAGCGATCGTTCAAGCGTTCGAAATTCCAGGGCACGTAGGGGATATCGTGCTCTTTGCAATAAGCCTCAGCCCAGTCCGGAGCGACGACCACATAGCGTCGATCAAACTTGTCCGCGGCTTCAACGGCATTCAGACTCCAACCGAGGAGTGCAACATACCCCTTGTCCGGATTGTACTTTTGCTCGCTCATAGGCTCTCTCCTTTGCGTGGGGTGTTCCCTAACA
>Ga0207908_1000470_pt1 | contig 10104 bp, 12 predicted proteins | sample MalvirmetagMSP81_FD_184224 | JGI IMG/M metagenome (GOLD analysis project Ga0207908, IMG submission 184224) | Marine viral communities from the Deep Pacific Ocean - MSP-81 (SPAdes) | ecosystem: Environmental > Aquatic > Marine > Oceanic | place: Pacific Ocean | collected 2011-04-18
GCCCCACGTGGGCCCCTACCGGGGGGTGCTGCGCCACCACCTGGCCCTGATCGTCCCCGAGCCGGCCGAGCAGGCCGGCATCGAGGTCGGCGGAGAGGTGCGCCATTGGGAGGAGGGCCGGTCGCTGACGTTCGACGACACGTACGTCCATCGGGCGTGGAACGACACCGACGGCGTGCGGGTGGTGCTGTTCTGCGACATCGTCCGGCCGCTGCGGTGGCCGCTGTCGTGGCTGAACCGGCTGATCATCACCTCCGTCGCCCGGTCCCCGTTCATCAAGCGGGCCCGTGCCCAGCACGTCGCGAGGGAGCAGGCGTTCGCCGCCCAGTGGGCCGAGCACGCCGAGGTCGGCCGCCCATGACGCGCGCCGGGATGACCCTCATCGTCCTCGCCGTCGTGCTGGCCGGATGCGCCACCCCGGACGGCGAGCCCAGCGGCGCGGAAGCAGCGGCGGTCGAGCGGGGGGAGGCCATCTATGCGGCCAACTGCATGGGCTGCCACGGCGGGGCGCAGGGCGGCGCGATCTCTGACATCCCACCCCGACACAACGCGCAGGGCCACACCTGGCACCACGCCGAGTGCGAGCTGCTCGACATCATCGCCGAGGGCATGCCCGATCGTCCCGGCCTTCCCGAGGACGCCCCCACGATGCCCGCCTTCGCCGACGACCTCGACGCCGCGGACCGCCGAGCGGTGCTGGCCTACATCACCACCTGGTGGACGCCCGACCAGCTGGCATCGCAGCGGCAGACCACCCAGCAGGTCTGCGCCGACGACGGCTGAGCATCACCACGAGGCGACATCGACCTCGCGAAGCGGGCACAACAGCGCGATCTCCGGCGCATCGCGGATCTGCTCGACCGTGCTGGGAATGTCCGGTGCCACCAGCAGCGCGACCGTCGTCACGCCGACGGCGAGGACGAGCCCAGCGACCGCCATGCGCGGGCGGTCCAACGACGCCGACAGCCAGGCCAGCAGGGTCAGCGCGAACACGCCCAGCATCGTGATCAGCGGCGCGGGGATGAGATGCAGGGCGATGTGGAAGGCGAAGGCGTCCATCCACAAGGCGTGGAGGATCCCCGCGGACAGGAAGAGGGCGTCGGGGAAGGCGGAGTAGACGTGCCCGGCGAAGCCCGGCCCCCACACCGCGCCGGGGCGGCGCCGGCGGAGCAGCGCCCAGCCCGTCGTCGTGGCCACCCCGATCGCGGCACCGAACAGGCCGTGCAGCCAGAAGTGGAACTCCGCACCCAGAGCCCGGTAGCGCCAGTACAGGTAGCTCTCGACCGCCACGACAACCACGGCAGTGATGACGTGCCTCACCGGGCAGCGTCCAGCAGCACGGTGATCTCCTCAGCGTGGGCGGCGGGTGCGGGGTCGAACGTCCGGTAGCGCAATGTGCCCGTGGCATCCACCACCGCATAGCCAGGACCGATCCGACCCTCCGCGGTGAGCAGACCGTAGCGCCGTGCGACGTCGGGGTCGTCGGTGACACGGACCTGCGCCTCCACGTCCGGTGCCTGGCAGTCCTCACACACCACGACCAGCGCGGGCCGGCCGGGCTGCAGACCCAGCTGTTCAGGCAGCGGGGCGGGCTGGTCCAGGTAGAACAGGTCGAACTGCTGCAGCGCGTGGACCGGATCGTGTAGTCCATGTGCCGACGAGGTCAGGTAGACCGCCACGCCGGCGACGGCGATGGCCAGCACGACGGCGACCGACGCCGCTGCCCCGGCTGCGCGGCGGACAGGCGGATCGGCGTCGCCGGTCAGGCCGGCGGTGCGGTCTGCCACGTCGACCCGCCGTCGGTGCTCACGTACAGCTGCCGGGGCTCCTCGGCTACCAGCCACATCCGGCCCTGGGTGCCGGCGGCGATCGTCACCGGCTGTCCAGCGACGTCTGGCGGGCCCACCACGGACCACGTCTGCCCGCCGTCCACGCTCTCCTGCACCCCCACGCTGGTCAGGGCGACCACCCGATCGGGGTCATCCGGGTCGGCGGTCAACGAGCCCACACCCGCCTCATCCACCACGGTGAAGGTCCGGGCGCCATCGGCGGATCGCGCCAGCCCGCTCTGCCCGCCGCCGGCCAGGATCACGTCGGGGTCCTCGGGGTCGACCAGCAGCGCGAAGGTGTCCGCGCCGACCGTCTGGCCGGCCCCGGCCCGGGCCTCCCACGTCTCACCCGCGTCGGTGCTGACGAACACGCCGAAGCCGACCACGAACGCATACACCGTGTCCGGATCGCTGGCGGACTGCGCGAACGCGTGGATGTCCAGCGACGGCAGGTCCGCCGGCGCGAGCGGCTCGAACGTGGCACCGCCATCACGGCTGCGCTGCAGCACATCGTGACCGGCCACGAACAGCAGTCCGTCAGGATCCTGCGCCCCCAGCGACATCGCGTCCTGCCCCTCCAGGCCAGCCAGGTCCCATGAGGCCCCCTGGTCCTCGCTGCGGTACAGCGCGCCGTGCAGTCCCAGCAGCAGGTCACTGTCGGCCACCTCCTGCAGGGCGTGGACGTGATCACCTGCAGGCATGGCGGACTCGGCGGCAGGATCGCTGCAGCCGGCCAGGACCGACGCGCCGAGCAGGAGGCCGATCACGCTGCGGCGCATCGCATGGCCTCGACGGTCAGCGATGTCTGTACTACAGGTCATAGGGTTCACACCGACACTGTAGTCTGGGAAACCCACGACCACCGTCGGACCACCCGTAGGAGAGGATCCCGTACCATGGCTGCAGGCACAGACTCCCCGGAACTCGGTTCGCTCGAGGCCAAGATCATGCGGGTCGCCTGGGACGACGCGGGTCAGTACCTGCAGGTTCGTGACGTGATGTCCCGGCTCGAGGACGATCTCGCCTACACCACGGTGATGACCGTGATGAACCGACTGCACGACAAGGGGCTGCTCCGGCGGCGTCGGGCTGGGCGGGCATGGACCTACAAGCCGTCGTCGACGCGTGAGGCCCACGCGGCGGCCACGATGGCCGATGCGCTGTCGGTCGCGGGCAACCGGACCGCGGCCCTGCTGCACTTCGTCGCGGATCTCGATCCGGACGAGGCTACAGCGCTACGCCGACTTCTCGGCGGCGCCGCGGAACAGCAGGGCAAGGGCTCGGCATGATCCACGCGGCCATGCTCACGGCCATGGGCCTCGGAATGCTGGCCTGGCGGCCCTGCCGTGACCTCGAGGCACGCGCTCCCCGCGCCGCCGTCTCGATGCTGCTGCTCTCGACCGCCGCCGTGTGGGTCGGCTCGCTGGGACTGGTCGTAGAGGTCATCACCGACGCAGCCGGCCCGGCGGGCACCCTGGTGGCCGCCTGTGGCACGGTGCTGCGCGACCTGCTGACCGGAGGACTCGGGTGGTGGCAGTCGTCGCTGCTGCTCGCATGGGTCGTGCTGCTGCCTGGTCGGGGCCTGTGGTGCGTTGCGAACGATGTCATCGGCTCGCGCCGGCTCCTCCGGCGTGTCCGCAAGGCCCCGGCGGTGACGCCGGACGTGGAACCCCCTGCTGCCGGGGCCGCCCGTCGGCCACGCCGGTTGGCCGTCCTCGTCGACGATCTGGGGACACCGGCGGTCACCGTGGGACTGCTCAACCCCGTGGTGGCGGTCGATGCCGCGTTCTGGGCTGATGCGGACCCCACCGAGCGCAGCGTCGTCCTGGCGCACGAGCAGTCCCACCAGCGCGGTCGGCACGGCGTGGTGGACGCCGCCACACGACTCCTGGTCGCAGGGCTTGCCCCGCTGCCGTTCGTCCGCCACGCCGGCGACTGCGTCAGGCGGCACCTCGAGGCGCTGGCCGATGATGCCGCGGTGCGACGCCACGATCCCCGACTCGTCGGCGTGACCCTGGGTCAGGTCGCACTCGCGGCCAGGCCCGGACATGGATTGGGTGCATCCGGTGACGCGGTCTGGCGGGTGCAGCGTCTGATCGCCCCCAGCCCCACCGCATCATGGCGCGACCACGCCATCCTGGGCGCGTCCACGGCGACCATGGCCGGGACGCTGGTCCTGGGGGCCGTGGACACCGCAGGTGCCGTCCCCCTCCTGTTGACACCGAGCTTCTGCCCGCTGTAGATCCGGCAGCCCGATGTGCTACTACTGGACGTAGCAGCCAAGGGACCTTGGTGGACGACGCGCGGAAGGACCCGACATGGAGCTGATGGCGATGGCCGGACTTGCGTTCGCGGCCGGGGTGCTGTCCTTCACGTCGCCATGCTGCCTGCCATTGATGCCGGGCTACGTGGCCTACATCAGCAGCACCGGCCAGGACGCCCCGGATCGTTCAGGACGGGCCGCCACCCCGGTCTCGACCGTCACGGTGGTGCAACGACGGACAGCTCGGACCCGTGCGCTGTCCAGCGCCCTGCTGTTCGTCACCGGTTTCGGTGTGGTCTTCACCGCCCTCGGCGCAGGCGCGTCGGCGATGAGCACCGTGCTGCTCACCAACCGCATCGTGCTCTCGCAGGTGGGCGGTGTCGTCATCATCGTCATGGGGCTGGTGCTGGCCGGTGTGGTGCGCGTGCCGGTGCTCATGCGGGAGTACCGGTTCGACCTGTCGCGGGTCCGGCCCGGCCCTGCCGGAGCGGTTCCCTTGGGGATGGCCTTCGCGATCGGATGGGTGCCGTGCATTGGCCCGGTGCTGGCCGGCATCCTCACCCTGGCCGCCAGCAACGGCTCCGTCGGGCAAGGGGCGGCGCTGCTGGCCGTCTACTCGGCCGGGTTGGGGCTGCCCTTCATCGGTCTCGCCGTCGCAGCCTCACAGCTCGACCCCATCGTTACCTGGCTCCGTCGACACGCCAGAGCGGTGGAGTTGGCCGGCGCCGCCGTCATGGTGACCATGGGCATCCTGCTCCTCACGAATCAGTGGCTTCGCTTCTTCGCTCCCCTCACCAGCCTGTTCAGCCGGTTTGGCTGGCCCCCGATCTGATCGTCGGCAGTCTACACGAGCACCGGGAGAGCGGTGTCGATCACGACCACGGGGGTGTCGCCGCTGCCCGTGTCAGGCGTGGGCAACCACCGCCGCTCGACCGGTTCGGTCAGTGCCTGACGGGCCTGGAGATCTGATCTGGTCCGCAGGACAACCTGGGGGCCGATCACTGCCTACCATCCAGTCGTGACGCCGGCACGACCGTCCTGCCCGTCACCGGCAGAGCGCGTTGGCGAGCGGGAAGGGATCGACCGGTCCGCCGCCACCGGGGTGGACCTGCCAGTGGAGATGCGGCGGCGTACCTGCGGCGTTGCCGGACGTACCTGCCCCACCGAGGATCTGACCTGCCTCGACCGCTTGCCCGTCCAGCACGCCGACGCTGTCGAGGTGGGCGTAGTAGTACCGGTTGCCCGCCACGTCATGCAGGTTGACCGTCAATCCACCCAAGCCGTTGCGTCCGACGCGGACGGTGCCGGCGCCGGCCGCCACCACGGGGGTCCCCCGGGCCGCGAACATGTCCACCCCTTCGTGGCTGCGACCGCCGGATCGTGGCGCGCCCCACGATGACGAGAAGCCGTTCGGCAGTCCGAGGGGGCACGCCATGACCGGGGGCCAGGCCTCCTGTCCCCCGGCCACCACCGCCTGGCGACCGATGAGTTGCTGCTCAGCTGCCTGATCCGCTGCCGCCAGCGCCGCACGGACGGCCGCCAGCTCGGCAGCCACGCGGCGGATCTCCTCCAGCTCGGCGCGGGCGCCGATGACCTCTTCGGTAGCCACGAGGAGTGCGGCATCCAACCGTGCACGCTCGGCCTGGAGGTCTTCGGCGGCCCGGGCGGCACCACTCAAGATGGTGGCGTGCTGGCGTTGCTGGTCGCTGACGATGGACGACGCGCGGGCGACCTGCTGCGCCGTGTCAATGCGGCTGCGCGGTAGCTGTCGTCGCAGCGCGACCTGGTGCAGTACCGCGCTGACGGACGCCGATCGGGTGAGCACCCGCAGCGCCCACGTCCCCGCGGCGGTCGGGTGCATATACCGGTCCCTGATCGCGGTCCGTGCCGCCGACTCCGCTTGCGAGAGGGCCGCCTCGGCGTCCGTCACCCGGCTCTCTGCTATCTCTGTCTCCGGCTGGAGCGTTGCGACGTGCTGCTGGGCTCGTTCGTAGTCGCTGGCCCGCTGATCGAGCAGGGCCTCAACCCGCTGCAGACGAGCCTCGGCCTGTCTCAGGTCAGCTGTCGACGTCGCCGGGTCCACCGTCGATGCGCCCACGGGACCAGCTACGACGACTGCGACCACGATCGCCGCTGTACCTCTCAGAAACGCTGACGCGGGGCCATGACGCCACGGATCAGCCATCTCCAGCAGCACCCTCATCGTCCGTCGATACCTCCTCCGTCGACGCATCCCCGATCCCTCCGGCGGGATGGCCGGGAGCGTCCGTCCAGGACCAGTCGGTCACGGCGCATCCCCAACACCCTCGGTGCGCGGCACGTCGTCCAGGCCGGGAACGGTGGGGGCCTCTGCGGCGTACGCGGCGACGAAGGTCTCGACGGCCCCGACGTCCACACCGTCGCACCGCTGCAGCACCCCCCAACCAGCAAGGACCACCTCCCCGTCGGTCAACCGCTCGTAGGGCGTGACGGCGATCCGGCCGTCGAAGCGACCGTTGGCCAGGGCGGCGAGGTCGGTCGACTCAGTGGCCGCAAGGCGTCCGTGCGTGATGACGACGGCGCCGCTCTCGAGGACGCTGACCTGCTGTGGACCGCTCAGCTCTCCCACCCCTATGGGGATGGCACCAGAGGAGTGCCAGCCCGACGTCGGGGGGGATGAGCTGTAGGGGACGGGAGGTTCGGTGTCGCCCAGGAGGTGGCTGCCGAACTGGATCGGTGGCAGCTCCGGTTCGGCGCAGCGGGCCGTGGCCGTGGGGGTGCCCACATCTCCCTCGCCCGTGCTGCAGCCAGCCAGCAGGGCCACCAGTGCGATCGCCACCACCCTCATGCGATCTGGTCTGCCAAGGCGGCGATCTCGTCCTCGAGGATGGTGAGGGGACCGTCGAGCCGTCCGGTGATCTGTCCGTCCGACCCGACGCCGAAGATCCAGGGCTCGGACTGCAGCTGCCAAGCGGTCACCGGATCGGCCACGGTCGCCCCGGCGTCGCTGAAGACCTCCACATGGACCCATCTGATCGGGCTGTCGGCAGGTCGGCTGGCCCGGATGCCTTCGACCACCTCCACTGTCGGTCCGCAGATGGCGGTCTCGCAGAAGCCGGGGGTTGCGATCGTCAGCATCACCGGCTCACCAGCCTGCAACGCCTCGTCAAGGCTCACTTCGTGCATGCCGCAGGGCGGGTCGAGGGTGCACAACCGCTCGAACCCGAGCAAGTCGTCGGGCGTCGGTGTCGCCACGACGGGGGCAGGCGCACCTGGCGGCAGCACGATCGCGGTCTCGGGATCGGCCACGCGCAGGACTGTCTCCCCGCCGGCCCCATCAGTCGTCACCGCGGCCATCGGGATGGTCCCCGGCTCAGGAAGCTCGAGGGTGACCACGTACAACCCCAGCGGTTGGTTGGGCACCTCACGGAAGCTCGCCCGCACCGGACCCCTGACCTGTCCGCCCTCCGGGCTGCCTGTCCACACACTCACCTCCGCTCCAGTGACGGGGGTGTTGTCCGGTCCCACCAGCCCGAAGGCGAACAGCTGGTCATCGCCGGTGAGGGTCTCGAAGCTGGCGTTGATCACGGTCAGCTCCGATGAACGATCCGGAGCGACCTCCTCCAGCAGTGCGCTGGCCGGTGTCGCTCGGGTGGCCGGAGTCGACTCGGACGCGGTGGCGACGGTCGGTCCGTCGACGGTTGTGCCGGACTCGCAACCGAGGAGCGCGGTGGCCAGTCCGGCGGCGGTGGCGTGCAGGAGGTGTCGTCGGTGCAGCATTACGGTCCTTCGGTCGGTGGTCACCAGGTCTCAGTGCAGTTGCCGCAGTCGGCGTGCGCGGCCGCCTCGACCTGCAGGGTGGCGTGCAGAACGCCATGGACGTCTCGGAGGACCGTTCGGGTACGGTGGAGCACGTCGTGGGTGTCGTGGCTGGGGCCGGCCAGTACATGGGCCGTCACCACGTCCATACCTGAGGTCAGCGTCCATGCATGGAGGTCGTGGACCTCCTCGACGCCCTCGAGCGCCAGCAGGTCGCTCCTCAGCCTGCGCATGTCCAGGTGCGCGGGCGCCTGTTGCGTCAGGATGCGCAGCGCCTTGCGGCCCAGCCGCCACGTCCGTGGCAGGACGAACACGCCGATCGCGACAGCGATGATCGGGTCGACGAGGGTGAACCCCGTCACCTGGATGATGATGGCAGCGGCGATGACGCCGACCGAACCGAGTGTGTCGGCGAGAACCTCGAGGTAGGCACCTTCCACGTTGATGGACTCCGTGGCGGCACTGCGCAGCAGCGCGAAGGCGATCAGGTTGACGACCAGGCCGAGGACCGCGACGACCAGCAGCGGTGCAGCGAGCACCTCCGGCGGCTCACCGAACCGCTGGATGGCTTCGACGAGGATGTAGATCGCCACGCCGAAGAGCAGCACGGCGTTGGCGAGCGCGGCCAGGATCTCGAAGCGGTAGAGACCGAACGTCTGTTGCGGGTTGCCGCGGGAACGTGACGCCGCATGGATGGCGGCCAGGGCCATTCCCAGCCCCAGCACGTCGGTGAACATGTGGGCGGCGTCGCTGAGCAACGCCAACGAGTTCGTGAGCAGTCCTCCGACAAGCTCGACGAGGAAGAAGCCGCCGACAAGCGCGGTGGCCAGCAGGAGCTTGCCCTTGTGCGCACCTCCGGCCGTCGCGGCGCTCAGGTGCTCGTGATCGGTATGCTCAGCCACGCTCAGCGACTCCCGGTCGCGCCGGCTGCGAGGGCGGAGACGGTCTCGTCGGGCAGCGCAAGACGACCTCCGATCGCGTGTATCACATCGATCGAGTCGGCACGCGCACCGACCCAGTCCAGCACCGACAGGTTGTCTCCCGACGGGTCGGCAAGGACGAGAACCGAACCCTGGGCGGCCATCGCCGGTCCCGCAGCGAGCGCGTCGGGGTAGTCGGCGGCCGTGGCGACGTGAAGCACGCTGGCCGCGGCGCCGAACGGACCGTCGAGGATGGCGGCGGTCACCGCGAGCCCGGTTCCCAAGCGATCGGCGCCCGCCAGACGTCTGGTCAGGATCTCAGCAGCCCGGAGGTCATCGACCACCGTCTCGGCGATCACCGCGGTTCCGCCGACGACGTCGGCAGTCGAGGGTCCCGATCCTTCGATGTGGCGTTTGACGTCGTTGGTCAGACCATCAGCGGTGGCAAGCAGCACGGGTGCCTGCCGGTACGCGGCAAGGGTGCTGGCCATCAGCGCATCAGGCCAACCGCGAGACCCATCGCCGAGGTCGACAGGGGCCACCACGATGTGATCCGGATCTCCACCGCCCGCGACGACCGCATCGGCGACCGCGACTGACAGCTCGGTGGGGCCGTCCGCTCGGATCGACTGAACCTGCTCGATGCCCGTGGTATACACCAGTGCCTCGAGCGCTGCTGCATCGATGTCGCCGACAGCGGTCGCCGACGTGGCCCCCAGTCGACGGACCTCATCGACGAGGGCATCAGGTGGCGGAGCGTTGCTGGGGACCAGCAGGACAGGCGAGTGGTGCAGTGCAGCCAGTGGTGCTGCGACGAGCGCCGGAACGTAATCCTCGGCCGGGACCAGGACGACGCCGCTCGCATCGGCGTGTGCCGTGCGTGACAGGGCGATGGCCGTGCCGATGCGGTCATCACCGGCGTCGCGCACGACCGACGGTTCGTCTCCGCCTGTCGCGCCATCCCCCGTACGCCCTGCAGCTTCGGCATCGACCAGCTCCTGATACGGGTTGATCTTGCCGGTCGATCCCCAGTCGTGGTCGGACCAGATCTCGAAGTGCAACTGGTCGACGCCGCAGGCGGCGTTGCCCGATGACCCCTGCCAACCGATGTGCTCGCCCCGTACCACGCGCGTGCCGGCCAACGTGCCGACATCTTCCAACTGCTCGACCAGCCTGGGGCTGAAGGCGCCCGCGACACCGCCGAGTCCGTCGCACCCGTCGGGCCGGCCGGGAGTGTCGTTGTTCAGGTGAACATAGAAGTAGCCGCGGCCGTCGTCACCGGCAACCGCCAGGT
>Ga0207908_1000474_pt1 | contig 10017 bp, 4 predicted proteins | sample MalvirmetagMSP81_FD_184224 | JGI IMG/M metagenome (GOLD analysis project Ga0207908, IMG submission 184224) | Marine viral communities from the Deep Pacific Ocean - MSP-81 (SPAdes) | ecosystem: Environmental > Aquatic > Marine > Oceanic | place: Pacific Ocean | collected 2011-04-18
AGGAAGATTTCGCCAACCGGATGGACCGCGCCGCGGGACGTGACGTGGAGGTGGCGTTCACCTACCAGTACGCCGTCAACGGCCTGGCCGCGACCATGACGCCCGACGAGGCCCGCCGTGTGGCGGAGGACCCCGAGGTGGCGCGGATCTCCCTGGACAAGGAACGGATCCTGCAGACCGACAACGGACCCGCCTGGTTCGGCGCCGACGACGTGTGGGGCGAGAACCCCCCCGTCGGCAACGAGCCCTGCGTGGGTGCGTGCGGTGAGGGGATCGTCATCGGGACGATCGACACCGGTATCAGCCCGGCCAACCCCTCCTTCGCCGACGTCGGCGACGACGGCTACGACCACGAGAATCCCCTCGGGCCCGGCAACTACTTGGGTGTCTGCGACCCGGCCAACACCGAGCAGTACGACCCCGACTTCGTCTGCAACGACAAGCTGATCGGCGCCTACGGGTTCCTCGACCCGGGTGCGCCCGGCAACGCCCTTGACTACGACGGCCACGGGTCCCACACCGCCTCCACCTCCGGCGGCAACGTGCTGAACAACATCAGCGTCACGACGCCCTCCGGGCTGACCACACCGCCGGTCACCATTGCGGGTGTCGCCCCGCACGCCAACATCATCGCCTACACCGGTTGCTGCAGCCTCAGCGGCCTGACGGCGTCCATCGACCAGGCCATCGCCGACGGCGTCGACGTCATCAACTACTCCATCGGTTCCTCGTCGCCCTCGGCGCTGTGGGACGACTTCGACAGCGTCGGCTACCTCAACGCGCGCGCCGCCGGCATCAGCGTCGTGACGTCCAACGGCAACGCCGGCCCGCTGCTGACCACCACCGGTTCGCCGGCCGACGCCCCGTGGATCACCTCCGTCGGCGCGTCGACCCACAACCGCCACAACGGCAGCTCCCTGACCAACCTGACCAGCTCCAACGGGAACCTCCCTGACATCGCTGGCAAGGCGACCGCTGCAGGCATCGGTTCGCTGCCGATCGTGCACGCCGTGGACTACGGCAACGAGCTGTGCATCGGGGGTGGCTGGGATGCCGGAACCGACCTGACCGGCCTCATCGTCATCTGCGACCGCGGTGTCAGCGGTCGTGTGTCCAAGAGCCAGGCGGTCGCCGACGCCGGCGGCTCCGGCTTCGTGCTCATCAACGACGAGCTGAACGGTGGCTCGCTGCTGGGTGACGAGTACGTCGTGCCCGGCCTGTTCATCTCCTACGCCGACGGCCAGGCCCTGAAGGCGTGGCTGGACAACGGGGCGACCGACCACACCGCAGCCATCTCCGGCACGGTGATCGAGATCGGTGACGAGTACGGCGACGTGCTCGCGAGCTTCTCCTCCCGTGGCCCGAACCAGGCCGTCGACGTCATCGTCCCCGACGTGACCGCACCCGGGGTCGACATCCTCGCCGCCCTCGGTGACGGCGCGTCGGAGAGCCCCGTCAACTACAACGACGTCCTGCACGGCTTCATCTCCGGCACCTCGATGTCCAGCCCACACGTGGCCGGTGCGTCCGCGCTGATCCGCCAGGTCCGGCCCGACTGGACGCCGGCCGAGGTGCAGTCCGCGCTGATGACCACCGCCACCCCCACGGTTGTGACCCACGAGGGCAACGTCGCCAACCCCTACGAGCAGGGTGCGGGTCGTGCCCAGGTCGACCAGGCGGTCGACGCCGGCCTGCTGTTCGACGAAAGCATCGCCAACTACGAGGCCGCCAACCCCGACGAGGGTGGCGACCCGAAGGCGATCAACATCCCGTCGTTCGCCAACTCCCAGTGCCTCGCGATGTGCGAGTGGACCCGGACCGCCAACGTCCCGGTCGGCACCGGCCTGCCGACCGGCGTGACCTGGACCGCCTCCACCGTCAGCGACGACGGGCTCGTGGTCGACGTCGATCTGTCGCCCGCGACCGTGTCGCCCGGCGACACCATGACCCTCACCGTCACCGCTGACGTCAGCGGCGCGGTGTCCGGCGAGAACCACTTCTCGCGCATCACCCTGACACCGAGCGACGCGAGCATCCCCGCGGTCACCATGCCGTTGGCCGTCGTTCCCTCCGACAGCATCCTTCCGGGCGCGGTCGAGCTGACCACCCGGCGCGATGCCGGCTCGTGGCTGGTCGAGGGCCTGCAGGGCCTGGAGATCACCGACTTCACCGGGTCGGTGTCCGGCCTCGTCGGGGCCGACACCACCGAGATGACCCTCAGCCCCGACCCCACCAACGGCGACCCCTACGACAACATCGGTGACGGGACGGTCGAGGTCATCTGGGTCGAGGTGGCGGAGGGCTCGCGCCGGCTGCTCGCCGAGATCGTCGAGTCCGTCCCGCAGGACCTCGACCTGTTCGTCGGGTTCGATGCCGACGGTGAGCTCGACGTCGACGCCGACGAAGAGGTTGCCTTCTCCGCCAGCGGGACGGCGCTGGAGTCCGTGGCCATCGAGAACCCCGAGGCCGGCAGCTGGTGGGTGCTCGTGCAGCACTGGGACGGTGATGTCGGTCCTGCCCTGGTCGACACCGCCGTCGTTCCCGGCGACGACCTCGGCAACGCCCATGTGGAGGGTCCCGAGACCAACCCGTTGGCGGAGCCGTTCGACGTCCGCGTCTTCTGGGACCTCGACGACGCCGCGCCGGGTGACCGGTTCCACGGCGTGATCGACCTGGGGACCTCGGCCACGACTCCGGACAACATCGGCTCGATCCCGGTGACGATCGTCCGGATCGAGGACGACGTCGCCAAGACGGCCGACGTCGAGACCGCCGCGCCGGGCGACACGGTCACCTACACCATCGAGGTGCAGCCCAACCTGACGCCGGAGGACCTGGAGTACGAGATCGTCGACACGATCCCGGACGGCATGACCTACGTGCCCAACTCCCTGACCGGACCGGACATGTCCTTCGACGACGTGTCCTACCGCAACGGCGTCATCACCTGGACCCCGACGGTCGAGAGTTCGCTCGGCGCCTCCGGCAGCTACGACATCACGACCAGCGCGACCGACCCGAGCTGCGCGTACCCGCTGGGTGGCTACTTCGACCTTCGGACCGTGCCGATCATGCCGAATGCCGGTATCACCGGAGACACGAACGTCTGGACGGTCGGCGGCGGAGCCCCGATCGACTTCCTCGGCCAGGGCTACCCCAACCTCGGCTTCACCGATGACGGGTTCCTGGTCTTCGACTCGGCGAGCAACTACGGCGGACAGGCGTGGATTCCGCAGTCCCTGCCGGATCCCGACCTGCCGAACAACCTCCTGGCGATGCTGTGGGACGACTACGAGATCGTGTACGACCCCGCCGCGGACGACGCCGGTGTCTCCATCGCCAACTTCAACGGAACCGATGAGTCCAGCGCCCTGCTCGTGGACTTCCGGCACCTGCCGCCGTGGTTCGGCGACGACCCAGCAGGACCGGACTTCACCGACGCCATCACCATGCAGGTGCTTGTGTGGCGGACCGCGTTCGACGGCCCGGGCAACCACGAGATCTACGTCGCCTTCGACGAGCTCAACTCGCTGACCAACCCGGTCACCACCGGATGGGAGAACGCCGGTGGTACCGCTGGCGGCGCCCTGTTCGACGCCGAACCCGCCACGGGCCTGACCACCGACACGGTGATCTGCTTCGACCTCGTTGCTGGTGCCGGTGTGCCGATGGCCATCAGCTACGAGGCCACCGTCGACCCCGACGTGGCCGACACCCACCTGACCAACATCGTCGACCACGTGACCGACAACCCGGGGGCCCAGCACGCGCTGACCGCCGACACGGTGACCGTCGGGGCTGCCGCACCGACCACTGTGACGGTCGAGGCGACGGGCACACCCGCAACCACCACCACCCCCGGGGAGTTCACCATCACCCGTGACGACCCGGCGTTCGACATCGTCGTCGACTACGAGGTGACCGGCACAGGCACGTCCGGTACCGACTACCGGCCCCTGACCGGCTCGGTCGTCCTCGAGGCGGGCGAGACCACTGCAACCGTCGACGTCGACGTGATCGCGACGCCCACGGCATCCAGGACGGTCGTCATGGACCTCCTGCCCGGCGCCGACTACGAGGTCGGCGACCCGTCGTCGGCCACCGTGACCATCACGGGTCGTTCCGTCGGCGGCGGCGGGGGCGGAGGGACACCGGGTGGTGTCCCGGCCGTCAGCGTCGCTGCTGCCGACGACACGTTCGTCTTCAGCCACAGCGGTGGGTCGTCGCTCGGCGCCCTCACCGTCGCCTACAGCGTCGGTGGCACCGCGATCCCCGGTGAGGACTACACGGCCCTTTCCGGCACCGCCACCATTCCCGCGGGCACCGACATCGTGTCGGTCCCGGTCGACTTCGCCGAGGACGCCACCGACGGCGCCACGGTTGAGGTGACCGTCATCGACGGTGACGGCTACGACGTCGGCACCAGCCCGACGGCAACGCTCGTCGCCTCCGGTGTCGAACCGCCACCCGGCCCCGCACCCGAGGGCATCGTCCTCAGTGGCGAGACCCGCATCGAGACGGCGATCGCCGTGTCGATGGACGCCTTCCCCGAGGACGACAGCGCCGACGCGGTCGTGCTGACGAGGGCCGACGTGCCCTTCGACGCCTTGTCCGCCACCCCGCTGGCCGTCCGGCGCAACGGCCCCCTGCTGCTGACCCAGCAGGAGTCCATGCACCCCGCGACCATGACCGAGATCGACCGTGTGCTTCCCGGCGGCGGCACCGTGTACCTCATGGGTGGCACCGCTGCCCAGTCCGAGGACGTCGAGCTCGCCCTGACGGCGGCCGGCTACGAGGTCGTCCGCCTGGCCGGACCCACCCGCTTCGAGACCGGCCTGGCCGTGGCCGAGGAGATCGGTGACCCGGAGGTCGTCCTCATCGCCTCCGGTGAGCGGTTCCCCGACGCCCTGTCGGCCGGCGCCGCTGCCGGTTCGGTGGAGGGCTTGGTCCTGATCACTCCTGACGGCGTCGCCCACCCGGGCGTCACCGACTACCTGGCCGCACGGCCCGACACCCCCACCTACGCCATCGGTGGACCCGCAGCCGCGGCGTTCCCCGGCGCCACACCGATCGTCGGCTCCGGCCGTGAGGCCACCGCGGTCATGGTGGCCGAGGAGTTCTTCGACGGACCCGCCCGCATCGGGCTGGCCCGCGGGGACGACTTCGCCGACGCGCTCGCCGGTGGTGTGCACTCGGCGCTGAACGGCGGTCCGGTCACCCTGACGCCCAGCACCGAGCTGGCGTCGGTGGTGCAGGACTACATCTGCGCCAACGCCGACACCCTCGAGCAGGGCTACGTCTACGGCGGTGATGCTGCCGTCAACCCGTCGGTCGTCACCGACTTCGTGGCGGCCGTGAACGGGGAGGGCTGCCCCGCCTAGGGGAGGTCACCCACAACCACGACGGGCCCGGCGCACATCGCGCCGGGCCCGTTGGGTTGTTCCTGCAGCCGTCAGTGGGGGAGGAGCTGCCCCAGCCGCTTGGTCAGCTTCATGTTCTCGCTGTAGTCGATCGGCACCACGATCACCGAGGGGCGGTCGGTGATCGCGAACGCCTCCTTGAGGGCCGGCCGGAACTCGTCGGCCGACTCGATCCGGACCGCGTGGGCGCCGAAGCCCTTCGCGACCGCGACCAGGTCGTTGTGGCGCATGGTCGTGTGGCTGGTCCGGCCGAAGTGGGCCTCCTGCTTCCAGGCGATCAGGCCGTAGGAGCTGTCGTCCCACACGACGTAGGTGGGAGCGATCTCGTACTGGAAGGCCGTGTCCAGCTCCTGGATGTTCATCATGAAGCCGCCGTCGCCCATCAGCCCGACGACCTTCTTGTCGGGGTGCACCAGCTTGGCGCCGATGGCCCCCGGCAGGGCGATGCCCATCGAGCAGAACCCGTTGGAGATGATGCAGGTGTTGGGCTCGTAGGTCGGGTAGTGGCGGGCGGTCCACATCTTGTGGGCCCCCACGTCGGAGATGAGGATGTCGTCGTCGGCCAGCTCGGCCCGGATGTCGTGCAGGGCCCGTTGCGGCTTGACCGGGAACCCGCCGTCGAGGGAGAACTCCTCCAGGATCTCGAACTCCAGCGTGCGCCGCATCCGCTCGAGGCGGTCCCAGCCCATGTCGCGGTGGTCGTCGGTGATGGCCTCGTTCATCTGCCAAAGGGCGTTGGCCAGGTCACCCACCACCTCCACCTCCGGGCGGTAGTGCGCGTCGACCTCCGACGGCTGGAAGTCGATGTGGATGATCTGCTTGTGGGGGCCGACGTTCCACTTCTCGGGGTGCCACTCGGTGAAGTCGTAACCGATGGCGATCACGCAGTCGGCATCCTCGAACGCATCGATCACGTGGTCACGGGCGCCCAGCCCGGCCGCGAACAACGACTGGGGATGCCGGTCGGAGATCGCGCCCTTGCCCATGAACGTGGTCGTGGCGTACATGCCCGTCTCGTCGACCATCCGGTTGAGCTGCGTGGACACTCGCGTCCGCACGCAGCCGTGGCCGGCGAGGATGATCGGGCGCTCGGCGCCGGCCAGCACCTCCATCGCCCGGGCGACCGCCTTCTCCTCCGCAGCGGGCCGGCGGACCTTCATTCCGGGGATGATCGGTTCGTCGTCGATGTCGTCCTTGGCGACGTCCTCCGGCAGCTCGATGTGGGTGGCGCCCGGGTGTTCGGCCCGGGCGATCTTGAACGCCTTGCGCGTGACCTCGGTGATGTTCTCGGCGTCCCAGATGGTCTGGCTCCACTTGGTCACGGGTTCGAACATCCGCACGACGTCCATGGCCTGGTGGGAGTCCTTGTGCAGCCGGGTCGTGGCCCCCTGCCCAGTGATTACCACCAGGGGGGAGTTGTCCATGTCAGCGTTCGCCACACCGGTCATCAGGTTGGTCGCGCCCGGCCCGAGGGTGCCCAGGCAGACGCCCGGCTCCCCGGTCATGCGCCCGTAGAGGTCGGCCATGAACGCCGCGCCCTGTTCGTGTCGGCAGATCACGAACTCGATGTCGCTGTCGAGCAACGAGATCATCACGTCGGCGTTCTCCTCGCCGGGCACGCCGAAGATGTACCGCACACCTTCCGCCTCGAGGCACTTCAGGAACAAGTCGCTGGCCTTCACGGGGACCCCTCTGGTCAGGTGTTGTGCTGTCGGCTGAGTCTCCGCCCGACCCGCCTGCCGGTCAACGGTCGTCATCGGACGGTGAGGAACCCGGCACCGCCCGTCCGCAGTCACGACCGGTGCTACCGTCGAGGCGATGGGCGAACGGTCGGCGGCGCAGCAGGGGAGCGGACGCTGGCGCGACGGGACTGGCGGCCGCGTCAGGGTGGGGCTCGCGCTCGCCGTCGCCACGCTGCTGGTCATCGGGTCGACCCTGGTGGCGGCCCGCGCCCCCTCCGCACCCGTAGTTGCCCTCGCCGGTAGCCACGATCGTGCCGATCATCGTCTGGAGGCGACGCAGGCCCCGATCGCGCCGATCGCCACCGCCGAGCCGACGCCGACGGCCGCCCCCACGCCGGCCGTCGTGCCGCCGCTGACGCCGACGCCGACACCCCGGCCGACGCCGACGCCGACGCCGAGCCTGTCACCCCCGCCGGTCGAACCCGAGGAGCAGCCGGGGACCTACGCGCCGGCGGCCGATCCGCAACCGAGGGAGGCGTTCGTGACGGGGTTCCAGCCGTTCGCGAGCGTGGCGGGCATCGTGCTGCACCATCCGGCCGACGTCGTGGAGCGGATCGGGTTCCACCAGTCCAACCACGAGGGGGCCCGTGACCTCGACGTGCTCGAGACCGCCGCCGCACCCCTGGTGCTGGAGTCACGCGACCGGCTCAGCGGGGAACGCAGCGCCGCCGACGTCGTCGTCGACCCGACGGGGGAGATCCGGTCGCCGGTCACCGGGACGGTCATCCGGGCGGGCACCTACACGCTGTACTGCGACCTGACCGACGAGTACGCCGTGATCGCCCCCGACGCCCAGCCGTCGTGGGAGGTCAAGGTCCTGCACGTCGTCGGCCTGCGGGTGGCCAGCGGCGACCGGGTCGAGGCCGGGGTGACCCCCCTGGCCGACCACGGGCACGTCCTGCCGTTCGCCTCACAGGTCGACGAATGGACCGCCGAGCCGTCGTGGCCGCACACCCACGTCGAGGTCGTCGACCCCTCGATCCCCAACCAACCCAACCCCGGCAGCGGCTACGACGACTGTCCCTGACCCGGGGGTCAGGCTTGCCAGGGACCGGCGAGCACCCGGTCCCACGTCTCCTGCGGCGAACGGTCCTCCGGCCGGCAGCGTTCCAGCCACCAGGTCACCCCGGCATCGGCGTGGGCCGACAGGTCCTCCCCGGCCGCCGACGTGCCCTCGTGCACCATCTCCAGCGGCGTGGGGTCCTCGCGATGCTCGGCGACGAAGGCCGCGACGTCCCGGAAGTCCTGTGGTGTCATGCCGCCGTCGGTGATCGGGAAGGCGCCGTCGAACCGGGCGGCCCGCTGCATCGGCTTGCGGTTGGGCCACACCCCGGCGACCCAGATCGGCACGTGGTCCTGCAGCGGCGTGGGCTGCTGCACCACCCCGTCCACGGTGTAGTGCTGCCCGGCGAACGACACCGGCTGACCAGCCCAGAACGCCCGGAGCAGCTCGAGGGACTCCTCCAGCATCGCGGCGCGGGCGCGTGGATCGGCCTCCTCGCCCAGCGCGTCGAACTCCACGGGGTGCACCCCGAGGCCGACGCCCAGCACCATCCGCCCGCCGGACAGGTGGTCCAGCGTCGTCACCTCGCGTGCGACCTTCCACGGGCGGCGTCGGGCCAGCGGCGTCACCATCGGGCCGATCCGCACGCGTTCGGTCACCGCGGCGATGGCGGCCAGCGCGATCCACGGGTCGACCATCGGGGGCTGACCGGTCCGGCCGATGTGATCCCAGACGAACACGCCGTCCCAGCCGGACTCCTCGGCAGCGACGGCGAGGTCGGCCAACCAGCCGATGTCGGCGTTGTCGCCGTGGTTGGCCACGGTCAGCCCGTGGCGCATCAGCTGTCCTCGAGCGGGATCAGCCGACCGGTCGTCACGTCGTAGGTGTAGCCCTCCACCGTGGTGCCGTCGGCAAGCAGGCCGGGCGTGCGCAGACGTGCGACGTCGTCGGCGAGTGCGTTGGGTCCGTTGGCGTGCAGCGCGTCGGGCACCTCGGTCATGGCGGTCTCGCGCAGCTTGGCCTCCAGCGCCTCGTCGGTCCCGGCGTTCCCGCACTTCGTGTGGTGGATCACCGCGACCTGCCGGACGCCGAGGAGCCTGCTGGACACCGCCAGCGAGCGGACTGCGTCGTCGGTGGCGCGCCCACCGGCGTTGCGGACCACGTGCGCGTCGCCGGCACCGAATCCGAGCGCGTCGCTGGGGACGATGCGGGCGTCCATGCAGGTCAGGACGGCGAGGCCCAACCGTGGTGGGGCGTCCAGCCCCGGGTCCAGCGCGGGCGCCTCGGCGTTGCGGGCCATCAGGTCGACGGCGGCCGCGTCGTGATCGGGAGTGGAAGAGGGAAGGGACATGGGTGAGGGGTGAAGGGGTCGGGGACAGGGACCGTTCGGCAGTCTTCCACGCGGGAGGTGCCTTGCCCACGAGTGTCACCTGTCGTGCCGGCAACACCGTCTGCAAGGTTTCCGTGACCGTCGGAGGAATGGGCTTCGCCGCACGTCGGTGTGGCCGATGATGGGGGCGTGACGCGCACCACCACTGCCTTGGCCTGGGTCCTGCTCGCCGCCCTCGTGGTGCCCGGACAGGCCATTGCACAGGACCGGCCGGCGGCTGACGGGGTCGAGGGGATCATCGTCGTGCTCAACGGCTCGGTCGACGGCATCGACGAGGTCGTGGCCAGCGCCGACGGGGACATCGACGTCATCGGCCGCGACACCCTGTCGGTGGCGGTCGACGATCCGACTCGGGCGATCGACGACCTGACCGGCGTCGACGATTGCCTCCATGGTGATGCCACGGGTCGAGCCGCAATCCGGCTCGGTCACGATCGAGTCCTGGGCGACGTCGACGAGACG
>Ga0207908_1000479_pt1 | contig 9937 bp, 4 predicted proteins | sample MalvirmetagMSP81_FD_184224 | JGI IMG/M metagenome (GOLD analysis project Ga0207908, IMG submission 184224) | Marine viral communities from the Deep Pacific Ocean - MSP-81 (SPAdes) | ecosystem: Environmental > Aquatic > Marine > Oceanic | place: Pacific Ocean | collected 2011-04-18
CCAGGACGGTCACGTCGTGCCCGGCCTCCTGCAACCGCTTGGTCACGACGCTGCCGATGTAGCCCGCGCCACCTGCCACGAGGATCTTCATTTCGTCGGGTCCTCCCCATCGTCGTCGAGTCGGAACAAGCGTCGCAGCGACGCGTCCGGATCCAAAACCGCCTCCGGGTCCGTCCCCGTGGCCTCGGCGGGCGGCACCGGCGGAGGCTCCGGGCTGGAGGGTTCGGGCACAGGGGGAGGAGCGGACGCGTCGCCGTGGGCGTGGCCGTGGTCGGGTTCGCTGCCGTCGAGGGTCAACGCGGCGAGCCCCGTCACCAACGGGACGGCGGCGATGAGGCCGATGGAGCCGACCAGCGTCCGCACGATCTCCTGGGCCACCAGCTCGCTGGTCAGGGTCTCGCCCAGCGGGGCGTCGCCGACGGAGAAGAGGATGAGGAGGGGCAGGGCCGCGCCGGCGTAGGCCAGGAACAGGGTGTTGACCGTCGCGGCGATGTGGTCCCGGCCGACGGCCAGCGCCTCGCCGAACACCCGCCCGGCCGACAGCGTGGGGTTCGCCCGTCGCAGCGCCGCCACCGTCGAGGCCTGGCTGACCGTCACGTCGTCCAGTACGCCGAGCGTGCCGACGATCATCCCAGCCAGCAGCAACCCCCGCAGGTCGATCGACTGGCCGGTGGAGAACCGGACCAGCTGCACGTCCTCGCTGGCCAGGCCGGTCAGCCCCGTCAGCTCCACCGCCACCACGGCCAGTCCGACGGTCAGCGCCAGCGCCAGCGCCGTCCCCACCGCGGCAGCCACGACCGGCCGGTCGAACCCGTGGCTCAGCGGCAGCGTCACCAGCATCACGGCGGTCGCGGTCACCAGCGCCAGCACCGTCGGGGACGACCCGTTGAGCACTGCGGGCACGAGGAACGCCACGATCAGCAGGGCCGACAGCACCAGCCCGACGAGGGCGCGCACCCCCTGGAACCGCCCCAGCGCCACAACGGCCAGGACGAAGACGGCCGAGAGCCCCAGCAACGGGGCCCCGCGGGGCAGGTCGACGATCGCCCAGATCTCGGGGGTTCCGGTCGCGGCGACCTGCGACACCTCCACCCGACGCCCGAGGTCGAAGATCCCGGCCTCGTCCACCGTCTCGACGGTCACCTGGCGGCCGTCGTCGAGCACCACGTCGACGGTGACGGCGACGGATCCGGGCAGCAGGAAGTCGTCCTGCACCGGGGATTCCTCCACCCCCACGATCCGCCCGGCGAACCGTTCTTCGGAGGTCTGCGCGAACCCCGCCTGATCCGCTTCTGGTGGCCCACCCCAGGGGAACAGGACGAGCACGCCGACGACCGTGGCCACGGCGATCAGCCAGAACGCCGCCTGCACGATCCCGGCCCAGCGGTTGCGGCGTGGCCGGCCACGGTGCGGGACCGGGTCGTGTCGTGCGGTGGTGCGTGCCATGCCCGCAGTGTGGTGCAGACGGTGCCGGATCGGAACGGCCGACGGCCCGGCCCCACGTGGGGACCGGGCCGTCGAGAGGTGGTGTTGCCTAGAGGCCGAGGAAGGCCGGGGCGAACACGAGGCTGACGATGGTCATCACCTTGATGAGGATGTTCATCGCCGGGCCGGAGGTGTCCTTGAACGGGTCACCGACGGTGTCACCGGTGACGGCCGCCTTGTGGTTCTCCGAGCCCTTGCCACCGAAGTTGCCGGCCTCGATGTACTTCTTGGCGTTGTCCCATGCACCACCGGCGTTGGACATGAAGATCGCCAGCATGAAGCCGGTGGACAGGGCGCCGGCCAGCAGACCGCCGAGCGCCTGGACGGACACGAAGCCGACCGCGAGGGGGAGGACGATCGCCAGCGTGCCGGGGATCACCATCTCCTTCAGCGAGGCCTGGGTGGAGATCTCCACGCAACGAGCGGAGTCGGGCTTGACGCCGGGCTTGCCCTCGCGCAGGCCGGGGATCTCGGCGAACTGGCGACGGACCTCCACGATCATCGCCTGGGCGGCGCGACCGACGGACTTCATGGTCAGGGCGGCGAAGGCGAAGGTCGCCATGGAGCCCAGGAAGAGGCCGGAGATGACCTCGACGCTCACGAGGTCGATGCCCTCCAGCGTCAGGCCGACAGAGGCGGTGTAGGACCGGAAGAGCGCCAGGGCGGTCAGGGCCGCCGAACCGATGGCGAAACCCTTGGCGACCGCAGCGGTGGTGTTGCCCAGCGAGTCCAGGCCGTCGGTGACCTCGCGGACCTCCGGCGGCAGGTGGGCCATCTCGGCGATGCCGCCGGCGTTGTCGGAGATCGGGCCGTAGGCGTCGACGGCGACGACGGCACCGGTGGTGGCGAGCATGCCGATCGCGGCCAGCGCGGCGGCGTAGAGGCCGCCGGCCTCGGCGACGAACCCGGCGGAGGCCAGGAACTCGGGGGAGAACGCGGCCTGGCCCAGCGCGTAGGACCCGACCAGGCCGCCGACGATCAGGATGACGGAGGCGACGGTGGAGATCATGCCGTCGGCGATGCCGCCGATGATCACGGTCGCCGGGCCGGTCTGGGACTCACCGGCAAGGCGCTTGACGGGGCCGTAGTGGTCGGAGGTGTAGTACTCCGAGACGAAGCCGATGGCGTAGCCCACACCCAGGCCCAGCACGATGACCAGGCCGAGGAAGAGGCCGTTGTCGACGCCGTCGATGTCGCCGAAGACGAAGGCGCCCGCCGCGAGGGAGAGCACGGCGGTGAGGAGCATCGCGACGTTGGTGCCGAAGTGCAGCTGCGCCGACAGGGACTTGCCTTCCCGACCGCGGACGAGCAGCGCGCCGATGATGGAGGCGATCATGCCGAGGGCGGCGATCAGGAGCGGGAAGAGGTAGAGGCCCTCGAGGAGGCCACCCTCGCCGATCGCGGAGATCTCACCGGAGATGGCGTCCTGGCCGACGAACCCGCCGAACAGCAGGGCGGCGAGCACGATCGGGGCCACGATGGACCCGGCGTAGGACTCGAAGAGGTCGGCGCCCATGCCGGCGACGTCACCGACGTTGTCACCGACGTTGTCGGCGATGGTTGCCGGGTTGCGGGGGTCGTCCTCGGGGATCCCGGCCTCGACCTTGCCGACCAGGTCGGCGCCGACGTCAGCGGCCTTGGTGTAGATGCCGCCGCCGATACGGGCGAACAGGGCGATGGAGGACCCACCGAGGCCGAAGGCGGCCAGGACGGAGAACGCATCGTCGACGCCAGCGATGTCGACGAAGAAGATGTAGCACAGCGACACACCGAGCAGGCCCATGCCCGCGACGGTGAAGCCCATGACCGCGCCACCCTTGAACGCCAGCGGCAGCGCCTTGGCGGCACCCTCACGCGCGGCGTTGGCCGTGCGCACGTTGGCGGCGGTGGCGATCTGCATGCCGACGACGCCGGCGATGGAGGAGAACAGCGCACCCATCAGGTAGGCGGCGGCACCGTAGGGCATGCCGTAGGGCAGCACGATCGCGATGACGACCGTCATGACGGCGACGAACACGCCGACCCACTTGTACTCCTGCTTGAGGAACGCCTGGGAGCCCTCGCGGATGGCTGCCGCAAGCTCCTTCATGACGTCGGTGCCCTCGTCGGCGGCGTTCACCACCTTCGCGAAGTAGAACGCCAGGCCGAGGCCGGCGATGGCCGCGGCGGCGGCCAGGTAGGGGATGAAGCTCATGTGTGTGCCTTCGTCGGTCGGGGCCGCCCACGCTCGCGGGTATGCGGAAAGGTGAGCGGCTCGGGGCTTGCGGGACGGAGGGAGTCCTCGTTGTCGCGGCGCATTGACGCCGTCGTCCGCCGTCGCGCTGTCGGCACGGCAGGACAACCCCCCGGGGGAGATTCGGTCGGCAGTGTACGGGACGGCCCCTGCGAGGGCGCAAACGAGCCGTCCTGCAGGGATGGGTTGTCCCCAACGGCGGCGCTGCTTCGGTCCTCCCGGGTGGCACGAGTGGGTACGGTGACGCTCGATGAGCGCCATCCGCCAGCGCACGAGGATCGACAGGGAGGCCGAGGAATCGGCGCTCTCCCCAGCTGCCACGCGGTCCCACGGGGCCGGGGACCGGCGCGAACCCGAGGAACCGCACGAGTTCAGGACGTGCTTCGAACGCGATCGCGACCGGATCATCCACTCCAAGGCGTTTCGCCGGCTGAAGCACAAGACGCAGGTCTTCATCAACCCCACGGGTGACCACACCGTCACCCGGCTGACCCACACGCTGCAGGTCGCCCAGGTGGCCCGGTCGCTGGCAGGGGCCATGGCCCTCAACGAACCACTCGCAGAGGCGATCGCGCTGGGCCACGACGTGGGCCACACCCCGTTCGGCCACATCGGCGAGGACACGCTGGCCGAGTTCTTCGACGACGGCTGGGTCCACTCCCGCCAGTCGGTCCGCATCTTCGACGTCCTCGAGCCGCTGAACCTGTGCGAGCAGACCAGGGACGGGATCCTGCGCCACCCATGGAAGGTCCAGCCGCCACCCACCACGCCGGAGGCCATGTGCGTGCGGTTCGCCGACCGCATCGCCTACCTGACCCACGACGTGCTCGACGCGATCCGCGCCCACGCCATCGAACCCGAGGACCTGCCCGCCACCGTGACCGCGGCGTTCGGCGAACCGGGCTCGGGATGGATCGGCCTGCTGATCAACGCCGTCGTCCAGCGCTCTCTGGACGTCGGAACGGTCCAGATGGACCCTGCAATCCTGCCCGTTATGCACGAGCTGCGCGCGTTCATGTTCGACCGCGTCTACATGGGGCACGACCAGCAGACCCACACGAGGTCAGCCAAGCGGATCGTCACCGAGCTGGTGGAGTTCCTGCTCGAGCACCCCGAGCACATCACCGACACCTACACCGACCCCGACGCCGACCGGATCACCCGGGTCGCGGACTTCGTGGCCGGCATGACCGACCGATACGCCCTCGCCCTGCATGATCGCTGGTTCCGCCCGCGACTGTTCGAGGTGGGTGTGCTGCCCCCTGTTCCGTCCTCCCAGACCACGCCTTCGAGTCCCGCGCATCGTCAGTAGAAATGCGCGGAGGCTCGCGGCCTGATACCTCTCTAGGCACTCATGGCCAAATCACTTGTCATCGTCGAGTCGCCCGCGAAGGCGAAGAAGATCGGCGGAATCCTGGGCTCCGACTACGTCGTCGAGTCCTCCGTCGGTCACATCCGAGACCTCCCGGCCAACGCCGCGGAGGTGCCTGCCGAGCACAAGGGCAAGCCGTGGGCGTCGATGGGGGTGGACACCGAGAACGACTTCGAGCCCGTCTATGTCATCAACCCCGACAAGAAGAAGACGGTCTCGACCCTGCGCAAGCTGATGAAGGACGCCGACGAGCTCGTCCTCGCAACGGACAAGGATCGAGAGGGTGAGGCCATCGCGTGGCACCTCCTCGAGATCCTCAAGCCCAAGGTCCCGGTCAAGCGCATGGTGTTCGGCGAGATCACCAAGCAGGCGATCGAGGAGGCCATCGCCAACACGATCGACCTCGACGACCGGCTGGTCGACGCACAGGAAGCCCGGCGCATCCTCGACCGGCTGTACGGCTACGAGCTGTCGCCGGTGCTGTGGAAGAAGGTCAACCCCGGCCTGTCCGCTGGCCGTGTCCAGTCCGTCGCCACCCGTGTGATCGTCGAGCGTGAACGCGAGCGCATGGCGTTCGTGTCCGCCGATTACTGGGACCTCGCCGCCAAGCTGCGCAAGCCCGACGCCGCGGACGCGGTGGCGGGCAACGCGCCGTTTGACTCCACGATGGTCGCCCTCGACGGCAAGAAGCTGGCGTCCGGGCGTGACTTCGCCCAGGACGGCACGATGACCAGCCGCGAGGTCGAACGCCTCGACCAGGTCCGCGCCGAGGCGCTGGCCGACGGCCTCGACGGCGCGGACTTCACCGTCGCGTCGGTGGAGACCAAGCCGTATCGCCGCAAGCCGCCGGCGCCGTTCTCCACCTCGACGCTGCAGCAGGAGGCCGGGCGCAAGCTGCGGTTCTCCACCCAGCGCACGATGCAGGTGGCGCAGCGGCTGTACGAGAACGGCTACATCACCTACATGAGGACCGACTCCACGATCCTCTCCGACACCGCGCTGCAGGCGGCGCGCAGGCAGATCACCGACATGTTCGGGCCCGACTACCTGCCCGACAGCCCACGGATCTACGCCAAGAAGTCCAAGAACGCCCAGGAAGCGCACGAGGCCGTGCGCCCCGCCGGCGAGACGTTCCGCACGCCCGAGTCCCTCAAGTCCGAGCTCGGCGCAGAGGAGCGCAAGCTCTACGAGCTGATCTGGATGCGCACCATCGCCTCCCAGATGCCCGACGCGGTCGGCCAGACCGTGTCCGTGCGCCTGGACGCCACGGCCACCAGCGGACAGCTACAGGGCGCCACGGCGACGTTCTCCGCGAGCGGTCGCACCATCACCTTCCCCGGGTTCCTGCGTGCCTACGTCGAGGGGTCCGACGACCCCGACGAGGCGCTGGCGGACCGCGAGACCTTCCTCCCCCCGATGGAGGAGGGCGACGTCCTGTCCGCCGACGAGGTCACCGCCGACGGCCACTCCACGAAGCCGCCGGCCCGCTACAACGAACCGAAGCTGGTGCAGAAGCTGGAGGACCTGGGCGTCGGGCGCCCCTCCACCTACGCCTCCATCATCGGCACGATCATCGGCCGCGGGTACGTGTGGAAGAAGTCCGGCGCCCTGGTGCCGTCCTTCACCGCCTTCGCCGTGGTGACGCTGCTGGAGCGGCACTTCTCCCACCTCGTGGACTACGAGTTCACCGCACGGATGGAGAACGACCTCGACGAGATCGCGGCCGGCAACGCCGACCGCGTGCCGTGGCTGTCGGGCTTCTACTTCGGAGGCGACGGGCGTGACGGCCTGCACGACATGGTCACCCACCGGCTGGACGAGATCGACGCCGCGTCGATCAACTCCATCCCGCTGGGCGAGGACTCCTCCGGTGCGACGATCGTCGCGCGGGTCGGACGGTACGGCCCGTACCTGCAGCGTGGTGACGACACGGCGTCGATCCCCGACGACCTCGCGCCCGACGAGCTGACGGTCGAGAAGGCCGAGGCGCTGCTCGAGGCCCCCAACGACGACCGGTATCTGGGCGACGACCCCGAGACCGGCAAGCCCGTGGTGGCCCGCAACGGCCGCTTCGGGCCCTACGTCCAGCTGGGCGACCCGGCGGACGGCAAGCCCGAGAAGACCGGGTCGCTGTTCTCCACGATGGCGCTGGACACCATCGAGCTGTCCGACGCCCTCAAGCTGCTCAGCCTGCCGCGTTCCCTCGGGCCGCACCCCGAGGACGGCGAGCCGATCATGGTGCAGAACGGCCGCTACGGCCCCTACCTGAAGTGGGGCAAGGAGACCCGGTCGCTGGGCAGCGAGAACGAGCTGTTCACCATCTCCATCGACGACGGCCTGAAGCTGCTGGCGCAGGAGAAGAAGAGCGCCCGCGAGCGCGCCAACCCGGTGCTGCGCGAGATGAGCGCCAAGGACCCGATCTCCGGCGGCGACCTGTCGATCCGCAACGGTCGCTTCGGTGCCTACGTGACCGACGGCGAGGTCAACGCGTCGCTCCGCAAGGGCGACACCATCGAGGACCTGACGCCCGAACGGGCTGCGGAGCTGCTGCAGATGCGCCGCGAGCGCATGGCGGCCAAGGGCACCAAGCCCAAGAAGAAGGCAGCAAAGAAGAAGTCGACGAAGAAGGCCACCAAGAAGAAATCGACCAAGAAGACGGCGAAGAAGGCAACCGCGAAGAAGGCCACCAAGAAGACGGCGAAGAAGTCCAGCTGACGGTCGGCTGACCGGTCACCGGCACGGGTCACGACCGTGGTCGTACGGTCAGTGACCCGCTCGTGCGCCTGACCTAGGCTGGACCCACCTCTGCGACGAGGACCACCGTCATGCCCAGCGACCCCTCCTCCTTCCTCGATCGTCCCCCCCATCACGACGATGGTTCCGACGACGTGGCCGTCCCGTCCACGGGGTCGGCCTACAAGGCGCTGCTGTCCAACCGGAACTACCGGCTGTGGTTCGCCTCGTCGTTCATCTCCGCGCTGGGCGACTGGATCGGCTTCGCCGCGCTGACCGCGCTGGTGCCGGCCCTGGAGGGCGCCAACGCCCAAGCGGGCCTGTTCGCCCTCGGCACGTTGCTGCTGATGCGGCTGCTGCCCAACGTCATCTTCGGGCCGCTGGGCGGGGTCATCGCCGACCGGTACGACCGCAAGCGCCTGATCGTCATCACCGACATCGCCCGGTTCGTGTTGTTCCTGGCCGTGGCGTTCAGCAAGGACATCGTCGCGCTGTTCGCGCTGACGTTCCTCGTGGAGATCTTCAGCGTCGTCTTCCTGTCCGCCAAGGACGCGTCGATGCCCTCGGTGGTGGAGGACAAGGCCCACCTGAGTGAGGCCAACCAGCTGAACCTGCTGGTCAGCTACGGCACGCTGCCGCTCGGCGCCGCATCGACGTTCATCATCGCCGCGCTGGCGACCACCTTCGACGGGCTCCTGCCGGAGGGGACCGACCCACTTCGGGTGGCGCTGGTCGTCGACGCGATCTCCTACCTGTTCAGCGCCTGGCTGATGTCACGGGTCGACCTGCCCGGTGAACGGGAACGCCGCGCCGAAGCGGCGGAGTCCGACACCAACGTCCTCCAGGAGCTGCGTGACGGCCTGGAGTTCATCCGTGGCTTCCCCCTGCTGCGTGCCCTGATCTCGGGCATGGTCGGGGTGTTCTTCGGGGCGGGCCTGATCGTCAGCCTCGGTTCGCCGTTCGTGCAGTCGACCCTGGACCGTCCGGAGTCGGACTGGACGCTGCTGTTCACCCTGGTCGGCGTGGGCCTGGTCGTGGGCATCGCCGGCCTGGTCCCGCTCATGCGGCGATTCGACCAGGAGAAGTCCTTCACCGGCTTCCTCGCCGCGGTGGGCCTGATCGCCGGGGTCATCGCGGTGGTCCCCACCTTCGAGCTGGTGCTGCCGCTCGGCTTCGCGCTTGGGGCGGCCGCCGGGGTGGCCGTCGTGCAGGGCTACACCCTGCTGCACGAGCACACTGTCGACGAGACGCGTGCCCGCACGTTCGCGCTCTTCTACACCCTCACCCGTGTCGCCCTGCTGCTGTCGTTCGTCATGGGTCCCTACGTGGCCGGCTCCATCGAGGGGCTGACCCCGCTGTCGGGCATCCGGACGATGCTGCTGGCGGGCAGCCTCGTGGCGGCGTGGTTCGGGCTGCGTGCCCGTGTCGCCATCGGCCAGATGAAGGCCGAGGACGCCGATCGCGTCACGATCACCTCGACGGTGCCGCGGCAGTACGCCGGCCTGTTCATCACCTTCGAGGGGGTCGAGGGAGCGGGCAAGTCCACCCAGATCCGCCTCCTGGCAGAACAGCTGGAGGCCGAGGGCCACGAGGTCGTCGTCACCCGCGAACCCGGCGGCGCCCCGATCGCCGAACGCATCCGCAAGCTCGTCCTCGACCCCAGCCTGGAGGACATGGGTGACCGGACCGAGGCGTTGCTGATCGCCGCCGCTCGCGCTGACCATGTCGACAAGCTGATCCGGCCTGCGCTGGACGCCGGCAAGGTCGTGTTGTGCGACCGCTTCGTCGACAGCTCGCTGGCCTACCAGGGCCACGCCCGTGGCCTGGAGGTCGCCGACGTCCGCGAGGTCAACAAGTGGGCCGTCGACGGCGTCAATGCCGATGCGGTGGTGCTGCTGCGGCTGGACCCGAGAGAGGGCCTGCGTCGTGTGGAGGAGCGAGCCGAACGCAACCGTGCAGAGGCCAGGCACTCGCTGACGGGCAAGGTCTTCGAGCTGCCGGGCACCTTCACCGAGCAGGTCGCCAAGGACCGGATGGAGGCCCAGGGGCTGGACTTCCACCGCAAGGTCGCCCGTGGGTTCCTCGACCTGGCCCGGCAGGACCGCCGCCGCTAC